>SXGQ01334632.1_pt1 | contig 30947 bp, 23 predicted proteins | sample 3178371 | NCBI WGS metagenome assembly SXGQ01 (sample SAMN11356859, study PRJNA531348) | freshwater metagenome | isolation source: freshwater sample F1-20 | place: China: Fuxian Lake, Yuxi | collected 2017-12-25
GAAGAGATCGGTCTCGGTCTCCTCCTTAAAGGAGGTCTGCAGCACGCCCGCCCGGGTCGAGCCGATGCCCTTGGCCCAAGCGAGGGCATTTTTCTTGGCGGACTTGGATTTGTCCTGCGCGACGGCAACGAGCGCCGGCATGCCTTTACCCTCGGCGTAGAGACGGCGGACCATGTGGCCCGGGCCCTTGGGTGCGACCATGATGCAATCGACGTCCTTCGGGAGCTTGATCAAGCCGAAGTGAATCGCGAGGCCGTGGCTAAAAAGGAGGGTCTTGCCCTTGGTGAGATTGGGCAAAATGGAGCTGGCGTAGACGTCGGCCTGCTTCATGTCGGGCAAACCGACCATGATGATGTCGGCCCGGCGAACGGCTTCACCGGTCTCGACGACCTCGAAGCCGTGCGACTCGGCGACCGCCTTGGATTTCGAGCCCTCATAAAGGCCGATGATGACCTTGCAGCCGCTGTCCTTCAGGTTGAGCGCATGGGCGTGGCCCTGCGATCCGTAGCCGAGGACGGCGAGCGTTTTGTTTTTAAACACGCCGAGATCGGCGTCTTTGTCGGTATAGACTTTGGCGGGCATGGTGGAAATCGGGTTGGAGTTTTTTGGTTTCGGGTTGCGAGTAAGAAACAGAAATTAGCGCCGGAGGGCGAGTTGGCCGGTGCGGGCAAGCTCGATGATGCCAAACGGCTCCAGCAGACCGAGGAAGGCGTTGATCTTCGCCTCATCGCCGGTGACTTCGATAATGAGCGAGTCCACGGAGAGATTGACGATCTTGGCGCGGAAGACGCCGGCGATCTGGAGCAACTCGGCGCGATTGGCCGAGTCGGCCCGAACCTTGATCAAGACCAACTCACGGGCGACCGCTTGGCCATCGCTGAAATCGGAGACGTCGACGACGTTGACCAGCTTTCGGAGCTGTTTGGTGCAAAGCCCGAGGGCGGCTTCATCGCCTTTGAGCACGATAGTGATCCGGGAAAGCGACGCATCGTGCGTGGGCGCGACGTTGAGGGAGTCGATATTGAAGCCGCGGCCGGAAATCATACCGGTGACGCGGGCCAAAACGCCGAATGTGTTCTCAACGAGGACCGAAATCGTGTGTCGCATGAAATGTAGGGAAAAAGGTGAAATGGTGGACGCTGAGGGACTCGAACCCCCGACCCTCTCGGTGTAAGCGAGATGCTCTAACCAACTGAGCTAAGCGTCCGAACCGAAGGGAGAGGAAACCGTGCGGGCGGTGGCGATGACAAGGAATTATTCGGGCGCGGCACCGACCGGCGGTGCAACGAAACTTCAGCGCGCGGTCTTCGGGCGGAGGGTGCCGTCGCGCACCATGAGTTCGGCGTTTTGGAGGGCATTGAGGGCTGCGCCTTTCCAGAGATTGTCTCCGCTCGCCCAGAGAGAAAGACCGTTGTCGAGCGCGGTATCCACGCGGATCCGACCGACGCCGCACTTCACTTGGCGGCTGAAATCGAGGGGAGTCGGGTAAAGGCGCCGCTCCGGATCATCCACCAACTGGGCCCCGGCAAACCCCGCGATCGCCTCACGAGCCGCCGCGACATCGACCGGACGCTCAAACTCGGCATTCACGGCGACTGAGTGAGCCCGCACCACCGGCACGCGCACACAGGTCGCGGAGACTTTTAGGTCGGGCAAGCCCATGATCCGGCGGCTTTCCTCCCGCATCTTCGTTTCTTCGCCGGTGTAACCGTCGGCCCCAAACGAATCGACCTGCGGGATGGCGTTGAACGCGATTTGATAAGGATAAACCTTCTTCGTCATCGGCGCGCCCGCGACATGGGCTTGAATTTGCGCTTCGAGTTCGTCCACCGCGTCGGCGCCCGTGCCCGAGACCGACTGATAAGTGGCGGCAAAGTAGCGCTTCAGACCAAACCGGAGATGCAACGGCCAAAGCGCCATCAACGTGACGGCCGTCGAGCAATTGGGATTGGCAATAATTCCCTGATGCGAACGCAGGCCCTCCGGATTGATCTCGGGAATCACGAGCGGCACCGCCGGGTCCATCCGATACGCGGAGCTCTTGTCGATCACGAGACACCCCGCTTTGACCGCGTCGGGTGCGAGCGCCCGGCTCGTGGCGCCGTCGACGGCGAAGAACGCCACGTCAACATCGCCGAACACGCCCGGCTTCGCCTCTTCAACGGTGAATTTTTGGCCGCCGCTTTCGATGACTTTACCCACCGACCGCGCCGAGGCAAAAAGCCGTAACCGGGCCAACGGAAAATTTCGCCCGAGCAAAAGCGCGAGCAGCTCTTGACCGACGACGCCCGTAGCGCCGACGATTGCGACTGTGAAGGAAGCGGTCTTGTCCATGGAATCTCTCTGGGAGTCTTACAACCAAACCCGCACCCGCCTCGGCATCAAGCCCGCAGACCGGGTTCTACTGGTGCGGATATCCTCGTCGACCCTGCAATTCTATCGGGCCGGAAACCTCGTGAAGAGCTGGGGTATTTCCACCTCCAAGCGCCCGCCATCGAATGTGAAGGACTCCCTTGGCACGCCGCGCGGGCTCCACGAAATCGCCGAGCGCATCGGCGCAGGTCAACCGCCCGGCATGGTTTTCAAATCCCGCGTGCCGACCGGTCGGCACTATGGCGAACTCCCCGATGCGGCGGTGAACGACAATCTCATCACGAGCCGCATCCTCTGGCTTCGTGGACTCGAAGCCGGCGTGAATCGCGGCGGCAACGTCGATACCTACGAGCGCTACGTCTACATCCACGGCACGAATCACGAAAGCCGCCTCGGCGAGCCCTTGAGCTCGGGCTGCGTGCTGATGGGCAATCTCGATATCGTCGAGCTCTACGAAGACGTGCGCACAGGCGACCACGTTTTCGTTGCAGACTGAGCGGGCCGCTTTGGGCGCCGGGCGTCGCTATTTCCCGCGCACCGCAGCGAGCAGGCGCAAGTAATCTTCGTCCAACTGGCTGTTCGGCTCGAATTTCAACGTTTGCCGCGCCCGAACCAGCGCACGCTCCGCCGCCGGTTTGTTACCCAGCCAAATCAAATGTTGCACGAAGGGGACCACCACGTGGTCAAAAAATCCGATCCCCGCACCGGGCCCGAAACTCGCCAAGAGCGACTGGTAAGTTCGCTCCTGGGCCGGCACGGGATCGCTCGCCATGCTCCGAAGCAAAATATCCCGCGCTTGTTGGGCGCTAAGATCACCTCGCTTTGACCGGTTGCGCCGGGCGATATCCCGCTCCTCGGCGTCGGCCGCGCTGGTTTCACCCCGCGCCCTCAGGCTCGCGCTCACCCGGTTGGAGAAACCGGCCGCGACATCCGGATACAACTGAAACGCGAGCGCCGCTTCACGCAGCACCGCCTCGATCTGCCGTGGCGTGCGCGGCAACTCGGCCTCGGCCGCCAAGAGCGTTTCCCAAGCCGGGAGATTTCGCCGCTCAAGCGTCACCGCTCTCCGGGCCGCCCGCGCCGCCGCTTCGAAGTCCTTGGTGGCGAAAAAATCTTCGGCGAATGCACCGTGGCCGGCCGACTGCCGAAAAGTCGGCAACGTACGGAAGCGTTCCGCAAGGAACATAAGTTCATGATCGGAGATTTTTTTCCACGTCTGCGGGTCCAGCGCGTACCCGGTGACCAAGCGCTGCTCGGCGTAGCGGCCGACATCAAATTTCCATTTTTGGGCGGTATCGAGAAACCCGAACCAAGCGTGCCTGCCATCGTCGCCCGCGCCGGTAAAAAACAACGTCGGAACGCCCCGCGCCTTTCCGGTCTCCGTCGCGAAATACGCCTGGTCGACGCAGATGCCGCCGGCCTTCAAAATGTCGTGGAGCTTGTAGGTCGCGCCGGGCCAGACAGGCGTGTTGTTTGCGATCCGATCCTGCCGATAACGCACCATCGTGTAAGCGCGGTCCAGATGGCTGAGCGGATAGTCGGCCACTTGCTGCGTCCATTTCAGCTCGGCCAAAGGCGCCGCCGCGTCGACGACAAATTTCAATTCGTCGGCCTGCAAGCGAGAGAGACGGTGGAAGGTTCGACCGGCCACATCCTCCGCGATCCACCAGTCAAAGGCCTCGGACGGGGTGTTCATCTTTCTCGGCAGCGTCTTCGCCGAGACCTGACCGTGCGGCCAATGCGGCGGAGGCGGCACGTCGTGCACGAGCGCGATCGCCAGCGCGAGCGAGGAATACCGGGCGAACTTGACCGGATCGCGCCGATGCAAGGCGTTGAGAATTTGAAACGCCGCGGGCAGGTTGTCCTGAGGCGCCAAGAGCGAAAAGAACTCGTCGCCGAACGCCGCATTGCCCACAAGCCAGCGCTGCAGATCGGGCGACAGCCAGCGACCCAAAGGCAGATCCGCGGTGTCGTATCGAGTGGCCATGTTGGGATGGCCAACCCGGGCGCCCTCAATGGCGTTGATCCACTCCGGAATGAACTCCGCATCTGACTTCGCCAACAACGCCGCCCAACGGGCGACCAAGAGCCACCGATTCGCCGCGTCGTTGCGCTCCCGCACGTAGGCCGTCCTCGCCGCGGCGCGGAGTATCGGCACGGACGAGCGCCATTGATCCGCCCCTGCTGTTTTGGCCAACTCGGCGAGCCGCGCGGGAGTCGGCGGCAAAACCGTTTCTGCGTCCGAAATCGGTGCCGGGGCCGGATATCCACCGAGGCCCACCGTCAGACCCAAACCCAACAAAATTGTCCGCAACGACATGGCTCGATTCAGTCGGGAGTCATTACCGGGGCAAACCTGATCGCGCGCCGTCTGACCGCCGGGGTGCCGATGAAAACAAAAACCCCGCTCACCGGGTCCTCGGTGGGCGGGGTTTCGTTTATCCGGCAGCTGGCTTTTTCGTTTAGGGCGTTACACCCGTCGCAGCCGGGGGCGTCTTTTGTTTGAAAGTGAGCTTCTCGCCATCGCGCTCGACGATGACCGCTTCGCCCTCCTTCACGTCTCCGCGCAGGAGCGCCTCGGCGAGCGGATCTTCGACGTAGTGCTCGACCGCGCGCCGCAGAGGACGTGCGCCATATTTCTCGTCGTAGCCCTTCTCGATCAAGAGCGCCTTGGCCTCGGTCGAAAACTCGAGGGTGATTTTCCGCTCAACAAGGCGTTTGGCGAACTTGGTAATCTCGATCTCGACGATCTTGATAAGGTCTTTCTTATCCAGCGGCCGGAAGAAAACGATGTCGGAAATGCGGTTGAGAAACTCTGGTTTGAACACCCGCTTGGCTTCTTCGAGAACCTTCTCGCGCATCTTTTCGGCGTCGTTGAAGGTCGCGGCGGCAGCGGCAAAACCCATGGAGGTCTGGCGCTGCAAGAGCGCGGCGCCGACGTTGCTCGTCATGATGATAATCGTGTTACGAAAATCCACCGTGCGACCGAGTGAATCCGTCAGACGACCGTCCTCCAAAATCTGGAGAAGAATTTGCAGAACGTCGGGGTGAGCCTTTTCGACTTCGTCGAAAAGGATGACGGCGTAGGGGCGGCGACGGACGGCTTCGGTGAGTTGGCCGCCTTCTTCGTAGCCGACGTAGCCGGGAGGCGAGCCCACGAGGCGCGAGACGGCGAATTTTTCCATGTATTCGCTCATGTCGATCTGAATGAGCGCGTCTTGTTTGCCGAACATCTGCATCGCGAGCTGCTTGGCGGTCTCTGTTTTGCCGACGCCGGTGGGGCCGACGAACATGAACGAGCCGATTGGGCGACGCGGATCTTTGAGATCGGCGCGCGAGCGGCGGAGGGCCCGGGCGATGGCGCTGGCGGCGATTTCTTGGCCGACCACGTTTTTCTGAATCTCGAGTTCGAGCGTGAGCAATTTCTCGCTCTCCTTCTTCTCCATCCGGGAAAGCGGAATTCCGGTCCAGTCGGCCACGACCTGCATCATGAGCTCTTCGTCGATCTGAATCCGTTTTTCGTCGCGGGACTTACGCCACTCCGCCGTGATTTCGTCCTGTTTCGCGCGGAGTTGCTTCTCGGTGTCGCGCTGTTTGGCGGCCTCCTCAAAGTGCTGGTCGGCGATCGCTTTCTCCTTCGCGGCGCAAACGCTTTCAATTTCCTTGGTCAGGCCATCGATATCGGGCGGGCGCACCAAAGCGGAAATACGGGCTCGCGAGCCGGCCTCGTCCATGACGTCGATGGCCTTGTCAGGCAGGAAGCGGCCCGTGATATAGCGGTCGGAAAGCTTGGCCGCCGCTTCGAGCGATTTGTCGCTGAAGGTGGCCTTGTGATGATCTTCGTATTTGCCCCGGATACCCTTAAGAATCGTAACCGTGTCTTCGACCGAGGGCGGATCAACTTTCACGCTCTGGAATCGACGGTCGAGGGCGGAGTCCTTCTCGATGTATTTGCGATACTCGTTGAGCGTGGTCGCGCCAATGCATTGGAGTTCTCCGCGGGAAAGCGCGGGCTTGAAGATATTGGACGCATCCATCGCGCCCTCGGCAGCGCCCGCGCCGACGATCGTGTGCATCTCGTCGATGAAGATGATGACGTTTTTCGCCCGCTTCACTTCATCCATGACCGCCTTGATGCGCTCCTCGAACTGACCGCGGTATTTGGTGCCGGCGACCATGAGAGCGAGATCGAGCGTGATGACTTTCTTGTCGGCAAGAATCTCGGGTACGTTTCCGGACACAATTTCCTGGGCGAGGCCCTCGGCAATTGCCGTCTTGCCCACGCCGGCTTCGCCGATGAGCACCGGATTGTTTTTGGTGCGGCGGCAAAGAATCTGCACGACGCGGCGAATCTCATTTTTCCGACCGACAACAGGATCCATTTCGCCTTTGCGGGCGAGTTCCGTGAGGTCGCGACCAAAGGCCTTGAGCGCCGGGGTCTTCACTTCTTTCTTCTCATCGGATGCGCCCGACGTGCGCTGGGGCGATCCCGCGGCGGCTTCTTCGCCGGGTGCGCCGGGCTCGCCCGAGCCACTGCCAGAGAACTGCGGGTCGAGTTCGCGGAGAATTTCGTTGCGGGTGCGTTCGATATCGATGTCGAGCGACTTGAGCACGCGCGCAGCCACGCCTTCGCCCTCACGGAGTAATCCGAGCAAAATGTGTTCGGTACCGACGTAAGAATGGTTGAGCGTCTTCGCTTCCTTCCCGGCAAGGGCGAGGACCTTTTTGACCCGCGGGGTGTAGGGAATGCTCCCGGGCGTCTTGGTTTCTTGACCGGTGCCCACTTGTTTCTCAACGGCACCGCGCACCGTTTCGAGGTCGAGCCCCATTTTTTGCAGCACGCTCACGGCGACGCCTTGGCCGAGTTTGATCAGCCCAAGGAGGATGTGCTCGGTGCCCACGTAGTTGTGGTGAAACCGGTCAGCTTCTTTCCGAGCGAGCGCGAGCACCTGCTGGGCGCGCGGCGTGAAATTGTTCATTGGTTCTTGGGACATCGGCGTAGAGTGGAGTGCGGTTTAGTTCTTTTCGCTGTTAATGAGAGAGAAATCCGGGCGCACAAAATTGGCAAACTCGGAACGGAGGTGCGCGGCGCGCAACAAATCGCGTTGGCCGGGATCAAATTCACCCTTTTGCGCGTGCTGGAGATGCCCCGGTTGGGCTTCGATAAACAGTCGGTCGATGGTCGAGCGGTTGGCATCCGGAAATGCACCGAGGTCGATACCGAGCCGGATCAATGACAACAGATTCATGGCCTCACTCGAGTTGAGCAAATGGCTGTTTTGCAAAATCCCAAAAGCACGACCGACTTTGTCGAAGAGTTTACCCGCATCGGCTTCGAGGAGCTTCTCCCGCGCATTGAGCTCATGCTCGATGATTGATTGGAGCACACTGGTCAGACGTTTCAAAATCGCTTCCTCGGATTCGCCGAGCGTCGTTTGGTTCGAGATTTGAAAAATACTTCCACTCGCATCGGAGCCTTCGCCAAAGAGGCCGCGCACGACCATGCCGAGTTGGTTAACCGCGCGGACGACCTTTTCCATCTGGCTGGCAATGACCAACGCGGGCAAGTGCATCATCGCGGAAGCCCTCATGCCCGTGCCTAGGTTCGTCGGGCAAGCGGTGAGATAGCCGAGCGTCGGTGAGAAGGCGAAGTCGAGGCTGGACTCCAGCGACGTGTCGAGGTCGTTGATGATGTTCCAGCTCTTTTTGAGCTGAAAACCCGCGCGCAACACTTGGATGCGGAGATGGTCCTCTTCGTTTACCATCACGGACACCGTCTGGTCCTTGCTGATGATGACCGCGCTGCCCTGCTTGGACCCGCTGAGTTCGCGGCTGATCAAGTGGCGCTCGACCAGAATTTGTTTTTCGAGTTCGCCAAGTTCGCTGACGGACACGCTCAGATTTCGCTTAAGCGGCACCGCTGCCGCGACAGCGGCGGAGCAGGTCTCGGCGATTTTAGCGCGTTGGGCTGGAGTCGCCCAGCCTGGGAACGGCCGGCCCGCCAAGTTGCGCGCAAGGCGGATACGCGTCATCAGCACGATCGCGGTCTTGTTGCTGGCGGCGTCCGTCAGCTCCGAAGGCGTGGCGATGAGCGAGGCGATCGTCATGGGAGCATCAGCGCGGCGGCGGCTGGTTGGCGGCTTGTTTGACTTGGCTGATTTCATCGCGGGTGCGGGCGGCTTCTTCGTAACGCTCGGACTTGATGGCGTCCGTGAGGTCGAGCTCGAGTTTGGAGAGTTTTTCGTGGAGAAATTTGCGGGCAAGGGCCGTTTGCGGGACCTTTCCGCTGTGCGTGATTCCTTTGTGCATTCCGTCCAGCATTGGATCGAGCATCCCCTTAAACGTGTCGTAACACGCTGCGCAACCGAACCGACCATGCTTCTTGAAGTCGAGTTGGGTGTAGCCGCATGACTCGCAGCGCAGAGCTCCGCCGCTGGGCTCGGGATTCAATGAAGCCTTGAGTAACAAATCCGAAAGCGAGAATCCGCTCGGATCAGTGACCCCTTTGGCTTGGGCACACGCCTCGCAAAGGTCCACCTTGTGGACTTTGCTGCTTACAATCTGAGTGAGATGGACCGTCGCGGGTTTGTCGCAGAGATCGCATTTTAACGGGTTGGCCATGGAGCGGTTTGATTCTGCAGGGAGCATGCCATGGCAACCCGCGCTGGCAAGTGCGCGGAACGAAGAATTCCATTTGAGCCCGATTGACTCAATCGCGGATCGGACCCTGCGCACATCTGGCCCGCCGGGGTCAAATGCGCGTGCCTTCGATCAGCACGCGGCGGCGGAAAGCCTCCAGCACCCGGTGAGTGATGGGGCCGGGTTTACCGGAGCCGATTACTCGACCGTCCAATTTGACGACCGGAATAACTTCGGCGCCGGAACCGGTGAGAAAACACTCGTCGGCGCACCAGATATCGTAACGCGTCATGTCCGACTCCTGCAAGGGCACACCTAGCTCGGCCGCGATGTCGATGACCGCACCGCGCGTGATACCTTTGAGTGCACCTTGCGATGCAGCCGGAGTGATGATGGTCCCCTTGTGAACGATGAAGACATTGTCGGCTGTGCACTCGGCCACATAACCCTGCTCGTTGAGCATGATCGCCTCCAACGCACCAAACAGTTTCGCCTCGATTTTACCCAAGATATTATTGAGATAATTCAACGACTTGATCGCCGGCGGCAAAGACGCGGGCCCGATGCGGCGCGTAGGTACCGTCACGATCGCGAGGCCGTTGTCGTAGTGCTCCTTCGGATAAAGAGAGATCTTCGACGCGATGATAAAAATCGTCGGTTTTGGGCAAAGCCACGGCGCCAAACCCAGATCACCCACCCCGCGCGTGACGACGAGACGGATATAGGCGTCGGTCAGGCCGTTTTGGCGGCAGGTCTCGCAGGTCGCCGCCCGAATCTCGTCCCGAGTGAGCGGCAGCTCCAACATGATGGCCTTGGCGGAGTATTCGAGCCGCTCCAAATGCTCCTCCAACCGGAAAATATTTCCGCCATAAAGCCGGATACCTTCGAACACGCCGTCGCCGTAAAGCAGCCCATGGTCGAACACCGACACCTTGGCCTCTGACGAGTCGACGAATTTTCCATCCAAATAGATCTTCATCATTACAACGTAGGCGGGCGCGAAAAGCTTTGTCCAGTCCTCGTCAGCTAGATTCTGCTTGAGGTCGGCGCTGTTCGTCCAAATTTTCGGAGCGCGGTTCGTTTTCCCGCTTCACCCTCCTCCCCTAACATGCGCTCCTCTGCCAGAAAAGTCACTGCCGGCTTCACCCTCATTGAATTGCTCACGGTCATCGCGATCATCGGCATCCTTGCCGCGATCATCATACCCACCGTCGGTACGGTCCGGGAAAAAGCCCAGCGGGCAGTGGATGGAAACAACATCCGGGAAATCCTGAAGGCCGCGCAGATTTATGCCGGCGACAACCAAGACCGGCTGCCCGACCCTTTTAACATCAGCAACGCCGTCTTGAACTCACCCCAGCTTGCCTGGAAGTGGCCCGGTATTCTGGCGAAGAACAATATTCTCACCGACCCCAACTTCTACTTTGCGAAGAACGACACCGCGTTCAATTCCAACACCCCACTCCAATTCATCATCACACCGAGCACGGCCCGAAACACACTCCACCCCAGCTTTACCAACGCCCGCTCGCCCTCTTGGGAGTTCGTCGGCGGGGTCAAAATGAGCGATGCCGCAACTACGCCGGTTCTTTACACCCGCGGGCTGCAAGCTAACGGCACTTGGAGTCCGACCAGCGGTGTCTATCGGGATACCGGCGGATTCATCGCGTTTCTCGGCGGCAACATTTCATTCTACCCCAACGTTTCCACCCCGGCAACCAGCCCGTTCCTGACCAACAACACCACCAGCACCAGCCAGACGAAACCCATCGATGTTCGTCAGGCGATCCCCTTCAACACCGTCGCCGCAAGCACCGGCCGGATTTACGGAATACCGCCTCCATCAGGCGCAGGCGGCATGGTCGGATCTGCCAACGGCACCGTTGCCAGCCGCGGTCCCTGACCACCGTCACCGTTCAGCGATCATCCGCCCGGCCCGCCTCGCGCGCGCCGGGTTTTTTATTTCCCGCTTCCCCATCTCCGCCCCGCCGATCAATCTGACTCCATCGCATCATGCTCACTGCCGCCCCCGCGCCCGCCAACCAGACTACCTACGTCATCGGTCACAAAAACCCCGACGCCGATTCAATCTGCTCCGCGCTGGCCTACGCTGCATTCAAGAAGGCCCGCGGCGAGACAGGCTACGTCGCCGCCCGTTGCGGCAACTCCAACGCCCGCATCGACACCATTCTCGCGCGCTTCAACCAAAGCCTGCCGGTCTACCTGAGCGATGTCTCTCCGCGTGTGCGCGATCTGATGGTTTCAGAGGTCGTCACCGTCGCGCCCGAGGCCACCTGCGCCGAAGCCTTGGAGCTCATCGATCGCCACAACATCCGCCTGCTTCCGGTAACCACCGCCCAGCGCCACGTCGTTGGCACCATCTCGCTCCCACACCTCGGTGGCATCTTCATTCCCCGTCTCAGCGAACCCCGCAGCATGCGACAAGTCAGGTCATCGCTTTCCTATATGGTCCGCACGCTCAAGGCCACGGCGCTGCACCTCGTCGACGCCGACCGCGTGGATGAGTATTTCATCCGCGTCGGAGCGATGGATGTTGCGACGTTCTGGAAAATCTCGGAGCGGGAAAACATCAGAGCCGACAAATCTCTGATCATCGTCGGCGACCGGCGCGACATCCAGGGACGCGCCATAACCCTTGGCGTCAGAGCCTTGATTATCACGGGTGGCCAACCCGTTGATGATGACATTATCCGCCTCGCCGCCAATGCCGGCGTCAGCGTTATCAGCAGCCCTTGGGATTCCGCGACCACCGCCCTCTGCGTTCGCACCGCCACCACGATCGAACACATCGTCGAAAAGCAGTTTCTCTCTTTTCATCCCGACGCCCGCATCGCGGACATTCGCAGGAAATTTTCTGCGCTCACCGCTCCAGCCGCGATGATTGTGGATGATGACGGCACTTTGGTCGGCGTTCTTTCCAAAAGCGATATTCTTAAGCCCGTCCAGACCCGCCTCGTGTTGGTCGACCACAACGAAATGACCCAAGCGGTGAACGGCGCCGAAGACGTCACCATCACCGAGATCATCGACCATCACCGGCTCGGCGCGTTGAACACGGCCCAACCCATCTTGTTCATCAACGAGCCCGTTGGTTCCACCTGCACAATCATCGCCGATCTGTTCCGCCGTGAAGGCCTTCAGCCGTCACCTTCCATCGCAGGCATCATGATGTCAGGACTCATATCCGACACGCTCCACCTCAACGGCCCGACCACGACGCGCAAAGACGCCATTCTCCTCGCCTGGCTGGCCGAGATCGCCGGCGTAAACTCCAAGCAACTGGCCGACGAGATCTTCAATTCCGGCTCGGTCATCCTCGCCAATCCGCCCGAGCGCGTCGTCCGCTCGGACTTCAAGACCTACGACGAGGAGAATTTGCGTTTCTCCGTCTCTCAGGTCGAAGAACTGGGCTTCGGCAATTTCTGGACCCACGCCGAGTCGATCGCCGCAGCGCTTCAAGGCTTGCGGGACGACGAGCAACTCGCGTTCGCGGCCTTGTTGGTGACCGATATCAACACGCAGAACTCCCTCCTGCTCGTCAAAGGTGACGACGATTTGATTCAACGTATCAATTTCGCCCAAGTGGAACAGGGCGAAATCTTCGATCTGCCTGGTGTCGTCAGCCGCAAGAAGCAGCTTATTCCCTACCTGACCAATCTGATCAAGGAAATGGGCGCCGACGGTGCTTCCGGCACCAGAAGCACACCGACGCCGTCCCCGAACAAACGAAGGTGACCCGTCGCGGCCTCAGATGTGCACGGCCTCGCCGAGCAACGCCGCTGCCGCCTCCATGTTGGCTTCGCTCAACGTCGGATGGGCGTGAATCGTGTGATGGATATCCTCGATCGCCGCTTCGAGATCCATCGCCAGACCATACTCGGCGATCAACTCGGTCGCATCGGAACCGATGATGTGCGCTCCGTAAATTTCGCCGGTCTTTGCGTCCGCGATCACCTTCACAAAACCCTCGCTGTCTGCCGAGGCCACCGCCTTGCCCGAGGCCACAAACGGAAACTTGCCGACCTTGAAATCGAGGCCTTTTTCCTTCGCCGCTTTCTCCGTCAAGCCCGTGCTTGCAACCTGCGGCTGGCAATAGGTGCAGCCGGGGAAATTTTTCACGCGCTTGGGTTTTCCGTGGCCGAACATTCCGTTCACCGCGTTGAGCGCCTCAAACGTGGCGACATGCGCCAGCCAAGGCGGTCCGATGATATCGCCCGCACCGTAAACGCCTTTGACGCTGGACTGATAATCATCGCCCACCTTGAGGTAATTCCGATCGAGCTCCGGCTTCAGATTCGCCGCAAAAACGCCCTCGATATTGGCCACGACGCCGATGGCCGACAGCAGCACCTCGGCCTCCACCTCGGTCTTCTTGTCACCGGCAACGAGATCTACTTTGACCGTATTTTTCCCGATGCGGAAGTTCTCGCACTTGGTGTTCGTGTGCAAGGCCACGCCCTGCTTCTCAAACGATTTCGCCAGTGTCTTGGCCACTTCCTCATCCTCGACCGGCAGGATCTGCGGCAGAATCTCGACCAGCGTCACTTTTGAACCGAACGAGTTGTAGAAGTAAGCGAACTCCACGCCGATCGCGCCCGCGCCCACGATGATGATAGACTTTGGCATAACGGTGTTGGCGAGCGCCTCACGTGAGGTCATCACCCGCACCCCGTCGAACTCCAGTCCCGGGATCCGCCGCATCTTGCAACCGGTCGCGACCAAAATATTCTTCGCCTTCAAAATCTTTCCCGCGTGGGCGCCTTCGGTGATCGAGACCATGCCAGGCGCGCTGACCTGAGCCCGACCGACGAAATACTCTACCTTGTTCTTCTTGAAAAGGAACTCGATCCCCTTGGCCATTTGGCCCGCGACCCCGCGCGAGCGCTCCATCACTTTTGCAAAATCAAACCCCACGTCCTTGACCGTCAGCCCGAACGTTTCCGCCTTCTTGATTTTTTGATAAAGCTCGGCGCTCTTCAGCAGCGCCTTCGTGGGAATACAACCCCAGTTGAGACAGGTTCCGCCGGCGCGTTCCATTTCGACGCAAGCGACTTTCTTGCCGAGTTGTCCGGCGCGAATCGCCCCCGCGTAGCCCGCCGGGCCGCCGCCGATTACAACGAGATCGTAGTCCGTGATGTCTGCCATGTGGCCAACGTGCAATCGGCCCAACCACCGTCAAATGGAAACTCTGCCCGCTCTAGATATCGATGACGTCGGTCGGCTTGGCATTGGTCGGCCGGGTCCCCACTGTCCCGCCTGGACCGCTCCCCGGGCCACGCGGCTTCCGCGTGAAGGCGCTGAGCACCAAGTTCGTCACGCTTACCACCACCGCACCCCCTACCGCCGACCAAAACGAATCGACGCGGAACCCATCAACCAGTCGTCCCACGAGCAAAAACAACAAGGCATTGATTACGACCATGCCCAACCCCAACGTCAGCAAAATGAAGGGTAGCGTAAACAGCACCATCAGCGGCTTGAGGATTACGTTGAAGAAACTCAGCAACACCACGACCACCAGCAAGGTGGTGCCGCTGTCGCACGAAATACCGATCCCGAGTTTGGTCGCCAGAGTCACTCCGAGCGCGAGGATCGCCCAACGCAGAAGCAGTTGCAGAAACGCCGAATTCATCGGCTTGCACTCTCCGACCTGCTGATGGCCCTGCAATGAAAATTCTCATCGTCCAAGACTATCTCCGCAGCGGCGGTACCGAGCGCCAATCCCTTTTGCTCACCCGGGCATTCGCCGCCGGCGGACATCCCACGACTCTCCTCACCTTCCGCCCCGGCGGAGCGCTGGCCCACCTCGGCGAAGACTTGGATCACCGCTCGCTCCAGCCTTTTGACCTCCATCTCGACTGGTTTGCGCCGGGGCTGAGTTCCGCCGCAACCCGGCTCCAACCCGATGTTGTCCTTTGCATGGGGCGAATGGCCAATTGCTACGCGGGCGACCTCCAACACTACCTCCCCCGCAGCCGGGTGGTGGCCACATTACGCACCGGCAAAGCGCTTCCGTTTCTCTTCCGCCGCTCACTTCACACCGTGCGCCACATCGTGGCCAACAGCCACGAGGCCCGCGCCGGTTTGATCTCAACCCAGCACCTTCCCCCGGCGAAAATCTCCGTCATTCACAACTCCTTGGTTTTCCCGGCTCCGAGCGATGCCGGCCGCAACGACGCACTTCGCGCTCACTTCGGTGCCACCCCGGAAACCAACGTTTTGCTCAACGTCGGGATGTTCCGCCCGGAGAAAAATCAACGCGAGCTCGTCCAGATCGTTGCAGGGCTGCCCACGACCGCCGATTGGCAACTCTGGCTTGCCGGTGATGGTCCAGCCCGCGCCGCCTGCGAGCGGCTCGCCGCCACACTCGGACTGAGCCGGCGCGTCCATTTCCTCGGCTTCCACCGCGACCCCGCTCCGCTGTATGCCGCCGCCGACGTCGCCGTTCACACCTCCACGAGCGAATCCCTCTCCAACTTTCTTATCGAGGCCCAAGCCCACGGCCTCCCCGCCGTGGCTTACGCTGCCCAGGGCATCGGCGAATGCTTTGTCCCGGATCGCACCGGTTGGATGATTCCCCCCGACGATCGCCCGGCGTTTATCGCGGCACTCACGCCTCTTTTTCAACGCTCCCCCACCGCTCGTGCATCCCTTGCCGGCGAAGCCCGCGCCTTCGCCCGCACCACGTTCGACCCCGCCCGCCAGGTCGGCGCCTACCTCGAACTGTTTGCCCGCCTTTCTGCCGGCACCTAATTCTTGCCGCGCGTCCCAACCCATGACCAACCAGCAGCGCACCGACTCGATCGAACGCCACTTGCGCGAGCACAAATACGCCGATCTTCACACGCTCGCCACCCGCTTCGGCGGCTCGCTTTCCACCGTGCGCCGTGTGCTCGACGCGCTCGAAGCTCGCGGCGTGGCCCGCCGCCACCACGGCGGCGCATCGCTCATCGAGACCGATGTGTTCGCGCAAGAATACGATTTCATCGCCCGCAACCAGCGCCATCCCGACGAGAAATTTGCTATCGCCAGCCTCGTGGCCGAGCAAGTTCAGCCCGGCATGACCATCATTCTTGATGGCGGCAGCACCACTTACGCCGTCGCTCGACTGCTCGCCGACAAACACCTCCAGGTGATCACCAACTCGCTTCCCATCGCCTCACTCTTCGGCGAGATCGGCAGCGTCGAGACGATTGTCACCGGCGGCAGTATTTACAGCCGACTCGGGGTTCTAGTTGGCCCGCTTTGCGAGCAATCCTTCGAGCAGACTCACGCCGATCTCGCGATCCTCGGCGGTGCCGGCATCACCGAAAACGGCATATGGAATCACAACGCGCTCATTGTCGCCGCCCAACGCAAAATGATCGCGGCCGCCGAGCACACGATCTTCGCGCTCGATAAGTCCAAATTCGGCCGAAAGGCCCTCAGCTTGACGACGCCGTTTCAGCCCAAATTCACCATTGTCACCGATACACGCCCTACCCCCGCTGTTTCCCGCGCGATCAACACCTCCGGCGCTAAACTCACCTTGACCAAGTAGTATCGCATCGGGCGCACCTGGCTGCCCGCGCGATCACCTCGTTCCCGCCTGCCCCCCCCCCTGTTGTCAGCCTTTATGCGGGCGGGCGCTTCCGCATTTGCCTTCTTTGACTCTGTGTCCATCCGTGCCGACCTGTGGTTAAAAAAGTCGCTAGTTCCATTCCTTCTTCCGCTCGCCCAACCGCCTCCGCACCGGAGTGCATTCGCCTTCGTGGCGTCCGCCAAAACAACCTCAAGGGCTTCGATCTCGATCTGCCCCTCGGTCGCTACGTCGTCGTCACCGGACTCAGCGGCGCCGGCAAATCCTCCCTCGTCTTCGACACGCTCCACGCCGAGGGCCAACGCCGCTCCGTCGAGACTTTCTCCGCCTACACCCGCCAGTTTCTCGACCTGCTCGATAAACCCAAAGTCGACTCCATCGAAAACATCCGCCCGTCCATCGCCATCGAGCAGACGAATACCGTAAAGACCTCACGTTCCACCGTCGGAACCATGACGGAGTTGACCGATTTCTTCAAAGTCTGGTTCGCCCAAGTCGCCACGTGCTACGATCCCGTCACCGGCGAACCCGTCGAAGATGATACGCCCCAAACGATTTGGGCCAAGGTCTTCGCCGCCCATGCCCAACGCACGACGCTCATCACGTTCAAGGTCGAGAAACCCGCCAACCTCACCTGGACCGAGATTCTCACGAGCCTTAAAAATCAAGGTTACGTCCGCGTCCTGATCGGGGGAGCCGCGCAAAAGATCGAAGACCTTTTGGCCGGCTCCGCTTTCCCCGATTCGCCCGTCTCACCTGCTCTGTTCGTCGTGCAAGATCGCCTCGCGATTCAAACGGCGAACCAGTCCCGCTTCCTCGAAGCGGCCGAATCGGCGATGCACTTTGGCCACGGCCAAGTCTATCTTTTCACCGCCTCCGATCCTTCGACTTCACCTGCCGAACTTAAACTGATTCCGGCAGGGCACTTTTCCCGCGGTCTGCACTCGCCCACGACCGGCCGCACGTTCCGCGCCGCATCGCCGGCTCTGTTCTCCTTCAACTCCCCGCTGGGCGCTTGCCCCAAATGCCGCGGCTTCGGTCGCGTCATCGACATCGACTACCGCCTCGCTTTGCCGGATCAGTCGCTCTCGATCAACGGCGGCGCGCTCAAATGCTGGGAAGGCGAAGTCTACCGCGCTTCCCTCGACGACCTCCGCGTCTTCGCGAAAAAGAAAAAAATTCCCTGCGACGTGCCCTTCGCCTCGCTCACCGAGGAACAAAAATCTTTCATCATCGACGGCGAACCCGGCTACGGCGAAGATAACGGCAAGACTTGGCCCAAGTATTGGTATGGCGTGAAGGGATTCTTCAAGTGGCTCGAAAAGACCACGTATAAGATGCACGTCCGCGTCTTTCTTTCCCGCTACCGCGCCTACAATCCCTGCCCCGACTGCGGCGGTCAACGTCTCCAACCCGAGTCTCTGTGCTGGCAATGGCAGGGCCGCACGCTCCCGCAACTTTACCAACTCCCCGTCAGCACCCTGCTGGGCTTGGTCTCACGAGCTCAGATTTCCACGCCCAAATCTGAAACCTCTTCCGGCCCGGACCACGCGCTTATTTCCATCCTCACCCGTCTTCGTTACCTCGAACAAGTCGGCCTCGGCTACCTCACGCTCGACCGTCAGTCGAAAACCCTTTCCGGCGGCGAAGTCCAACGCGTCAACCTAACCAGCTGTCTCGGCACTTCGCTCGTCGACACGCTCTTCGTTCTCGACGAACCCAGCGTCGGCCTGCACCCGCGCGACATCGACCGACTCATCGCGATCATCCGCACCCTGACCGATTCCGGCAACACCGTCGTCGTCGTCGAGCACGACGAAGCGATGATCCGCGCCGCCGATCACGTCGTTGAGATAGGACCCGAGCCCGGTGCCCGCGGTGGTCACGTTGTCTTCCAAGGCGACATTCCCGCCCTGCTTGCGTCTCCTGTCAGCATCACGGGAAGCTACCTTTCCGGCCGACAATCCATCGCTGTCCCCGAGCGACGCCGTCCGGTGCCGGTTAACCACCCCTCCGTCCGTTTCACCAACGCCACGAAGCATAATCTCCGTCGCCTCTCGTTCCGCCTCCCGTTGCAACGTTTGGTCTGCCTGAGCGGCGTCTCCGGCTCCGGCAAATCCACTTTGCTTGATCACGTCATCTATCAGGGACTACTCGCCCAGCGCCTCCAACTCACCGACGACCCCGCCGCCATCGACGCTATCGCGAGCGATCTCACGTTCTCCGAGATCGTCCTCGTCGACCAATCTCCACTCTCCCGCACTCCACGCTCCAACCCCGCTCTTTACACCGAAGCATGGGAGCTCATCCGCGAACTCTACGCCGAAACCCCCGCGGCCTTGGCCGCCGGCTTCAACGCTTCGTCGTTTTCCTTCAATTCCGGCGAAGGTCGCTGCGATCACTGCCAAGGACTCGGCTACGAACGCGTCGAGATGCAGTTCCTATCCGACGTCTTTGTGCCATGCCCCGTGTGCGAGGGTCGTCGCTTTAAACCGGAAGTCCTCGCCGTCCAATGGCAGGAAAAGTCCGTCGCCGATCTCCTCGCGACCAGTATCACCGACGCCCTCCCGCTCTTCAATCCGACCGCCGCTCCTGTTTCTCGCCGCGACGCCGCCGCCCTCGCGACGATTCACCAGCGTCTCTCCACCCTCGAGTCGGTCGGTCTCGGCTACCTTACACTCGGCCAGCCGCTCAACACGCTCAGCGGCGGTGAATCCCAGCGCCTGAAACTCGTTCGCTACCTTGGAGCCTTCGCCGGCTCGGCGGGCCCTCAAGTTTCAGTTCCCAACTCTCAGGTCGCGCCTTCAACCGGCGCTCTCCTGTTGCTCGACGAACCCACCACCGGTCTCCATCGCCACGACGTCAAACGTCTCCTGCTGGCCCTCCACGCCCTCGTCGACGCCGGCCACAGCGTCGTCGTGATTGAGCACAACTTGGATGTGCTAAAATCCGCCGATTGGATTCTCGAGGTCGGCCCCGAGGCCGGAGCGGCCGGCGGCCAGATCGTCGCAGAAGGCCCGCCCGAGCATCACCTCCGCACGGTCACCGCGACCACGCCGTTCCTCGCTGCCGCTCTCGCGCCCCACGAGCCCGAGGCGATCGCCGCCGAAACGCAGTCGGGCTACTCGACCACGCCGCTCTCCGCTCTACGCACCCCGGAATTGGTCATCTCCGGCGCCCGCGAAAACAACCTCAAGAATCTCTCTCTCTGCATCCCGCATCGCCAACTCTCCGTCGTCACCGGCGTCTCGGGTTCCGGCAAAAGCACTCTCGCCTTCGACATCGTCTTCGCCGAGGGCCAGCGCCGCTTTATGGAGTCGATGTCGCCCTACGCGCGCCAGTTCGTCGAACAGCTCCCGCGCCCCGACGTCGACCGTCTGACCGGCATCCCGCCCACCGTCGCCATCGAGCAGCGCATCACCCGTGGCTCCCGCAAGTCCACCGTCGCCACCATCACCGAGGTCGCCCAATACCTCCGCCTCCTCTACGCCCGTCTCGGCGTCCAACATCATCCCGATTCGGACAAACCCGTTACTCCGCTCTCACCCGGCGCGTTGAAAAAACTTCTCGCGCGCGTCATCGACACTCCCGCCGCCCGTCGGCCCAAGCACCTCTATCTTTGTGCTCCGCTCATCCGCGGCCGCAAAGGCCACCACCAGCCGATCGCGACCTGGATCGCCAATCAAGGCTACGACCTCATGCGCGCAGACGGGAAACTCACCCGCGTCGACGCCTTCCAAAAACTCGACCGCTATATCGAGCACGACATCGAGGTCGTCGTCGCCGATCTCAAGCATCCGAGAACGGAAACCCGAAAATCAAAAACCGAAACCGACCACCTCACCGAGGCCCTCCGTCTTGGCAAAGGCTCCTGCTTTCTCCTGACCCCCGACGGCACCATCCTCAGTTGGTTTTCAACCACACGCACCGACATCGACACCGGCGAGAGCTTTCCGGAGCTCGACCCAAAACATTTCTCCTTCAATTCGCCCCGCGGTTGGTGCCCGTCCTGTCGAGGCCACGGTCGCATTTTCCCTTGGATGCTCGAGGCGAAAGACGACGCTGAAAAAGACGACTCCGCCGCGCGCCTTCGTGAGTTCGGAATCGACGACGCCGAAGAGGTTGCCGACGACGGGCAACCTTGCCCCGAGTGCCACGGTGCCCGCCTCAACCGCACCGCCCGCGCGGTAAAACTCCACTTCCAAAGCAAACAACTCCCGCTCTCTTTACCCGCCCTGCTCCGCGCCACTCCCGCGGAACTCATCACGCACCTCCGCGCCCTCGCGCTCGACGACCGAGGCAAGCTCATCACTCAAGACATCGTCCCGCAGATCGCCGAGCGCCTCAAGTTTCTCGACCACGTCGGCCTCGGCTACCTCTCCCTCGACCGACCGACCGACACCCTTTCCGGCGGCGAAGCCCAACGCATCCGCTTGGCCGCCCAACTCGGCACCAATCTGGCCGGCGTCCTTTACGTTCTCGACGAGCCCTCCATCGGCCTGCACGCCCGCGACAACGACCGACTCATCGAAACCCTCCTCGCGCTCCGCGACAAAGGTAACACCCTGCTCGTCGTCGAGCACGACGACGAATTGATGGCGCGCGCCGACCGGATCATCGACCTCGGCCCCGGCGCCGGCGTTCATGGCGGTGCCCTGCTCGCCGAAGGCACGCCCGCGGAAATTCGCGCCAGCGAGCACTCCCTCACCGGCGTTTTTCTCGCCAAAGGCATCACTCATCCCCTCCGCGGCGATTACCGCCTTCTGCCCGCCGCCCGCGCAAAATCCGCGTGGCTTGAGCTCACCCAAGTCCGGTTCCGCAATCTGAAGAACGTCAGCCTTCGCCTCCCACTCGGCCGCCTCATCATGGTGGCCGGACCCAGTGGAGCGGGCAAATCCACTCTGTTCCGAGATGTGCTCCATCCCGCCGTCAGCCACGCGATCAAGACCAAAGCCGCCAAACTTACCGGCCGCGAATTCGCGCAAGCCACGGGCTTCGCCAATGAAGGCGCCACCGCTCCGTTCGCCGCCCTCACCGGCGCGGATATTTTTCGCACGGTGGTCGAGGTGGACCAAAGCCCCATCGGCAAGACTCCGCGCTCAACGCCCGCGACCTATCTCGGCATCTTCGATCTCATCCGCCAATTTTTCGCGTCGCTCCCCGAGGCGAAAATCCGCGGTTATTCCGCCGCCCGGTTTTCCTTCAACACCAACGGTGGCCGCTGTCCCACCTGCGAGGGCGCCGGCCGCATCAAATTCGAGATGGCGTTCATGCCGACGACCTATCTCCCATGCGACGATTGTCGCGGCCTCCGTTACGGTCCCGACCTGGCGGACATTCTTTGGAAAGGAAAGTCTATCGGCCAAGTCCTTCAGCTCACGTTCGAGGAAGCCGCTGCATTCTTCGACTTTCACTCCCAGCTCTCACAAGTGTGTCAGCTCATGGTCAATTGCGGGTTGGGCTACCTCACGCTCGGCCAATCGTCGCCGACACTTTCCGGCGGTGAAGCCCAACGGCTTAAGCTCGTCACCGAACTTTCCACCGGCCTTGCCAGTTACCGCGAACGCTCCCGCGGCACGCCGCCGCGAAATCTCTACCTCCTCGAAGAACCGACCATCGGCTTGCATCTGAGCGATTGCGAAAAACTCATCCGTGTCCTGCACTCGCTCGTCGACCAAGGGCACACGGTGGTCGTGATCGAACATCACCTCGATTTGCTCGCTGAGGCCGACTACATCCTCGAACTCGGGCCCGTCGGGGGCCCCGAAGGCGGCGAACTGCTTTACCAAGGTGACCTCGCCGGCCTGCTCAAAACCAAGGGCAGCCCAACCGCCCCCTATCTCAACGCCCGACTCGCCCCCTCCGCCTGAACCTTGAATCCGCCGCAGCCCAACCCTCGTAGCTTTTTAGCCGCGAATGGACACGAACGGACACGAATTCACCCGGATAAAGCCGAGGAAACGGCCTCCGGGGTAGGAGCCCGCTCGCGGACGATGTGACGAGGGCGAACGTCGCAGCCTCAAATCGCCCGCAAGCGGGCTCCTACGCGCGCATTTTTGTAGGGCCCGACCTCGTGTCGGGCCGTTCAGGGTGTCGGGCACCGCAGAGGGAAACGGCCTCACGCAAGGTGAGGCCCTTCAATGAAGCAATCGCCGACGCCCATCGGTTTGGGATTCATGTCCATTCGTGTCCATCCGTGGTTCAACTGCCGTTTTTACACCCATGGCGTTTGATTTTTAGACGGCGGGTTCCGAGGTCCCGATGAACTCAATCAAGTCAAATCCCCTTCGGGGTGGAACGGGGTTTCATCGCCTTTTATCTGAATCAGTCCGCCGCTCTACTTTCGCCTTTCCCTCTCCGCTGCCCCTGCTTTTCTCCCTCTTCCTCTTAATCCATCACTCATGAACACCACCATCAGCGCTATCACCGCCCGCGAAATCATCGATTCCCGCGGCAATCCTACCGTCGAAGTCGACGTCAAACTCGCTTCGGGCCATTTCGGCCGTGCGGCCGTTCCTTCCGGCGCCTCGACCGGCGAGCACGAGGCCATCGAGCTCCGCGACGGCGACAAAAATCGCTACGGCGGCAAAGGTGTTCAGAAAGCCGTGGGCAACGTGAAGGGCAAAATCGCCCCGGCGCTCATCGGTTTCGATGCGTTCGACCAAACCGGAGTGGATCGCGCGATGATCAAACTCGACGGCACCAAGACCAAGGCGAAGCTCGGCGCAAACGCCATTCTCGGCGTTTCCCTCGCCACCGCCAAAGCCGCCGCCTCCGCCGCCGGTGTTCCCCTTTATAAATATATCGGCGGCCCCAACGCCAAGGTCCTGCCCGTTCCCCTCATGAACATCATGAACGGCGGCGCGCATTCCGATGCCCCGATCGATTTCCAGGAATTCATGATCGTCCCGAAGAACTTCAATTCGTTCTCCGATGCCCTCCGCGCCGGCGCCGAAGTTTTTCACTCCCTGAAAAAGGTTTTGAAATCCAAAGGCCTCCAGACTGCCGTTGGCGACGAGGGCGGCTTTGCCCCGAACCTTGCCTCCACCACCGACGCGCTCGACGCCATTGCCGAAGCCGTCAAGGGCGCCGGCTACAAGCTCGGGAAAGACATCTTCCTCGCTCTCGACGTCGCATCTTCTGAGTTCTACGTGAAGGAAAAGAAAACCTACGTCTTCAAGAAATCAGACCAACGCTCCTTCACCGGTGATGAATTCGTCGCCTACTACAAGGATCTTTGCTCGAAATATCCCATCGTCTCCATCGAAGACGGATGTGCCGAGAACGACTGGGCCACATGGAAAAAACTCACCGACGCCATCGGCGACACGGTGCAGCTCGCCGGCGACGATCTTTTCGTCACCAACGTCGAGTTCCTGCAGAAGGGCATCGAGACCGGCACCGCCAACTCGATTCTCGTTAAGGTGAACCAAATCGGCTCGCTCACCGAGACCCTCGACTCCATCGAGCTCGCGCAGCGCAACAGCTACACCACGATCATTTCGCACCGCTCCGGTGAGACCGAAGACGTCACGATCGCCGACATCGCGGTTGCCACCAACGCCGGCCAGATCAAGACCGGATCCGCCTCCCGCACCGATCGCGTGGCAAAATACAACCAACTCCTTCGCATTGAGGAAGAGCTCGGCGCCAGCGCGATCTACGGCGGCAAGCTCTAAGCCTTGGGCATGCGGCCGCTCCCGGCCGCATCTTCTGTTACGAGACCGGGCCCGTGCCCGGTCTTTTTTTTCCTCGGAACCTTCCCCCGCCTTCGCAGGCTCCCACCTGAAAATGAACGCGCCCACCTTTTCCGTCGCCTGGCTCACCGTCGCCCTCACCGCATCGCTGACCGCCGCCGAGCCCGCGACCCCGCCCACGGCCAAGGCTCCGGAGCAGAGCGCATCGGATTCGGCTACGCCTGCCCCGTCGGCGAACGTGACCGAAGCCATGATTCGCGCGCGCCAAGCCGAGCGAATCAAGGCCAAGACTGCGACGAAACCGGCCACTACGCCAGTGAGCGGCAAATCCGAGACCGGCGCCCCCGCCCACCTGCCCGCGCCCACCGGCGCCGAGCTCGCCAAATCAAAAGCCGAAACGCCGGAGATTTTACCCAAGGTCGAGGTACGCCGCTCCCGTGCGACCGAAATCGAGCTGGAAGTGTTCAAGCAGGAAAAAGAGATCGAGCGCGAGAGAGCGAAGATCAAGTCCACCGCCACCGACCGGGCCCTGAACCAGTCTTCCAGCAAGAGCCTCTCAATTTTTGGCGGCCAAACGACCACTCAACGCGAATCCGTTGCGAAGGAGCGCGTCAGCCTCATGGAGTCTGAGCGCGACCTGATGGAGGCCATCGCCTACGCCAAAACTAAGGAAGAAAAAGAGGCGCTCCGCAAAGAGCTCAACGAGATCAAGGCATTGCGCCGCGATCTCGAAAGCGCCCTACGTTGACGGAATCCCGATCACCCTGCGGGTGAAAATGCGCTTTTAGAGTTCGATTGGCGCCAACTCCTGAACCAACGCTGCTGACGAAAAATCGTCGATCCCCGGTTCACTTAACACCAATTCGAGCAACACACTCACCGCGATTCGTCATCCGCGGTGAACGCACTTTTGGGGCGAGTCGCGGCGAGCGCACCTCACTCCACCCGCAACACGTAGCCACGCAAGTATTCGCTTTCCGGCATGGTCAACAGCACCGGATGGTCGGTCGGCTGGTGGCAAAACTCCAGCACCTGCACCCGTCGACGCGCATCCGCCGCCGCTTCGGCCAACACGCCGCGCAGCTCCGCGTCCTGCATGTGATGGGAACATGTATAAGTCGCCAAAACTCCGCCTGGAGCGAGCGCCTTTAGGGCCCGCAGGTTCAGCTCCTTATAGCCGCGCAGCGCTCCATCGAGCGCGCTCTTCGATTTCGCAAAGGGCGGCGGATCTAAAACGATGACATCCCATGCCGCTTCGGTCCCGCGCGCTTCGTCATTGAACCAGTCGAAGACATTGACCCCTTGGAAAACCGCGCGCACCGCATTGCGCTCCGCGTTGCGTCGCGCCGCCGCGATCGCTTCCGCGGAGCTATCCAGCCCGAGCACTTCGCTAGCTCCCGCCCGCGCGGCGTGCAAAGCAAACGGACCTTGATTACAAAAGGCATCGAGCACCCGTTTACCCGCGCAGTACTTCGCCACCAGCGGGTGCTGGGCGCGTTGGTCGAGGTAAAACCCGGTCTTCTGACCACCCTCCAGATCCAACCAATAATCCATCCCTTCGATGCTTACCCAACGTGGCAGCCAAGGTTGCCCCGACCGCGTATGGGTCTCCAACGGCAACCCTTCAAGTCGCCGGATGTTCGCGTCGTTGCGGAAGATGATCTCCGCCGGCTGCAAAAGCTCGGCCAACAGATCGCTGATCACCGCCGTCATCCGGTCCAGGGCCAAGGTCTGGATCTGCACCACGAGGGCGTCGCCAAATTGATCCACAACGAGGCCCGGCAATTCGTCCGATTCCGACCACACCAACCGTCGTGCGGTCCCCGGCGACCGGCGTCCGATCGCCCGAACCAACGCCGCCCGAATCCACGCCGCGTCCAGCGTGATCCGATTCCGACTCAACCGCCGCCAGACGATCTGCGACTTGCTGTTGTAGATTCCCGTGCCGATAAACCGCCCGGTGCGATCCCGACATTCGATCGCCGTCCCGTCGTAACTTGCCGGGATGAGCGCCTCGATTTCATTTACAAAAACCCAAGGGTGCCCCTGCACCACGCGGGGCTTGATGTTGGCCTTGAGTTTGAGAAAGGGTACTGCCGCCGGGGCCGAAACCGGAACAGAAGCGGGAATGACGGGCGCAGGGACGGACTCGGGCGTGATCATGGGGTCACCACCGTCTGGGCTTCCGCCGTCGAGGCAATGGCAACCGTCGTCGCCTTCGACTTTGGTTCCCCCACCAAAACACTCAACTGCGCCTGCACACTCACGAAAAATTCGGGGGTCAACTCACCCTTGGGCACCGCATACAGCACCTTGGTCTTGGCGTGTTCATAGATATCTTTCGTCCCGTCGGCGCTGCGCCCTTTTGGTCGGAGCAGTTTTTTCCGCTCCAACATAAACGCCAGAAACTGCACGAGGCGGGTGTTCTCCGGACTCGGCTCCGTCGCCGGATCGGCGAGCGCCAAGAAAAGCGTCTCCGCATTCAACTTCAGCGTGCGTTCGGAGTTCTCGCCCGCCTTCCGCATCTTGTAGGGATGCACCCAACTGCAGGCGACGAACCCCGCCGGGACAAACGCCGCCACTTGGGTCGCAAGCACGTCGTGCCGGATGATCTCCAGATTTGCCGTGCGCACGAGATAGCTCGCCACGGCGTCGCCCTCGGCAAAGGCGTGGCCCGAAACAAAGCACGCGGTCGCCAGCGGCTGCAGATTCATTTCCATAGCCTTTAGTGTTTACTCCCGCGAAGGGCGGACGCTAGCACTTTCCCAACGCATGAACGGACGCCTCATCGCCATCGGCGACATCCACGGCTGCCACGAAGAATTCTCCGAATTGCTCCGTCTCATCGACCTCCAGCCCGATGATCGCCTAGTCCTCCTGGGCGATCTGGTAAACCGCGGCCCCAACACCCCGCGGGTCCTCGAATTGGCCCGCGCGCACCGGGCGATTTCACTCCTTGGAAACCACGAGCTCCGGCTGCTGAACTATCGCCGCACTCGTGACCTAAAGTTTGTCAAAGAGAACGACCTCGAGACGTTCGACCAACTCACGGCCGAGGACTGGACTTACTTGGAAAATATGCTGCTCACCTACGAGGATCCCGACCTCAATCTCGTCTGCGTCCACGGCGGGTTCTTGCCGGACATCCCTTGGAGCAAACAACCGGCCGAGATCATCACCCGCATCCAAGTCGTCGACGCCGCGGGCCAGCCCTGCAAACGCGCCGAGGCCCCCGAAGCCCCGTCGTGGGCGGATCTTTGGAACGGCCCTCCATTCGTCGTCTACGGCCACACTCCCCGTGCCGAGATCTACAAACGCAAATGGTCTGTGGGCATCGATACGGCCTGCGCCATGGGCGGACACCTCACCGCCTTCATTTTGCCGGAAAAGCGTTTCGTCCAAGTGAAGGCCCGTCGCCCCTACTTCTCGTGAATCCGACTCCGCTTGACCCGACCTCCGCCAGCATCGCCGTCCTCTGCATCGACGTGCAGCCGGTCTTCCTCCGCGCTGTGACCGACGGAGATCGTCTCTTGCGCCGGTGCCAGTTTGTTGTCGCCGCCGCCCATGGCCTCGGCCTGCGCGTGGTCTTCACCGAACAAGTTCCGGCCAAACTGGGTGGCACCGCGCCCGAGCTTCTCTTGGCCGCTCCGGGTGCAATGGCCTTCGGCAAAGATACGTTTTCGGCGCTCGCCGACGACACCATCCGCCAAGCCCTCGCGCCGGCCGAACACCTTTTGGTGTGCGGCCTTGAGGCGCCGATTTGCGTCTATCAGACCGCACTCGATGCGCTGCACGCCGGCCTTCAGGTGACGCTCCTCAGCGATGCCGTTGGCGCCCGACGGCCCGATGACGCCACGGCCTGTCTCGCCGCGCTTGCCCGTGCCGGCGCCCATGTCTTGCCGAGTGAGTCAGTCTTCTACGCGCTGCTCGGCCACGTGCGCCATCCTTTCTTCAAGACCTACACCCAACTCGTAAAATCCCATGGCTGACGACCCTCTCCCTTTCTCATCTGTCCGCGAGCTCAAGGGTCTCGACGCCGGCGGCAAAGCCCCTTTTGCAGCGATGCTCGTGATCAAGAAGCTCGCCGTTAAGACCGCCTCCAACGGCAATCCTTTCCTGAGCCTCGATCTGGGCGACCGCTCCGGCTCATTCGGCTGCACGGTCTTCGGTGACAATCCCGGCTTCGACGCCCTGCGGCTCGCCGGCGAAGGCGCCGTCATCCGCGTCGAAGGCAAGATCGAGTATTACCAAGGTCGGCTCTCGCCCAAACTCTCGCGCCTGACGGTTGTCCCCGAAAGCGAGCTGACCGATTCGGCAATGTTGGAGAACCTCATCGAGGTCGCGCCCGAGGACGGCGCGGCCCTCTGGACCGAGTTCCAAGGCTTCATCGCCGGCATCGTTCATCCCGAGTTGCGCGCCACCGTGCAGGCCGTCTTCGACGAAATCGGCGACCAGTTTCGTTGGTCGCCCGCCGCCGTCGCGATGCACCACGCCTATCGTCACGGCCTGCTCGAACACACGACCCACATGGCGCGCGCCTGCAAAGCCCTGCTCCCGCTCTATCCCGAAGTCGACGCCGACCTCGCGATGGCCGGCATCCTCGTGCACGACACGGGGAAAACCATCGAATACGAGGGCACCCTCGCGACCAAGCGCAGCCGCCGCGGAATTCTCCAAGGCCACGTCGTGCTCGGCTACCAACTCGTCCGCAAAGCCGGTCTGCGCGCCAAGCTCGATCCCGAGCGCCTCGAACGGCTCGAACACATCGTGCTCAGCCATCAGGGCGAACCCGAGTGGGGTGCCGCCGTCTATGCCGCCGCCCCCGAGGCCGTCTTCGTCTCGATGATCGACAATCTCGATGCAAAAATGGGCATGGTCCAACGCGCTCTGCGGCAGGCCAACGAGACCGACGAATTTTCCGAACGCCTGCCAGGGTTGAGTTCACCTCTGCTCACGCGGAAAGTCCCAAACTAGCCGCACTCAGGCCAGGCGGCGGTTGCCCGACCTTACTTTAGGCTCTCGATGATGCTCACCAGCGGGAGGAACAGCGCGATGACGATCGTGCCGACGACTACCGCCATGAACACGATCATGATCGGCTCAATCACCGAGGTAAGCCCGGCGACCGCGTTATCCACCTCTTCGTCGTAACTGTCGGCGATACGCGTGAGCATGTCGGGCAGCGAGCCCGTCTCTTCTCCGACCTCGATCATGCTCGTGACCATGCCGGGGAAAATCGCTGTCGCCTCCAGGGGCTTGGCCACGTTGTCGCCCTCTTTCACCCGGTCGTGAACGAGATTCAGGGCGTTGGCGACATGCACGTTGCCGCTCGTGTCCCGCGTGATGATCAGCGCCTGCAGGATTGGCACCCCACTGGAAAGCAACGTGCCAAACGTGCGCGTGAATCGGGCAATCGTCGCTTTTAACATCAGGTCACCGATCACCGGAGCATGGATGAGGAGCCAGTCGATCACCCGCGCGCCCGGCTTCGTTCTCTTGAAAAGACCAAAGCCAAAATAAATTCCCGCCACCGCCGCCGCCGTGAGCAAAAAGTTGTCGCGCATGAAAAAACTTACGGAGAGCAACAACTGAGTCAGCGCTGGCAGGGGCTGCCCCTTGAGCATACCCGTAAAAATGGCTTGGAACTGGGGCACGACTACGACCATGAGAATCGAAACGATCGCAACGGCCACGCTTGAAATGATGGCCGGGTAGATCATGGCCGACTTCACCTTGCCCTTGATGCGCTCCGACTTCTCGTTGAACACCGAAAGCCGTTCCAAAACGGTCGAAAGCACACCGCCCGCCTCACCCGCGCGGACCATGTTTACATAGAGCCGGTCAAAAAGCTTCGGATGTGCCGCCAGTCCCTCGGAAAAGTTGCCACCCGAGCGGATCGTGTCGGCGATTTCTTCCAGCACGATTTTGAATCCCGCGCGCTTTTCCTGGCGGGCCAACACCTCGATGCTCCGTAAAATCGGCATGCCGGCTTTGACGAGTGTGGCCAACTGCCGGGTGAAAATCGTGAGTCCCTTACTGTTCAGCACGCGACCAAAGGTCATCGGCCGGGATTTTTTCTTCGCCGCTGCCGCCCGCAGCGCGACCCCGGCCGCAGCCGGTTTCGGCACGGGATTATCCCGGGGCGGAGGGACGGCTGGGCGCAGAGCGAGTTTGGGGGCGGTGCTCATGTGTATTTGACGACTTCTTCGATCGTCGTGTGACCATCAAAAATTGCCCGCAACCCGTCGTCGCGGAGCGTTCTCATGCCCTGCTCAAGGGCTTTCTGGCGTATCTGGAGCGTCGGCGCCCGTTGCACGACGAGGTCGCGGACCGCCTCGGACATCCGGAGCCACTCATAAATTCCAAGGCGGCCTTTGTAACCGGTCTGATTGCAGACGGCGCAACCCCGGCCGAAGGAGAAATGTCGATCGCCGATGCTCTCGCGCGTGATCCCAAGCGGCTTGAGCAACGAATCCGGCGGCTCGTAGGTCGTCTTGCAATGCGGACAGATGCGGCGAACCAGCCGCTGCGCCAAAACCGCCTCGACGGTCGAGGCGATCAGGAAGGGCTCGACGCCCATGTCGATGAGGCGGGTCACCGCACCGGCAGCGTCGTTGGTGTGCAGGGTCGACAGCACC
>SXGQ01058284.1_pt1 | contig 30935 bp, 24 predicted proteins | sample 3178371 | NCBI WGS metagenome assembly SXGQ01 (sample SAMN11356859, study PRJNA531348) | freshwater metagenome | isolation source: freshwater sample F1-20 | place: China: Fuxian Lake, Yuxi | collected 2017-12-25
GCCCATCGGATCGGACTTGGAGGAATGCTGGTGGAGGAGTTCAACCTTCAACTGGTTCGGCCACCAGTCTTGGTTCGAGGTGCCGCTCCCGGCGGCGTGGTGGAAGGGGCATTTGGCTTCGGTTGACATGGGAATTTTGTTAAGTGGTTGAGCTGAGTTTGGTGGATAAATGGATGTGTGCGTTTGCCATTAGTCCATCAGAGCATTCGTGGTCTGAAAATTGAAATACTTCTTTCCTTCCGCCACCATAGGCAATGCCTATGGCTGACCGCCGCACCAGATTCACGTCCTGACTCGCTTATGGAACTACATCAGCTCCGGTATGTCGTCGCCGTGGCGCGCACGGGCAACTTCTCCCGCGCCGCAGAGCAGTGCCGCGTCTCGCAACCATCGCTCAGCCAGCAAATCCAAAAGCTCGAGGAGGAACTCGGCGAACCGCTCTTCGACCGGCTGCGCCAGCGCGCGCAGCTCACGCCGGTGGGCGAGGCCTTCGTGCGCCGGGCCATGCGCATCCTTGAGGAGGTGGAGTCTGCGGGGCGCGAGGCCCGCGAGGCGAGCGAACTGGCGTGCGGCACCGTCTGCGTGGGCGTGCTGCCAACCATCGCGCCGTATCTGCTGCCGGCCGTCGTGGGAAAGTTCGCCGGTCAGTTTCCCGGAGTGCAAATCGTGGTGCAGGAGGACACCACGGCGCGGATGCTCGTGATGCTCGCCGGCGGCGAGGTGGACTTCGCCATCGTCAGCTTGCCCATCACCGAGGCGCGGTTCGAGATGGAGACACTGTTCGAGGAGGACTTGCTCCTGGCCCTTCCCGCACGTCACCGGCTGGCGCGGCTCGGGGCCATCACCATGTCAGATCTCGAAGGCGAGCGGTTCATCCTGATGAAGGAGGGTCATTGTCTCGGCGACCAGGTGCTGGACTTCTGCCATCGCCAGGATTTCCGTCCGACGGTCAGTTGCCGCAGCGCGCAAATCGCAACTATCCAGGCCCTCGTCGCGGCGGGATTGGGCATCTCACTCGTGCCGCGCATGGCGTGCGCCTCCGGCCCGGTGAAGCACCCAGTCTATCGCCCGCTTCAGGACGCACGACCACGCCGCACGGTGGTCATACTCTGGCTGCGGAAGCGCCCGCCCGGACCCGCGGCGCGGGAGTTCCTCAAGTGCCTGCGTGCGGTGGGGTGGGCGCGACGCCCGCGCACCGCGCACCTCGTCGCCCGCCACCGTCACGGGGATCGAACAGCGGTCCCGGATGAAAAACTGTCACCGGTCAGTTGAAAAAAGTTGCAGCGCAGCCGCGAGTGCGGATGCTCAACCGAAATGAACGCCTCGTCAGAAAAGTTCGCACCGAACCGCGTCGACATCGGACACGGCGCGGCCTCGGGCGGGCGGTCCTCGCACTGAAATCATGCACGCGACTTCCATAATGCCCCGCGTCAATTTGACCGGCACGCGCCACGCGCTCGCGCCGGATGTCGAGTCGTTCTACCACCTGCCGTATGGCGAGCACGTCGGCAAAGCGTGCCAAGGGACGGCGTGTTTCGCAGCGCGGCACTTCAATCCCGAGCTTTGGGCGGAGGCGAATGCGCAGAATCCGCGCGTGTATTGCCTTGGTGAATGTTTCGCGGCACCGGTGAAGGGGCAGACCAACCCGCGTCCGCCGGTGAAGGTGTTCTCCAAGCACGGCATCGTGCTGGGCCACATCGCAGCGGGTGGCGCGCGGACGCTCGCGGCGTATCAGAAACTTGGCGGCTACGCGGCGCTTGCGAAGGCGCTCGCAGGAACTCCGGAACAAGTTCTCACCGCCGTCGAGGTTTCCGGCCTGCGCGGACGCGGCGGTGCAGGCTTTCCCGCCGGACGCAAGTGGCGCGCAGTCGCATCGCAGCCTGCCGGTGAGAAATACGTCGTCGCCAACGCCGATGAGGGCGACGCCGGCGCTTACATTGACCGCTACTTGATGGAGGACGACCCGCACGCGCTCATCGAGGGCATGATCCTCGCGGGCTACGCGGTGGGCGCGAGCAAGGGCTACATCTACGTCCGCCTCGAATACCCGCTCGCAAACAAGGTGCTGCGTGAAGCTATTACCGAGGCGCGCGCGGCGGGTTGGCTCGGGCCGCAGATCGGCGGGAAAAACTTCGCCTTCGAGCTCGAAGTTTACACTGGCCACGGCAGCTACGTCTGTGGCGAGGAGACTTCGCTGCTCCGTTCCATCGAAGGCAAACGCCCCGAGGTGATGGCGCGTCCGCCCTATCCGACCGAGCGTGGGTTGTTCGAAAAACCGACTCTGCTCAACAACGTCGAGACGCTCGTCAACGTGCCGTGGATCGTCACGCACGGCGGCGAGGCTTACGCGGAGATGGGCTTCAACAAGAGCCGCGGCACGAAGGCGCTCTCGCTCAATTCGCTCTTCAATCGCCCCGGCCTCTACGAGGTCGAGTTCGGCGTCACCGTTCGCCACATCATCGAAAACCTCGGCGGTGGCCTGCGCGGCGGCGGGAAACTGAGGGGCATCCTCATCGGCGGGCCGATCATCGGCATCATTCCGCCGCACCTCATTGACACGCCGCTTGGCTTCGAGGAACTCGCGGCCATCGGCGCGGGCGTCGGCCACGGCGGCGTGGTGGCGTTCGACGAGCACACGTCCATCCCAGACTTGATGGAACACGTCTTCTCGTTCGGCGCTTACGAGTCGTGCGGCAAATGCACGCCGTGCCGCAGCGGCAGCGGACGAGTCGAGGAGATTTTCACCAACGCCCTCGGCGGTGACGCCACGAAGGCGGACTTGCAAGAATGCCGCGAACTTGTCACGGCGCTCAAGCTCGCGAGCCTTTGCGGCCACGGCACCGGCCTTGCGCGCTTTGCCGAATCCATCCTGCGCTACTACCCCACGGAGATTGAGCCATGCTTCAAGTAACCATCAACGGCCAGCCCCACGAGTTCGCCGACGGCCTCACGATCAACAAGGCGCTCCAGCAGATCGCCGTCGAAGTGCCGACGCTCTGCCACGACGATCGCATCCAGCCCTACGGCTCGTGCCGCCTCTGCACCGTCGAGGTCAAGGGCGTGAATGGCCTCGTCACCGCGTGCAACACGCAGCTTCGGGCCGGCATGGAAATCCAAACGCACTCGCCCGCAGTGCAGGGCGTGCGCAAGACGTTGCTCAATTTGCTCGCGAAGGATTATCCCGCCGAAGCCGTCGCGCAGTTTCCCGACAAACAGTTTCACCGCTACCTCCGCGAATACGACGTGAAGGCGCGCGGTTCGCGCAACGCGCCGCAGCCCGCCGTGCCCTTCATGAAGGACACCACGCATCCCTACATCAACGTGGACATGACGCAGTGCGTGACGTGCTACCGCTGCGTGCGCATCTGCGAGGAGGTGCAGGGGCAGTTCGTGTGGAAGGCGTGGGGCCGCGGCGACCAGACGCGCATCGGGCCGGTGCGCGGCGAGACGTTGCAGGACGGCGGCTGTGTGAGTTGCGGCGCGTGCGTGGACACCTGCCCGTCGGGCGCGCTCGAAGACATCAGCATCCTCAAGCGCGGCGTGCCGACGAACTGGGCGAAAACCATCTGCTCCTATTGCGGCACCGGCTGCGAAGTGAATGTCGGCACGCGCAACGGCCAGATCACGACCATCCGTCCCTCGATGGAAGGCCCGAGCAACCACGGCCACACGTGCGTGAAGGGTCGCTACGCTTTCGATTACATCACCGCCAAGGACCGCCCGCTCTCGCCGATGATTCGGCGCAATGGCGAATGGCAGAAGGTCAGTTGGAGCGAGGTCAACCAGTTCATCGCCGACAAGCTGCGCGAGGCCGCTGCGAAGCACGGGCCGGACAGCATCGGCGTGCTCAGTTCGGCGCGTGGAACGAACGAGGAGAACTACGTCGCGCAGAAGTTTGCCCGCGTCGTGCTCGGGACGAACAACATTGATTGCTGCGCGCGCGTCTGCCATTCGCCCACCGCCGCCGCGATGAAGATGACGCTCGGCACCGGCGCGGCGACCAACTCGCTCGACGACATCGCGCTCGCGCGCACCATCCTCGTCGCCGGCGTCAATCCCCCCGAGGGCCACCCCGTCACCGGCGCGCGCATCAAGCAGGCGGCGCGTCACGGCGCGAAGCTCATCATCGTGGACCCGCGCGAGATTGAGTTGAACGAGTTCGCCACGATTCATCTCCAGCTCCACGCCGGCACGAACGTGGTTCTCTTCAACTCGATTGGCGCGGTCATCGTCGAGGAGGAGTTGGTGGACGAGGAGTTCATCCGCACGCGGCTCACCGAGTTCAACGAGTATCGCGAGTTCGTGAAGGAGTTCGCGCCGGAAAAGGTGGAGCACATCACCGGCGTGCCGGCGGCGAAGGTGCGCGAGGCCGCACGGCTTTACGCGACGAACAAGCCGTCGCTCTCCGTCCACGGCCTCGGCATGACCGAGCACATCCAGGGCACCGAGGGCATCATGGCGCTGGTGAATCTCGCGCTGCTCACCGGCAACATTGGCAAGCCCGGCAGCGGCATCAATCCGTTGCGCGGCCAGAACAACGTGCAGGGCGCGCCACACATGGGCAGCGAGCCGAAGCTCCTCGCCGGCTACGCGCCGCTCACTGAACATCGCGGACGCTTCGAGGCCGCGTGGCAGGTGCCGCTCCCGACGAATCCCGGCATCAACATGATGGAGATGATGGACGCCGCCGCCGCCGGGAAGCTGAAGGTGCTGTGGTCCATCGGCTACGACATCGTGATGACGAATCCGAACATGCACTACACGCGCCGGGCGATGGAGCAGCTCGACCTCGTCATCGTGCAGGACATTTTCATCAACGAGACGGCGAAGGAATTCGGCGACGTCTTCCTCCCCGCCGCGAGTTCGTTCGAGAAGGACGGCACTCTCATGAATGGCGAGCGCCGCATCCAGCGCGTGCGCCAGGCCGTGCCGCCGCAAGGCGATGCGCGTTCCGATTGGGAGATCGTCTGCGATATCGCCAAGCTCATGGGCAAGGGCGAGCACTTCGCGTGGAAGAGCGCCGAAGAAATCTGGAACGAAGTCCGTTCGCTCTGGCCCGAAGCCGCCGGCATCACCTACGCGCGCATGGACCAACTTGGCGGCCTCCAGTGGCCGTGCCTCGACGAGAATGATCCCGGCACCGGCACGCTGCACACGGACCACTTCACGCATGGTAAAACCACCGCGCTGCGCCGGATCGAATACGTCGCGCCGCCGAAGCTGACCACGCCGGAGTTTCCCTTCCTCCTCACGACCGGCCGCAACCTCTACCAATACAACGCCGCCACCCAGACCGCGCGCACGCCCAACGACGGCATCCACTCCACCGACTATCTGCAACTCTCACCCACCGATGCCGCCAACCTCGGCCTCACAGAGGGCGAAATCGTCCGGCTCCGCAGCGAGCAAGGCGCGGCGGATTTGCCCGCGCGAATCAGTCACCGCGTGAAGGACGGCGAGGTCTTCACAACCTTCCACTCCACGCGCATCCACCTGAACCAGATCACCACCTCGCACCGCGACCGCTACACGAAGACGCCGGAATACAAGATCACCGCCGTGCGGATCGAGAAGCTGGAAGCTGTCGCGGCGAAGTGAGGTCTTGCGCGGCTTGGGGCACTCCCGCGGCCGACCGGTCACTGCCAATCCAAACGAAAACGTCTCTTGCCGGCGAACGGCAAGAGGCGCGTGAAAACTGCCGCGGATTACTTCGTCCCCTTCTTCTTCGGTCCGCGACCGGGGAAGGTGAGTTCGGCGATGCCGGACTTGTCGAGTTCGCCGAGGCCGACCTTAGTCAGCTTGGTGTATTGACGCCAAGTTGCGTCGGCAAGCGGGAGGTGGAGCTTTTGTTCCTTGGAGAGACGGAGGGCGATGCCACTGTCCTTTGCGGCGTGGGAGGCGCTGAAGAAGCAGGAGTGGTCGCGGTTCACCATGTCCTCGCCGTCGGTGACGAGCACACGGCTGTTTGCGCCGGTCTGGCTGAAGACTTCCATCACGGTCTTGAGGTCGAGGCCGAGGGAGTTGGCGAGGCCGAGCCCTTCAGCGAGGCCGGCGGTGTTGATGTTCATCACCATGTTGACCAGGGCCTTGAGCTGCGCGGCCTTGCCCGCAGTGCCGATGTAACGGAGGAGCTTGCCCTCGTCGGAGAGCTTCACGAGAAGTTCCTTGACCTGGTTGAAGGTCGCTTCCTCGCCGCCGCACATGAGGTAGAGCGTGCCGGCGCGCGCCTGGTTGATGCTAGAGGCCATGCAGGCTTCGAGCGTCGCAGCCTTCGCACGCTTGGCGAGCTTGGCGACCTCGACGTGGACCTTGGGTGAAATCGTGGCGCAGTTGATGAACACCTTGCCGGCGGCGGTGCCTTTGCCCTTGAGCAGGTTGTCGCGCTTGTTGGTGTAGATGTTGCGCATTGCCTGATCGTCGGTGACGACGGTGATGACTACATCCGCGAGCGCAGTCACGCGGGCAAGCGTGGAGCACGCCTCGCAGCCGAGTTCCTGCGCGAGGGTCTGCGCGGCGGCCGCGCGCATGTCATAAACGGCGGTGACGGGATAACCGACTTCCTTCAGCCGGCGCGCCATGTTCGCGCCCATGCGACCGACTCCGACGAATCCGATTGTCTCTGGCATAAGTAGTTTAAGTTCGTCGCCGCGCGGGGCGGCGGGTGAATTTGCTGACGGGGCATGACTCTAGACCAAGGGGATTCGGCTCCAAGCCCAAAGTTCGGCCGCCCTTCGGGGAAATGGCTTCGGAAGGGCTGTAAGCCGAATTCTGTCTGCGCCCTTGCGAGCGGAGAGAATCATTTGTCTCAGCAGCCAATACCCGGAACCCATCCCGCTTGCGCGGGAACTGGAGCGAGCCGCGCCGTTGGTTCCCTATTTGGCCTTGCACCCGATGGGGTTTTCCGTGCCCCCGCGCTTGCGCTTGGGGCGGTGCGCTATTACAGCACCTTTTCACCCTTTCCTCGCCGGTTGCCCGGCGCGGCGGTCTGATTTTCTGTGGCACTTTCCGTCGGCGCGCCTCCCGGCGAACCGCCCGCGTGTATCTCCGACTGAGCCGGAGTTACGCGGCATCGCGCCCTGCGGTGTTCGGACTTTCCTCCCCCGGCGTGAGCCGGGAGCGATTCTCCACCCTTCCGAAGCCGCCGGCACGTTAGGGCAGGCGGGGAAGGGGAGCAAGGCTGGGGATGACTGGCTCAAGTTCCGCCTCCTGCTCGAAATCCTGATCTTAATCCTGATCCTCTCTGGCGCGCGCTCAACTCAAGCGGGAGCAAGATGAGCATCAGGATTACGAGGAGGAGAAAAACTTCCTCACTCCGCCGCAGCCAGCTCCATGTCGCGCGTGAAGTAGATGATGCGACCGCAGTGCGGGCAGGCATTCATCTCCGACTGGGACTGGCAGGCAACCATCACCTGTGTCGGCAATCTCATGTGGCACCCGCCGCACGAGCTGTGCTGGATGCCGACGATGACGTTCTCGCCCTTGCTCTTGAGCAGCCGTTCGTAACGCGCCAGCGCGCCTTCCTCGACGGCGGCGGCGAGTTCCGCACGGTTTGCCTGCAACTCCGCCAGCTTCTTCTTGAAGTTCTCTTCGCGCTTGGCCAGCTCGGCGGCTTCCGCGTCCACGTCCTTCTTCGCCTCGGCGGCGACCTTCGTGGCGGCGGAGACTTCCTTGGCTACGGCGTCCGCCTGCTCCATGAGTTCGAGGATTTGATCCTCGAGCTTGGAGATGCCGCCCTTGCACGTCTCGATCTCGTGGGCGAGCGCCCGATACTCCTCGTTCTTCTTGGTCTGGAACTGCTGGAGTGAATACTTGGAAATCCTCTCCTTCAACGCCTCGACATCCAGCTCCAGCTTCTTCTTGTCCGATTCGATCTGCTTGGCCTTGAGCTTGGCGGCATCGAGCGCCTGCTGTGTGCCACCGGCCCGAGACTGCGCGCGTTCGCGCTGGGGCGCGATGGACGCCAGGTCGGCCTGGGTGCGGAGGAGATTGCGGTCGCGGTCTTGGAGGATGAGGAGCTTTTCGATGGCTTCGAGCATGCGCGGCTTTCTTTGTTGGCGAAAAGCTATCGGCCATGCTAGCCCAAGTCAATGCACGCCGCCGCGAAGTGCGCGAAGGCAAATTCTTTGAACATCCGATCAACCTCCCGTTCCAAGCTGACAACATGAAAACCAACCCCCTCTCCACCGCCCTGTGCCTGCTGGCGCTCGCCGGCGCGCAGACCCTCACGCCGCTGTCCGCCGCGCAGAAGGAATCCGCCGCCATCTCCCTGGCCCGGCAGTTGAACCAGGCCTTCATCGAGGTCGCCGACCAGGTCTCGCCCTCGGTCGTCGTCATTCGCGTCGCTCAGAAGCAGGACCGAACCCTGTTCGGCATCGAGACCGATGGAAACCCGTTCTACGAAATGCTCCCGCGTGAGTTCCGCAAACAGGTGGAGGAGCAATTGGAGAAGCGCAGGAAGCAACGCGCCGAGGCCCAACAGGGACGCCCACCGCAGTTCAACGGACAGGGCAGCGGCGTCGTCATCCGCGAGGACGGCTATATCCTCACCAACCGCCACGTCGTCGAGGACGCCGAGAAGATCGAGGTCCGCTTCAAGGACGGCCGCACCTTCCCCGCGACCATTCGCGGCGTGGACCCGCGCTCTGACGTGGCCGTGCTGAAGATCGAGGCGAAGGGCCTGCCCGCCGCGAAGTTTGCCGACTCGGACAAGACGCGCGTGGGCGAGTTCGCCATTGCCATCGGCGCGCCCTTCAACCTCGACTACAGCGTCACCTTCGGCCACGTCAGCGCCAAGGGCCGCAGCGCCTTGATCCCCGATGCTTCGCCCATGATGCCGATGGACCAAGACTTCATCCAAACCGACGCGAGCATCAACCCCGGCAACAGCGGCGGACCGCTCGTCAACATCAACGGCGAGATCATCGGCATCAACACGCTCATCCGCGGCCTCAGCACCGGCATCGGCTTCGCCATCCCATCGAACCTCGCGCGCGAACTTTCCGAGGCTCTCATCAAGGACGGCAAAGTCGTCCGCGCCCGCCTCGGACTCGCCGTCAAGGGCCTCAAGGACGATGCCGAGCTTCGCAACCAGACCTTCAAGGGCGCGACCGACGGCATCCTCGTCTCCGGATTCGTGGACGGCGGCCCCGCCTCGAAGTCCGAGCTGAAGCTCAACGACATCGTCACCCATGTCGAAGGCACTCCGGTCGTCAACGTCCAGCAACTCCGCAACTCCATCCGCAACAAAGTTGGCAAGCCCGTCACCCTGAGCGTCGTTCGTGACGGCAAGCAGATGAAGCTCAAGATCACGCCCGAGGAATGGCCGGATGAGACGCCGGACTTGGTGGCCAGCAACCGCCAGAGCAGCGAAGTCCAGGCCGACGACCTCGGCGTCACCGTCCGTCCGCTCACGTCCGCCTTGGCGAAAGAACACAAGGTGAAGCAGACCGAGGGCTTGATCGTGACCGAGGTGGATCCCGGCAGCCCCGCCGCCAAGCGCGGCATCAAGGTCGGCACCGTCATCACCGAGGTCAACCGCAAGTCTGTGTCCGACCTCGAAGACTTCCGCGCTGCGCTCAAGGGAGCCGACCTCAAGAAAGGCGTCCGGCTCGGCTTCATCAACGGGGGCACCACCAAGTTCGAGGTGCTGAAGTCAGGCGGGGAGTGATGCCCGAACGTAAGGTGGACACTGTTGTCCACCGGCGCTGACTGGGTCGCGGAGCCGTTCCTCAGCCCGGAGGCAGGCAGGAGTGTCCGCCCCACGCTCGCTCAGGCGAACACCCGCTTGAGATACTCGATGCTCTTCGTCGCGATGACCTCCGGGCCTTCCGTGAAGTCGAACACCTCCACCGACACGTAGCCGTCGTAGCCGACTTCCTTCAGCGCGCCGGCGATGGGCGTGAAGTCCACCTTGCCGAAGCCGGGGCCTTTTAGGTTTACGTCGTTCGCGTGGAAGTAGGCGAAGTCGCCCTTGCTCTCGCGGATGATCTGCGGGATGGACTTCGACTCGGACGACATCGCCTTCACGTCGAGGATGATCTTGAAGTTCGGCGAGTTGAGCTGCTTCGTGAACTTGATGCCCGCTACCGCCGTGTTGATGAAGTTCGTCTCCGAAGGCGCGAGCGGCTCGAAGCAAATCGTCACGCCTCGGTCCTCGGCGCGCTTCACCGCGTCGCGGAACACATCCGTGGCCCACTCCCACGCCTGCGCGTAACCGACGCCCTCGATCACGTTGCGCTGCTTGGGCGAGCCGACCACGATGATCTTCCCGCCGAAGTCCGCACAGCAGTCCACGAGGTCGCAGAAATAGCGCGCCGTCTTCGTGCGCACCGGCGCATCGGGACTCGTGAGATACATTCCCTCCGCCTTCACCAGCACCCAATGGATGCCGGAGATGGCAATGCCCGCGTGCGCCGCCGCGTCCTTGATGCGCGTGCGCTCGGCGGCGGAAAGCTCGGTGACGTAGTTGCAAAGCGTGAACGGCGCGACCTCGACCGCGTCATAGCCCGCCTTCGCCGCGTAGGCAAACGCGTCCTCGATTTTCCAGCCCTGGAAGATTTCGTTGCAGATGCCGAATTTCATGTGGGCGCGATTAAGTCGCGGTGCGGAGAGCGGAGCAAGGGGAAACCTCGTAGTCACCACCTTCAGGTTGCACATCAGAGCTGTAGCGGCGCTCTGTGAGCGCCGAGTTGCGCAACCGACGGTCACAGACCGCCGCTACAATCCGAAGCGCAGGCTGAAGCCTGCGACTACGGCAGCAAAACTGACTTCCACACGTTTGACTGGCCCGTGACAGACTCGGTCCAAAAGACGCGGTAGCCGCCGGACACGGCGACGACGCGCGGGTAGGCTGCGTTGATGCCCTTGGCCGACAGTTGCTTTGGCTCCGTCCACGTCTTGCCGCCGTTGGAGGAGATCGCGGCGATGATCGAACTCTCGCCATCGCTCACGCGATCCCAGACAGCGGCGAGACTTTGCGCGCTGGTGCTGGCGAGGTCGCCGCGGCGCGCGTCGGCGTCGCCGAGACGTTGCGGGGCGGACCACGACTGGCCCTGGTCGCTGGAGGACAAGTGATACGCGCCGCTCTGACCCGTCGCGCCGGTCCAAACAAGCGCGTGCAAGGTGGAACCTCGCACGATCAAGCCGCCGCCGACGTGCGGGCAGCCGGCGAAGTCCCAGTTGAAACGCCCGACCTTCGCGGGATCGCTCCAGCTCGCGCCGTGATCGGTCGAGGAAATGACAGCCATGTCGCGGGGGTTCTTGTCGCGGAAGAGCGTGTGGACGGAGCCGTCCGTGCCGACGGCGAGCGTGTTCCAGCAGCACTCGCAAGTCTCGGGCTTGAGCGTGGCGTTCTTGCTCCACGTCTTGCCGCCGTCCTTCGAGTTGGCGTAGCGCAGACCCTTCGGCCCGCCCCGGCTGTCAAGCCAGACGAGATGGAAAGTGCCTGACGCATCCGCCGCGCAATCCACGAAGCTGTGGTCGGAGGGAAGGCCGTCGTCGGCGGGATTCGGGCCGGGCTGCCAGGTCGCGCCGCCGTCGGCGGAAATTGCGGTGGCCATCGGTCCGCGTCCGTTGAAGCCGGTGCCTGCGGTGTTCCAGATCGCGACAAGTTTCGCTCCGCTCACCGCGAGTTGGGCATCCATGCCACGGTGAGGTGCGAGTGGCGGAGTCGCGCCGGCTTCCACGCGGACGGGTTTCGACCAGTTGGCTCCGGCGTCGGTCGAGCGCAGGTGGAGGAGCGCGGGAGTTTTGGAGTTGGTGGCGTAGTCAGCGAGGAGGAGATGAATCGTGTTGCCGTCCACCGCCACGTCGAGGCTGTCCACGCCCCAGCGGGTCACGTCCTTCTTGCTCTTGCCGTGGCTGGCGTGAGCGGTGTGGGTGTCTGAAGCGTTCGTCGTCGTCGGTGCAGCCGTTGGTGCCGTGGTTGGTGGCGGCGCGAACACAGGCGGGGCAGGGGGTGTCGGCTTGCAGGCGACGAAGGCGAGCGATGCGACGAGTGCGGTGGCGAAAAAGCGAACGGGGCGGAGTGGCATGGTGAGCGGGAAGTGTTTGGGAAGCCTGCCTTCAGGAGGCCGCGTGGCCGACCGCCTGAAGGGGGGTCTCCGAACAAAGAACCGCGCCCGCCAGAGCGGATGGCTCCGGCGGGCGCGGGCGGGAGCGAGGTTGTTACTTCTTGGCTGCCGGACGGAACTCTTCGTGGCAGGCCTTGCAGTTCACGGCTGCCTTGTATTTGTCGGCGGCACCGGCGTCGCCCTTTTCGAGCGCGGCCGTGGCATTGATGAGCTCGGTGCAGAGCTTGACCCACTTGGCCTGGTCGCCCTGGGGCGGCTTGGCGGCGCACATCGCCTTGTAGGCGGCGACCATGCCGGAAAGCTCTTCCTTCGAGGCTTGGCCGGCTCCGGCTTTCTTGCATGTCGGATCAGTGCCCTTGGGAGCCTTGTGGTATTTGCCCATGGCGTCCTTGATGGCGTTGCTCTTGGCGTCGGCGGCGGTGAGGCCGGTGACGCACAAACCGAACGCGACGGCCAGAACGGCCGAGGCGCGGAGGACTGTCTTGGTGGATTCTTTCATTGTGTGTTTGGTGCTGCTGTGTGGTGTCTGATCACCCCCGCAGTGGCCGCATCGCTCAGACGACGCGGTTGGTCGGGGAAATTTTTGTCAGGCATTGGATGCGCGGGCGGGATTTCAATTCAAAGCGGCTGGACGCGTGCAAGAAGGGGCTTAATCCAAGTCCCACAACTGATTCTTGTAGTTGGGATCGGCTGGGTCGGTGATGCCGTTGCCAAACCATTTGCCCAGCACGTCGGGGTAGAAGGGCGCCTCCATGCGCGTCAAGCCGGCGTGGCCGTCAGCGTAGCCGACGTTTACGCCTGCGCCTTTGGGCTCGTGGCGCGGGTTCGGCCGGCCAATCCCCGCTGATGTCACTGCGGACGGCGGGAACAGGTGAGTTGACTGGGTCGGGGTCAACGCGAGCGTGGCGGGGGCCTCGCCGAGTCCGGCATCGGCAACGTCCACGGTCTCCGTGGGCTTCATGATGGCAGAGATGAACTTGTAGTTGAGCAGCGTGTTGAAGCCGTAGCCGGCCTGGTTTGTGTCGCGATTGCTCGGGCAGTTCCAGACTTGCGCGGCCAGGACATCGGCGTTGTTGGAGCCTTGCTGGAGGTAGGGGAAAAGCAGGACTTTGCGGTCCAGCCCAGCGGAGAAGCCGACGTGTTTTTCGTAGTCCTGCCCATAGAGCGCGCAAGCCAGGGCGACCTGCTTGCAATTGCCGACGCACCGGATGGAGTTGGCCTTCTGCTTGGCCTTGCCGAGTGCTGGCAGAAGCATCCCGGCGAGGATCGCGATGATGGCGATGACCACCAACAACTCGATCAAGGTGAAGCCCGCCACCTGCAGGCTGTGCAGCCGTGACGAAGCAGGGCGGACCGGTTTGGGTTGATTGCTTTCAACTTTCATACGTAAATCCACGGGTTCAGTTTAGGGATTCGGGACTGTTGTGGTGCCGCTATCGGGTGGGTCAGGCAAACGAACCACTTGCCAGCTCATCGGATCCCGCACCCCAAATTTCTTCTTCTGCTATTCCTGCTGGCTGAGGGCACACGCCACAGCGGTGTTAAGATGGAAGGAGAGAGAGGCGGCAGGAGGAACCAGACGCGGACAGGGAAGGACTCTTCAAGGTCCGCGCTCGGAACTTTCGCCTCTCCGCCCAATTGGTTTCCAGCAACCCGGCGCAAAGGCCGGGTGAGAGTCCGCGGGAAAAGGGCTGTTCAATCGGCCACGCCAGATGGCAGGCCACAGCCCGGCTTCACGCGGGCATGGGAGGAGAGACTAGGCCGCTCGGGGCGGCGGGATGGGAGGCGACTCGGCGCGCAGGGATGCGGCCCGGTCAGGAGCAGTCGGAGGGGAGAGCGGGGCAGGGGGCGTGAGGACGAAGACGGCAGCGCATGGCAGCGACTCGATCTTCAGAAGCGGCAGCAGCGACTCCTTGGCCTGCTCGGACTGTTGTCCCGCGCGGACGAGCTTGCAGATGCGGCAGAGATTCTTGCCGTCGAAGGTCTTGGTGAACGCCTCCCGCAGCGTGGTCTGCTGCGCGAAGCTGACGAACATCCCGGTCCACGCGACGGACTGGAGCAGCGCCCAGTGCAGCCCAATGGAGAGGGCCACGGCCAGAATGACGGCAACTTTGGCGGCGCGTTTGAACATCAGCACCCCTCTGATGACAGCCACAGGGAGGGAATTCAAGAATGAACTGCCACGAACCAATTCCTTGACCACAAGAAGCCTCAAGGAGGCGCAAAGAGAAAAGCCTGATGGGCTGTGGCGGCAGGTTTCAAAAGCCCTCTTTGCGCCTTCTGTGCCTCTTTGTGGCAAAATCCTTCGCGGACCTACTTGCTCTCCATTTTCCACACGCCATGCCACTCGGCGGGCGGGTGGGCTGCCAGCTCTTCGCAGCGGTGGATCATCACCTTGCTGGGGCCGTCGTCGAATTGCTCGACCAGTTTTGCGAAAGCCGGCCGTGCCTCGGCGAACTTCCCGGCAGTGTAGTCGGCGAACGCCGCATCCCACGCCTTCACCAACTCGGCGTAGTTCGGCGGCGTGCGCGGGTTCTCAATCTCGAACAGCTCCACCGGCTTGGTCTTGCCCTTGACGATGGCGCGGTCGAGCAGTCGGTGCAGCCCGGGGTTGGTGAGCTGGACGAGGCACTCGCGCGAGACGAGGAGCGTGACGTGGTAATACTTCGTGAGCGACTCGATGCGCGCGGCGTCGTTCGCCGTGTCGCCGACGAGACCGAAGTCAAGGCGCTTGGCGGAACCCTTGTTGCCGAAGAGGACGGAGCCGCAGTGCAGCGCGACGCCGTAGCCGAAGAGCGCCTTGGCCTCAGGCGGCACGATGAGCCTGAACAACGTCAGCCTCGAGAACTCCGGCGGCCAGCTTCACCTTAACGCGGGAACGGTCCTGGACCTGACGGGTGGCGGGGTCAACCGCACGCCCTCCACGTTGCTGGAGGGTGCGGCCGTCAGCCTGAACGGCGGTTCCTACAACGTCACGGGCACCGCGAGCCTCAACGCCTATGGCACGGACTTGAACACCAGCGGCTTCCCCACCATCAGCGGCAACATCGTCAGCCTCCAGGCCAATACCGACACCCACCTCCACGACACGACCGTCAGCGCCACGACGCTCGCCAACCTAAACGCCCAGCAGGACGTGAAAGTAGCCGCTGGCTCCTACACCGTCACTGGCACTGGCGCGGGCGGCACTCTGCAAGCGAGTGCCGGACGCGACATCTTCGTCGGCAGCAGCGCGCAGTTTCAGGGGAACACAGTCCAGATGACCGCGTCGCGCGACGCGACCCTCACCAGTCCCGTCGTGCGCGGCTTCACCACGCTCAACGTCACCGCCGTGCAGAACATCGCCGTCTCCAGCGGCTCCTTCACCGGCGCGTCCAGCTCGCCGACCATCGCGGCCACCTTCAGCGCGGGGGACACGCTCACTGTCAACGGCCCCACCTTCGCCAATGTCGCCGACATCTCCCTTAGCTCGCGCACCGTGAACCTCTCGAACATAGACTGCCAAAACGGCAGCACTGTGCGGCTCTACTCACAGAACGGGCTGCTCGCCGCCAATCCCAACACCGGCGCGGCCTCCGTGCCCGGCCACGTCAACTTCATCCTCAACGTGAACTACGGTGGCAACCCCGCGCAGCTCTTCGTCGTCGTCGGCGGCATCACCATCGGCATCCGCCCGCCGTGATTCTCAAATCGCCCTCCATCCTTTTAGCATGAAGCGCCATTTCCTACCGCTAATCGCCGGAGCCGCGTGCCTCGCCGGCGTCGTGACCGCCTGGGCCCAGACCCCGCCGCGAGTGGACCAGGCCGACTCCATCAAGCGCGCGCAGGACCTGGACAATCAGCTCCGCGAAGCCACCAGGCCCGGCAGCGCCGAGTTGGACGCGCCGGAACTTTTCCAGGGCGAGCTGAAAGACGTTGGCCCGCAATCCATCCTCAAGGTGAAGCAGAAGCGCACGCTCTTCGAGGTCTCGGTGGACAGCCAGTTCTTCTTCACCTCGAACCAGAATCTTGCCGAGGATGCCGCCGGCACTTCGCTCTTCGTAAACACCGCGCAGATCGCCTACGCCCGGCCAGCCATCCAGACCGGACGCGGCGCGGTGGCTCCGCGCGCGGGCTTCCGCCATCAGTGGTTCAACTACGGCCTCGGTGACCGCCCCGCGACGAAAGGCGACAATGACTTCGACCTGCAAGCCGTCTTCGGCGAGGCGCGCTGGGCATTCCGTCAGAACTGGACTGCCGAGGCAGGCGTCGAGTGGTCGCGGCTCATCAGCCACGCGCCGACCTACACGACTTACCGCCAATTCTACAGCGAGTGGGTGCCGCGTGTCGGAGTGACGCGCAACGTCTCCTTCAGCGAGACCAAGTCCCTCACCTTCGCGTGGCAGATGAACTACCACCTCACCGACTCGCCCGACGCGCTCACCTCCGCGCCGCCATCGCCACGGAACACGAACGACCGGTTGGACAACTCCTTCCTCGCCGCCTACACGCACGTCTTCGGGCCGAAGCTGGCGGTGCAGCCCTACTATCGTGTCCTGCTCACGCGCTACGGCAGCCAGTCCGCGCGCTTCGATTACCTCCACAGCGTCGGCTTCTCCGCCTACGTCACTCTCCGCGAGCACATCAGCCTGCGCGGATTCCTCTCCTACGAGATCAAGGACTCCCACGCGCCCATCGTGCCGGACTACCAGAAGTTCGACATCGGCGGCGGCTTGAATCCACGCATCAGGTGCTGAGCTGAAGCCTGTGGCGGCGGTCTGTGACCGCCGTGCCGCAAGCGCAAGCCACGAACGATCGGCGGTCACAGACCGCCGCTACACACAGCCGGCTGCCACTCGTTCAAGCCCCGCTCACCCGCCTCTGTGTCCAGGCCCAGCCGCTCCATCGCCTCGCCGATCAAATAGAGCGAGCCTGCGATGAGGAGTCGCGGCTCCTCCCGCAGAGCAGCCAACGCATCGCCCACCGACTCGTGCGGCGAGACGCGTGCTGTGGGACTCGCGTGACGACAGAATTCAGCCAGCACCGACGGCTTCATTGAACGATTGCTTGCCACTCGCACGGCCGCGATGCGCTGCGCCAGCGGAGCCAGCTCGCGGCACATGATCTCGCAGTCCTTGTCCCCGAGCATCCCCACCACGAGCGCGAACGGCTGGCCGCTGAACTCAGTCCGCAAAGCGGACACCAACGCGCGGACGCCATCCACGTTGTGCGCGCCATCGAGGATGAACTCCCGCCCGCCAACGTTCGCCACCTGCAACCGTCCCGCCCAATGCACCGACTCCAGTCCGCGCCGCAGCGCCTCTTCAGTCACCGAGAACTTGTCCTGCAACGCCCTCACCACCGCGACCGTGAGCGCCGCGTTCCGCCGCTGATGCGTCCCGCGCAACGGCAGTGTGATTGGAACGCCGGTTACCGAACCGGCTTTGCGTTCTTCCGCAACGAGCGTGAGGGGCGCTCCACACCGCTCCGCGACTTCACGGATAACCGCCACCGCCTCGGCCGAATCCGCCGCCGTCAGCACTGGCACGCCCGGCTTGATGATGCCCGCCTTCTCCGTCGCGATCTTGGCCAGCGTGTCGCCGAGCCATTGCTGGTGATCGAGCGCGATGTTCGTGATCACGCTCGCCAGCGGCATCACGATGTTTGTCGCATCAAGCCGCCCTCCCAGCCCCGTCTCCCAGATCACCACGTCGCACTTCTGCTCCGCGAAATACTTCAAGGCCATGACCGTCACGAACTCGAAGAGAGTCGGCGGCGAGTTGGGAGAGTGATTTGTAATTAGTGATTGAGGGCTGAGTGCGGCGCCGACGGCGGCTGGATGACTAACCACTAAACACTGATTACTAATTACTTCTTCAACCAACCGCGCCATGTCCGCCTCGCTGACGAGCTGCCGATTCACCTGCATCCGCTCCCGAAACGAAACCAGGTGCGGCGAGGTGAACAGTCCCACGCGAAAGCCCGCCGCCCGGTAAATGCTCTCCAGCATCGCGCACGTGGAGCCTTTCCCGTTCGTCCCCGCGACGTGGATGAACCGCAGCCGCTCGTGTGGATTGCCCAGCGCCGCCGCCATCCGCTGCGTCGTCTCCAGGCCGAACCGCGCGCCGAAGATGGCGAGTCCGTGCAAGTAGTCCAGCGCTGCCGCGTAAGTCATCGCCGGAAGGCTGCCGAGCGGCTGCGCCAGCGCAAAGCGCAATCTCGTGGCGGGGACACTCCTGTCCCCGTTGAAGAGTCGCGGTCAAACGCCGCCGAGCTGCCGCGGACAGGAGTGTCCGCCCTACGTCCGCTCCAGCAACACCAGAAACTCCTTGTTCCCCGCAGGCCCCAGCAGCGGCGACTCCGTCACACCATGCCACGCGAGTCCCGGCAGTTCCGCCTTCACGAACGCCTCCAGCTCGGCCAGCACGCGCGCATGAACCGCTGGATCCGTGATGACGCCTTCGCCCTTGTCCGCCTCCGCCTTCCCCGCCTCGAACTGCGGCTTCACCAGCGCGACGATGCGCCCATCGGCTGCGAGCAGCGAGACCGCCGCCGGCAAAATCTTCCGCAGCGAGATGAACGAGCAATCCACGACCACGAAACGAATCGCCGCCGCTTCCTCCTGACCGCTGATCGCTGATAGCTGACCGCTCCTTAGCTCTCTGGCATTCGTCTTCTCCAGCACGACCACGCGCGGATCGTTGCGTAGCTTCCACGCGAGCTGACCTTGTCCGACATCCACGGCGAACACGCGCACAGCCCCCCGCTGCAACAGGCAATCCGTGAAGCCCCCCGTGCTTGCGCCGAGGTCCACCGCCGTCAGCCCGCGCACGTCGAGGGCGAAATGCTCCAGCGCGTGCTCCAGCTTGTGACCGCCCCGGCTCACGAACTTCTCCGTCGCGTCGAGCGCGAGCGTGTCGGCCTCCCGCACCGTGTCGCTGGCCTTGCGAGCGACCTGGCCGTTCACGCGCACCACTCCGGCCATGACGGCGCGCTTGGCCTTCTCGCGGCTTTCACAAAGCCCACGCGCCACCAATGCCTGGTCCAGCCGACTGTTCACGCCACCGAGCTTGCCGCGAACGCAGTTCCTGACAAAGCCCAAACCCTTGGACCGAGCAATCGGTGCGGGTGGGGCGCGCCTGTCCCCAGCGCGCCGCTGGACCCTTCGGACACCCACTCGGCGCGCTGCGGCAGACGCACCCCACCAGCCTCGCGAGGTTGAACTTCCACCGCCGCGCCTGAGCCACTAGGCTGCGCCGCGCATGACCAACGAACCGACCCCGCCCGCAGCGCCGTCGCCGTCCGCCGCTCCATCCAAGGGGAAGGTCTTCCTCCGCCGGCTCGCCAGTTCCCTCGCTCTGTGGAGCGTCGTGCTCGGCGCGCTCTTCTGCGGCAACAAGCTGGTGTCGGACGTGGTGTTCATCCTCATCATGCTGTTGCTGGCGGCGTGCGGGATGTTCGAGTTTTACGGACTGGTGCGGGCGCGCGGACTCGTGTGCTTCCGCAAGTTCGGCATGGCGGCGGGACTTCTCATGGTGGCGGGAACGTTTCTCCATTGCACCGGCCAGCTCGGCATCCACGACTCGCCGTCGCGAGTGAACGACTTCGAGACGATCTTCCTAATCCTCTTCGTGCTCGGCCTCTGCATCCGGCAGTTCATGGCGAAGGACAACCCACACGGCATCGTCGCGATGGCCACCACGCTCCTCGGCTTGATGTATGTGCCGTGGCTCCTGAACTTCATCCAGAAGATCGAGTTCTTCCGCTTCCCGGCGGGCGCGGCGGCGGACGCGGGGACGTTTTACGTGCTCTACTTCATCCTCGTGACCAAGTTCAGCGACGTGGGCGCGTATTGCACCGGCTCGCTTATTGGGAAGCACAAGATGATCCCGCGCATCAGCCCGGGGAAGACATGGGAGGGCTTCGGCGGCGCGGTGGTTGTCTCGACAGGCGCGAGCGTCGCCTTCGCGCACTTCGCGGGCGGAAAGCTCTACGGCATGAACCTCACGCACGCGCTCATACTCGGCGTCGTCCTCAGCATAGCCGCAGTCATCGGCGACCTCATCGAGTCGCTCTTCAAGCGCGAGGCCGGCGTAAAGGACTCCGGCGGCTACTTCCCCGGCATCGGCGGCATTCTGGACTTGCTCGACAGCCTGCTGTTCAATGCGCCGCTGATGTATCTGTATCTGCGGCACGTCCTGACGCGGTAAGGTAACCACGAATGAACACCAATGAACACGAATCAGGGAGCTGCGGAACTCCCACGGCTTGTGTCGCTCCAATGCCGATGATTGGCTGAGCGCCTTTGGATTAGTGTTTATTCGTGTCCATTAGTGGTTTCCCAGATGAAAAACGTCGTCCTCCTTGGCTCCACCGGCTCCATCGGCACCAGCACCCTCAAGGTCGCCGATGACCTCCCCGACCGCCTGCGCATCCTCGGCATGGCGGCAGGCGGCAACTCCGAACTGCTCCTCGAACAGACCCTCAAGTATCAGCCCGCCGCCATCTCCATCACCGATCCCGCCAAGGCGCAGGAACTCCAGGCCGCGCTCGGCACCAAGGTCACAGTCCACGCCGGCCATGACGGCCTCCTCCAGCTCGCCACGATGCCCGAGGCCGACATCGTCCTCATCGCCATCGTTGGCACCGCTGGGTTGCAACCCGCCCTCGCCGCCATCCGCGCCGGCAAGGACATCGCCGTCGCCTCGAAGGAGATTCTCGTCATGGCCGGCGAGATCGTGATGAACGAGGCCCGCAAGCACAACGTCCGCGTCCTCGCCGTGGACAGCGAGCATTCCGCCATCTTCCAGTGCCTCGACGACAAGCCGCCCGCCTCCGTCCGCAGCCTCTGGCTCACCGCCAGCGGCGGCCCCTTCCGCGACAAAGCGCTGCACCCGAAAGAATCTTTCGCCGACATCACCGTCGAGCGCGCGCTGAAGCACCCGAGCTGGGTGATGGGCCGCAAGATCACCATTGATTCCGCCACCCTGTTCAACAAGGGCCTGGAGATGATCGAGGCCCGCTGGCTCTTTGACATCGGCATGGACCGCGTGCGGGTCGTGGTGCATCCGCAGAGCGTCGTCCACTCGATGGTCGAGTTCGTGGACGGCTCCATCATCGCGCAACTCAGCACGCCGGACATGTGCCTGCCCATCCAATACGCCCTCACCTACCCCGAGCGCGTCGGCAGCGACCGCGTGCAGACGAACTTCGCCAAGCTCGGCACCCTCACCTTCGAGGAGCCGGACACCGACCGCTTCCCCTCGCTCAACCTCGCGCGCCGCGCCGGCGAAGTCGGCGGCACCCTCCCCGCCGTGCTCAACGCCGCGAACGAGGTCGCCGTGGAAGCCTTCTGCAACCGCCAGATCAAGTTCACCGACATCTTCGCCGCCGTCACCCGTGCGATGGAGACGCACCGCGTCATCGAGCATCCCACGCTGGAGCAAATCCTGGAGGCAGATGCGTGGGCGCGACAAAACACGCTGAACGGGGCGCGCGGCTGACGCCAAATGCTTTCTCCCTCTCCCTTCATCGGATGAGGGGATGAGGGCCGGGGTGAGGGGTTTCTGTGTTGGCAAAAATCAGCGATTGACTTCCGCAGGCGGTGGCGCTTCATTCGGCCCCGTAATCCAATGAGTAGTGGGGCTTCCAAAGTCACTTGCGCCCGCAGTCTGTCTGCCCGTGCCAGTTCTGTTTCCCCGGTAGGGACGCGCTGCCGCGCGTCCTCCCGTCCGGTCAACCCGCTTTCCCTCCGCCAGACAAACTCCGTCCGTCCTGGCACCTCGGTTTCCGTCTTCGGGAACGACTCTTTCCGTCCTACCGCCTCGGTTTCCCCTTGCCGGAGGAGTGCTGTCCGACCTGAAAATGGCCTCCCGGCTCGTTCGAAGGCCACTTTCCGACCGAAAATGCCTTCCCGGCACGCCGGAACCCCATTTTCCGACCTGCCGACCCCCATCAAACACGCCAAAACCCCGCTTTCCGGCCCGGCAGCCCCCATTCCGCCGGCAGAAACCCGCCTGTCCGACCCGTTTTGCCCCCCATTTTCTGCGCAACCAACACAAACAAAGCTAGTTAGACAACCAATGACCCAGCGAGACTGAAACCTGACCCGATGGGGCGAGACTCCCGGCGAGCCGCCTCCCCGTTCATCCTTCAAACCTCATAACTCATACCTGCATATGCCCTCCCGTCGCCTCCCCAACTCCATGCCCGCCGTCATCCGCACCCTCAAGACCGCGCGTGACGCCTGGAAGAACACCCCCATCCCCGCCGACCGCGCCATCAGCGCCGACCACTGGGCCAAACTCGACGACGCGGCCCCCACCAGCTTCCTGAACACCCTCCTCAAGGAAGCCACCGACGTGGACCTCGCCCAAGCCGCGCAAGCCCCCTTGAGCACCCAGTTCGCCCAAGTCTATGCGCGCCTCACCCTCTTCGTGAGCCACTTCCATCAGGTGCTCGACATGGGCATCACCCGCGACACCTTCGCCGACGGCGCGCGCAGCTACTACGGGCGCGACATCGGCTCCACCACCATCCCCGACCTCTCCAACCAGACCGCCGTGATGGAAGCCGCCGAGAAAGTCGTGACCGGCGAAGCCGCCCGCTTCACCGCCGAAGCCGCCGCCCACGTCCCGATGGCCCTGCCCAGCGCGGCGGAAGTTGCCGCCCTGCGCACGCAATTCCTCACCCTGTTCAACCAACGCGACCAAGCCATGGTGAAAACCGACCGCGAACGCGAGGAACTCATGGCCCTCTACACCGAGGCGCAAGCGCTGGCCGTGGACCTCTGCGACTCCGTGGAATTCTTCTTCCGCAAAGACCCCGACGCCGGCAGCCGCCGCACCAAATGCGAACGCTGGGGCGTGGTCTATCACTTCGAGCCGGGCGAGCAGCCTCCGGTTCCTCCGGCGGACCCGCCCGCACCGCCCGCGCCGAATCCGTGAAGTCTGTCGGCCACACTCTCTCTTGCTCGGAGGAGGGGAGCGATGTTAGCATGGCGAATGTGGGCGGAAACAAAGCCAAATTACACATGATCTCTCGAATGATAAAATCAGCACGAAGCTTGGTGTGGGCATCCACGGCATTCGCCTTGACCACTGCAAGTGCCGCCACGTGGGAAGGGACCGACAGCTTCACAGCAGGCATCTCAGGCGCAACTTGGACTCAGTTCCAGACAGTCAGCGGCGCGATGACCGTGAGCGCTGCCAATGGCCACGCCAGCTTTCTAGTTCCGGCCAGCAGCACAGCCGAGCAGCAGGCGTGGCTGCTGTGGAATGGGCGTCCTACAGCAAACACCGGCTGGACTTTGGAATTCAGCGGGCACCACGCCGCGAGCCACTCGGCGATGGGAGCTTCACAGTTTCAGCTGGTTGTGGTTGACCCCAGAGCTTTGGGCGGCGGAACGCCTTACAGCTTCACGTGTGAACTCTCCAAAGGCATCTCCTCGGGTGCCACACAGGCCGAATTCCAGAGTGGCAACTTCGCGGTCGGCAACCCAACCGTGGTGGCCTCCAGCTTGAGCGTCACGGACTTCAGGTTGCGCATTTACTACCGCAGCGGCACCCAGACCTTCGAGGCGTGGCACGATGACAGCGGCGCAGGCACGAACTGGAAGCTGCTTCGGTCGGCGGCGCTCACCGCCGTTCAACCCGATGCCACGACCGCGAGCGAGTTCGTCGTAGGCGTGATTGCCAACTGCTACTTTGGCCCCATCACCGAGGGGCAGTTGTGGGCTGACAACTTCCGGCTTGTGAATTCGTCTCTGGACGTCCCGGTCATCACAGCCCAGCCGGGGAACCAAACCGCCAACGCCGGCAGCAGCGTGACGTTCAGCGTGCCGGCCACTGGCGCAACCTCCTACCAGTGGCGCAAGAACGGTGCGGACCTCCCGGGAGCGAACAGTGCCACCTACACCATCGCCACCACCCAGGCGGGTGACGCGGCCGGCTACTCGGTGGTCGTCATCAATGCCAACGGCGGCGTGACCAGCAGCAGCGCGACGCTCACGGTGAATCCGGCGGGTGCTGACTTCGCCCCGGCTTCTCTGGATGGCAGTTTGGTTGATTGGTTGGATGGGGTCTCGTATGACGCCAGCTACCGGGCAGCAAACCTCTTCTTGAGCGGCACCACCTATGAGGATTTCTCGCTGGCTGTGGTATCAAACACGGTCTCCTATCTTTCCTTGAGCAGAGAAACTGGTGCTTATACTTACCTCAAGACCGCGCCAAACGTCGGCGTTCTCGAATACCTTTCGGTGGATGCAGCCTTCACAAACCGGACTTGGCGAAACACCTTCACGTTGAGCTTCACCAATGCGACCGGTGGCAACTATTCGCTGGTGGAAGTGGACCAGTCAGCACCAACCAACACCTACACCTACACCGGAGGCTTTAGGCTTCGCACGCGTGGTGCGCAACCAGTCATCACCACGCAACCGCAGGACCAGACAGTTCCCCAGGCTCCGGGAACCAACCAGATGGCCTTCACGGTCGGAGCGAGTGGAGTCACGCCATCCTACTTCGGTCTCCGCACCCGCACGGCCAACAGCGTTGACGGCGGTCCTTTTGGCGGCGGCCGTTTTCTCGGCACCAACGGTAGCCTTTCCGTTCCAATCAACACCACGACTGCCGGCACCGTCCTGTTTGACCTCGTCGTCGCAAATGAATTTGGCTCCGTGACGAGTCGGGTGGTGACCGTGACTGTCCAAGGCAGTGCCGCCACAGCACCGAGCATCACCAGCCAGCCTCAATCCTTGACCACCAACTCCGGTGCCACTGCGGCCTTCAATGTCACCGCGACGGGCACAGCGCCGCTCGCCTACCAGTGGAGAAAGGACGGAGCGGCTGTCACGGGCGGGACCAATGCCGCGCTCACCTTGTCAAACGCCCAACCGGCAAACAATGGCAACTACTCCGTGGTGATTACCAATGCGGCAGGCAGCGTGACCAGCAGCGTCGTCAGCCTGACCGTCACGAATGTCCCCACCGACATCCAGCAGGGATTGGTCGCCTACTACCCTTTTAACGGGAATGCCAATGATGAGAGCGGCCTTGGAAAAAATGGAACCATAGAAGGGGCCGTTCTCGCTGCGGACCGGTTTGGTGTGGCAAGCAAGGCCTATTCCTTCGACGGAATCAATAATCGCATCACAACGGTTGGTGAAGCCGGGTTGCCGATTGGAACGAACGATTTCACCGTGAGCGTGTGGGCCTCAGTGGACCAGCCGTTTGAGGGCGATTACAGGTTGCTGGTCGCGAACAGAAGTTCTGACCAATTTCAGCTTGTTCTATCCACATCTGGAAACACTGGAACCATTCAGTTTTACACCGGAGGCTCACCCAACGAAACCTTGTTTTCGCCGTCTCAAACTTGGAACGACAAGGAGTGGTATCACGTTGTCGTCGTGCGAGCCACGAATGTGGTGAGCATTTTTAGGAACGGAACCGTTCTAGCCACGGCCACATTCACGAAGGGTAATGCAGCCCCGGTGGGATCACGAAACGTCACAATCGGACGCCGCTTCAATGGATCCCATCCTTGGAAGGGGAAAATTGACGACGTCCGCATCTACGATCGCGCGCTGTCAGCGCCGGAAGTGGGGCAACTTTACGCCAGCGTGGAGGTCGTCTTGCCCAGCATCACCGTCCAGCCCCAGGCGCAGACCGTGGTGGCCGGCACCAACGTGGCCTTCAGCGTCACCGCCACCGGCACGGCCCCGCTCGCCTACCAGTGGAGTAAGAACAGCGCGAACATCGCGGGTGCGACCAATGCCACGCTCACGCTCACCAACGTCCAGCCGCCGAACAGTGGCAATTACACCGTGGCAATCACCAACGCGGCAGGCAGCGTGACCAGCAGCGTCGTCAGCCTGACCGTCACGAATGTCCCCACCGTCGTCCAGCAGGGATTGGTCGCCTACTACCCTTTTAACGGGAATGCCAATGACGAGAGCGGTCTTGGGAAACATGGAACCGTCGAGGGAGCCGTGCTCGCCGTTGACCGTTTTGGCGTTGCAAACCAGGCCTATTCCTTCAACGGAATCAATAACCGCATCACAACGGTTGGGGAAGCCGGGTTGCCAATTGGAACGAACGATTTCACAATCAGCATTTGGTTCAGCACGGATCTGCCCATCGCGGGTGATTACCGTTTCATCGTTGGGAATTCCGCCTTAAACCAGTTTCAACTGGCATTGGGCAGCTTGGATATTGCAGAGCCAAACAAGCAAATACAGTTCTACAACGGCTCCGGTGAGCAAATCTTCTCGCCCGCTCAGACGTGGGCGAATGGCCAGTGGACTCATGTGGTGGTGACGCGGATCACCAACCAAGTGTCCATCTATCGCAACAGCGTCTTGCTTGCCAGCCAAGCATTCACCGGAGGCAACAATGCCCCGCCAGGTTCGCGCAACCTGACCATTGGGCGACGCCACGATGGCGGCCATCCTTGGAAAGGAAGGATTGACGATGTCCGCATTTACAATCGCGCCTTGTCACCGACAGAGGTGTCACAACTTTACGCAATTGATGGGATTACGATCACGTCGCAGCCGATGGGGCAGTCGTTTAGCCTCGGAGGTGGAGTTGCTTTGAGCGTTGGCGCAACCGGCGGGGGTGCTGGCCTCTTCTACCAATGGCAGCATGGCGGAACGAATCTCATTGGTGCGACCAGCCCGACACTCACACTCACCAATCTTGCAGCGACCAATGCGGGAACATACCGCGTCATCGTGAGCAATACAGCCGGCGTTACAGTCACCAGCCAAGACGCAAACTTGCTCTTCTACGGTGACTTAAAGTTCATCGCTTCCACAGTGCTTGCCGGGCCAGTAGGCCAGCAGTTCCGAGTGGATTACGCGGACGTGGTGACCATCGGCACGACGAACTGGCTGGTGCTCACGAACATCACGCTGCCGAGCAGCCCATATCTCGTGATTGACCCGAACTCGGCGGGCCGCGCCCAGCGTTACTATCGCGCCGTGCCGTTGCCGTAGCCAAAGGCCGCGCGGCAACGCGGCCCTACCACATCCCTGTAGGTGACGACGTGAGGAGTCTCTGACTTGATTCCGCCTTCCGCGTTCCGCGCTCCGAGTTGATTGGAGACTCGTCACCTCGTCTCCTACGCTCAGAAATCGCGGTCGTGTTGCCACAGGGCCGGATTCTCGCCATTGTCCCCGCGAATGAGTTTTGCCATTCAGCACTGCGCGCTGCGCGATCTCTACGACAAGGTCGTCGCCGGGGCACTTGTAGTTTCAACGTCCCCCGTTTAGTTTCCTGCCATGATGATTGAAGTTCAGGACGAGCAGTTGCAGGGCCTCGAATTGACCCAGGCGCAGGCGCTCGTGGACTTCGCTGTCGGGTTGTTCACCGAGCGGCGCGTCACCTTGGGCCGCGCGGCTGGCATCGCGCAACTGACTCAACTGGACTTTCAGCGTGAGCTGGGCCGGCGGGACATCCCCGTCCACTCCGACGTGGCGGATTTGCAGGCTGATATACGCACGCTCACAGCACTACGTGAGTCATGATCGTCGTCAGCGACACGTCGGTCATCACGTCGCTGATTCAAGTCGGGCGCGCCGAGCTTCTACAGGAGCTTCACGGGACAGTCCTGATTCCACCGGCAGTGCACCGGGAATTGTTCCGCACCCACACCGTCATCCCCACGTTCATCGAGGTGCGAGACGTGGCGGATCGCGCCCAGATCGCGGACTTGGAAGCCGAATTGAATTTAGGCGAAGCCGAGGCCATCGTGCTCGCCAAGGAGTCGAACGCCGACCTACTGCTGACTGACGAGAAGCTCGGGCGGCAAGTCGCGTTGCGCGAAGGCCTCCGCATCGCGGGGCTGATGGGCTTGGTGGTCGAGGCGAAGCAGCGCGGGCTGATTGATTCTGTGCGCGAACTGTTGCGCCGGCTCGAAACGGAGGCCGGCTTCCGGGTTTCCAATGCCGTGAAAGCGGAAGCGTTTCGTCTGGCTGGTGAATAGTTGTCGCAGTCTCGTTTTGCCAGCGAACCATTTCCCGGCCACTGTCTCGACGAATGAGTTTCGCCATTCAGCACAGCGACCTGCGCGACCTTTACGACAAGGTCGTCGTTGGCGAGCGCCTTTCCGACGCCGATGCCCTGCGCCTCTTCGAGAGCAAGGACATCAACGCCGTCGGGGCCATCGCGGACTTCGCGCGGCAGCGGAAAGTGGGCAACCGTGCCAGCTACATCCTCAACCGGTATATCAACTACTCGAACTACTGCATCCTCTCCTGCCAGTTCTGCTCCTTCGCCCGCAAGAAGCGCGACGCGGACGGCTTCGAACTGACTATTGAGCAGATGGTGCAAAAGGCCCGCGAGGCGCTGGCGCTGGGCATCACGGAGCTGCACATCGTCGGCGGGCTGCACCCCTCGCTGCCCTTCAGTTACTACGTGGACTTTCTCAAGGCGCTCAAAGCCCTCGACCCACGCCTTCAGCTCAAGTGCTTCACCGCGATTGAAATTCTCCATCTCGCATGGCTCGCGAAGAAGTCCGTCGAGGAAACGCTCCTTGAGCTCAAAGCCGCCGGCCTCGAATCCCTCACCGGCGGCGGGGCTGAAATTTTTCGCAAGGAAGTCCGCCACGCCATCGCCCGGGGCAAGGAGAGCGCCGAAGAATACCTCACCGTCCACCGCGCCTGGCATCGCCTCGGCGGGCGCAGCACCTGCACGATGCTTTTTGGCCACGTCGAGAAGCTCGAGGACCGCGTGCATCACTTGAGCCTGCTGCGCGCGTTGCAGGACGAGACGCACGGCTTCACCGGCTTCGTGGCGCTGCCGTATCAGCCGGAAAACAACGACATCCCCGTGCGCGTGCCGCCGACGGGCTTCGACCAACTCCGCACCATCGCCGTGAGCCGACTCTACCTCGACAACTTCGACCACATCACCGCCTACTGGGTCGGTATGGGCCTCAAGCTTGCGCAAGTGGCCCTCAGTTACGGCGCGGACGACCTCCACGGCACCATCGTCGAGGAGCACATCTTCCACATGGCTGGCGCAAAGTCCCCGCAGCTTCAGACCGAGGCGGAGATGGTGAAGGCCATTCGCGAGGCAGGGCGAACCCCGGTGCAGCGGAACACGTTTTACGAAGCGGTGAGGGAGTGGCCGACGGAAGCAGCGGAAGTTGCAGCGCCTACGAACAGCGTGAAATCAAAGGTGTTGGAGAGGAACTTGGCAACGGCATGAGCGCATCCGACAAACTCCCCGAACTCCGCCTTGCCCCCATTGAGTCAGCTGACGACCTCGCTCACCGCGTCGAGCGGGAGCAGCGCAGCGCGAACGTGCAGCGCGAGAGCGAACTCGAAAACTCCCTCGCGCCCTTCCGCGTGGGCTCTGTCCCGTATCTCAATGCCGTGCCGCTCACACGCGGGCTAGAGAGCCAGATTGAGTTCATCCCGCCCTCGCTGCTCGCCGAAAAGCTCCGGCGCGGCGACCTCGATGCCGCGCTCGTCAGCATCACGGAAGTGCTCTTTCACGACGGCTACGATGTGCTGGACGGCATCGCGGTCGCGTCGCTAGGCGAGGTGTTCAGCGTCTTCCTCGCGCACCGGATTCCGCTGGAGCAGGTGACGGAAGTCTTCTGCGACACCGCCTCGCTCACGAGCGTGAACCTGCTGCGCGTCCTCCTCGCCGAGCGCGGGCTGAAGCCAGAGTTCAAGCCGCTCCCGAGTTATGCCGAGGCCGGTCAGCACGACGCTGTGCTGCTCATCGGAAACCCCGCCATCGAGTTCCGCCGCGCGCCGCACGCGCACGAGATTTGGGACTTGGGCACGGCGTGGTTCGAGCTGACGCAGCTCCCGTTCGTGTATGCCATCTGGGCTTTGCGGCGCGGCAAGGACAACGAACGTCTCCGCCGTCAGCTCCGCGAGGCGCGTGACTTCGGCCTCGACACGCTGGACTACCTCATCAGTTCACGCTCCGACTACGACCTGAACTTCCGGCGCGACTACCTCGGCTGGCATATCCACTACCACCTCGGCTCGGACGAGAAGCGCGGCATCGCCAGGTTCGTCGAGCTGCTTCGCAAACAGCAGGCAGAGCCGGTGATTGATCCGCGCTTCGTGGCTTAACTGTAGGGGTGCTCTGTGAGCGCCGCTCGATCACGCGGGTTGGATTTGAAAACGGCGGTCGCAGACCGACCGCTACAGCTTCGCGGGATGGAAATCCCCAACCCCCACTCCGGCGGATGAATTCAGTCCCAGCTGGCCTTGTCGGATTCCCAATGGCTCGTTAGCCTCAAAACATGAACGCGTTGCCCCTCGATCCACAGCACACACGCCGCGACTTCCTTCAGAAACTCGTCGCCGCCACGACCGCCACGATGGCGATGGGTGCGCCGCGCTTGCTGGCGAATGAGAGGGTCGTCCACCCCAAGGCCACGGCGGACTCCTGCATCCTCATCTGGATGGGCGGCGGCATGGCCGCGCCGGACACGTTCGACCCGAAGCGCTACCAGCCTTTCGAGAAGGGAGTGCCGGTGAAGAACATTCTCAGCACTTTCCCGGCGATTCCCACGGCCGTGGACGGGGTCAAGATTTGCCAAGGCCTCGAACAAATCGCCTCGGTGATGGACCGCGCCACGCTCATCCGCAGCGCGGTGCAGCCGGACCTCGGGCACATTCTCCACTCGCGACACCAATATCACTGGCACACCGGCTACGTTCCGCCGCAGACCGTCGCGTGCCCGCATCTCGGCGCGTGGATGGCCAAGGTGCTCGGGCCGCGCAACCCGGTGATGCCCGCGTTCATCAACGTCGGCCAGCGGCTCGAAGGCGTCGGCGAACAGGAGGAGTTAAAAGCCTTCACCACCGGCGGCTTCTTCGGCAACGAGTTTGGTCCGATGAACCTGCCGTATCCCGAC
>SXGQ01278377.1_pt1 | contig 30935 bp, 15 predicted proteins | sample 3178371 | NCBI WGS metagenome assembly SXGQ01 (sample SAMN11356859, study PRJNA531348) | freshwater metagenome | isolation source: freshwater sample F1-20 | place: China: Fuxian Lake, Yuxi | collected 2017-12-25
GGGATTGATGCGGAAACGTTCACACCGGAGTGGGGTGACCTGCTCACCGTTGACCGTGTCGCACAGGTTGAGAATCCCATCGCGTTCCAGGAATACCGCTTGCCTCATGTTTGCGACAAAGCAGGTCTCCTGCCATTCCAAGACACCCGACCTCATCTTGCCCCTGCGCCGCAACAGACCCCGCCAAACGGGAGTTCACTCCCCGGTCAGCCCCTCCGCTGTGGCGAGGCGCCCCTCCATCCAGCGTAGGGTCGGGGTGACCCGGGCCACCGCATTCTTCTCGGTCTGACCGGTGAAGGGCTCGAGCATGAACTTCACCACCGCCACCACCTCCCCGTTGCGGTCCCGCAGCGGACAGGTCACCAGGAACTCCTTCTCCGCCTTGCCAAAGTAGGTCTCGTTGGATTCAAGAACCCCATTCTCGACCTCGGTCGCCGGCATCCCGATCTCAGACGGATCCTTAGCCGCGATCACGTGGAGCTCGGGACGGCTGGCGGTCTTCGCGTAGAGCCGGAGGTTCCGGAGCCGGGACTGCCGTTTGAGCGTCTCCTGCACCAGCTGTTCTGCCACCGTCACCAGCGGCTGGTAGATCACCTTGGCATCGAGGAACTCACTGACGGAATCCGACTTCGTCATGAACCCCAGCCGCCCGACCTGGAACGAGTTGTCGGTCAGGGTCGGAATGGCCGTCCTGCCATCGAGCAGGACATCGATCTTGTTCGCCAGTGTCTTGACCGTCAGCTCATGCCACTCACCCTTGCGCACCGAGACATCGTTTCCGATCGGGGTGGTGCGCTGGCCGTCCACGAACTTGTAGAACCGGATGTTGCCCCGGGCACTCGCCCGCACGACGTAGAAGTTCTTCTCGTCCTGCATCCGGAACACCACCCCGGCGATCTGGTCGACGAGGCCTGAAACGATCCGGAACCGCGTCGTGAATGTGAAATCCCCATAGCGTTCCCCGGCGAACCAGAGGACGGGAAACCGCTCGTCGGCGGGATCCTTGGACAGCTGGGCCAGAACCGGCATCCGGTAGGTCGCCGGGCGGTCCTGGATCAGCGGGGCAAACTGCGAGGGAACCTCTGCCTGGACGATCTGCCAATCGGGGGCAGGACCCTTTCCGACGACGAATGAACGGAATCCCTCAGGGGGCTTGCCAAGGGTATTCGTGGTGAAGTTGAAGACCCGCTCCGCTGCCCCGCATGACAGGACCCACAGGATGGCCCCGAGGAACCCCAACGATCGCTTCATCTCCGAAGGCTATCAGAGCGCCCCAGCGCGGCACGCGACCGGGTCATCGTGCCAGCCGCAATCGAAGCCTCCAGAACCGCCGCTCCTCGTCGGGAGACGCGGCCCACGAGAGCACGTTGTCCGACCCGGACACGACCGGCGAGCCCACCGGAGTCGTGGAGAACAGCCCAGCCAGATCTCCACCCGCTTCCAGCTCGTAGCGGAAGGCCCTCGCATAGGCCGCAGGGAATCGCCATCGCAGCGTCCAGAGCCCGCCATCCCCGGATCCGAGGCTCAGAGCTGTCGGGATCAACTCCTCCGCAGCCGTGGCAGACCCCAGGAATGGATCCGCCGAATCCAGGTAGAGCTGCAGCAGCGACTTCCCGCCTGAGCCAATCAGGTAGGCGTCGTGGACCGATCCCCCGAAGAAGACCTCCTCCCAGACGTCTGCCAGCAAGTCGCCATCCGAATCCACGCCAGGCTCCGATGGAAGCCCCAGCACGGTGATCGACCGCACCTCGATGGCCTTCGACGCCGTCCCATCCAGCGGCAGGACATCGGTGTAGCCGCCGACCCGGATCGAAAGTCCCGGGCGAAACTCGAAGGCTGCGTTGAAGGCGTAAGGAACACCGCCGGCCCCCAGCAGATGATAGGGGACCGCAGGTGTCGACGGGGGCACGGCCGGCTGCTCGAAACGGCCGGAAGCGTTCAGGACGAGGGTGACGGTCGTGTCGGGACGTACCCGTGGCAGCGCGAGGAGCGACCCCACTGCCCCGGAGGCCTCGACCACAGTCGCCGCCGGCACCAGCGCGGTGACGTCGGCCGACAGCGTACCGTTGCGGAGGAAGGACCGGATCGAGTCGATCGGAAGGTCCACCGCCGGCGGGAGGCCCGCGGCCGTGCCAGTGGTCAGCACGCTCTGGACCTGGGCTTCCGTCAGGGCGGGACCATTCGTCGGCTGCGTGCGGCTGCTGACCGTGTAGACCGCCTGGACCACCTGGAGCAGCGAGAGCACGGGACCGGTGGGCGCAGACACGACCGCGTCGTGGATCGGCGCCTGAATGTCCGTGAACCGGTGCGCGGCGACTCCCGGTTGCGCACCTGCCTCGAGCGCCACGAGGTCGGCATCCGACAGCACCGACCGAGTCTCATCCCCGGAGCGCCCCGCGAGGACTGTCAGGTTGGTATCACCCAGAAGTCGCTCGAGCTTCAGCTCCACCAACAGGGTCGCAAGCGTCTCCGATAGAGAGTTCGCAGCGAGGACCCACCGAGGGGCCGGCGTGATCAGGATTTCGAAGATGAGGGGCGTCCCGGATCCTGCCTTCTGTCGCTGGCCGATCTGGATCAGTGAGGAGGGCTGAAGCGTGGAGACCGTGGTCATCGACGCCGTGCCGGTCTCCGCCGGGGCATTGACCTGGACCACGAACCGGGGGAAGCCACCGGTGACGGTGGCCGGACCTGAACTGAACCATCCCGCACCCCCATTCGCGGCATCGAGGAGCCCCTTCACCTGCGCCGCCGTCGCACCCGCCGGGATCGTTGCCGTCCCGCCTCCCGAAAGCAGGAAGACGCCATTGGTCGGTCTGATCCCCGACCGCAACAGGGTCCGCCACTGGGCTGCCGCCGAGAGCACATTGCCCCCGGTGAACTCGAAGGCCGGCAGGACCGACGAGACCTCCGGGGTTGGGACCAGCGTCGCCATCTCGCGGCCCGGCGGCGGGGTGTTGGCGTTGGCCGCAGCACTGAGTCCAAAAAACTGCGGGGTCCGAACACTCACAAACCGTCGACTGCCCTCGGCCTGCAGCGGCCCAAGGGTCGCCAGCGCGGTCGTCCCGACCACCAGCGTGCGAGATCCCGACAGCGGTGAGCCGTCCAGAGCATGGACCCCGATCAGGACATTCGTGTCGGCGGCCCGCGACGCCACCGAGCCACCCGTCCCGTCGAGTCCGGTCACGGTCGTGCGGATCGAATACGACGGCGAGTTGAGTCCCGTCAGCCGGCGCCCCTCCGCATCCCGCGCCAGAAAGTCGGAGGCATCCGCCGGATTCGTCCCCGCGGCGATCTCGTTGAGATCCGAATCCCCGTCCCCATCGGCATCCACACCCGAGCGCGGATCCAATCCTTGGGCCTGCTCCACGAAGTCCGGCACCCCGTCGAGATCCGAATCCAGCGTACGACCGACCGACGGTGCGATCTGGAACACGGCCGAACGGATCGGACTGCGCTGACCGCCCGCGGTCTGGCCGAACGTCCGCAGTACACCCGACTGCACCAGCACCGGCGGATGGCTGGCATCGTAAGGCATCCAAGTTCCCGGCCCTGCCACGGTGTCGAACCGGTACTGGAGGGTCTGGGTGGGCGCGAGGCCGAGGGCAGCCCGACGGGAATTCTCGGCCGAGGTGATCTCGACCTCCGTCGCGCCCTGGAAGCTGCCTCCGGGTGGGAGGATGGAGACGGTGTCCAGGACCGGTCCGGAACCGCCCCGGAACGAGAAGAAGGAGATGTCGTCCGCCATCTGGCTGCCCAGCGCATGGGTGGCCCCGACCGGCGGTGGACCGAGGACGGTCGATGCTGCGGATCCGAGTCCGACCGAGGGTCCCTGGAAGAGTTCCCTCACCGCGGTCATCACCGCAGGCAGCGGCGCGTTGGTCGGGATGTCCCGGGTCCAATCCCCCACCGACGCCACCGACACCACCCGGGCGGAGGGATCCGCGAGTGGAGCGCCGTCGTAGTACGCCACCGTGCTCCGCGCCGTCAGGGCCGTCGGCACCGGCAGGATCGTCGTGCCCAGAACCTTCCCGCTGGAATCATGGAAGACCATGGACCGGGACGGCTGGCCAGCCGCTGCGGCCGAGAGGACGAGGAGGCTCCCGTTCGGCAGGGGTACCGTCGCCGTGGGCACGCCCCCGGCGGCATCGAGCTCACGGACCAGAACCGGAACTTTCCCGGGGACATAGTCGTAGAGCCCCACCGAGCCCGGGGATCCCTCGAAACGGATCACGAGGCGATCCGGATCCGTCCCGCTCCCCGGCGCCACGGACACACCGGCCACCGGAGCGCTGAACGCCACCGACTCCGGCGAGAAGTCCGGAGCCGTGTTCGGCACGCCCACCACGAATCCAAGGGGCGTGGCGTCGAGGCGCACCGAGGCCAGCGAGCCGTCGACCACCGTCACCAGACGCGTCTCGAGCGGTTTGCCAAAGAAGCCGGTGCGCACCGGAGCCGTCGACGGGATCTCGATCTGGGCATCGGGTGACGTCGGCTTCAGGACCGCATCGGACACATCATGGATCTGCACGGTGACCGGCCCGGTCCCCGTCCCTGAGACCCACCCCACGAGCGTGTTGGCCGAACCCCGGGACGACCAGAGCGGGAAGGCCTGGAGGATGCCCTGTCCCGCAGGGGACACGACATGCTGGACCAGGGGCTTGAGGGTGGCCCCGGTGTTGCGCAGGACCTCGACGCGGTCCGGCGACGGGGCACCGTCGAGGACCGTGGAGGCCACGACGTCTTCGAGCCCCGCCGGGGCTCCGGCCCCGAAGCGGGCAAAGGTGGCCCGGCTCGGCCCCACCCCAGCGGTGTCGTATTCCACGGTTTCACCCGCGGAGGCGCCGCTCAGGTGGAGCGCGACCAGACGGCCCCGGTCAGGATCCAGCACGAGTGCATCCAGCCGGGTCGGGTCGAAGAGATGCCCGAGGGCCAGCCCCGTGATGCGGTTCTGAACCGACCACGTTCGGGGCGGAGCAAAGCCGCCCCCGGGGGTGCCAAGGGAGACCCGGACCACTCCCGTGGGCTTGTCGGCAACCAGCAGGTCCGGCCAGCTGTCGCCGTTGAAGTCGGCCGACACGGCGAATTCCCGCGCGGATTCCTCCGGCGAGACGGCGGCATCGATCCGCACCGAGGTCAGGCCCGATACGACGACCGCAACAACAGCACAGGGCAGCAGGATGGGAGGTCTCATGGCACAGTCACGGGGTTCGGCACGCGGATCATGTCGCGCGGTTCCTTGGAGGTCGGGTCGAAGCGCACCAGCACGTACCGGTAGGTCGCGCCGCGCAGGACCGGCAGGGTGTCGGTCAGGAAGAGGTTCATCACCGCCTTGTTGGCGACACTGCCACCGTAGACGAGGCGGATGAACGGATCATAGATCCGGGTGTTGGGACCACCCGCGAGGGGCTTCCCGCCGGAGTCCACAAACCCGTAGGCGATCGACTCCATCAACGGGGTCACCTGCACCAGGTCGTTGCGCACTCCGGAATCCGCCGCCGATGCGATCCGGTACCGGTAGAGCGCGCACGGGAAGAGCGGGTCCGGGTCCAGCCCATCCTCCGAGGTCCGGTAGATGTTCCGGTTCGGATTGATCCGGAGATTGGTGAGCGTCACCTGCCCCTTGCCATCCGGCTGGGTGCGGGTCGGATAGAGCAACCGTCCGATCGAGACGCCCACGCCGTCGAAGTTCCCGGTCTCGGCCGGGGACAACACCTTGGCCTCGAGGGCGGCCGAGGCGACATAGGTCTGCAGCGAGGCGGGATCCGACGGCCCCAGAAACAGCCAGTCCGGTTTGTACTCGGGCGGAACCGGACGGGCCGGCCAGGGAACCGTCACCGCGGCCGTCAGGGTCTCCGACCACTCTCCCGAACGCACGTTGCCGACCTCGCCCAGGGTGGAGTCGGCCGACACGGCCTGGACCGCCACGGTGTAGACGGAGCCGTTCTCGGTGGGCAGGTCGATTGTGAACTCGGCCGGGGCAGGATTCTCGGTCGCCGAGTTGGCCTCGCCGGCGAAGCGACCCGTCACGCGAGAGGTCTCGTAGATCCCGAACCGCTTCGTCCCCTCATCCGGCAGCAGCTCGCCGCTGCCGGTCGCCGAGTTCGACTTCAGCTCGTCGACACCGAAGTTCGACGGCGGCAGATGTCCATCCTGGGAGATGAAGACCCGGAACCGGTCGACACCCTGCGGCGGGCAGGTCCACTTGAGCCGCAGGGTCCGGGTGGAGCCCGACGGCGGATTGGCGACGATGCGGTCGAGATACGGGACCGGCAGGGCCAGCGACGGGAACTCCTCGCAGTCGATCCGGAGGTAGGGCCCGGCGTTGCCGTCGCGATCATAGGCCTGGGCATACCAGCAGATCCGTCCCCCGTTGATCGGCATCGGGTTGAGATCCTGCCAGGGAACGGACTGTACCACCGTCGACTCCGGCACCTCCGCCCGATAGATGAAGGTCATCGGCCCGTCGTCGACGCGGCGGTAGAACTTCACCTCGCGCGTGCCAGCGGGAACCTGGACCTCGCCATCCGGGCTGGTGGTGAGACCGGTGCCCTCGTCCACGGGACTGGGATCGCCCCCCTCGGGACATCCCTGCCGCGAATCGACGAGAACCACCACGACATCGGCCTGGAACGGGATGACAACGTCGAGCACGCGGCCGTCCTTGCCGATCCCGGCAGTGTTCGCGGATGCAACGGGTGAGATCGCCCCGGTGTCGGCTCCCACCCGACAACGGAGGTGGGCCAGCGAGGGTCCGGTCTGGCCGAAGGTCTCGGCGTCGAAGGCCAGCCTATGCTCCGCAATCCCCGTTGCGTCGAAGGCCACACGGGCCAGCACAATGGGTCCAGCTCCCGAGGTGTCGTTGGGATCCTTGTAGGAGAACTCCGCCCAGACGAGGTCGGGCTTGAGGCGCCGACAGCTCAGCGTGACCGGAATGCGGCGGCCGACCTCGGACGTGTCGCCCGGACGGATATTCGGCGGCAGGGCCTCGACCCTCGGACGCTTGCAGGGGATGCGCATCCGCCCCCCCACCAGTCCCGGACCTTCGCGGTCACGGATCACGCCAAAGACCGGCGCGCTGTGCCCGCCACGGATCCGGCGCGTGCCGTAGGGTCCGGCGGACACCGTCCGGACCGCCCGGACCGTGTACCAGAAGGACTTGTTGGCATCGGCCTCGGTCGGACTGCCCACGATGTCGTCGGTGAACGCCGTCGTCGCCGATGTCGCCACCGGATCGGCCCCCAACGACCGCTGGGCGCCGTCAGAGGTGCGCCACCGGTGGATCTCGTATTCGATCGTCCCGGTCTCCGCGGTGGTCGGCACCGGGTCCCAACGCAACCGGAGCCGCTGCTTCCCGACCCCGGCGGACCCGTCATACACGTTGTCGACCTCGAGTCCCTTCACCGCGGCGGGTGGCATCCGATTGAAGAGGGCGAGACGGGTGCCCGGCGAGACGGCTCCATCACGACCCAGCACGTCGACCGCGGTCACGAAGTAGGCGAACTCAGCGAACCCTCCGGTCAGGACCACACCGGCATCCACCTGGTCCGTGAGGAACACCGTGGCGGTGTTGGCGGAGTCGGCAGCCTGAGCGGTGGTAAGGTCCTCGGGCGTGGCGATGGGCAGGGCGTTGACCCGGGTGGCGCCGGCCGACTGCAGGGCGGCGAGGGTGGGTCCGCTGGCCCCGCCGATCCATGCTGCGGGTGCGGCGGCGGACGGCAGACGCCAGAGGTTGTAGCCGTTCTGGAGGACCGACCGCTGCCGGAGCGGGTCGGGCGTGGACCAGCGGATCCGGACCGCCCGGTTCACCCGCTGGGACTGCAGCTGGACGACCTGCTGGCCGAAGGCGGCGATCGACTTCGCATCGTTCACCCCGTTGGTTCGGAAGGTGGAGAACGCGGTCGCGGGAAGCGCCACGGAGGCCACATCGACCCCGGCATCCACCGGGGAACCCGGGGCCGGGAGCACCACCGGGGGCACGGTGGGATCGAGGGTCACACGACCCACCACGGCGAGGTCGCCTCCAGTGGCGGGATCCCGCAGGCGGATCTCGAAGGTCGATCGGCTCCCGGCCGGGATCGACCCCGCCCAACCCTGCCCCAGGCAGAGGTTCACCCCGGGGAACGTCTTGCCCAGGAGCTGGAGCTGGCCGCGGTAGGCGGCATCGGACCGCGCCGCCGCGATCACGTTCGCCAGTCGGATCGCCAACGGCTGTCCCGAGACGCCGTTGGAGAGGCTGCCGAACATCTGGTCGAGCTTGCCCGACAACGAGCCCTCCTGGGCGGTCGGACTCAGGTCCGGCCGCAGGGTCCAAGACCGCTGCAGCAGGGCGGCGACCGTGGCGGGATCCGTCACCGACTGCAGGATGCCCACGCGGACATAGGCCGAAGGATCGGTCGGGAGCCCGTCTTTGCGGTACACGGCAAAGGTAGGGTCTGGACCCGCGGCGGCGGGGAGTCCGCCCTGGACCTGGCAGATGAGGTATCCCGTGGCGAGGCCGCCGGCCACGACGTGGGTGCCGCCGGTGACCAGTGCCATGTCGGAGATGTCGCAATCGGCACAATTCGGAATGATCGGCGCCGGAACCCTCAGCGGGAGCAGCAGGGCGGTGAGCCAGAGGACGAGAAGACGCATGTTCATGTCAGTAGCTGAGTTCCGGTGAACTGATCTGGCCCTGGCTCACACTGAACCGGATGCCGACGCTTTCCTTGAATTTGATGCAGAAGGGACAGACCCCGACCTTGCCCTTGAGGGTCCCGGTCCCGGAGAACCGCATGGGACTGGTGAGGTCGAGCCCCTCCTTGACGCCCACGAGCGACATCCGGCCGCTGATGGACACCAGACACAGGGCCTCGCCGCTGACCTCGCCGACCAGCTTGCCGCCGAAGGTGGGTCCCTCGAGGAAGAAGAATGCCCCTGCCCCGGCACCGATGTTCACCTGCAGGAGGCAGGACGACGGGATCCCGATCAGCTCGTTCACCGGCAACCGCGCTTCGCCATAGACATAGGCCCCGGTGAACGGCGGGGTTCCCAGGACGGTTCCGACCTCCGGGTCGATCAGAAGGATCGGATCGAGGGTGCAGGTCCGCCCGAAGAAGGCCCCGCCCGCCAATCCATAGCCCCCCATCTCGAGGTTGAGGTTGGCCGCCAGGTAGTTCTCCGCAGCGGAGGGATCCCCATGGATCGCGCCGAACGCCACCGCCGCGCCCATATCCCAGATCTTGAAGGCCTCGAACGTCAGCGGTCCCCCGGTCATGTCGAAGGCCCCACCCAGCCCGATCGGCTCCCCGCCCATCACGGTGAACTTCACCCCGACGTTCCCGGAGAGCCCCGGAGAGATCCACTCGAGGGGCACATCATCGGCCCCGAGCAGGATCTCATTGGCCGTCTCGCCGGGCGGGATGCAGCCGCCGGTGTTGTCGGAGGTCAGCTGCTTGATCTGGAGATGGGCCTTGAACCGCATCTCATCCGGAACCTTCCACTGGAAGAGCCCGTCCACCCGGAGCAGCGACAGGGAATCGCCCTCGATGTGGGCATAGCCCGTGAGGCGACCCGAGCCGATCATGTCGCTCATCGGCCCGAGCACCTGCTGGTTGATCGACTGGTCGACCTCCGCCAGCTGCGTGGCGATCACGTCGCGGAGCGCGGTGTTCACCTGCTGCAGCCCGCTGTCGAGCTCGGTCGTGACCGAGTTGATCACGTCCTGCGCATACTGTCGGATCTGGGTCTCGAGGACCGCGACGACCTGGTTCTGGATGAGCTGGTCGTTGATCTGCTGGCGGATGTACTCGCGTAGCTGGAGCCGTGGGACCTCGGGGAGGTCGATGGTGCCGGAGACGGAATAGCGCCCGAGTTCGTCCTCGACGGAATCGGCCACCCGGTTGCAGATCCCGTTCAGCTCCGTCGCCAGCACCGCCTGGATCTGGGCCGACATGCCGGTCGAGGGATCCGTGATCTTGGCGCGGACCTGGCTGATGATTCCGTCGACGTTCGTCAGCGAGCCCCGGATCTGGTCGAGGGCGGGCGAGTTGATGACGTCGTTGACGGCGGCACCGGCCAGCGCTCCTGCGATGACGCTGACGAACTGCGGGGCCTCGCGGGCGACGAGCGAGCTGACCAGTTTCTTGACCCCCTGGGTCCGGAGCAGGCCGTTCGGATCCCCCACCAGCTGCTGGATGCCGCTCTGAACCTTCGCCAGCTTGTCGTCCGCCAGCCCGGTCGCGGTGTCCACCCCCGTGTTGGCGAAGGCCGAGTCGATCGACTGGCGGACCGTCCCCCCCACGTTCCGGATCCGCGCCGAGATGTCGGCCGACGCATCGGCCGACGACACCGTCACCGTCGCCGACCCGGGCAGCCCGTACAGGTCGTCCAGCAGCCGGTCCACGCCGGTCATGATGGGCCCATCCAGCAGCGGCGAGATCAGCTTCTCGATCTCGTTCGAAAGCAGGGTCCGTCCGGCGTCGACGCCCGACAGCAGGGCGTCGGCCCCCGAGGTGCCGAGGGCGTCGATCAGGTTCTGCGTGTAGCCCACGCCGGCGTCGAGGGCCTGGGTGGCGAACCCGGCCATGTTGATCTGGGGGAGCCCGTCATACGACAGCCCGAAGGTCAGCTCCGCGGTGTCGGGACACAGGTACTTGGCCCGGTGCGTGAGGGAGAAGACGAAGAAGTCCTTGGTGACGTCCTCCGCCGAGAAGGCCCGTCCCCCGGCGTTCCACTGTAGGCTGTAGTGGAACGCCTGGGTGATCCCGAGCCAGTCCTGCTCGGCCTTCACGGCGTAGGTACCGCCCTGCTGCGACGACTCGCGATACGCATCCAGGCTGGCACCGGTGAACCCCTGGTGGGCGGGATCGAAGAAGACGTTGCTGAAGAAGGAGTCGGACCCGGAGGTCCAGCCCGACATCACCGCGTAGAGGGTCGGCGACAGCCCCGCCGTGTACCTCGCCCGGGTATGGACATGCCACTTCAGGTCCTTGAAGAACGGCACATCGACACTGCCAGCGAGGTTCAGGAAGCCCGATGCCGGGGCGCCCGCGGCGTTCTGGGCGTTGAAGTAGACATCCTGGCTCGGGGTGAACGCGTAGGTCTTCGAGGACGGCCCGGGCAGGCCGACCGACGGCATCTTCAGGCGGGAATCGAACGGCGGCGTGATGCCGTCGGCACGCGTCGCGATCTGTCCGTTCGACCGGAACCCCAGCTCGCCATCCAGCGCGTTGGCGAACAGCTCGCACTGGGCCCGGACCCCGAGCACCAGCGCCGCGGGTCCGGCCGGCGAACAGCCGTTTGCGGTCTCGAACCGCAACGACACCGGGGTGATCGGCGCCTGCTGCCAGTACTCGAGGTCCAGGGGCTGGGCCGAATCCACCTCCGCCGAATCCAATCCGCCCGGACAGGTCAGCTTCAGCTCGCTGAACGCCACCGTGAAGTCCGAGGGATACGGCACGGTCACAGTGCCGTCGGTCCGGGACTCCTGGTTCCGGTTGTCGAGGTACGACACCAGGAACGAGGTCAGCTTCACCGGGTAGCCGTAGAGCGTGAGGTTTTCCGTGAACGTCTTCGCCTCGTGGACGCCGCTGATACCGGCCGACCGCAGGTAGTACTGGGACCGGGACGTGAGGTCGTAGACCGGGGTGTCGACCGCCGCGATGCGGCTGGACGCCTTCGGCGCACCGAGGGTCGAGGCCCGGAGGTTGATGCCGGGGTAGTCCGCGATGTCGGTGTCCGGCTCCAGGTAGGCCGCCGTGTCGGGTCGGATGACCCGGTCGGGTGCGACGACCGCACGGTCCACCCCGCTGAACAGGATGGCCCCCACGCCCAGCTCGGCCACCGTGCCGGATCCTGGCGCCGTGGAGCCCGTGCCCTTGATCCCGCCGACCAGCGACGAGCCGGCCATGAGATAGGAACCCTTCGGGAACGAGGACAGCAGGGTGTGGGCGTATTTGCTTGGCTCAGTCGGATCCTGTCCCCATCGGAGCGTGAGGTCGGCGGCCGTTGCTGGATCCACGGTGGTGCCCTCCGCCTGGAGACCACCGTCCCGGGTCACCCGAAGCACGCCGGCATCGACCGTGAACAACACCCGGGCAATGTCGCTAGCCGCACCGCATTCGGGGGATGCCCCGGGCCGGTCCACACAGGCCCGGTCATATCGGACCTCGAACGGGGCCACCCCGGTGAGCGAACTCGTCGGGGACATGATGCGGTCCTGGTCGAGGTCGATCCCACCCGACCCCGCGACGATCTCCTGCGCGGGTTCGCGGACGTCGGCATAGGGGAAGTGCGGATGAAACCGGCCCGGGCCCAGCTTGAGCCGCGTGGTGATCGCCCCGTTCTTGTCGGGATCGATCCCGATCACGGCGGTTCCGCCCAGCACGCCATTGACGCCAAGATAGACGTGGTCGTTGGCGGCCTTGATGGCCGATTCGGGGTTCTGGAGGGCCGCCTGCTGGGCGAGGAGGGCATCCAGGTCGATCCGCCGCGGCATCGACGCCGTGGACACGGTGGCGTTGATCCGGCCGGCCGGGACGATCCATTCGAGGGCGGAAGTCTGGTACTCGACGGGCTTCGACTCCTCCGTCAGGCGCCCGCCCGGGAATGCCACGGGGCTGATCGGATCGCCGGAGGCATCGAGCGGGACATCGGTCGCGGTAATCGTCCCGAGAAACTGGCGGGTCACCCCGTTGGTCACGAAGCCCACACCGGGCGGCAGGTCGAGGAGGAGACGCCCGGCACGGAGTCCGGCCCCGCTGAGCTGGAGGTTCTCCCGAGTGAACCGCAGTCCCGCCGCGAGTTCGGTGTCCGGAACCGGTCCTGTCACCGGCACGCTGCCCCCTCCGAGGAAGGAGGCGATGCCCGCGGGATCGATGGCGACGGGCATGGCACCACCGCCGAACGAGTAGGCCGGGCCCGCGCCGGGCAGCACCCCGTTGCCCACCGGGAGGGTCAGCGAGGTCGGCACCCGTCCCGCCGCCGGGGCTCCTGCGGCCGCGCCCGGGTCGTTCACGATTCCCGAGAAGGTCGTCTGGAAGGTCCCGAACCTCAGGTCGCCGTTGAAGTCGAGCAGACGCGCCTTTGCGGACGCTGCGCCGTTCTCGACCGCCACATACCCCTCCGCGGCGTCGTCCAGATACTCCACCGTCACCGTCGCCGAATAGGTGCGCTGGACCGAGTTCAGGGGCACGGCGGGCTTGAGTAGGATTGGGTCGACGACCCGGTTGGTGTCGGCGTTGGGCCCGATCTTGAACGACGGGAACACGGAGAGGATCGCGTACGGCTGGACCGCCGGCACCGACCGCAGGAACTCGGTGGTCTCCAGCGGGATCCCGTTGCCAAGGTCATCCAGAAGCGAGGCCCGGATCCGCAACGGCACATCGACCACCGCACCGCCGGAATCATACCGGTACACCGTCACCTTCGGGATCACCGAGAAGGCCGCGTTCCCGGAATCCGATGGTGCCGTGCGCACCCGGAACCGCTGGCTCCACGTGTTGGAATCCACCTCCGCCACCACCTGATGGGCCGGCTCGTTGGTGTTCCGAAAATGGATGTAGGAATTCCCCTTCACCTGGGCCCCGGTCCACCCGAGATCCTTGTTCGGAAACGTCGTGGTGTCCGACACCGAGACGAGGCCAAACCGATACAGACGCGAGGGGTCCAGTCGGGTGTAGGGGACCAGTTCCGTCTCGAGCACGACAGGCTCCAGCGCGTTCGCCACGGCCACGGTGATCGTGTGGGCCTCTCCAACCGAGTTGTTGCCGCGCTCCAATCCACCCTTGAGATGGATCCCGACCGGCTTGCCCTGGTCGTCCAACAGCTGCCAGGTCGATCGAAGGGTGCGCTTGCCCTTCGCCGGGAAGCTCTGGGTGAACTCCGCCCGGACCAGGACCGAGTCGGCGTCGAGACGTCGGATCAGATACCCTGGGGTCGTGTAGGAAGGGACAGTGATCGTGGCGGTGCCGGCGCCGTGCACCCACGACGCGGTGGGCATCAGCCCGAGTCCCACCAACCATGCCAGCAGCCAAGTCCGGATTGTGTTCATGCCGCGAGGAGATCAGACGCGAACCTGTGGAACGCCGGCTGACGACGCCATCGATACAGGGCAACGCCACGGAACGATGCGTGGAACAGGCAAACCTCCTTGGGAACGCTGACGAGATCGTGGGGAGTCCGGCGCGGGGATGGCAATCGGGTTCGTCAGGGAAGGCCAAAAAGTTCACACCACCGTCAGCCTTGCCATGGGTCCATTTGCACCGAAGGCGGAGGGGCTGCCCTACAAGCCCACGCCGGAAGCGGGAAACCGTCTGGTTCCGGTCCAGCAGAAGAACGTGGTGTCATCGACAGGGATCCCAAGAAACAGGAGGTTCGATACGTTCGGATGGCTGCCCGTGGCCAAAAGGGCATCTTCCCTGCCAAGGGCGCATGCTGCAGCCTGTCCATGAAACGCTGCCATGAAACCGATCTCATCCACCACCATCCCGGGACTACTCGCCCTGCTCCTTGCTGGCTGCGCCACCCGGACACCCGTCGCCTTGACCACACCGACCGTCGTCGACGCCGCCTGCGGCGAGTGCCTGTTCGGACTGCCAGGCAAGGGCTGTGACCTCGCGGTTCGCGTCGACGGACGGAGCTACTACGTCGACGGGGTCGACATGGACTCGCTCGGCGATGCGCATGCGAAGGACGGCATGTGCGAGGTGATCCGGAAGGCAAAGGTCACGGGCGAGGTCCGCAATGGCCGCTTCCTGGCCTCGAGCTTCGAGCTCCTGCCCGCAGGGAGCCGGTGAGGGCCTGATCCCGTTTCATTTCTCCATGACCACGTCCCATCGTGCCCCTCACCGCCCAGCAATCCGCCGGAGGCCGCGACATCATCATCCAAAGGCCGAAGGGTTCGAGAACTGGATCCTCGAGAGCAGCCCCTCCATGGAGTCGACCGTCCCTTGGACACAGGTCCCTGGCGCCGGCGGCGACGCACGAATCCCCAGCGATCTGACACGGCGTTTCTTCCGGCTGCGCAGCCCCTGAAGCACCTGGCTCTCAACAGGGCGCGGAGATCCGGGTTGCCCCAAACCCATCCGTCAGTCCCATCCTCACCCTCATGAACGCCGAATATGTGGTCGGAGCCGGAGCCGTCCTGTCGGAGGGACCCGTCTGGTGGCAGGAAAACCTCCTGTGGGTCGACATCGAACGCCGACGCATCCACCGATGGAATCCCATCTCCAAAAATCACCAGCACTGGGAGTTCGCGCACCGGCTGGGCTTCGTGATCCCGTCGACCCGAGGTGACTACGTTGTCGGGGCCGATGCCGCGCTGGCCCGGGTGGATCTGGGGACGGGACGCCTCACCTCCTGGACCCGACCCGCCGGGGAACCCGACGACCACCGGTTCAACGACGCCAAGTGTGATCCCTCGGGACGCCTCTGGGCCGGCACCCTCGCCCTGACCGAGGCACCGGAACTCGGCACGCTGTACGTGGTCGGACCCGACGCCATCCCGAGGCCACGGGTCCCGAGGGTCACCATCTCCAATGGCCTCGCCTGGTCGCCGGACGGCGGGACCCTCTACTACATCGACTCCGCCACACGCCGGGTGGACGCCTTCGACTTCGATTCCACCACAGCCTCGATCTCGAACCGCCGCACGGTCATCCGGATCGAGGACGGTCTTCCCGACGGCATGGCGATCGACCATGCCGGGAACCTCTGGATCGCTCTCTGGGGCGGATGGAAGGTGGCGTGCCACGATCCGCGGACAGGGCGTCGTCTCGCAGAGGTCCCACTGCCGGTCGAGGCGGTGACCTCGTGCTGCTTCGGCGACGACGACGCGCTCTGGATCACCACGGCCAGCCGCGACCTGGATGCCGCGGGTCGTGCCGCCCAGCCGCTGGCCGGAGGGGTGTTCCGGGCCCGGGTCGGCATCGGTGGTCCGCCCGTGATCCCCTTCGCCGGATAGCCCGAGGCGCGATGGGAAGTCCAGGCCTGGCGCTCCCAGCTCACTTCAACGGCACCAACCTAAAGAACCGGCGCTCCGCCGCCGTGTCGACCGTGACCTCCACCGGTCCTGGTGCATTGGTCGACACGGGAGTCCAGGATGTCAGGTCGCCGCTGGTCTCGACCACCTGGGGTCCCGGGGTGGCGGGCTGGAGCTTCACCTTGGCCCGCTGTGACGTGAACAGACCGCCACGGCCTCCGTTCTTCTGGGTCGACTGGGAGTCCTGCTGGAAACCGCCCGCCTTACGCGAAGTTCCCTCAAGCCCGATCTTTTGCACGGGCGGCAGGAACCGGTCGAGGAATGCGGTCGAGAAGATCCGGAACGGGTCGAGGGCATCCAGCTGCTCGATCGCGGCCCGGAACCCGTCATCGGCGGCCTGTCCCGTCGACATGCACTCGGGGATGATTTCGCTGAGCAGAGTCCCATCGGTCCACGGACCTGCTGGGGTGTAGGCCCATCCCTTCGTCCACTCGACCCGCATCTGGGCGTAGTCCCCTGTATAGTTCTGGAACATCCAGCGCTCGAGATCCCGGAAGTAGTCGTTGGACTTCGAGGTCCCAGGAATCGTGAGGACGTTGAGCCAGACCCCGGTGTCCCATTCCGGTCGACCCGGAATCGGACGCAGTGCCGAGAGCCGGGGCGAACGCGCACCGGACACGCCACAATCCTCGGGATGATCCAGTCCATTGACCCGAACCTCGATCGCCGAATTGATCGGGAAGTCCCAACGTCCCCGGTAGGCATCCCGGAGCGTGATCAGCTGGGCATAGTACTCGCTGACCACCCGTTGGACATCCGCCCGACGACACAGGACGAGGAATCCGCTCGAGGTGACCCGGAGCGTCGTGGGCTGGATGTAGAGCATCAGATCCTTCGACCAGCCCCAGAGATCCGAGGAGTTCCCCAAAAAAAGGCCCGCCTTGATCGCCGTGAACTGGGCCTGCCCCAACGCCGGCGTCAGGAATCCGGAACCGGAGATCACCGTCCCGAGGATGGAGGCGATGGTCGGATCGAGGTTGTCCGAGAAGGGATAGTTGTACGGATCACCGACCTCCTTCGACTCCCTGGGCTTCTCGGGCGCCACCGTCCAGACCTTGAGCCAGGACTCGTCCGTGAACGGGAACACGATGGCCTCAGCCCTCCCAGAGGCATCGAGGAAACTCGCGAAGGTCCGCCCCGAGGAAAACGCCGGGGCGAAGAGCTCCGAGTTGGGGATGTCGGTGATGCTCTGGCAGCGCAGTCGGACGTTGGCCCCAACCCGCAACGTGGCCTCCACCACAAAGCTGCGGCCGAGGTGCGGACACAGACTGCTCGCCTCCGGATCGGCCCGGCTGATGCGACGGAGCTCATATCGGGACGTGGCCGGGTTCCAGGCTACGACCGTCATCGACACCATGAGATTGGCGAGGGAGCCAAAGGTGTGTCCGGGCAGAACCTGTTCCCCGACCGCCGGGACCGCGGTTCCGTGTCCGGCGATGGCCAGGACGCCCCCCAGGGTGAGAGCCCCCGGTGCCGGGGTCGCCGTCATCCCAAGCCCCGCCTTTTCCAATTCCTCCAGCAGCGTCTGCATCAGGATACCGCATTGCGCGGTGACGGTCGGGGGCGAGACCGTCGTGTCGATCGACATCGCCGTCAGGTGCGCCCGGGTGTCGAGGAGGATGACCTTCGTGCCGCAGGTCGTGCCGGGGTCGACCAGGATCGGGACCCACGAGTGGCCACTGCCCCGAGCGCGGATGCGGTAGCCAGCGGCAGCGGCCCAGTTGACGATCAAGACCACCTCCTCGGGGGTCTTCGGCACCGCGGTCCAGACCGCGTCGAGGACGATCTCCTCGGACCAGTTCTTGAACGCCTGGAGGAAGACCGGGATGAAACGGGGAAACCCGGGCGGCGGTGAACAAGGAGCAGCCGGATCACCGGCGAGGACTCGGTGGACCGGGGTCCAGGCCAAAAGACCGGCACCCGCGAGTCGAAGGAAATCCCTGCGACTGGAAGTAACATCGGCGGTGGCGGCCGGGAGGGATTGGAACTCGGAGGTCATGGTCTGTGGCGCAAAACGACAGGACCCCGAGCACGGAGTCAACCTCTGAGGACAGACGTGGAGGTCCACCCAGGGGCGCCTCAGCGCGCTGAGCCGCAGAGCACTACGGCAACCACCCGTGATGGCCTGAGCGAGGTGCACCGATCCTCAACTCCCCTTGGCTCCGCGGTTGTAGGGTCGCCATGGGCTTCCTAGCCTCTGCCGTCCTCCATGCATCCCAGATTCCTCCTCCCCTTCCTGCCCCTTTTGGCCCTCCTCAGCGGATTGGCTCCCTCTGAAGCCGCGACACCCAGGACACGGAATGTGTTCCTGATCACTGCCGACGGACTGCGTCGCGAGGAGATCTTCGAGGGGGCAGACCCCGTCCTGATCTCCAGGGAGTACGGCAACGTTGGCAACACGAATGCCGTCCGGAAGGAGTTCCACAGCGAGGACCTCGCCGAGCGGCGCCGGAAGCTGTTCCCCTTTCTCTGGGGCACTGTGGCGAAACAGGGGCAGCTCCTTGGGAACCCCAGGCTCAGCTCGGAGGTCCGGGTCTCGAACGGACGCAACTTCTCGTATCCGGGATACAACGAGTTCCTGACCGGCATCGCCGATCCCCGGATCACGAGCAACGACAAGAATCTCAACGCCAACACCAACGTCTTCGAGTGGCTCCACCAGCAACCCGGGTTCAAGGGCAAGGTGGCCGCGGCCATCAACTGGGATGTCATCCCCTGGATCCTCAACTGCCCCCGGTCGAGGATCCCGGTCTGGAGCGGATTCGAGGTCCCCGCCGGCACGCCACGCCTGCCCGTGCCCGACGCCCTCACGACGATGGTCGACCATGGCAAGACCATCTGGTCGGGCGTACTGCTCGACACCTTCGTGGGCTTTGCGGCGACCCACACGGTCCGGACGATGAAGCCCCGCGCGATGTACATCGCCTTCGGCGAGACAGACGACTGGGCGCACGAGGGAAACTACGAGCGCTATCTGCGCTCGGCACAGGGGTTCGACCGGTTCATCGGCGAGCTTTGGACCCTGGTGCAGTCGATGCCGCAATACCGGGACAGGACCAGCTTCGTGATCACGGTGGACCACGGTCGGGGTCCGGCTCCCATGGCGTGGAAAAATCATGGCCGTGAAATCGTCGACTCCGCCGGCATGTGGTTGGCGATCCTCGGCCCGGATACCCCGCCGCTGGGGGAACGGCGTGATGTGCCGACCGTGAAGCAGGCCCAGACCGCGGCGACAATTGCCGCGCTACTGGGCGAGGATTTCCGGAAGGCCAGCCCCCAGGCGGCGCCGGCGATCGACTTCGTGTTCTGATTGCCAAGGTGCTCCACCTCTCAGCATGACCACCCGCCGCGCGCTGCCTCGTGTCCTGCAGCTTCTCCTTGCACTCCAGAGCACCCTCGCCGCCGGGGCCGATGTCTTCCGGATGCCCGAGGGACTCCGGAGCCTGGAGCTCCTGGTCGTCGGGAGTCTCGGCAACGCGGCCGACACCACCGGCTTCGGTGCCGTCGGATACACCTACCGCATCGGAAGGCATGAGATCACGACGGCCCAGTACGTGGAGTTCCTGAACCTCAAGGCCAAGGCGGACGGCGACGGGGGGCTGTGGAACAATGACATGGACAAGACCCGCTCCGGCGAGGGGGCGCGCTGCGAGATCCGCAGGACGGGTGAATCCGGGCGGTTCGTCCACACCGTCGCTGCCGAATACGCCAACCGGCCGGTTTCACACGTCAGCTTCCTCGACGCCTGTCGGTTCTGCAATTGGCTCCACAACGGCCAGGGGGATGGCGACACCGAGACCGGCGCCTACACGCTCCGGGGATATTCGGGCACGGATGGACGTCGCATCCGACGCAACCCCGAGGCCCGGTTCTTCGTGCCGACGGAGGACGAATGGTACAAGGCGGCGTACTTCGATCCGAAGAAGCCCGGTGGCCCCGGCTACTGGCGCTATCCCACACGGAGCGACACGAAGCCCGGACGCGATGCGGCCAGCCCCAACGCCGCGAACTGGTTCTCGGGGGATTTCCTGGAACCGGTCCGGTTCTACAGCGAGGCCGGCTCGTTCCCGGCCGCGGTGGGTCCCTGGGGAACCCTGGACCAGGCCGGGAACGTTGCGGAATGGACCGACGGGCTGACCCCGCCCTTCCTGCGCACGCTCCGGGGCGGGGCCTATGACAGCGATGACGCGGGGCTCCATGGGGTGACGCCCAACCCGGTCTTCTCCTCGATTTCCGACACCTCCGACATCGGCTTCCGGATCGCGGCCGCTCCCGAGGGCGCCACCGTGCCGGCCCCGCCGGCCGCCTCGGGTTCCAGCGCGGGGGTCGGACCCGACTTTCCGCGTCGCCCCTGGCGGGACGCCGAGACGGGGCGGCCGTTCTTCCCGCTGGCCTGGTTCAGCTACCAGAGCGACGAGGCGGACCTCGACGAACTGGCGGCCCAGGGGGCGAACCTCGTGCTGTTCGTCAATGCTCCGGCCGATGTCGACACCGACGAACAGACGACCAGCAACATCGCCCAGATGCTCCGCTATCTCGACCACGCCCGGTCGCGGGGAATGAAGGTGCTGGTCCAGGCAGGCGGTTGGTACGGGGGCCATGCCCGGAATGATACCGCGGAGATCGCCCGGCAGCGGCGATGGGTCGAGGCCGTCAGGCACCACCCCGCCCTGTTCGGCTATCAGCTGTACGACGAACCGGAATACGCCGCCGAATACAGCCTCGGCGTCAAGGCACGGAAACGACTCCAGGACTTCTCGTCGGCCCTGATCCAGACCCGGAAATCGCTGCGGGAATGGGACCCGAGGCCGCACCGCATGATCTCGGTGGTGTTCAACCTCGTGCCGCTGTCGACCTGGACCGAGTACCTGCCCGCTGTGGACTCGTTCCAGATCGACCGCTACCCGCTCGACAAGGACCAGGCGTACTTCGGCCATCGCGGCGACTGGGGCCCGTTGATGATGGCGTGGTCAATGGCCCACGGCGCCTCCGCCCTTCGGCTGCATCCACACCTGTTGAACCCCTCGCCCTGCATGCAGGGCGTCGGATCCGATCACATGGAGTCCGGCATGCTGGGGGTCTGGCGCAACCCGCTCTACGACGAGACCCGCTACATGGCCTACTCCTCGTTGACAGTCGGTGCCTGGGGGGTGTTCCACTGGATCCGCCGCTTCGGCGAGCCCGAGTCGCCGTACATCACCGCGAACGTCGGCCGACTGTACCGGGAACTCCGCACCCTGATCCCGGCCTTCGAGCGGAGCTACACGGCACTCCCCTTCACTGTCCGACACAACCACGAGGGCATCACGAGGAGTTTCCTGACCGATTCCGTCCCGGACATCACCACCCTGGCCCTTGAGGATGCCGACCACTACTACCTCGTGGTCGCCAACAACACGGGGACCTTCAGTGATGTGACTCTCCGGCTGAAGGGGCTCTCGCTCGGGGACACCAAGGCGCGGTCGGCTGAAGTCCTCAACGAGGACTGGCACCGGAGCCTCGGATACTCCGAGGACACCGGGGAATGGATCCTCGCGCCGCACACCATGTGCTTTGGTGACGTGAACGTGTGGAGGATCCCCAAGGCGACCCCGGAATGAAGGTTCCCCAGGCGCGGGGCAACTGGACGGGTGGGCACCGCGGGATCCCGCGTCACCGGACCACCGAAAACCATTCGAAACCCATCCGTGGATCCGATCAAAACGTGGACATGATCCTGCCCCATCCGTAGGATTCATCTTGATGATTCCCTACTCAAGATACTTACCAGTGGGCGCATCGTTCCTGGCCCTCATGGCCAGCGGACACGCTGCCACCGTCAACCTCCCCGCGACCTCGGCGCTCCCGCCGGGATCGTCAACCACCCGCGGATTTCTTGTCCGCTCCGTGCAGGCCCCCTCGGAGGCTGTCGCCGGAAACAACGGGATCCGCGCCTACAAGCAGATCAACGGCACCCTTGCCGACTCTGCTGGAAAGCTGATTCCGAACGTCGCCTTCGGCGGAGCCGAAGCCGGTGGCGGCTTCGCCGTCGACACCATCAACTTCGAGAAGGAGGGCAACCAAGTCGACCTGATCGACCTCGAGCAGAACACCCTCGGCTCGTTCACCTCCCAGACCTTCCCCGGGATCCCAGGATCCGAGGGATCGACCGACAAGTTCGCGGTCGAGGTTGTCGGCTTCCTCGATCTCAAGGCCGGTGAACAGACCTTCGCCGTCAGCGTCACCGCGGAGCGGACCGACATCAACGACGACGACGGCTTCCAGGTCTTCGTGGCTCGCAACCCGCGGGACTTCTTCGGCCAGAAGGTCGCCGAGTACCAGCGCGTTGCTCCGGGCTTCCAGAACAACTGGCGCAACGAGAACCAGTTCACCGTCAACGCCCCGCAGGCCGGACTCTATCCGTTCCGGATCCTGTACTGGCAGACCGGCAGCGGCTGCAGCCTGGATTTCTACACGGTCGACGGCGCGTCGGGTGCCCGGGTACTGGTCAATGACCCGTCCAACACGGACGCCGTGAAGTCCTACCGCGACAGCAAGGAAGCGGACGCCAACGCCCCCTACGTCGCCGAGGCTTCCCCTGCCGCCGGCTCCGAGGGCAACTCGTCCGCCGCCGCGATCGAGGCGCTGATCGTTGATGGCGCCACCACGGTCGATACCTCCAAGGTGAAGTTGACCCTCAATGGCTCCAGCGTGACCCCGCAGAGCCTGACCAAGGCCAACGGGAAGATCTCAGTGGTCTACAACCCCAACGCGACCCGCACCACGGTCAACAACGCGGTCGTCCTCGAGTACACCGACTCCGCCAGCGTGGCCCGTGCCGCCGCCTGGACCTTCGGCATCATTACCTCGGGCGGCAGCACCACCGAGGTCGCCGGGCAGTGGGACTTCAACAGCGGTGACCTCTCGGCCACCGTTGGCAAGGCTCTGGCCTACTTCAACCCGAACTACGATGGTCCGACCGGATCCGCTTCCGACAAGACCGCGTTCGGCACCACCGCCGACTTCGGTATCGCCAACATCGGGAGCACCCCCGACAAGGTCCTGCGCGTCCCCGGCACCCTGACCCGGGACATCGGCTACGTGGTTGACCACGGCATCAAGCCCAACGGCGGCGGCACCCGCGTCAACCAGTACACCCTGATCATGGACGTGTACGTGGCCGAGACCGGTCCGGGCGCGGCCTCCCTCTGGCAGGTCAGCTCCCCGAACAACACCGATGACGGTGACCTGTTCTGGCAGGGCAACAACTTCGGCCAGGGCGGCGGCGGCTACAACGGTCGCGGCACCTTCACCGCCGGGGCCTGGCACCGCGTCGTGGCCGCCTACGACATGGCCGCTACTCCTCCGGTCGTCGTGAAGTACGTCGACGGCATCAAGCAGGACGACTGGACTGCCAACCAGGGCCTGGACGCCGCCCGCCGCTCGATGGGCCCGACGGCCATCCTGTTCGGTGACGGCGACCAGGACGAGCGCCGCGAGATGTGGGTCAACTCGATCCAGATCCGCAACGGCCGCATCTCGGACGCCGAGGCCTTCCTCCTCGGAGGCCCCTCCTCGGGCGGGATTCCCCAGAAGCTCGCCAGCGCCAACGTGACCGGCCAGTGGGACTTCCAGTACGGCGACCTCGGCGCCAGCATCGGTGCCAATCTCCAGTACCTCGACCCGGCCTATGACGGTCCGAGCGGCACGGCGGATGACAAAACCGCCTTCGGCACGACCACCGAACTCAGCATCGCCGGCCCCGACGGTGTCGAGACCAAGGTCATGCGCGTCCCCGGCACCCTCAAGCGTGAGATCGGCTACAAGCTGTTCCCTCGGATCGCCCCGAACGGTGGTGGCACCCGCGTCAACCAGTACACCCTGATCATGGACGTGTACGTGGCCGAGACCGGTCCGGGCGCGGCCTCCCTCTGGCAGGTCAGCTCGCCGAACAACACCGATGACGGTGACCTGTTCTGGCAGGGCAACAACTTCGGCCAAGGCGGCGGCGGCTACAACGGCCGCGGCACTTTCACCGCCGGCAAGTGGCACCGCGTCGTGGCCTCCTATGACATGGCCGCCACCCCGCCGGTCGTCGTGAAGTTCGTCGATGGCATCAAGCAGGACGACTGGACCGCCAACCAAGGCCTCGACAACCCCCGCCGATCCATCGGCGAGTATGGCCTCCTGTTCGCCGATGGCGACCAGGATGAGCGTCGCGAGATGTTCGTCCGCTCGGTGCAGATGCGTTCTGGACGCCTGAGCGATGTGGAGTGCGCCCTTCTGGGTGGAGCTTCTGCGAGCGGCATCCCGGTTGCCCTGCCCTCCAGCAGCGTCACCGGCCAGTGGGACTTCGCGTTCGGGGATCTGGGAGCCTCTGTGGGCGCCAACCTCGCCTACTTGGATCCGGCCTTTGACGGTCCGAATGGATCCACCGACGACAAGACCGCCTTCGGTACGACCACCACGCTCGGCATCCCGGGCATCGGTGCAGCAGGTCAGGAGAAGGAGGCCACCGTCATGCGCGTTCCCGGCACCCTCAAGCGTGAGATCGGCTACAAGCTCTATCCTCGGATCGCCCCGAACGGCGGCGGCACCCGTGTCAACCAATACACCCTGATCATGGACGTGTACGTGGCCGAGACCGGTCCGGGCGCGGCCTCCCTCTGGCAGGTCAGCTCGCCGAACAACACCGATGACGGTGACCTGTTCTGGCAGGGCAACAACTTCGGCCAGGGCGGCGGTGGCTACAACGGCACTGGCCAGTTCACGGCCGGAGCCTGGCACCGCGTCTGCGCGGCCTACGACATGGCCGCCAATCCGCCGGTCGTCGTGAAGGTCGTGGACGGCATCTTCCAGGACAACTGGACCGCCAACCAAGGCCTCGACAATCCCCGCCGTTCGATCGGCGAGTACGGTATCCTGTTCGCCGACGGCGACCAGGACGAGCGCCGTGAGATGTTTGTCAACAGCGTCCAGATCCGCGTCGGGGCCCTGACCCGGGAGCAGATGGAGGCTCTCGGTGGAGCCAGCACTGGCAAAATCCCGCTGCTGGTGGCCGCCCCCGCGGCACCGGCCAGCATCTCGGTCGGCTCCGACTCCAACGGCAATGTGGTGATCACCTTCACCGGTGGTCTCCAGCAGGCCGATACCGTCAACGGCACCTTCCTGCCGGTGTTGGGTGCGAAGAGCCCGCTGATCATCCCGAAGGCGGACATCGCCGGTGGACGGTACTTCCGCGCTGCCAACTAAACGTCTCCTGACGCAGAACAGACGGGCCGGACGCAAGTCCGGCCCGTTTTTTTGGCCCCTGAAGCACTCGAAGGCTCCACCTCCGGGATCTGGAGTTCGCGCCTCCGAGTGCCCTGATCCACAGTGCACCACGCTCCTCCGCCAAGGGGGCAACCGGCACACCATCCCCTCCGGGTGGGCCACCACTGACAGCCCGATCAGCGATCCGATGGCCGCACGGATTCCCCGGTAGGATGCGGTCTCCGGTCCGGATCCTGTCCCCCACGCCGGTCCCGGATCTCGCCCCGGTCGCCACGCCGGTTCCTGGCCTTGACCAGATGGTCGAAGCGTTCTGTCTGCGCCGGGGTCAGCTCCGCCCGGATCCTACCCTTCAGAGCCTCCGTCTCGGCCCGGACCTGTGGAGTGACAGGCTCCCAGAGCTTCCGGATCCGTTCCCGGCTGGCATCGAGATGTGCCTCCACCCGGGTCCGCTGTTCGGGACTGAGATCCAGTTCCTGCTGGGTTCGTCGGAGGAACTCCAGTCGCTGGACCATGGGACCCGGAGTCTGTGAGGCCAGACCGCCACGCCGTTCGCCCTCGAAACGGGAATGGTCCCGTCGGCTGAGAGCCTTCGCCCGGAGCCCGGACAGCGAGTGGCCGGCCGCGAGACCGGAGGAGAAGATCACCGTGGTGACCAATGCGATTCGAAGTCCCTTGGTCATGTTCAGAGTTCTGTTTCAGCGTCGTCCATGGGGAGCACCGCCAACTCGAGGGTGTCCTCGACCTCAGCCTCCCCGACGGGATCCTGCACCGCGAAATCCAGTCCCATGGCCATCATGGCCACCGCGACACTCACCAGTGCCGCCCTCCAGAGACCGGCCACGGCAGACCCTGCCGGATTCTTGAGACCGGAATCCCGGACCGCCGACATCACCCGGTGCTCGAAGGCATAGGGCACGTGCTCCGAGGGAGGCGCGACACGGGCCGCTGCCCACAGTTCCTGGATCTTGGATTCGGGGATCATCGGTTGGATTCCATGGGTCTCGACGACGGAGCCTTGGGAACGGTTACAAGTACTTTGACCTCTGCATTCGGCCCAACTGCGTCCGGAAGGCCGCCCGTGCCCGGAAGGCCCGGACCTTGACCAGCGGGACCGACCACCCAGTGAGGTCGGCAATCTCACGGACACTCCGCTCCTCAAGCTCCAGAAGGGTCAGCACCAGCCGGTGGGCCGGAGGGAGACGCTCCAGCACCGCGTCGACCAGGGCCTTCGCCCCCGCGGCATTGGTCGGGACATCCTCCATCGCTCCCGTCCTGGACTGCGACGCCAGGAGATCCAGCTCGTGCTCCCCTCCCGCCGACTCCTCCCGGTTGCGCTGATGACTCCGGAGATGGTCATAGCAGGTCCGCACCGCCAGGCGCATCAACCAGTGCTCGAAGGGTGCCTCGCCCCTCCACGTGTCGAGCTTGTGGTAGGCCTTCAAGAAGACCTCCTGGACGATGTCCTCCACCTCCCGTTCGAGCCGGGCGTGACGCCGGGCCGTGGAGAACACCCGTGGCTGATGACGGCGGATGAGCTCCTCGAAACGGTCGACCTGTCCCTGTCGCACCGCGGCGACGATCTCGGCGTCGGACGAATCCGTGCCCTCCGAAGAATCCCCGGATGCGGGGTCACACCCGGGGACGGAGGCATCCTGGAGCCCAGAGGCCTCTCCCCGATCCGGGGAAAAACCTGCGTGGGAACCGCTGCTCGACGACGCCATTCCTGCCTAGAGGATCGGGGCCGCGGTCCGGTTTCAAGAATCTCGATGGGGAGAAGGACGCCGTCCATTGCCGATGCCCACTGTCGACGTTGTCGGGGACCCTGGATCCAAGTAGCCTCCGGGCATGAGCGATGTGCTAGTCGGCGCCCTGACCGTCCTGCTGGCCACCAACCCGCCGGCGGCCCTGACCAACCTGGTCCTGGAGAAGACCGGGCTTTCCGTGCTCCAGTCCCGCACCAACGATCCGGTCGCCCGGGAACTCCAGCTGATCCTCGACTCGGACGACGCCGCCCAGGAGGAGATCGACCGATGGATCGAGGAGTCGACACCCGAGGACGATCCGGTAGCCCGGATTGCCGCCTCCACGCTGCGCGGACGGATCCAGCAGCGGATCGAGCCCATCAAGAACCGCTACAAGGAGTTCCTCGCCGCCCACCCCACCAACGCAACCGCCCACCTGGCCTTCGGAAGTTTTCTGAACGCCTATGGTGAGGAGCCGGCAGCCATCGAGAGCTGGGAACAGGCCCGTCGACTGGACCCGAGGAATCCGGCCGCCTGGAACAACCTGGCCAACGCCTACGCCCACTCGGGCCCGGTGGAGAAATCCTTCCCCATGTTCGAGGAGGCCATCCGGCTCAACCCCGTCGAGCCGGTCTACCTCCACAACTACGGCACGCTCGTCTTCATGTTCCGACGCGATGCCACCAACCATTTCAAGTGCGACGAGCAGGAGGTCTTCCAGAAGGCGTTCGGTCTGTACCAGAGGGCGATCACGCTCGACCCGGACAACTTCCAGCTCGCCGCCGATGTGGCCCAGACCTACTACGGCTGGCGTCTTCCCAAGGGCACGAACGCCGTCGATTCCGTTCGTGTGGAGCTCGAGTTGGCCACGACAGCGATGAAGGCCTGGACCAATGCCCTGACCCTGGCTCCGACCGAGGTGGATCGGGAAGGGGTCCAGCTCCACTTCGCCCGCTGGAACATCCGGCTCGGACGCCTCGAGGAGGCCTCGCAGAACCTGTCCACCGTCACCAATGAGGCACACTCGGTGATCCGCAGGCGCCTGGAGAAGACGCTCAAGGAACGTGGCTTGGAGATGTCCCGACGACCATCGGAAGGATCCGAGCCCCTTCCCACTCCCGGTCTGCCAGCGACTCCCACTCCCGAACCCACTCCCTGAACCGTCCCGGGCAGACCTCCAAAAACGGGTCTCCTCACCTTGGACGTGGTGTTCACACCCGGCGCCGAGGGAGTCTGCAACTCCGCCAAACCCCGGCCTTCCGTCACGGACGGGCTGGCTGGAACGAGGGAGGGAACATACCCGCGGATTTCGTCTCCTCGGAGGGTGCCCTCAAGGAGGCCGCCAACGCGCGCTGGTGGTCGGCGCTGACGGCGACATGCCCCTTCAAGTCCTTGGCCAGGTTGGGATCCAGGGTTCCGACCGGACGCCGATGCCGTCTCCGGGTTTGACCCCCGGCCCGTTCCGTCGCCCAATCTCCCCCAATTCCCATGAAGCGCCCCAGTCTGCTCATCATTGCCGACAGCGAGACGGACGCGGACATGCGGTTTGCACTGGGGATTTCCGTACCTGGGAGGGTCGTCTTTCTGAGGACCGACAGGCGCTCGATCGCCCTGATGCCCGACGGTGATGTCGCCCGAGCCCGCGCAGAGTCCCAGCTGGGTCGGGTCGATTCGATTTCCAGGTACGTCCGACAGGCCGAGCGATCCGGCATCGTCAGTCCAGGTCCCGCCCAGGTCGCCTTCCTCCTCTGCAAGGAGTACCGGATCCGGAAGCTCAGCGTCCCCTACCTCTTCCCTGCCGGCTTCGCCCAGCAGCTCCGGAAGCTCGGGATCCGGGTGAAGGTGCGGGATGGACACTTCTTCCGAGAACGGGAATTCAAGACACCGATCGAGGTCCGAAAAATCGTCGCCGCTGTCGGCATGGCCGAGGTCGGGATGTCCGAGGGTCTCCATGCCCTGCGACGCGCCAGGATGGGTCCGGGGCGACAGCTGATCTTCCAGGGTGGGCCGCTCACCTGCGAGAAGCTCCGGACCATCATCGACACCGGTGTCATGCAGGCGGGAGGAGTCCCGGAGCACACGCTCGTCGCCGCGGGAATCCAGACCTGTGATCCTCATGGACCTGGAACCGGTCCCCTCCTGTCCCAATCCCCGATCCTGATCGACATCCGGGCCAGGTCCGCCCGGACGGGATACCATGGCCGCCTCACCCGGACTGTGGTCCGCGGGCATGCCCCGGAGGCACTCCGCCAGCAGTATGAGACCGTGCGTAGGGGCCAGGAGATGGCCCTGTCCGACCTCCGCCCCGATCAACCGGTGAGGGAGATCCACGAGAGGCTACGTCGATTTTTCCACTCCGAAGGATTCAGGACCCGGATCTCTGGACGTCCACCCTGCGGCTTCCTGCACTCCACCGGAAATGGCATCGGACTCGAAGCCGAGGAGACTCCCACCCTCCACGGGACGTCCGAGGACGTGCTCCAACCCGGGCACGTGGTCACGCTGCATCCAGGATTGTATTATCCCGGCATTGGGGGTGTCCGCCTCTGCGACGTCGTGCGCGTGAGCGAGACCACCGCCGAGAACCTCACCCAGTTCGAGAAGGTCCTGGAGATCTAAACCGGGATTGGGAATCCCAACCCTAGATCTTCACCTCGTCACCAGCGCCGACGGCCACCACGCCTTCGCCCAACGCCGGGCGCTGGCCCTTGTGCCACCAGAACACAAGCGCACTCGCGATGTAGATCGAGGAGAAGGTTCCGGTGATGATGCCAACCAGGAAGGTGAAGGCGAAGTTGTTGATGGTGCGTCCACCGAACAGGTAGAGCGCAAGCGTCGCGAGGAACACCGTGCCCGAGGTGATCACGGTACGGCTCAGGGTCTGGTTCAGCGCCTTGTTGATGATCTCCGTGAACGAACCCGGGATGCCCAACTTCAGATCCTCGCGGATACGGTCGAAGATGACGATCGTATCGTTGATGGAGAAACCGATGATCGTCAGCAGCGCGGCGACGAAGGTCGCATCGAACTGACGGGCCTCGACCCATCCACCCGAGAGGGAGCTGGCCAGACCCGTGAGGGAGAAGATGCCGATCGTCATCAGAATGTCGTGGACGACCGCGACCACGGCGCCGACGGCGAAGCTGAACTCATATCGGAAGGCCACGTAGACGAGGATGCCGAACAGGGCAAGGATCGAGGCCAGCACGGCTGACTTCTGGATTTCCTGGCCGACGACGGGACCGACCTGATCGAACTGGATACGCTCGAACTTCGCCTCCGGGAACGAGGACTTGAGCTGCTGTTCCACCTTGAGGCCGGTGTCACGCGGTGAGACGACCCGGAGCACTTCGTTCTGTCCCGCCTGACCGGCCACATCCCGGGGATAGTCCACCTCGGCATCGGTCACCGAGATCTTGCCCATCGCATCGCGGACCTTCGCGATGTCGACCTTCTGCGCGAAGCTCATCGTCAGAGTGTCGCCACCCGCGAAATCAATGCCCAAGAGATGCTCGCCACGACCGAACACGCCATAGGCGAGGCCGACGACGATGATCGTCCACGACAGGGCGAACGATGGCTTGGCCAGTCGCATGAAGCCGATCGACGGCACCCGGAACATCTGGAGCATCCGGAACCCGTTGTTCAGCAGCGACGTCTTCGCGACCAGGAGGTCGAAGATCAACCGGGTCACGGTCAACGCCGTGAACATCGAGACGACGAGGCCGACGGTCAGTGCGACACCGAAGCCTTTGATCGGACCGGTGCCGAGGGCGATCAGGAGGATCGAGGAGATGAGCGTGGTCAGGTTGGAATCCAAGATCCGCGTCGCCAGATCCACTGCTCCATCTGATTTTGCCCTGGCTTTGGAAGATATTTCCAAGGAACTGTTATCGCAAAAAACCAAAAGCGGCACATCACCC
>SXGQ01083242.1_pt1 | contig 30926 bp, 37 predicted proteins | sample 3178371 | NCBI WGS metagenome assembly SXGQ01 (sample SAMN11356859, study PRJNA531348) | freshwater metagenome | isolation source: freshwater sample F1-20 | place: China: Fuxian Lake, Yuxi | collected 2017-12-25
AACTCACCTGTTTCACTAATACTCGGCAAGCACAGAGCAGGGGCACACTGTGCATTGAGTGCCCACGAAATGTCGTTCGTGAGGGACCCAGCAGGTAATCCCGGATTGGACATGCTTGACAAGGCATTAAAGAGGTCTGAGATGCCATAGTCTGCATAGGCGTTTATGGTCAGAGGAGACCACTCACTAAAGTAGGCTTGATTTGAAGGAAAGAAGGCAGATGAACACGTCGCGCCTCCTACACTGGGAAATGGGTCGTAGCTGCACGCATCTGCATTCGATTCACAGGGTGGGCCAAAGCAGTCCGTGGCAGTTGATAATGGCTGAGTACAGTCTTGTCCTCCCTCTGAAGGCTGTCTAGCAATGGACCGCGTTTGGATCTTCGTCGCAGGTGGAATGCACTCGCCGCACGTCGTCAAGTCCACAAATGCAGTGTAACTACAGTCACGAGCTGTACCACAAGGCTTGTCGTACATTACGGTATCACTCATACCAAAACAGTACCCCTCATTTAACAGTGCATCAGTTCGAGATGGGTAAAAATTACAGCGGCGCTCGTCATGGTACGTCTGTGACGTCAAGCTCACCGAAAACGACGAAAGTCCATAGGGCGTAAAAAATGGTAGCGCCGTAGGCAGGTCACTCTTTTCTCCCACGAGAAAGACGTAGGACGTGTTGCTTGTCACAATACCGTTGGGAAACGGGCACAGCGACGTCGACTGGTGATTAATGCGTGCAACCGCGTACGCAGGAGCAGCCTCAACCCCAGACTCCAGAGGAAGAGCACACCCGCCTCCATCGCGAGACGTAAAGTAGTAGCCTTCTTCACATGCAGCATGCACTGTTGCGCTACACGTGGTTCCAGTATATGTGTACCCCCAGGGGCACGTGACACTCGCATCAAAGCTAAAAGAAGGCAAGCCAATAGCAGACTCGTACGTGCACGTCTCTCCCATTACTGCCAGCGAAAACAAGGCCCAAGGATGAGTCGAGAAGGTGCTGCCGAATTCGTACGGAGGACACACCACAACAACGTCCTCTTCATCCGAAAACAAAAGGCCTGGCACAAGATCGGGAGTTTTAAACCACCCCGGAGCACATGCTTGAAACCCCTTGGGATACGCGTCCAAGACTTCTTGTTGCGTTGCAACTCGGAATCCCGCGGGAGGAGTGTAGGACCCGATTGTTAGACTCGTCAACACGGAATTGCTGTAGAGAAATATCTCGTCTCCCGGAGCGTGAGTAACAGTTTGAATCTGCATGGAGTTTGAGGAATTGGTTACCCAGTCTTGATGACAAATGACTTCAGACACAGTTGTACCAGGGGACAAACACATCATTTCCGTTGCCGAAGTCACTTGCTCACGAAGGTTGCATGGGTAGTACTCGTTCTGCTCAAACACGTTGCACTGTACACCTAAAAAGTACGAGGGTGCTAGAATGGCGCGCTGGCGGTGTCGAATGCCTCCATTCACACACCCAGAGGTACACTGTTCCCACCTGGGTGCGTCAGACCATGACTGGTACACGCAGTCAGAGCTTTCGGGGCAGGATGCCGTAAACGACTCGGGGATGTACGGGTCACTGAAACTTACAAGCTGCGTGAGCCCAAGAGGACCAAGCCACAAGGATGCAATGAGAGCAGCGATGGGGTCAGGCGAGATGGGACACGCTTGTGACGAACTCAGGAGAGAGGGAGTGATGGGACACGACAGTGAGGGGCTGTCATTAAAATGAAATATGATGCCACGTTCTGTCGAATACAGGGGCTCCTGTGCACAGATGTAGAGACATGTTGCATTCACCATCCCCCACGTCGGCTGGACACACGACGTTGCTGTAGGGTCCCAAACCCACGTCTGTTCAGTTGACGCAACGCACGTCCCAGACCCACGATAGTTGTCTTGCACGACATTACACGTGGGATCAGACGCGCACAGTGCCAAACACTCTTGCAGCGAATCATCGCACGTTCTGGAGGTCAAAAACGTACAGGACGTGTTTGAAAACACCATGGTCCCAACAGGGCACGCCTGAGTATTGCAAGGCTCGGTTGATATGTTGGGACACGAGGTTGCAGAAATGTACCATCCTGTGCCACATGGCTGCGAGCACGTCGTAAACTGCCCGTACCCATAGGCTTGTTGGCATTCGTCAGTGCAGTTGGGAAGCGGGCACGTCTTTGAGTAGATGAGCTGGTCAACCTTGCATGGTTCGCCAGCACCACTGCTTGTCACAAGGATCGAGCGCGTACAGTAGGTGTAAAAGTCTGTTGATTCCGTGCACCCCACTGACGGGCATGGAATACAATCCTCTGGACTGTCTGGAGCTGCAACACACGACTGGTCAACTGCGCATTCGGCAGGAGGCAAGCACGGCTGTTGTTCGATGAGCGTCGTCCAGTCGCAAGGCGTGCCTCCTTCGAGTGCTGTGCGAGCAACGGAGCGCATGCGGAACTGAGATGGCAGCTCGGAGCAACTGGCCAAGCCTCGAAAACACGTCGTGGGACACACAGACCAAGGCGTCCAAGGCGTGTACTGACATGCACTGTTTTCACAGTTTAACAACGTTTCACACGACTGCGTCTCGGCGCGCGAAAATGCCTTGCATGGAATACCTCCTGTATCAGCTTGCTGCGCAACCTCGCGTGTGCGCACGCCCACGCTCGTGCAGTCTTCACATCCCGTCCACTCGCTCCACGGACCCATGATGCAGTCTCGAGGGGTGTTGCGCACTCGCTGCTGGAGGATAATTCCAATGCAAGCTGCAACGACGATGACGAAAATGAGCCATGGGATGAAGATTCGTGGGGAGAAAGCAGAGACGACTGAAACAGGCAGTTTTTCTTTATATATCGGCAAACAAATTCAACGAGATGAACTAAGAGGTGAGTTGCAAGAGAGGGAAAACAGCAGTATCGTGTATGGGGATTCGTACTCCGTACGCGACGCGATGAGAAAACACGATGATTTTTGATTGAGCCAGTGCTCTGCGCAAGTATGCAATGTCCTCTCCTGGTCCTCGCACTTGTTTCGTCTTGTACAGCAGAGCCATTTCGTCTTCGTTATCTTCTGCATACTCTAGACAATTTTCACTCTTGACTGCAAATGAGTTTGTCACAAAGCCAGCAACAAGGTGCATACAGCCTGCAGGCGGAATCACAACCGTTTCGGGAATGTGGTCAAACTTGCCACGGGCTCGGAACACGACAATGTCAGCATGAGGCGTTATGGTGCAGTGTTCTTGAAGCCACTCAATGTACTTTGGGTGGAGGTAATCATCATCATCAACAAATCCGAGCCAAGTAACACCAATGGTTTTTGCGTAGCGAATGGCAACGTTTCGAGGAGGACCAGCCCAACCTTTTCGCGGACCCGCAAGCACTGTCACGTGTGACGAAAACCACGCGTCAATGGCTATGACTTCTTCAATGACTTTCAGACTATCGTTCACAAGCAGGACAATAAAGTTTTGATTGGATTGACTACGCAAGGAGCCCAGAGTGTCCTTTAGTGTCGGACCAAGGAGAGAGGGGAGAACGATTGCGAGCATTTACCTCGAATGTTTACATACTTGATGAGAGTTTCAAACGAGTTCACTCTTCCTCTTCCGACTCTGAATCCTCCGACTCGTCTGATGAATCCTCGGACTCCTCCTCGGACTCTTCCTCTGCAGTCTCGTCGGACGTGTCCTCCTCCTCCTCTTCCTCCGTCTCGTCATCCGTGTCAGGCAACTCGAGCGCTGCCTTTGCCTTTCTGTACTCGGAGCGAATAGCCTCCAAAGAACTCTTCTTTGTGAGCTGGACAGTGGACGTGTACTCACCACTCGCGTTCCACTTGCGCAACAACACGAGCATGTCACGTGCCTCGTCTTGTTCCATGAGGCGCTTGTACGTCTCCGTATCAAAGTAGCGCTCCACTGGCTTCATGACAGTGCGGTCGCGCAGCACGCGCCCCCCTACCACCGTGCCCGTCACTTCCACAACAGGCAAGACTTCATCATCCTCTTCTTCTTCGATGCTGGAGGGTGTCTTGCTGTCCTCCTTCACAATAAAGTCCTCCAGGTCAGACCCATCGTCCGACCCGTCAGTGGACCGCTCCTCGTCCTCCTCATAGCGGCGCTTTGTCCCAGAGAGCTGCTCAGAGTCCATTTCTTGGAGGGAAAAAGGGTGTTGCCTTCATTTTGAAACGCACGTTTATATTCACGCAGCAGCCTTGTTAGCATATGGAAAAGACAGGATACGATGAAACGAAGCGTTTCCGACATGTTTGGAGGGTGTGTGGACGAGTCGGAGGTTCCATGCAAGAAACCCCTTTTACAGGATGCTTGGCAAGGACCCACTCCAGAACACCATTGGGACATTGATTATGGTGCGCAAGTACCAAAGGAGCAGACAGAAGACGAGGCTGAAGCGTTTCCCACTGGGGACACCATAACAGCCACCGACTACTACAACAAGTACGTCGCCCGCACTCCTGAACAGTGTACGAGTGAGGGCTGTGCACCTCAGCGCAGCGCGGAGTGGAAGACTGCGCGTCGGTTTGCCATCACAGCATCCGACTTTGGCGCTGCTCTAGGCAACAACGCATACTGCTCCCCCGACGACTGTGTGCGCAAGAAGGTGTGGGACACGTTTCGTGGAAACGATGCCACTCAGTGGGGGTCCACTCAAGAAGCGCGTGCAGAGGAAGCCTTTGAGACATGGGCAAAGGCCAACATCTCAGAGGACGCACAGCTCCACACCTTTAACTTGACCAAGTTTTCAGAGATGCCATGGATTGCCGTGTCGCCCGATGGCGTGGTGACCTACACCAAGGATGGAGTGCTTCATGCTGATCTTGTAGAGTACAAGTGCCCCACAAAGACGCAAACCGAAGATCACCCCTACCGCCAGCACCCCAAGTCGACGCCACCATACTATCGTGACCAGATGATGGGCATGCTCCACTACATCAATGCCAATGGAGGATTACCTCTCTTGGGTCAACAATGCAAACTCGAGGCAGCATGGTTTGTCGTGTGGCAGCCACGCACTCTGTGGGTCGTCAAGCACGAAGTGGACGAGAGCGAATGGACGACGCGCATCTTTCCAGGGTTGCGCTCCTTCTATTTCACAAAGCTATTACCAGCTTTTGTGTGGTACCACAATGGTCTTTTACAGAGGGGTGACATTGAGCCACAAAGTGAAGCACTTGAGCTATAACAAAATGGATGACAAGCTTGCCAAGATGGATGAAGAAAATTCTCAAACCAGTTCAGAGGTAGCAGCAACGTGGAACACTGCCCAAGAAGTGCTGCTTGCTGCAATCGCTGACAGGGCCAATGGAATGCGGTGGATGCACTCGATGTGTGAGCGCGTGTATGCACAATGGAACTTTTATCTCACTGTACCCGCTATCCTCATGTCCACGATCGCAGGGTCTGCCACCATAGGCATGTCCTCACTTTTCCCAGGAGACAAGCAGCAGCTTGCATCAAACATCATCGGCTGCATGACGCTCTCTACCGGAGTCCTGACGACGCTCAACCAGTACATGAAGTCCTCGCAATTAAGCGAGACGCACCGTGTGAGTTCAGTCGCCTATGGAAAGCTGCATCGCGTCATCTCATGTGAGCTTGCACTGCGCCGTGACCAGCGGCCCAATGCCCTGGAGTTTCTCAAGATAATACGCACAGAACAAGACAAACTTCAAGACGTCAGTCCCGAGATCATTGCGTCTGTCGTACGGTCTTTTAGAGAGACCTTTAAGGACAGGCACGATCTTGAAAAACCAGAGATTGCTGGAGACTTGGATCACGTGCTAACAAATCATACAGCCAAAAACAATCCGACAGACTCGGGGGTAAACACGCCTCTCTTTCACCCTACGGGAGTGATTCGCGTTACCCCAGAATCACCGTCTCCTAACGATAGAAATAAATGAACACATTCTTCATTCCTTCCACGCGTGTCCACTTGTACCGCATGCGAGGCGGCGAGGTTGGTGCGTGCACGCTTCCCGTGAGACCGCGCCTTGACGCGCCACGCTTAGAAGGAGGAGAAGATACGGTTCTGGTTGGTGGAAGTCTAAAGATGGACGTGGAAGCTATTGCGCACGGGCACACAAAAATGTACGTTGTTGTTGACACGGCTGGTATTCCTATTCTGAGAGGTGGCAAACAGATTACGTACGAGTGCCGCACGCCTTCGCAAGCTGCTGCGCGTGCCTTGGGGGGCTACGTGCGCGCTTCTGGAATCAAGTTGCACGGGGGAGAGGCTATGCCAACGACGGATCTCAACCTTGGCACGTCCCCTGAAGCCGTGGCATTCCAGCGCACGTTTGCAACAATCACTCCAGACGCTTTTAAGCAGTATCTGATTCGAGTGGCGCCCATTGGCGGAGGCAGTGTGCGCTCGTATGTGTGTAACTACGTGGCCAACACCAAACCCAATGCCATGGAGTTGAAGGGGGGTATGGTTGTCAGTGCGCATGCACAATACGTGTCTCATGGGTCTCACATCCCTTCAACAATAACACTGTTTGAGTCAATCGTGTAACTATATGATTTCATACATCGTCGACTCACTCATCCCTGCATACTGCGGCGTAAAGCTGCGCAGCCATTGAAGTACGACTGTTTCATCGCTGCTCTCTGCTTCGGCAACAATCTCAATGACCATGCCTTCTGTCATGGCCTGTTGGACGACGTCGTCAATGTTACCCAAACTGAGCGACGGAGTCCATGATATAATGAGGCGTCGTGTACGCGGACACGGGTTAAAGGGGATGTAGAAGGTCGTTACAACCGCGACCTCTGGAAACCACTCCTTTAAAATCTCGGTGACTGCAGAGTTGGGCGACAAGATCACGTCGTCCTTTCCAGGCTTCAACACATCGAGCATGCGTCGACGAAAGGGAGGCGTTTCGCGAATGCGCCGCGTGGTGGATGAAAACGTCGTCCACTCCACAAACGGCACGCGGCACGCTGGACAAATCAAGCCATACATAGTCAATTGAAGAAGACACGCGGTACAGTACGTGTGCCCACACGAATCCAGCATCGCATTTGTAGGTGCCGTGGTGCAGATGGAGCACATCTCACTCCCAATCTCCTGCGCTGACTTTAGACGAAACCCATCGTACGCCAACGGGATGTTGTCCGTGTGCATCGTCATGCCATTTTTGAGGTGGCGACGCAAAAAGGCCGAACGACTCAAGACGTGGGAATTTGGTTCATACGCCAATCCAAACTGGCCATATGGCGACTCGAGCTCGCGCACGAGCCCGCCTATGGGATTTTCATTCATCTCTGCAAACAGGTGCACCTTGACGTGCATCCTTGGAATCGAGTCGGAGCGCCACGACATGTCACAGATAGCTTTCAACTGCTCTGCACTCGGCTCGACGCTGTCTGTTACCGAGGGCGGCAAGACGGTTTGCAGAAGCGGCGTCGTAATCATCGCTGACGCGAATGCCATGGCATCAAACACGAGCAAGACGCGCCAGTTGGCATGCACAAAGTCCACGTGTCCCTCTGACGGGGTGTAGACGACTGCGCGCCACGAGATTCTTGAGGATGGGACATGAAGACTGCGGTCTGTGCGCGCACGCTTCACTTGCTTGCGCTGAGCAATGTCAGTGCCCCAGTCTTTGAGGGAGTGGTACTGTGCGCGGGTCATGCGCAGCAAAGGCACGTCCAATTCCTTGATCGTGAACTCCGAGTCAATGTGTGGTGCTGACTCATCCAGCCACAAGACGGTGTTGATGCAAAAGTGCTCTGCGCTCTCTTCTTGAGGCAGCGTGTTTTCGATGAGCATCGTTTCATTCACGGTGCCTCGTGTGGGGAGAACGTAGCACGAGATGCGCAGGTTTGGTAGCGATGGGGGACTGCCGTACTTCCACCCATAGTGCCAGTAGCAAATGGGACCTCGTGAATCACTGAGTGTCAGACGCTGAATGGGGTCGGCACACAGGGTTGGTTTTGATGTCAACTTTGGAGACAAGAGCAAAAACGAATCCAGGCAGTGCAAGTCGTTCATGAGCTCCGTGAGAGTCTCTTCGTCTGGCAGAGCTCCCCACGACTCGTACGAGTCACGAACGTCGTGCGCATCCGCAATGAGGCTCATGTAGCCATTTGAATCGAGGCTCAAGTGGTACGACTCGGAGTTGCTCAACAGTTCGATGAGACTCGCCGGCATGTCGTCAAGAAACGCAGCGGTATACGGTACGCCGTAAAACGTCGTTGCGTGTTGCACGTGGTGGCGTAGTTTGGGTGAGTACAAGCTCCCCAAATACATCATTTTTATGACGACCCTGCCCACCTGCTGCACGACCTTGAACCTACACACTATACATGAGCACTTTGAGGCAGTGAAATCTGCAAGATGCGCATCGTCTCGTCGAGGCTCTTGCACTCCTCACACGTCTTGCTTCTCCCTTCCGCTGTTAACCTATTAAACGTAGTTACGTACCTCCCGCCTTCCTTGTATGTCAACAACAAGTCGTGGGGGCAAAACGAGTACACCATCGCAAAGAACGCATCACGCCACGGTGGTCTCGACTTCCTCACTGCAAAACATATTTCCAGGAGAATGAGGTGAAAGTCCAGCCACTCACAGTACGCACCATCCAATGCAAACATACTCAAGACGCTCTCGTCCACATTCTCCAAGAACTGTACAGGCAACCCTTCTCCCCGTACTGTCTCTGCGTCAATAAACACGACAGCGAATGACACTTCCCCCGGTGTCAAGAGGATGTTGTCTGATTTGAGGTCATTGTGGGAAAACCCCTTAATTTTAGCATGCAAGTCTTTCAGAATCAAAGCACACTGATACAAGACGTTGGTGACGTCGGCCATTGTGTACTCAACTTGCAGCAGCTCGGAGACGTTGGATACCATTGTGTTGTGCAACAAGACCCCCTTCTTGCGCTCCAAGACCAAGAGAAGTGCTTCGTTTACATTAATGGCTGCATACACTCTTGCACAGTTGCTGGGGATTGCAGCATTCATGACGCGAAGCTTTGACACCTCTTCTTGTGTCGATAGTTTAAAGACGCATCGCATGTCCCCCACTGTGCCAAACAAGACTGTTTTTAAGCGTTTTACCATGTTTGCAACGAGGCGAGGCGACTGCGCATTCCACGTGAACGTCTTGAGCTTCTGTCCCCCCGGCGTCCACAGGGTACAGGTCCCCGAGTTCATTATTTTATGTATGCAAAGACGCTCCGTAACTTCGCAAAGATTCGACGGAAAACTTGTCCAGCTTCCTTACGAGTGCATCTTCCAGTGACATCCACTTCATTTCCGACCACGGCAAAAGTCCTGTGGGGCACACGGGCCCGTGCGCGTCCATCGCAAAGCACGATGTGATGTACGACGTCACTCCGCGCAACTGGTCCAGCAGACCAAGAGGGGCCTCAATGGTATAGACGTGAATGCCCGTAGGCGAAATGCACACCTTTTTGACCTTGTCTTCCAAAGGACGCCGAGCTCCTAGCAAGCCAAAGGAGCAGTACTCGGCAATGCGTCCTCCTGCGCGCTGGGGGCGCTCGCTGCCTGCATCAGCTGACGCCACACCCCACGTGCCCGCAAAGGGCCCTGTACGATGCTTACCTAGAAGAACCTTGTCTTCACACACGACAAGAACAGCAACAACACTCATTTACTACGTTCACAAACGTACTTGTACACACAACTAAACACGTTCAAATGCTCTCTGCCCCTGCGTCGTTTTTAGGGTGCCGTCATCGCACGACTCGTCGTCGCAAGCCCGATGCCACGGACAAGCAGATCTCGCAGCTCAACCCTGACACGATGCCCACGGAGACCATCGGACCCTTCATGTGTCTTGCATCCGCCACAGTGTGTGTGGAAGGCAACATGGTCCACGTCGGTCTCCAGCAGCGAGAGCGCATCGAGTTGGAGGAAATGCTGCGCTCGCAAGTCATCACGCCCAAGTTCTTGACGGACACGGTCATTCCCCTGAATGACGAGAGTTCATCCGCCCCACGCCTTCGTCTCTACAACTGGTGCGTGTCCAACTACTCCAAGGCTCACTCCATTGTCACACACCGCGGTGACCGTGTCCTGGATCCCGTCGTGTCCTACAATGCCATGCTCAAGCGCCTGCATCGCACTCTGTTTGACCCGTACCGTCGGGGCACGCAGCTCTTCTTCTCGGATGAAGCGGGCAAAAAGCACCACACCACCGTGGGTCAACTCCTGTTTATCAAGTGGGCGCACGACTCGGGCATTGACGTCTATGTCGAGGCGCACGAGACTGAGATCCGCGCACACCTCAATGACACGACCAAGCGCCGTGCGACCATGGGCAAGCAGCGTGTCCGCGAGCTCACGCGGTCCTCGTGCAAGATTGCACGGATTGTAGGGTAACTTAGAGTGGCACTCTCATATCAGTAAACCCTCGTCGAAGTGCAGTTAAAATGTCTCTTCCTGAAGCATATGTGCTACCAGGCGATGCCGTAGGTACACCAGTTGCTTTCGAAATCTCCTTAAGTCGGTCATTGAGATGGTGGGACAAGGCAAGAACTGCAGGCGAATCGGAAAGACTCTGTGATGGAAGTGATTGAAACAGACGATATGCGTCGCGTGCCTCTGCTACCCTTGCAAGAAACCGCTGTATACCTTTTTCGGCGATAAATCGAAACATATGTGCACCGTACCCAGGATTATAGTGTAAAACGGGAACAAAATTCTGGAATGCACCATATGACTCTGTCATAGAAAAAGAATGAGCTTGAGGTATAGGATTCGTGTTGTCTGTCTCTACCAGAGCCATGGTTATTTCGAGTAAAGGAAAATTGAGTGGAAGAGGAGCTAATAGATTCACAAAAAACCTGCTTTTCTGTTGCCTATATTGCCAGTTGAGATCATGACGGTACGAATCTTCTAAAACGTCACCTGGAACAGGAAGTATGTACGTAAGCGTTTTATTGTACTTATTCTCACTTACTGTACCACTTTCTGGGGCTACAAGCTTTAGTTGAGCATTCAAGTAGCGTTCCAACTTGATGGCAATTTCACGCTTGTAGGGAAACCTTCTCCACTCATAAATGTCCATTTATTCTATAACGTTTAGAAAGTGTGCGCTGTTTTATACAAGAGATGGGCATGGGGTTTGCAATGAAAGAACCCGAAATTACGGCTGTCATAACCAAGACGTTCCCTACAAACACGATCACAGTGAGATACGATCAAGATCCCTCGTACCTTCCCCCACGACCTAGACGGGGCTACTTTTACACGGTTACAGGAGCTATTCAAGTCCCTCTCTACATTAACGTGACAGTGGAACAGTACAGTGGTCCGCGGTTACGATTTGACGTGTACGTACCCACGCACAAAGTCATTGGACGTGGACGGTACGTACCGCTGTTTGAGTCGTATCCCCTCCAGCAGATCACACGGGGCCTTGTTCTTTCTACACGACGGCTTTCCACGTACCTCAATTGTCAAGTCGAGCTTAACCAAGCACTTGCCCAGGTGTTGGACACCACCAAGTTTACAGAAGCCACGGGTTACAAGTACGATGTCAGCATAGCCAATGACATTTTTAAAAGGATACGGACATTTGACAGATGATTTGGAATATACATGCACCTCTAGACCCCCAACTCAACGCTCTTGTGAGTGACGACCTGCTTGAAGCGCTGCACGTGGCTGTGCGGTATCACCACATGCTCTCGCTGGTGCTCATCCTGAGTCGATTAGTCAAGGAAGACCGCATATCAAAGTCCTTTGTGCTGGGGTACATCTGCTGTCACGATCACTGCAAGGAGTGCTTTGCAGCTCGTTTGCACATGTTTCACTACCTCATAGATCGCACTATTCTGGAAGAGGATGTTCGACGTGTGCGCGATCTGATCCGCACAGCACGTCTCAACAACAACTTTGCAATCCAGCGTCACCACATGCTCCTGCATCCTACAACGGACGTCGTCACACGGCACATTCTTACAACGGCTCAAAAACACTGGAGCAAGGCTACTGCAGTGGTGTTTGCTGTGCTGATGTGGAATGCATGGAAGCGCCGTCAATTACATCCTGACTCGCGCTACGTCAAAGGCCTGGCCACGCGCTTTCGGTCACGGTGTTAAGTGGTCACGGTGTTAATTCCCACATCTTGGTTTCGCGAGCAGAGTGGTTCACGAGCACTGCCAAGGTTAGTGCCAACCCTAGGGTTATAAAGATACACATGCGCAGCCCTGGTGGTCCACTCGTAACTCTGTCTTGCAAAGCACCCAGCGCAGGCAGCGTCGTCGACCACAGCATGGGCGGTGTCAGAATCGTGACGATGGATGAAATAAAGGTAAACCACAAGGGGTCAGACAGACTCACAAGGGCAATGCCTATCCACACCCACACGATGGCACGCTTTTCAGACGTGTCCAGCATGCCCCACCCCGTTTGCAAGACGTGATGCAAGTACTCTTGATCCCTTAACGTGGGTTGCCACGTCGTCAAGGCTCTGCACATGGGGCACGACGGGGCAGGCGCTACGTTAATCCAGTGCGTCAGACAAACTTGGTGCACGCGATGTCCACATTCGAGTCCGATGATGTCTCCAAATTGAACAGGTTCGGGCGTTGGCTCCCCAAACATCTTCACACTTTCACCATGCGATGCGAGTTCAAGACCACACACCGGACACGTAACATCTCGTGGACCACTCGTTTTTTCTTTGTGTTGAAGACTTCACTGAAGAGTTTGCAATGGTAAAGTCAAAAATGGACGCAATCCTGGCGCGCGTAGTAAAGGAGCCTGTGAACTTTGCAGAGCACCCCCACGTCTTCTTCAAGGCCTTTGAAGGTGGAGACACGTGGTGCCTCCTCAGTGACAAGGATCCCAACAGAGACAAGACGATCTGTACGCACGATGGTACGACGAAAACGTGTGGAGAGTATGTCGTGTTTAAGAGCCGAGGACGAAAGCGCGCAAACAAGACGTGGGTGAAGATGGCATACGTGAACGATGCAAAGATTCAAGAAGGCTGCGAGTTTTTTCACGAACTCGCCATGTCTATGCTCGTGTGCAAGTACTTGGATGACATTCCCACGTATTCAATGGCCAAGCTCCTCAGTGCCGAGTGGAAGGGCGTGTCACCTCTGAAAGACCTCGCCAAGCACGGAAATACGAAGGAATCATGGGCACCTGGACCACACCTGTACTTTGCTGACGCAAAGGGTGCAGAGCTGGAGGATTTGATTTGCGACATCTCCCCGTCGGAGCTTGATTCTGTTGTCAAGCAAGTTCTTGTCGCGCTCCGTCTTGCTCAACACCGAATCTCTCTGAAACACCACGACATGCACTTGGGGAACGTTCTCTTACACAAGCAAGATGACACCGAGTGGGCAGTCGAGACCCCAGAGGGGAGTCTAAAGATTCCTATTCGAGGCTATCGTGCCGTTATCATTGACTTTGGATTGTCGTCAGCCATTGACCCCGAAACCAAGCGTCAACTGCGTCGTCTCGACGAGGTCTTGTTGACAGCACCTCCTTCAAACGACTCTGACTCGGATGGGTGGGGAGTGTGGGGCGCACAACTGGAGGGCGACAATGGCTACGACGTGGCAATGTTCGTCGAGTCTCTTGTAGAGGGCTTGTTTATGCAGCGCCCGCTGTGCATCAAAAAGATTGGGCTCGTGGCGTCGCTTCAGCCTTACGTCAACATTAATTTCACTCGTCGTGGAAGGCCGGCTGAGCGGTGTGGTGTCGACTGGGCAAAGATTTTCAAGACCCTTGAACTTGTGTGACACAAGTCCTGACTAGTATAAAAATGACTGACATGAAATTCAACTCGTCTGTGAGACTGGTGGCAGGAGATGCTATTCCTCCCAACTCGGTTGCAATGCTTTACAGTCCCCATTGTGGTCACTGTCACAAGATGGTGCCCCAGTTCAATAGTTTACGGGATGCCTTAACGGCAGGGGGGGTAAAAAATATCGAAATCGTTGCCGTCGACGTTTCTCAGGAATTTTCTTCCCTTCGTGCCGGAGGAATTTCCGTACCCCACGTCCCCCTCGTACTAATAAAAACTCCCACCTCTATCATCGAATATCAAGGTAATCGAATGGCCACTGAAATCGCTTCCGAGGCCGCTAAGGTCCTCGCTGGTGGTGAGTCTGTTCCCGCGACGGTCCCCGCGACCGTTGCTGCACCTGCGGATGCCCTCCTGGGGGGCGCCGTCGAGTCTGTTGAGGGGGGTGCGCGCACGGTTGGTAAGATGAAGCGCCGCTCCAAGGGTAAGCGCCGGCCCAGCCCGAGCCAGCGCAAGAGCTACCGCTCTCCCCACCGCTACGCGAGCGGCGTGGACCGCTCCGCGAGCCGCGTGCGCAAGCAGCACTCGGTTCGTCGCAAGTCGAAGAAGACTGGCAAGGTGTCGCGCTTCATCCGCTACTCTGCTCGTCGTTCTGCGTCGCGCATCAACCGCTCGCGTTCTCTGCGTCAGCTTGGTCTGCGCGTGAAGGGTGGCGAGCAGATCGAGGGGGGCGATGTCGAGGGCGGCTACCGCGTCATCTCTGGCCGTTACCCCAGTGGCGTGGATCGCTCGGCGTCTCGCAGACGCCACCTGGTTGCCGATTACCACGTGCGTGGCTACGTGCGCAAGGACGGCACGAGGGTGAAGCCCTTTGATGTCCGTGGTCGCCAGACGTCCCGTCGTTCGCGCGCGAGCATCAACCGCAGCCGCTCGAAGCGTCCTCTGAAGCCGTACAGAAGCCGTGCGATCCGTGGTGGTGAGGTTGAGGTGAAGGGTGGCGAGGTCGAGGTGAAGGCCCCTGAAGTTGCCCCCATTGCGGGGGGTGACCTCGAGGGTGGCAAGCGCCGTCGCTCTCGTCGTCGCTCTCGCTCGCGCCGCTCGCGGGTGCGCGGTGGTGATGTGGAGGGTGGGGAGGTCGAGGGTGGCATGATGTACCGCCGCCGTTCTCCCTACATGATGATGGGGGGTGAGGGCCAGGTCGAGGGCGGTGACATCGAGGGTGGCAAGAAGCACCGCTCCCGTTCCCGCACGGCTTGGCAGCGCCTGATGTCTTCGGAGCTCAAGAAGGTGAGCCCTGGCAAGACTGGCTTCAAGCAGGCGGTTCGCGCGGCCAAGGCCAAGTACTACAAGTAAACCCTCAGTGTGAATTGAATTGAACACGTTCGCATACACTCTCGTATCATTTTTAGTGGATAGAAAACATGACTGTCATCGTAGCCGTCGTGTCCGATGAAGGTGAGATCATCTTTGGTGCAGACTCTGCTGCTACCGATTCTTCAGGATCGATGGCTTTGCGAGGCGATGCCAAAATATTTCAGCGCGATGGCTATACAATTGGATTCTGTGGGTCGTATCGTGTCGGACAACTCGTCAAGCACGAGATGCGTCTTCCTACGATTGACCACGAGATGACGGCAGCTCAAGCAGAACGCTTTATGGTACGCGAGTTTGTGCCACGCGTGCGCAAGCTTCTGAGTAAGAACGGCTGCATGAATACCACTGGCATCGATACGCTGGATGACGGTACGTCCTTTTTGGTGGGGTTTGATGGCTACTTGTTTGTCATCGCCGACGACCTTCAAGTGGAAATAAGCCAGGACGACTATGCCTCGATAGGGTCTGGCGCACAGATTGCTCTCGGGTCTCTCCACGCAGACAAGACCTCGGGACACCTTTCCGCGTACGATGCTGTACAGAATGCATTAGCGGCAGCTGAGCGCTACTGTTCAAACGTGAGAAGTCCGTTCTTGATTATATAGCACTCTTATCAAGGATCCCCTTCACTATCCCCGGTGGCAAGTATACCCAAGGCTTGTGGAGGCCCAGTGGAACCGAGCCCCACTCCACAGGAGCAACTTGCTCGACGCAAAACTCCATGGCTTCGAGGCGTGTGGGCATGGTTTCCTTCATCAGAGTAAAGGCTTTGGAGAAGAAGACGTCTTCATTGCTAGCTCCAAAGCGTATGGTCCCCTTGCCCTTTGGCCACGACAGTTCAGGAGTGAGCATGTTGTAGGTATCCAAAGCTTTCAGCATTGTCGGAATGTGGCGCAAGGAGAGACCCCCGTTTCCCACCATTCCGGGGATGGAAGCCACAATAGCTTGATCGATCATGTGTCCACATCCACATGAGAGTGGGTTCTGACAGACGTTGCACACGTACGACCAGGGTGCGCCAATGAACTTGATGCCCTTTGAAATGAGCGCTTCCAGATGTTGAGTTGCAGGTTTAAGTAACACGGTGTCAGTCTGCATCGTCAAGACCCACTCATACTTGAACGTTTGCCAGAACGCGGGGCTCGTCAGCAAGGCATTGTAGAGCGGATTCGTGAGATTTGACTCGTTGCAGTTTAAAAACTCAAAGGATCCGCGTATGCCCTTGACTATCGTGCGCATAAACTCTTCGTTTCTTGTGCCATGCACGACGACGATGGGCGTGTCTGGCAGAGCCGCACGGATGTTTCGAAGAACAAACTCACTCGTGGGATGGCATCGTGGCTCAATGAATGCCACGCACACATTGGAAGACTTTTCCTCAGTAGGTGCAGGGGCAGTTGCAACACGAAGCCCCGGAAGCTTTGCTTCCTGAAAGTCCGCCCACACTCGAGCCCCCTTGAGATGCTGCATGTTTTCTTACACTGACGTATTTACTGACTACTTCTTCAACTTACACTGTGTAGCATATCGTGACATGAGCGTACGCACGAGGTCGTTGTCAGCCTTGTTCGAAGTGGGCTGAAAGACGACGCGCATCTTTGTCACGTGGTCATTGCTATCCAGTATCTCAGCCAAGGGCTCAAAGTGGCTGTGATTCACCCACAGCACCACTATCGTGTCGGGGAGGTTTTTTGTTAAAGCATCATCGTGGTGCACGCCACAGTACAACTCTCCCTTTGACATGTCGAGGAAGATGATGTTGAGATGCATTGTTTCGCCAAAGAGGCGGATGGCAGACTCGTCAGCCCAGATCTTTGGATTACAGAGTGCGCGCTTAAAGTCGTCCTTGTTTGTGGGGGACTTGCCATTCGTTTTCTTCACGAGCATCTTGAGCATATCAGGGTTGAGTTTGTCTGCCAGCGAACACCGCAGTCTGTACGCAATGTCCTTTTGAACTGCATCAGTTTGCGATGCATACTTTTCCAAATTAAGCCCCAAGCACACAGAGTGATAAAAACAGCTGCCATCGCCGTGCACACCGATGCGTGCGAGACGCATGTTGCTTTTAAACCACTTTTTCGAAACGCCCGGATTTAGCTCATATACATTGTTGGGTTCTCCGGCATCAGAAGGCTGGAGAGAACGTGCTGCATCTAAGATGTCTGTCATTTATTTCAAGTACACCCCCATGTCGTCGGCAAGGGAACTTACAGAGGCGCCCCATCCGAGTACGATGCAAGAGAATTGTTGGGGTACAGTCCAGGCAAGAGATACCAGTTTTCTGCATTCCAGAGCAGCGATGCAGGCTCACTACTCTGTAAGAAATACTCTAACATAACAGCACCATTAGGAACATGAACAGAAAGACTGCTTCCAAGACTTAAAACAGCAAGTGAGTAGCCACTTGATGTGGGTTCGGTAGTAATAGATACTGTGGTAAACGACGTATCAACATACATGTGGATAACTGCAGGGTCAGCAGACGTACCTGCCAGGGTACTAAAACTGTCAACAATTGATTGAGCAGATGTGTGGAGTAAGTATAACTGCGGCCCCCCTGCTCCCAGTGTAGTCAGTGAGGTGCTGATGTCACTGAGCGAAGTGGTCATGTCACTGAGGGAATAGCTAATCGTTGTGATCGATGCAACTAAATCGCTGGAAAAGCCAGCGAAAGCAGCAGCCGCAAGGTCAGTGATAGTGGTATCAATGTAGTCAGTCATGCTGGCATCCAGGTATGCAGTCATGCTGGCATCAAGGTACGCAGTCATGCTGGCATCAAGGTACGCAGTCATGCTGGCATCCATGTACGCAGAGACGCTGGCATTGATGTACTCGGAAACACTGGCATCGAGGTAAGCAGTGACACTGGCATCGAGGTATGCATTAGTGAATCCAGTCACACTGGCATCGAGGTATGTAGTCACACTGGCATCGATATAGGTCGAGAGACTGGCATCAAGGTACCCAGTAACACTTGCATCCAGATAGGCTGTGATATCAACGGACACGCTCGCTGATATTTCTTGAACTTGTTCATATAAATTACCAAAGGCAGTCAAGGTAGATCCGATTGCGGCGGGCATTTTGTTTATACAAAAGTGTCGTGTCCCAACGGAATTCTGTACCATCACCAGTGTCTCCTTGACTGTCCGTCAGGGGTCGTCAGCAGCGAAGACATTGAAGAGTGTGTGGCTGAATTTTGCCCAGAAGGCTTCAGTAACACAACTGATAATGTCGTCTGTAATAAGCCATTCACAAATAAGGACGGGACGTGCCCACAAGATACGACTGAATGGGTTGCTGATCGATGCTACCCAGATTGCCCTGCCCCGTTAGCAGAGGGAGGCACCATATGCATCAAAAACGGCACACGACGTCCGTTTGAGCAGCCGACGTGCTCGTGGGGGTACTCGTATGATAGAGGGTGTACAGTCCAATTATGGTTCTTGTGGTTTCTCTTCTTTCTCGTAATCCTCGTGATTTTTGCCCTTGTTGTCTTTGCAATGGCTATGAGAAGACGAAGACGCTAGTTGATTCCATTTACATAGATCCACCCCCCATCAACGTATCGGGCAGTCGCGTACTCGTACGGGGTCAACGTAAAAATGTTGCCTGTTCCACTGAGTGACAACAGATACGGACTGTTGTTTCCAATGCGAAACACGCTGGCCTGGTTTGCAAATACCTCATTTTCGATCGTTGTGTCTTCGGTAAGTCCGTAAAACACAATGCACTTGGAGATGTCTGGAACCCACCCCAGACCCACAACGCTGTGAGCAACAAACTCTATGGTCTGTGCAGTACCACCACCACCCTCTGTCTCTAATCGTTTAATTCGCGCAAGAAGTAGTTTGAGCTCAAATCCGCTCAACGACTCCTGGCCAAAGTCAATACGGGACACATGAAGTACGTCTGGCATTTGTTGCATTTGTTGAACTGTCACCAATTACAAACAAACGAAGGCCTTTCCAAAACTTCTTCCTCTCGCAACGCAGGACACCCAAGACGCCATGCTTGCGCGTGCCGATGTGCCGCCCGTCGAGACACGGGAATCGCGACGCAGTCAGCGCACCGAAGTTGTGCGGCTTCTCGCTGACTCGTGGGCAAAGCGAGACTTGACCACGATACGTGTTATAGTCCCTAGAAAGCCTCACGGATTCCAGTGAGCATTACGATGCTGTAAGTGAAGTGTGCTTGCGTGCGAAACCATGGGCATCCACGCAAAGAGAGTACTGATTGATGGTGCATCCACCAAGAGGTCCTTTAAAACAGACACAAGAAGAGGGTCGTAGTTGAATGCAGAGAAGGTGTCACACGGAAAGCATGACACATCACCGTCTCGTGGTTCCACGTCTTTTGTCCAGGAAACTGGTGATGTGATGCCTTCGTAGGGATTGTTTTCACACACAGCAACAATGTCCATGTCAGCCACCTCCGCGGCCTTGCGCACACCCGCATAAAATGCAAGCCATGGCATGCTCCCAAGGTGCCACCCCCTCTTGAGTGTCAGTGTGTGCGGAACCCCTTCATACACCAGCAAACGTTTGAGTCCCTTTGCCTTTGCCGCTTCCACCATTTGAAGAACCCGATCCTTTGCATCTGCCACGAGCTTGCGACCATCAATGTGCCAGGGGCACTCTTGCGAAGGTTTCCATTCGCCAAAGTACGATAAATCAGGCCCATTAAAGTCCCACGTGGGGTACAGGACGACGCCTCGCTGCGCATTCGAAATAAGCATCACACGACGCCTGTACACGACTCGCTCTCGTAGAGACAGGTACGACGTCAAGCTCTTTTCACTCACTACGCGCGTGCCATCGTATGCCACAGCCCCGTTGCGCATCAGCGGAATAGCAAACAAAGCTCTATCAAGGCAGGACACTGGGAAGTCGCACCAGATGTCCATTGAAAAGGTCTCGTACATTTTATTGTGTTTGATTGTTCTACTTCAAAAATGATGAACGGAATAAAATGAAGACGTCCATCTGGGGCCCCGCTGCGTGGAAGTTTCTTCATGCAGCCACATTCGCATACCCAGACGAGCCCACTGAAAAGCACAAGGAAGATGCCCTCAAACTGTTTCAATCGCTGGGGTCCATGTTGCCGTGCGGTGACTGTTGCGTAAACTACTCGAATGAATTCAGTATAGCCTCTATCTCCAAGCACTTGCATTCAAAGGATGCCCTGTCGCGATGGCTCGTGGACTTGCACAATCGAGTAAACGTACGCCTTGGGAAACCCACGATGAGCTACGAAGACGTGGCTGCCATGTTTCCAGACGACACGTGCGACTTGACGTGCTACGACCCTCCAAAATCCAACAAGCTGCTTTACATTCTTGTCGTAGTGCTTCTTATTGCAGCATTGGTCTGGGGTAGAATCCGCGTCTTCTCCAAAACTTGAGCTTGGGGACAGGATTCCGGGGGTCACTCGTCTCTGACGCATCCGACTCTGACACCTTTGAGGAAAACTTGGGTTCCTCGGGCTTCTTCCTCCAAAATGAAGAGGGAAACAAGCTGCAAACGAGGTTCATCGCCGTCAAGAATGCACTGTACTCGGAGAACTTCCCCACTGATCCCACCGTGAGTGTCAAGAGCGTAAACGCCTTTGCCCTCACAAACTTGACAGCGCTCTTGCTGACGTCCTTGTTGTCTTTGAAAAGCGTCTTTGACTGGATAAACTTTGAAGCTCCATTTGTGGCAAGGATTGTAAGGTACGACGATGCGAGACGCCCCGCGGCCATAAGAGGCGTCAACGTAAAGACGTCGACGTGCTTCCGTGCCAAAACAATTTGATCGACGACTTCTTCGACTTTATCATTGATGTCGGTGATGTTGGCAATGGATGTGAAGAGGTACTTAATTTTCATTGTTGCAACAGGTACAAGGGTGCTCGCCATGGCTGCACCGGCTGCGATCATAGTCAACACGTAAAGCAGGATGCACACGAGCACAAACACGATAAACACATCAAAGAACGTCTTGCACTCGCCTCCCATGAGCGCTGGGCTTTTCTCGCGTACCCACCACTGGTACAGCAGGTCTTTGGCGCCATACGCATCCGCGATGACTTGGTCAAGATCGGAATCAAACTCCATTTTATACTAGTGCGCAAAACACAAGGATTAATATCGAAGCTGTGAGGACGCTCAAGCGCACAATGTCGGGTGCGTGTTGGTAAAAAAGGACTGTCGTCAAAACTCCAAACCCTCCCACTGCAAATCCCGCGTAGCGATAGGGTTTTGAACTGAGGTGAGTGATCTTTACACACCCCGATTTCTCAGCATTCGGAATTAAGCTTGAAGGACACGCGTAGCACAAACCCCCCGTATTTCTCACTTTTCCATCCGGACACGCTTCACAAAACGTATGAGACTCATTGTGTATGGTTCCTGGAGGGCATGTCACACACTGGGGTTGCACGCCAGTGCGCGTCGTTCCAGGTTCGCACAGGGTCCATGACGCACCATACACATAGTAGCCGGGAGGGGACAGAGTGCACGTGCCTTCTGCAAATGTCGTATCCGTAGTAGCATAGAGAAGCGCATAGGGAGGGTCACACCTCGAGCACGTTGTTGCATCAGCAGACGGTAGCGATCCAGGAGGACACGTCGAGCATGACGCCTCAGTGTCTCGAAACGTCCCGGCAGTACACGAGGTACACGTACCACCGTACGATTGAGACCCCGGGCCACACGCTACGCACAAGGAATCGTAAACTACAAGCGTAGCACACGACGTGCACGTGATGCCGTTCGTCAAGCTCCCTGTGCCACAGAGGCTACACGACGTCATGGTTTCAGAACGATAGTAGCTCGGAGCGCACTCTGTGCACACGCCGTCAACGATCCCCGATCCAAGAGGACACGCTATGCAGATACCATTCCAAAGGATTTCATCACTGCTGCACGACGTGACGAATGCAAAGTATGTGTCTACAAACGCGTTTGAACCGTTGCACTCTATTGTGTCTGCCGTGATGCCACACATGCCACCATTGTAAATGCAGATGTCTGAGACGTCTGTTAAGGTCTCCAGCGTCACTGACCCCCAGCACGCTGTTGAGCCATCGTCATATAGGGCGCATGCTGACCCTACTCCCCTGGCCACGCTTGCAACACTCGTGGTTTGGGGGGGAAGAGTGAATATGCCTGTATCATCTGTGAGCGAGGTACAAGGATCCGTGCCGCACACTGGCAACCCGGTGACACTCAGGGTGCCGTCGTGGATGGACAGAAAGGCTGCCGCCCCTAGCACGACTGTGCCACTGTTAAAATTAAACGAGTAGGATGAAAACGAGTTATCTACGAGCGTCGTGTCCAGTGCATAACACGTGAACCCTGCAAGGGAGTTTGCTTGGCACACTGTATAGGGCCCGGCGGCAAGGGTTCCACTAAACGGCACAGTAACAGAGTTATCCTCAGAGTACGTTGTCAAGGACGTAAACACTTGTGCAGCATAGGTTTCTCCTACGCCAATTTGAGTTGCTGACCCCTCGAGTGTCCCTCCGCTGCAAGACACCACGCCATGCACAGACAGCCAACAGACGTCGTACCCTACTTGCAATGAGATGGCATAGTCTTGAAGAGTATACGACGTTTCATTCGCACCAACACGACAACGAACTTGTCCGTAATCAGATCCACCTACGTCAGTCCAACAGATCGTGTCACCCCTGCAAGAGAGCATTTGTTTATGGCTTCAATGGTTCCTTTGGATCAATCGCACCTTTTGAGCGCATTTCCTCTTCCATGCGCTCACGGCTCTCAATCAGCTTTTTTAAGCGCGGGTTCTCTTCCAGTTTTCCCTTTGCCTCCTCAACATCGATTGGACCCAGTGTCACCGTTTTACGTTTTGGTTTCACTGTTGGCAAATCCGGTATTATCGTGCGCTTTGCATCCGGTTCGCGCTGCACGCTCTGCACGCTCTGTACACTCTGTACGCCTTGCGGACTCTGTACCACGCTCTGCGCACTTTGTATGCTCTGCACGCTGCTCTTACTCATCACAGACCGTATGACAAATGCAACGGTATTTGCAACAATCTGTGGCGCAACTCCTTCGTCGAGCAAGACATCCTTCAGTTTCACTCCTAAACGCTCAAGTGGTTCCGTTGGATACGTCTTCACCTTCTCGACCTCGATCTCAACAACTTTTTCGACCTCGACTATCTTCTCAACAACTTTTTCGACCTCGACTACCTTCTCAACCACTATCTTCTCAGGTTCTTTGTCAACGACTTGATTGTCAACGACTTGATTGTCAACGACTTCTTTGTAAACGACTTCTTTGTCAACGACTTTATGGTTTCGAACCATGTAGAGATAGTACACCAGCGCAGCTACAAGTGCTAAAAACAACACAAGTGTGAGCCACGGAATCTTCCTTTGAGGAGGAGCGATCACGTCGCTGTAGGGCACAAAAAAGCTATCCAGTTTGTTGCTTGTGACCGGTATCGGTGTATGCAAATTAAACGCTACTCCTCACGCTTCCGTTTCCCAGACGACTCGATGCCCAGCTCTTTTGCACGAGAAATCCAGTGATCCTTCTTGTCTGGCACAAGCACAGAAAGACGCAGTGCAGCATGCCCATCGCCGGCCTCCGCGCCCTTGGTGTACCACTTGATGGCTTCCTCCATGTTGATGTCGGTGCCAGTGCCTTGCTCGTGGTACTCTGCGAGAATCTGAAATGATGGGACGAAATTGAACTGCTCCGCCGCACGAGACACGAAGGAAAAAGCAGTCAGCGGGTCCCTCAAAGACCCTGGCCACCCACGCGCATGAAGACGACCGTAGGTCAAGAGAGCCAAAGGACAGTCGGGGTTTTTGGACAGAGCATAGTCACAGTGCGATGCTGCTGAAATGTGGTCAGCGTACCCCAGGTCACCGCGCATGTACATGACCGCAATGTGTGCGTGGCTGACAGCCAAGCCAGCGGACTGGAACTGTTGCATGGCCTTTGTCGGATTTGGCTGGTCGTCGTCGGTGCCCTTCAGGTAGATGATGCCCAGGTTGTTGGTCGCGATGCGGCACTTCTGCTCCGACGAGGCCAGACACCATTTGAGGGCTTTCTTGTTGTCTTTGGGCACGACCTCGCCTCGGTAGTACATGAAGCCCACGTTGGATTGAGCCATTGCGTGGCCCTGCTCTGCGGCACTCAGAAAGTAGTCAAAGGCCTTGCGCTTGTTCATCTCGAGTCCCCGCGTACCATTGTCGTAACACTCCCCAATGGCGAACTGAGCAGCCGAGTCGCCTCCATCTGCTTTTACGACAAGAGCGTCCGTGTCGCGCTTGTCGATTGCTGCGCGCACCCTCGTGATGATGGCTGCACATGTCTTGTTCTCAGCCGTCGTGAGTATGGATGCAGAGAAGGTCTTACGGCACACGGGGCACTTGGATGCATTCGTGCGGATGGACGACACGGACCGATTCACGCACGTGCGACAGAAGGTGTGGCCACACCCAGCAGTCACAGGCACAACCATCAGCTCCAAGCATATAGGACACTTGAGTTCATCCTCAAATTCTAAGAGAGACATTTCTTTAGCTTTTGTGTCAGGAGCGTGCGGATCGTGCAGAGCGTGCGTGCAGAGCGTGAGCGTGCGTGCAGAGCGTGAGCGTGCGTGAGCGTGCGTGCAGAGCGTGTGTGCATGAGCGTGTGTGCATGACTCTAGTTGTTATCAATCACAAGCAGCGGCCCATAGGGGGTGTGCACGATGCGCATTGTCAGGATTGGTTTGGAGAGCGGAAGCGCCTCACAGACACCCCCCATGCAGACGTTGATGATGCTCGTGTTTCGTGGCTTCATGCTTGACGCGAATACAGCGATGCCCGCGACAACGAAAGCAAAGACCTGAGAGGGGAAGAACGCTTGTGTTAGACGGAGCTTGCTTGCAAAGGGTAGGAAGCAAACTCACGTAAGAAAGCATCGTGCACGTTTAGCCCACTTTCTATTTTGTGTCTTTGATTGTTTTCCACCGGGTGTGACGTTGTATCCATTCGGCACCATGCTCTTCATCGACCTGATCCACGCTCGCTCCCTACGGTTCAAGGCGTCGTCCTCACACTCTTCCAAGACCTCTACTGATCCACCTTCCACGCGCATGGCATCGTAGAGGACCCCCTCCTCGCCGCGTCTCGCGTGTGCTTGGTGCTCTCGAAAGCGCGTCTCTGCGTCTCGTCGTGTTTGCCCTATGTAGCACTTGGCTCCACACTGAATCTTGTAAATGACCCCCACCTTTGTAAACAAATGGCAGGTCTCCAAAAGTTCTTTAATGACGCGGTTCAGTTCATCGTCAAGGACCGTGACATGGCCGAGTTCCTTGTGATTACCGTGCTCTTACATGCAGTGTGCTACACTCTGGAGAATTCCCGGATCGTGAATGAAAACATCCGCATTCAGCTCAACAAGGTGCGCACGAACAACATCGAGAAGCTGCAGTACTTTGCCACGAGCGTGGGCGTGTTTGTCATTGGTGCGCAACTTGGATTTAATGCCGGCAAGTTTATTGATGTCTACAGGGCTCTGCGGGTCGTTTTTAGCGTGTACATCGCGTCTCTTGTAGTATCGTTTGTTTGCAATTTCCTGTGCGCGATGAAGCAGGCAACTATCACATCTGAAAACGGGTTTCCCCCCGACGAAAAGGGGAGTTTCCCACCTGTGACAGGGTTCCCTGTCCCGCTTCTCTACGAATCAATTACTGGGCAACCCGTAGGTACCCCCATTCTGTCTCCCACGAAGCTGAAGTTCCTCTACTGGTTCGCACAGTACCTGTTGGTGGTCTGCAACCAGATCCAGACGGTGATGCTCTCCTACTTTTCGTTTGGATTTGTGGGTGCCTACACTGTTGCATACCCCCTTGGACTCTTGTCTCGCTCGTTACAATAAATGGACGTCGTAGTCATTCTGTGCTTTGTTGCACTTGCTATCTTTGTAGTGAAAGCGTATGAAGGTTCAGCGACGTCGTTGCCAGATTACCCCCCTGCAACTACACGCCGTGCTTTCTGTACGACGTGCATTGACTTGCGTTTTGTCGACACAAAGATCTCGTTTCTAAACGACGAGTTTGGGTTACACTCCTACGACATCTTTGCTACCCCCGGTCCATCCTTGGCCCTTTCAGACCCGTTGGATGCTACAGACCCGCAACACGCATTGCTACCAGGCTATGTGTCGTCGTTTAGCAATGCATGGAGAAGTGGACTGGAGATATCGCAGGCTGTGAACAGTACCACGCAAGTTGCTCTGCTTGACCACGAGAACTGTGGATTCTTCAACCTTTATACCGGGTATGAGAACGGTGACTATGCCACAAAAAAGGCCATTCAATTTGCACAGATGTCCAAGACAATCAATCACCTGAGAACCGTCACAACCCCGCAGTACCCGACGCTGTACTATGGGTACTGGGTGGGGTTGAATGGTGTTACTGAGGCAGTGCCGGCTTAGAGTTTGAAGCACGAAGAACACGTTCGTTACAGTAATGGTTTTCTGTATTTCGTAAACAAAAGTGCAAGTGGTTGTGTACTCCGCTGGGTCCCAACGTCATGCCCCGCAGTCGTATGCGTGTACATTTCGAATCGTGGTGCATGATGCCAATGATGCCCGCAACACGTATGAAGCATCTAAAAAGTTACGCATGTCTGCACACCTCGTAGTACAGGACGCAGACATAGCTATATACATTGATGAAAACGTAAAAATCACGGATGAGGACTTTGTGAAAAACATCGTTAATCATCACGCGGAACATCGTTGGGATCTCTTGATGTGCCCTCATGCAAATACGTTTACGGAAGAACTCGAGAGGTGTCGGCAAAAGTTGGAGTATAGTAGTGAAGGCCTTGATATTCAACGTCGTACAATGACTACAGCCAACAAATTGTGTTGGTCTGGATTTAATGCAAGGTGGCTCAGATCACCTCTGTCAAAGCATGTGAACTACTTGATGGACGCGTGGTGGTTTCTCGTCAAGATGGACCCATTTGGGTTCTCAAACGATGAACTATGCTTTCCAAAAGCCCTCGAACTTGCACGAACAGCATTACGCCCTATTAATTTTTCGTGCGACTGGACGCAAGAGTGCTTTTTCGTACACCCCCCAAGGGAGTATTTGATAGTACCTCTTGAAGATGGTGTGCCACGTGAGCGAGTAAGGATTTACATCCTCTGTTACTCTCACCAGACGTTGGAAAGTGCTAAAATTGAGTTTCGAAAGTACCACTGGGCACGGCCTATAATGCTAGAACACCAAGACGCTTCGTTTGAGAACGTCTTTTACAAGCAGCTCGCAACTCTTGACGACTGGGATCACCTTGACATGGTAGGCACTCTAGCTCACAGTGCACATGCAAAGATGGATGTATACAAACTCCACTGCTACATTGAGTCTGGGGCATGGAGAGACTTTGACTACGTACACTTCTTAAAAGGCCACGACACTGTGTTTTCCCATCACTCTAAATCACATGGCCCCGTATTCACTGAGGCTTGGGAAAATCTTTTTCAGAAGTTTGGAAGCAAATGGAACCCTCCTGAATCATACTGCAACTACTGGATGTGCAGACCTGCAGTCATGAAGAAGTTTACCGAATGGCACACACAAGTACTTGATTACTGTTTCAAAACACCTCTCTTTCTGAAATATGCAAGCTATCACAGCAAACTATCAAAGGACGAGCTCATGCGCTTATGTGGTGTACCCCATTATCCCATTCTGCCGTTTGTCTTGGAGAGGTTCAACATCGTATTCTTCGAACCGTACAAGAGGAAGATGTTAAAGTGTGGAATGCCCTAGTGTAACGTTTAATTCTTACGACGACGAGTTGTCGTTACCATAAATAAATGAGAGGATATTTTAATAAAGAGAAACACGTCAACTGGTGTGTCTCCTTTGCTTACGATAACGAAAATTTCTTGCCCGAATCCAATGACTGGTTTACGTTAATCGCTCACCTACCGTATTCATCGCATCCGCAAAAATTAACTAAGCAGACCTACGAATCTGTGAAACACACGTCACCAATTGTTAAATACGAAGAAACGTTAGTATGGGGCATTAACCCTTTTTGCCTTGGTACCGTTCACGGATACGCATTTGTCTATCAGTTAATTGAGCAATTTAAAAACACGGATTATCGCGTTTTAGTTGCAAAGGACTCACAAAAGGGGATTTTGGAGCTCTGTACTGAAGCATTTAAAGATAGATTGGTGTTTATAAATAACAAAGATGTGGTCGAAGCTTTAGAATTTCGTTTCGTCGTAAACACATTCCACGCACTCGTTGATCACAGCACCATGAATGTTGTTGTGCCGTTGTTTTTAAGACCTAAGCCAACGCTATGCCTTGCGGCGCTGAAAACAACTGATACCGCAAATGTAACAGGTGACGGAATTTTAAACCAGCAGCAAGTCAATCAATTAAACATACCACCTAGATTTGTTAGAGTCAAACCTGAAGACTATTCTGAAATCGACTGGATGTCTATGGTTTACAATTGCGAAGAACTCTTTGTTGGCTGGAATTCTTGCTACTTTAAAGCTATGATGTACCTTGTACCAGGGCATCAGTGCAAAAAGATCCATTGCTTAATTGTAGGACCTAATTACGAGGTTCAATTTAAACAATACGGCAAAGAAGCAGTTGATTATGCTCAGAAATGCTCTATTCAAACAGTGTTTCATATATTTAATTCGCGTCTCGCAATTGAGTGGTAGCTGTGCGTTCCCATAACGTCTTTTTAGTATGTGGACAAGTGAAAATGATGCGCGCTCCGGACAGCTACATGCAAGCGATGAAGCAGCCCCAGTCTGCACAGGTATCCGCGCTTCTGCAACAGGAACAGAACAAACTTAAACAGCTTTCCACGAAACGGTCCGAGCTCCAGCACCAGCTAGCGATGCTTGAGCAGCAGATCATGAAGGTCCAGGGTGGTATGGAGGTGCTGCAGACGTTAAAGTAGGGACCTAGGGCAGGATGCACTTTAAGTTGTCACTCAACCGTTCTTGGGTGTTGAATAGCATCAGCGAGAAAAACACGCCGGCAAAGGTTGAGAGTAGCCAGTCGTCAAAGTATCTGCGCAACGACACGAGGAAAAACAGAAGCAAAACAACAAGACTGACTTGAAACAGGGCAAAGCCACCACACCTCCACTTATTCACACCCGTGTCACCTTGGAGATATCGCGTCACAATCTCTCCCACTGCTCCCAGCAAAAAGCCGATAACAGAGAACGCAAGCATACGCACTAAGAACGTCAAGGCATCAAGCTTGTGTTCTGCGGCATTCACTTCTGCCCATGCCTGAAACTTTTTAAACGTCTCAAAGTCGCTCATTTGTTCATTAGCCTCGTGACACGAGAAGAATCCTTGAAAAAACGATACTCTTGGTGTTGGTCATTGTCTTGATAGTATGGTACATTAAGCGCGACATCTACTTGAGCCTACCCGAACTACGCAAGCTGCAATTACCAGCGAATCCAAGACCCCTGGTTCTAACGCTCTCGTCAACACCGACGCGTCTCCGTACAGTTGTACCCGACATCCTCTATCTGTTGGCAAATCAGTTTGCCCGTGTGCGCATCAATCTTCCTGCCAAGTTTCGAAACAAGGACACCTACGACCCTCTCGTTGTTGAACGCTTGGGTGTAGAAGTCAAGTGGGGTGGTTACGACTATGGCCCCCTCATGAAGGTCCTTCCGACGTTTTACGACTACCACGCGTCGACATTCAAAGCAGTCGTGTCAATCGACGACGACATCTTCTACTCTCCGCGCATGGCGGAGAGCATCATGCAACTCGCAGATGATGCAGTCTACAGCGGCAACATCCAAGTCGCAAAACATGTGCGCATTCCGTATGGTGCGGATGTCATCGTCTACCCTATTCCACTCATAACCAAATCCTTTCTCGCGACTCTCGAATACCTGGTACAGACACCCTGCAAGATGCACGATGACATGATGATTGCGATTGCATGCAAAGTTCACGGAATTCCAGTGAGAAACTGTCCACGTATGCGCGTCAGTCAGACGCGCGAACAGTACTCCTCCGAGTCGCTCGTTGCTACGACGCAACGCGAACTCCTTGAACGGTCGTGCAATGCCGTGTATGAAAAGTCTCTTGAATTCAAACTCCTTTGAGTTGCTTCCCAGACCACTCTTGCCACCACCGCAAGTAGGCACCATTGTCGTCCATTGACCAGTAGTGCTTGAACAGGACGATGCCATCCACCAAAGGCTCGGTATGGTACGCTCTCCAGCTTTGATACAGGGAGTCAAACGTTGACTCGCACACGCGCACCGTCGCAATGTCAAGGGGGAGAGGCTCCATGACCCTGAGAGGCTCTACTGCAGCGCAACGCAGTGGAGACGACAAGGATATGTGAACACGCTCTGTGCGCACGACTTCCTTCTGCAAAGGGGGTTTGCAGTCTGCATGGGGACAGTCGATGCACCACCAAAACGGCGGTGCAACCCATGCTCCAGACGACGAGTCCACCCACCCGCGTGAAGTGATTCCCGACGAAGGAGGCCACATCTCCAAGCTTACGCGGCACCGTTTCTTCCACTGAGCCTTGAAATTCAGTGCAGCGAGGTGGTCATGCACGTAGGTCGTGTAGAGCCGCCTCCAGTCGGTTACTCCGCACCGCGTGTAGACCGACCCCTCCACAACATCCCATGGAGAGCATATACTCTCAGGTATATCTCGTTCGCGTTTCATTATTCTAAAGTCTCGTCCTCATCTTATTCCTCCTCCTCCACCTCATACTCCTCCTCCTCTTCCTCTGAAGAC
>SXGQ01474346.1_pt1 | contig 30918 bp, 22 predicted proteins | sample 3178371 | NCBI WGS metagenome assembly SXGQ01 (sample SAMN11356859, study PRJNA531348) | freshwater metagenome | isolation source: freshwater sample F1-20 | place: China: Fuxian Lake, Yuxi | collected 2017-12-25
CATGCTCTGGTTTCCGTCGATACGGAAGTGGTTTCCTCTATATCGGATCTCACCTGTGTGGCATGCGGAACAAGTGGTGCCGACGGTTCCCCGCGCTGGGGAATCATCGCCGGCCACGGCAAGCCCGATCGGCAATCCCCAAGGGTTCAGGGAGCTCTTTGGGGACGGGAGAAGTCCAAATCCCGCCAGATACTCTGGATTGGAAAGCAACGGCTGTTGGGAAAAGGGATTCAGTAGGTCCCAGGCGTCTGTTGGTGGCTGCTCCAGTGCCATGAACCACTCGATCGGCATGAGGACAGTCCCCTGGGAGGTGTAGTGGTAGAACTCCCGCTGTTCCGGAGTCCAACCCTGCTCTGCCCAGGTGACAATTGGAGAGGCGCTGGAGGGCTTTCGAACACCGGTTTGGGTGGGCGACGTGTTGGAGGCCGGGCTGGATCCTTTTGAACCCGAGGTGCCACCGGCCGCCGTAGGAGCGGGCCGGCCCCCTTTCTGGGCAAGGGTTTCTGTCGCGGTCCACAGGAAGGCAAGGCCAGCGAGGATCAGGGATTGAGTCTTTGAAGACGAAGCCATCGGGATGTCTTGATTCGGCGTTGTTTGGATCGGTTGAGGTGTCCCGTGGTAACCCCACGGACTTGGATTGGTCTAACTTAAATTAAGTTCTGCTACCGACGGCCGATGGATTTGCAACACGATTGGGCCCGGAAAAACTCCGGCAGTAGTCTTTCAAGCGCAGCAAGGGGCAGATTCATGTCACTGCGCGGAGCATGGGTGGTGGGTTAAACATGATCCGGGACACCGTTTCCGGGTGGGCCTGATTCGGTACGCTCCCGGGTGGTTTGGGTGCTCGGGTGTGCTAGCGGCGACGGATTCTTGCGGCGGGAAATCGCAAACGACTTCCGCTGGGTGGCCTCGATCGACGACGATTCTGCGTGGCGACGTTCCGCAAGGCGCGTCGTCCTTTCCAAGCGGTCTGTCACTGAAATCTGAAATCCTGATGAAACGAATACTCACTCTCCTGGGTCGGACCCTGTCGTCCTGGTCCTCGGGAATCGCCCTCGTGGCGCTGCTCAACTCCGCCACTGCGGCATCGATCGGCCTGAATTTTGCCGATGACTGGGGAAGCGGGGCCCCTGCCGATGGGGGTGCCGAAGTCACCGAGGATGCCTTCGGCATTCCGGCCGCCCGCTGGTTCAACATGCCACAGATCCCGGGGTCATCCTCCGGCACCGGAGTGTCCTCCAACGCGGTGATCACCCTGCCTGAAGGAGGCAGCCTCCGTGTGGAATGGTCCTGCATCAACACCTACAGCCTCTACGCGGATGTCCCGACCGGCCCCGGCGAGGACCAGGTCATCTACGGGTATCTCGACGATAGCGGCACGGGCTACCGGGTGACTGTCTCCGGTTTCCGGAATTCCGTGTCCCAACTCTCGATCCGGCTGATCGCCTCGACCGATGCGGGCGAGGGCTTCACCGACGCGGCGATCCGCTATGGCGGAGAAATCGCCAAGGTCCAGTACACCGACATCCAGACCCCATCGTACGCGACTGGGAGCTTCAGCCAGAGCAGTGCCTCGCCGGACATCGCCACGCTGGCCGGCAACAATTCCATCGTGATCGTCGGCGATCCCCGGAGCGGCGCTCTCCGATCCACACTCGCGGGAATCCTGATCGACTACACCCCCGGCGGCAGCAATCCCCCGTTGATGGAGGAACAGCCGAAGGCTCCGGCCGGCACGGTCTATGTGGGATCCCCGTTCCAGCTCTCCGCGCTGGCGTCCGGATCGTCGACGCTCTCCTATCAGTGGCGCCTCAATGGCGCCGCGATTTCCGGCGCGACCAGCCCCACGTATCTCAAGGCCGCGGCGGAGCAGGCCGACTCTGGCAGCTATGATGTCGTGGCACGCAACGGCTTCGGCAGCGTCACCAGCAGCATCGTCCAGGTGTCCATCACAGCGGTCGAACCACCCGTCATCGGGGTCCCGCTGCCGGTTCAGCCCCAGTCCTTCTACGCGGGATATCCGGTCACCCTGTCGGTATCGGCCACCGGGGGACAACTCAGCTACAGCTGGACGAAGAACGGTCAGCCCATCCTGGGGGCCACAAATGCCTCGTTCACGATCCCATCCCTGTCGGCTCAGACTGCGGGCACCTATACGGTGACCGTCTTCAATTCCAAGGGTTCGGTTTCCTCGTCGACCACGGTGTCGCTCGTGGATCCGGGCGCCCCGTACCCGACCGCAATCGCGGCGTCGAAGCCACTGGTCTACTTCCGCATGAGCGAGACCACTCCGTACGTCCAGACCACCGCGGTCAACCGGGGTTCGCTCGGGTCGGCCGGCACGGGCCTGTACGTGGGCAGCTACACCCTCATGGCCCCCGGGGCGTTGGCAGGAGGGACCGACACCAGCGTCAACCTGGCCGGGGGACGGGTCGCTGTGAACTATGCGCCCGCGCTCAACCCGGCGGGCTCGTTCACGGTGGAGTGCTGGGCTAAGCCCACCGATGTCGCTTCGGGCAACCGGGTGCTGGTCCAGTCCATGATCAACGGCCAGTTTGCCGAGAACGCGAATGACCGGTCTGGCTGGGTGCTCCGCCAGAGCGGCGCCAACCTCGAATTCCTCATCGGTGGCGACAACGGCGCTCCGTTCTACACGTCCACCGTGACGGCCCCCGGGGTGTTCACCGCGAATGTCTGGAAGCAGTACGCTGTGATCTACGACAGCGCGACCCTCACTGTCCGTCTCGTGGTGGATGGCGTCGAGGTGAAGACGGCCACCGCCGCGAGTCCCGTTCTTCCCAACACGGCGGCCCCTGTGCTCATCGGGGATCGCGGATACGGCGGGTGGACGTTCAAGGGGGCCATCGATGAGGTGGCGATTTATCCCGCCGGGTTGGCGGTGGGTCAGCTGGCCGCCCACTACGCGGCGGGCACGAATCCCCAGACCTCGGCCAATTATCCGAACCTTGTGATCTCGGACGGGGCCGCCGAATACCTCCGTCTCAACGACCCGCCCACGCCTCCATCGGACAACGCCGCCGAGAACCGTGGCACCCTGGGCTTGGGCTGGAACGGCAGCTATTCGGGTGCGGGTTCCACGCTGGGCAATCCTCTGATCGCCAAGGGCACGATCGGGGCCCGTCCGGAGGCCTTCCCGGGGCTTGGAGCCGACAACACCGCCGTGGCCATGACCAATGGATGGGTCTCGACCGGTTCTGCTCCGTTGGGCAATCGGGTGACGGCCCTCGTGTGGATCAACCGACAGGAGGTTTCCACCACGGGTGACCTCAGCTGGCCGGCCTGGCTCGGCGGCGGTGGGCTGCACCTCAACAATGGCAATGTCAGCAATCCGGAGGCAGAGCTTCGCTACCACTGGAACGGGGGCGAGTGGGGCTGGAGCTCCGGGCTGTTTGTGCCGGCCAACACCTGGACCTTCGCGGCCTTCGTCGTCGAGCCCGACAAGGCGGTGATCTACATGTCCGAGGGTTCCGAGCTCAAGTCCGCCACCAACGCGGTCAACCACGCAGCCATGGTGGTGACCTCTGGCATGTCCTTCGGTGGAAATCAGCCGGGAAGGGCCGACCGGAACTTCATGGGCCAACTGGATGAGGTCGCCGTCTATGACCGTGCTCTGAGCGGTGATGAGATCACCACGATCTTTGCGAGCACCTTCAAGAGCGGTCCGGTGCCTCCGAGCACCCTGAGCCTGACCTCCACGGGTGGGGAGTTCCTCCTCCAGTGGACCTCGGGTGTGCTCCAGTCGTCGGCCTCCCTCAACGGGCCGTTCTCTGACGTCGCTGGTGCCGCCTCGCCGTTCCGGATGACACCGGCCGACGCCCAGCGGTTCTACCGGCTGCGGTCGAACTGATCTGTCGTCCTTCCTGCAACCGGCCGGCAGCTCTGCTGTCGGCCGGTTTTTTGTTCCGGTCGGTGCCCATGGAGGGAGAGTGGGGACTCACGCCGAGGAGCGTCACTCCCCCGCGTTGGCAGTTGTCTGCGTGTGTCTAAATCCCTTCACTGTCCGCATCATGTCCACGCATCGCATCGGCATCATCGGGGGGTCGGGTCTGTACCAGATGGAGGGGTTGACCCGTCAGACCTGGCGCACCATCAAGACGCCCTTCGGTCACCCCTCCGACCAGTTCCTGTGCGGGGAACTGGAGGGTCGTGAGGTCGTGTTTCTGCCCCGGCATGGTCGAGGCCACCGGATCCTCCCCAGCGAGCTGAACCATCGTGCCAACCTGTGGGGCATGAAGTCGCTCGGCGTCTCCTGGGTGATCAGCGTCAGTGCGGTCGGATCCCTCCAGAAGAAGTACCGGCCCCGGGATGTCGTGCTGGTTGACCAGTTCGTGGACCGGACCAAGCGGGACTTCGAACACACGTTCTTCGGCTCTGGAATCGTGGCGCACATCGCCTTCGCCGAGCCGATCTGCGAGGAGCTCCGCGGGCTCCTGCACCGATCCGCGAAGGCCTGTCGGGCCCGTGTCCACAATGGGGGAACCTACCTCAACATGGAGGGCCCGGCCTTCAGCACCCGAGCGGAGTCCCTCTTCCACCATGAGTGCGGCTTTGACGTCGTGGGCATGACCAACCTGGGCGAGGCCCGGTGCGCCCGGGAGGCGGAGATCGCCTATGCGACCCTGGCGATGGTGACCGACTATGACGCGTGGAAGACGGACGAGGCCCACGTGACGGTCGAGATGGTGATCGAAAACCTCCAGAAGAACGCGGCACTCGCCCAGGCAATTGTCCGGGATGTCCTTCCGCGGATCCCTGCCACTCCGGGATGGTCCTGTCATGAGTCCCTGCGCTACGCGATCATGACGGCGCGTGAGCTCTGGCCGAAGGCAACCGTCCGGAAGCTGCAGCCCATCCTCCAGAAGTACCTCTGAACCGGCTGAGGCCCTTCTCGCGGGCCAGCCCTCAGGTCCAGAGCTGACGGTCGAGGGACCGGTATTGGACGGCCTCCAGGAGGTCGTCCTGGTTCGGATGGTCCCTCCCCGCGAGGTCGGCGATGGTGCGGGCGACCTTGAGGATGCGGTCATGGGCCCGTGCGCTCAGGTTGCGGTCGGTGACGGCGTGCTTGAGGAGTTCGCGGGTGGAGTCATCCAACTGGACGAACTCCTTGAGTTCCCGGGAGCCCATCCGGGCGTTGCAGGAGATGCGGCGGGACCGGAACCGTTCCAGCTGTCGGGTCCGCGCCGCGATGACGCGCGCCCGCACCGAGGCGCTCGACTCGCCCGGGGCGGCCTGGCTCAGGTCGGCGAAGGGGACGGATGGGACTTCGACGTGGAGATCGATCCGGTCGAGGAGCGGTCCCGAGATGCGTCCCAGATAGCTCTGGATCTCCCGCGGTGAGGAGCGGCTTTCCCTGGGCATCTTGCCGTCGGGCGTCGGATTCATTGCGGCCACGAGCATGAACTGGGCGGGGAAAGTGAGTGTGCCGGCCGCCCTTGAGATGGTCACTCGACCCTCCTCGAGCGGTTGGCGCATCGTCTCCAGCACGCTCCGCTTGAACTCCGGCAGTTCGTCGAGGAACAGGACACCATGGTGGGCGAGGGAGATCTCGCCGGGTGTTGGATGGGCGTTGCCCCCGAGCAGGCCGGCGTCGCTCGCCGTGTGGTGCGGCGTACGGAAGGGGCGTTGCGTCACGAGGCCCCGGCCCGACGGCAGCAGTCCGCAGACGCTGTGGATCTTGGTGGTCTCCAGCGCCTCGTCGAGGGTGAGGGGGGGCAGGATCCCCGGGACCCTGCGGGCCAGCATGCTCTTGCCGGTCCCGGGTGGGCCAATGAGCAGGAGATTGTGTCCACCCGCCGCGGCGACCTCGAGGGCCCGCTTCACGGATTCCTGTCCCTTCACATCCGCGAGGTCGAACTCCTCGTCCGCCCGCGTCTCGAACAGGGCTTCGATGTCGACCCGGGCCGGTGGGATCTCGACCGAGCCTTCGAGGAACAGGGCGGCCTCCTGGAGGTTGGCGACCGGGATGACGTCGAGCCCCGAGACGACGGCCGCCTCGGCGGCATTCTCCCGCGGCACCAGCACACCACGACGCCCCGCGGCACGGGCCTGCAGCGCCACGGCGAGGGCCCCGCGGACAGGTCGGACCGCACCGGTCAGCGCCAGTTCGCCGATCATGAGGTAGTCCTCGAGACGCGTGGGCTCGATCTGGTCGGTGGCGGTCAGGATCCCGATCCCGATGGCGAGGTCGAAGCTGGGTCCCTCCTTCCGGGTGTCGGCCGGAGCGAGGTTGATGGTGATGCGGGTGTCCGGGAAACGGAATGACGAGTTGGTGATGGCGGTCAGGACGCGGTCCCGGGATTCGCGGACGGCGGCGTCGGGGAGTCCGACGACGACGATCCCCATCTGACCGTAGCCACTGTCGACCTCGACCTCGATGGGGGCGGCGTCGACGCCCTGGACCGCTGCGGAATGGATTTGAGCCAGCATCGGTCCAGTATCCCCAAACAGTGCCGTTCGTCCCTCCCTAGATTTGGGGATGCCACCGGGGAATTTTCCCCGAGCATCCTCCGCGTTGCCCTTCGGGTGGAGAGACGTAGCCTCCGGCCACGTCCGTGTCCCGCATCATCACCTGGTCCCCGTCGCTGACCGTACCGCTCACCCACGACTGTCCGTGGAACTGCCGTTATTGCGGCTATCGTTCCGATCGACAGGGGCTCATCACCGAGGCGGAGCTGGAGCGGTTGTTGCAGAGGGCGGTCGGGCAGGGGGCGACGGAGGTCTTGTTCCTGTCGGGAGAGATCCCGGGGTCGCTGCCCCACATCCGTCAGGAGCTTGAGTCCCGGGGTTTCCGGGACTTCATCGAGTTCGCCTGGAGGGCCTGTGAGCGGGCCCTCGAGTTGAATCTCCTGCCGCATTGCAACCTGGGTGCGATGTCGGCTGAGCAGTTCGCGCGACTGGCGCCGGTGAACGCCTCGATGGGCCTGATGCTCGAGAATGTCGACGAGACGTTCAACCGGAACGTGGCCCCGGAGAAGTCGGTTGCGGGTCGGATCCGGACGATCCGCGCCGCCGGTGAGGCGCGGGTTCCCTACACCAGCGGGATCCTGATCGGCCTTGGTGAATCCCGGGACTCTCGGTTCCGCTCCCTTGATGTCCTTTCGGAACTCCATGCCGAGTTTGGCCATCTCCAGGAGATCATCCTCCAGAACTTCATCCCGAACACCGGTTCTGCCATCCGGGGATGTCCGCAGCCGCTCCGGTTCGAGGACTACGCGGAGCTCATCGAACATTGGCGCCGGGTGGCGCCTGGGGTGGCGATCCAGATTCCACCGAATCTCAACCCCTTCTGGCGCGAGCTTCTGCCGTTGATCGACGATCTCGGTGGCATCAGCGCCGATGGGGACCTTGTGAATCCCGACACCCCGTGGGAGGCACCCGTCGTCTATCGAGAGGCCTGTGAGTCTAGGGGCCTCGGGCTGCGGCACCGGTGGCCGGTGTACGACTCGTTCGTGCGGCGCGGATGGATCAGTTCCGAGGTCCTTCGGGTGATTGGGACCCGTTCCGTCGCGTGGCCTGGTGCATGCCCTGTGTCGTCAGAGGGACGTGTGCGACGGGCACCGGAGATTCTTTCGAAGCCGTTCCAAGGGCACGCGCTGGATGTCGCCGATTGCCTCGCCTTGGTGGAGCGAGATGGGGCGGCGGCCGAGGAACTGAGGCGGGCCGCGGATGAGCTGAACCGTCGGATGCACGGGGACGAGGTGACCTACGTGGTCAACCGCAATGCCAACTTCACAAACGTCTGTGTCACGCACTGCTCCTTCTGCGGTTTCTACCGTCCGGCGGGGCATCCGGAAGCCTATACCCGCAGCATCGAGGCGGTTGTTGAGCGCATTGGCCAGACCCCATGGGTGACCGAGGTCTGTCTTCAAGGTGGGATCCATCCGGAGTTGGGATTCGACTACTACGCGGAACTGTTGAGGGCGATCCGGGCCTCATTTCCTGGAGTCCATCTCCACGCCTATTCACCGATGGAGATCCACTCCCTCGGTGCCAAGACAGGGTGGTCCTACGACCGGATCCTCGGGACCCTGATGGAGGCGGGGTTGGGTTCGATGCCGGGGACCGCTGCGGAGATCCTCGATGATGTGGTCCGGCAGCAGGTCTCACCGGACAAGCTCACTGCTGCGCAGTGGGTGGAGATCGTCCGGACCGCCCACCGTCTGGGGCTTCGCTCGACATCGACCCTGATGTTCGGCCACACGGAGACGTGGTCAGACCGGTTCCGTCACATGGATCTGTTGCGCCGGCTCCAGAGGGAGACGGGCGGGTTCACGGAATTCATCCCGTTGGCCTTCGTCCCATATCGGAATCGGTTGGGGGCACGGTTGGCGCGGACGGAGGAGGGCGGGGTGGAGGCCGTGGCGCGTCGCGGGGAGTCCGTCATCCAGACGCTCTATCCGATCGCGCGACTGTTCTTCGGGGAGACGATCCGGAACCTCCAGACGAGCTGGGTGAAGCTGGGTCCGGAGAAGGCCGCCGAGATGTTGCGTCACGGCTGCAACGACTTCGGGGGGACGCTCTACGAGGAGAGCATTACTCGGGAGAGTGGTGGTCCCCATGGGGAATGTCTGGGTCCCACCGAGATCCGTGCCTGGATCCATTCCGCCAAAAAGAATCCCCGCCAACGGACCACGCTCTACGGTCCGGTGGCGGGGAGTGCGCCTGAAGGTGGATTGGAGGTCTGCCGGATCAGTCGATGAACCGCACCGCGCCGGTGGCGACGTCGTAGACCCCCAGCAGGATCTGGATCCGTCCTTCCTCCTTGGCCTTTCGGAGGATCTCGCTGCGGGCCAGGAGTTGGCTGAGCTGGTACCGGACATTGATCTCCACCGCCTCGGTCTGGTTCTTGATCGCGGCCACGCCTCCCGGATGGGCCTCGAGGGCTGGGCGGATCGCCCGGATGAAGACCGGCATGTTGCCGGGGGGATTGGCTCCATCGAGGGCGGCGTTCACGGCGCCGCACTTGGTGTGGCCGAGGACGAGAAGGGTGTGGACGCCCAGGGCCTCGACACCGAACTCGAAGGTTCCGGCCGCGTCCGGGCTCTGGTAGTTGCCGGCAACACGGACACCGAAGAGATCCCCGACGCTCTGGTCGAAGATCATCTCGATGGGAACACGGGAGTCGGCACAGCTGAGGATTCCGACGGAAGGGGACTGGCCGATGTCCCCGGTCACCTCGATGCGTTCCTGGAGCCACGAATGGGTCATCACGCCGCCACTGAGGTAGCGCTTGTTGCCGGCGACCAGCTCCTCCCGGGCCTTGCCCTTGGGGATGCCTGTGGTTCCCTTCCGCTGGGCTGCGGGGGCTGGTGTGGGGTCGGCGGCGCTGGCGCTGGCGGTGAGCAGGAATCCAAGCAGCAGCGAGGTCGTTGAGCGTAGGGGTTGGAGATTCATGGGGCCCCACAAAACCACTGCAGCATCGGTGGGTCAATCCGGTCGTTGATCCAGCGGAATCCTGATGATCCACGACCCATTCCGGGTCCATGGACGTTTCTTCTTTAAATATTCGCAGCGCCCCGGTAGTCGAGCTCCTCCACCATGCGCTCCCCACTCATAGCGACGGCCTGTCTGATGGCGTTGGCCGCCACCACCCACGCCCAGGAAACCCAGGCCCCCACCACCGGCATTGCGTCCGTGTTCAAGGGCGACAACTTCCTTCCGCCCGAGTCGTCGTTCCGGAAGGTGGTCCTCGACGAGGACCGGACCGTGAACGGCGAGGTCCGCGATACGCTGGTGGATCCCATGGAACTCGCCGTGGCCAAGGATGGCCGCGTCTTCTTCGTCGAGCGCAAGGGCACTGTGAAGATGCTTAAGCCCGGGGCGAAGGACGCCGTGGTCATCGCGGAGATCCCGGTCTTCACCGGGCTCGAGGAAGGCATGCTGGGCATCACCCTTGATCCCCAGTTCAGCGAGAATGGCTGGGTCTATCTCAACCACTCCCTGACGGAGACGACGACCGACAACCAGGGCAAGGTGGGTGTCATCCGGGTGTCCCGGTTCACCCTGAAGAATGACAAGCTGGATCCGGAGTCACGGGTCACCATATTCGACAACGTCGTCCAGCGTGAGCAGTGCTGCCATGTCGGCGGATCGCTGGCCTTTGATCCGAAGGGCAACCTGTTCATCTCGGTGGGCGACAACACCAATCCGTTCGATTCCGACGGCTACTCGCCCAACGATCCCCGTCCGGGCCGCTACCCCTGGGACGCCCAGCGCGCCCCCGCCAACGCCAACTCGCTGGCGGGCAAGATCCTCCGGATCCATCCGAAGCCCGACGGCGGGTACTCGATCCCGGAGGGCAACCTGTTCAAGCCGGGCACCCAGGGGACGCGTCCCGAGATCTATGTGATGGGCAACCGCAATCCGTTCCGCATCTCGGTGGATCCCGCCAACGGCTACCTCTACTGGGGCGAGGTGGGGCCTGACGCCGGTGGCCCGGATGCGCTGCGGGGTCCGGCGGGTCACGACGAGATCAACCAGGCCCGTGGACCGGGCTTCTTCGGATGGCCCTATTTCGTGGCCAACAACCGCCCCTACGCCCCGGTGGATTACGTGGCGCGCCAGAAGCACATCGATGGGCGTCGTGCCTATGACGAGGCCCGGAAGAAGCAGGATGAGGTCAAGAAGGCCAATGAGGTGGCCCGCAAGGAGGGCAAGCCGGAGGCCGATCTGCCGCCACTGCCGCCGCAGCCCGAGCCCTGGATGGCGAAGGATTTCAAGCCGGTGTTCTACGATCCGGCCCACCCGATCAACGACTCGGTCAACAACACCGGCATCCGGGATCTGCCCCCGGCCCAGCCGGCCTTCATCTACTATCCCGCGTCACCGTCGACCAGGTTCCCCATCGTGGGCAGCGGTGGCCGCACCGCCATGGCCGGTCCGGTGTACCACTACGACGAGTCGCTCAAATCACCGAACAAGCTGCCGAAGGAGTTCGACCGCACCCTGTTCATCTACGAGTGGACCCGCGACTGGATCATCGCGGTGAAGCTGGATGAGAAGAACCAGATCGCTCAGATGCAGCGGTTCATGCCGGGCACCAAGTTCAAGCGCCCGATGGATCTCGAGCTGGGGCCGGACGGCTGCCTCTACCTGATCGAGTTCGGCACCAACTGGGGTGACAACAAGGACTCCAAGATCGTCCGCCTCGAGTACAGTCACCAGGCCGCTGAGGCGTCGAAGTGATCCCGTGATCGGTGACCTGCCTGCCGCAGGCCCGATCACTCCTTGAGGAACTTGGCGATTGGCGGGGCGAGGAGCTCCGCCATCGCCGGCTCGTTCATGTTGGCCTTGGTGACGAGCGAGACTCCGGTGTCGACCCGTTTCTCGACCGGTTTCCCGCGGAGGTGCTGCACCAGGGTCATCACGCCGAGGTAGCCCATCTTGAGAGGGTCCTGGACGACCAGGGCCTGGACGTCGCCGTTTTTGAGGTCCAGCACCGACTGGGATCCGGAGTCGAACCCGACGAGCTTCACCTGGCCGCCGGCGCGGCCGATGTCGCGGAGGGCTTTGGTCATGGCGATGGTGGCGGTCTCGTTCGGGCAGAAGATCCCGTCGACCTCGCGTCCGAACCGGTTCAGCAGGTTCTGCGAGGCCTGATATGCTGTTTCCCGGGTGGCGCCGGCGTGCTGGTCGGAGGAGATCAGCTGGATTCCAGAGGCCTTCTTGATCGCGTCCAGGAATCCCGCCTCGCGGGCCTCGGTGCTGGCGCTGCCGACCTGGTAGCGGAGCAGGATCACCTTGCCCTTGCCTCCGAGCTGCTGGGCGAGGAACTCACCCGCCATCTGGCCGCCCTTGAAGTTGTCGGTCGCGACGAAGCTGATCTGTTTGTCGGACTTGAGGTCGGAATCGATCACGACCGTCGGGATCTTCGACTGCGCCGCGCTGGCGACGGGGGCCACGAGGGCCTGGGAGTCGAGAGGGGCCAGGACGATCCCGCTGACGCTGCGGGCGGTGAAGTTCTCGACGACCTGGATCTGCTGGTCGCGGTCGTCCTCGCGCAGGGGGCCCTTCCAGAAGAGCTTCACCTTCGCTCCCTGGGCCATGAGCTCCTTCTCGGCCTTGACTGCGCCGGCATGGATGGATTTCCAGAACTCGTGGGTGGTGCCCTTGGGCACGACGGCGATGGTGTAGGACTCGGCGGCCGTCAGGACGAGGGAGGCGCAGAGGGCGAGAGACGTGGCCAAGGCCACCTTCAACGGGGAGATCATGGGTAGAGGCTAGAGACCCGACTCCCATTCCGGCAAGGACGGCGGTGTTGGAGTGTCCCCCTCGGCTTCCCCGTGCACCGTGGGCGGGGCCATGTCAGCCTCGGGCCCGATGCAACCGGTGCGCCATCCGCTCCTACATCAGGTCAACACCCGGGTCTGGCTGCAGGACCTGTCCCGGAGACTGGAGCGGCCGGTCACGTTGGACGACGTGCCGGACGACGAACTCGACCGCTGGAGGGATTCGGGGTTCGACTGGGTCTGGCTCCTGGGGATCTGGAGGCTCGGACGCATCGGTCCCGAGATCTCGAGGAGCCTCCCGGAGTGGCGTCGCGAGTTCGCTAAGACCCTTCCGGATCTCAACGAGGCCGACATCGGCGGGTCGTGCTTCGCGATCGCGGACTATGCGGTGGCCGATGGATTCGGGGGTGAGGAGGCCCTGGCCCGGTTCCGTGCCCGGCTCGCCCGGCGGCGGATCCGGCTGATGCTCGATTTCGTCCCCAACCATGTCGCGATCGACCATCCCTGGGTCGACCTGCACCCCGATTGGTTCATCGCGGGATGCGAGGCGGATTTGGACGGATCCCCCGACAACTTCGTCCGGCTCCTGGACGGACGCATCCTGGCCCACGGGAGGGATCCCTATTTCCCGGGATGGCCCGACACCCTGCAGCTGGACTATTCGAACCATGGCCTCTTTGAGGCGATGGCGTCGGAGTTGGTGTCCGTCGCCGAACGCTGCGACGGGGTGCGGTGCGACATGGCGATGCTGCTGTTGCCGGAGGTGTTCGGGCGGACCTGGGGACGCTGCATGCCCGACTTCTGGCCGGAGGCGATCCGCCGGGTCCGGGAGGCACGGCCGGACTTCCTCCTGATGGCCGAGGTGTACTGGGACCTCGAGTGGACCCTTCAGCAGAAGGGGTTTGATGTCTGCTACGACAAGCGTCTCTACGACCGATTGCGTCATGGCGACGCCGCATCGGTCCGCGCGCATCTGTCGGCCGGTCTGGACTATCAGGATCGGCTGGCACGCTTCCTCGAGAACCACGACGAACCCCGGGCTGCGACGGCGTTGCCGCTCGAGCGCCATCGCGCCGCGGCGGTGCTCACCTTCCTGAGCCCCGGGCTCCGCTTCCTCCACCAGGGTCAGGACGTCGGCCGCAGGATTCGCGTGTCCCCCCATCTCATCCGGGCCCCGGAAGAACCGCTCGACGAGGTGCTCCGGTCGTTCTACGCCGACCTCCTGGCCACGCTCCGCCTGCCGGTGGTCCGGGAAGGATCCTGGCAGCTCCTGCATTCCCTTCGGGCCTGGGATGGCAATCCGACATCGGAAGATCTGATCGGCATGGCCTGGACAGGGCGGGACGGAAGCCGGCTCGTGGTGGCTGTGAACTTTTCGGAACACGCCGCGCAGGGCTTCCTGGGGCTGCCGTGGGAGGATCTGGACGGTCGGTGTTTCCGGTTTCGGGACCGCCTAGGGCCGTGGAGCTACGATCGCGATGGAGGAGACCTCCTTCGACGGGGACTGTACCTCGACGTGCCCGCGTGGCGGGTCCATGTGTTCGACATCACCCGGATCGGTTGAGGCTGCCTCGGGTTCCCGGGTGAGGGATCGGTCTGCCCTTCAGGCTCACCAGTACCCGAAGGAACCGTCGGCGCCCCAGATCTGGGAGGCCCGATATCTGCGCATCTGGCGGATGTCCTTCCAGGCGACGGAACCGTCGAGCAATCCCACATTTCCTCCCTTGGCCCCGAGGTCCACGGGCCTCTGGTCGTAGGCGTTGGGATGGCTGTCGAAGTACTGGTCGTCGGCCACACGCGGTCCGCGGGCGCAGTGGGGGGCGAGGATTCGCTGGTAGGCGGGGGAATCGACGTTCAGGTCGGCGATCAGAACGAGTCCTGGATCATCGGTGCTCTTCTGCGGGGAGACCCACTGGTTCGTGACGGTGTCGATCAGGGCCCATGGGGTGTTGGGATGGCCGCCGAGGTAGTGGTATCCGATGGCGATGCCGTAGTCCTCGTGGAAGCGCCAGCCCTCCCTCTTCTCCATCCATTTGTGAAGGTTCGGGCAATCGAAGGCCTTCAGCTGTGTCGTGTACCGAAGGAGGTTTGACTGGTTCTGGGTCGAGAAGATCGGGGTATGCGTGTCCTTTTCGTCACGTTTGTCTGTCCCGCCGCGAGGGAGCTCCTGTTGGTTGTCGCCGGCGTAGATGAGTGCGGCGAGCGTGAACTGGCGCATGTTGCTCAGGCAGGCCGCCCTCTGAGCCCTTTCCCGGGCATTGGCCAGGGCCGGGATCAGCAGGCCGGCCAGGATCGCGATGATGGCGATCACCACCAGCAGTTCGATCAGGGTGAAGGCCCATCGGTCCACATCGGTGGACGCCATCCCCGAGGTCCTGCCGTTGGGCGAGGATGGAGGGGTCCGGCGGAATCGGGTGGGGGAGCGCATGGGTTCCAGGTGGAGCGGTCTTCAAGGTTCCGCGATTCTCTTCGCCTCACTCGCTTCGGACTCTCAGGAATTGCGTGGTCCCAGATTCGGAGAGGGACACCTCCGTGCGGAGACGGTTGCCGTCGACTCTGAAGGTGGCGGGCACGGGCGACCAGGCCGGCACGGGTTCCAGAGAGGGGGATGTCTCGACCCGCAATCGTCCGGCGATGGCCTCGGTGAGCGGGGTGCCGTCGAGGGAGGCCACGTCGAGCGCCACCGAGGAGACCGGTGATGCGGGGATGCCGATCGTCAGTCCGATCGGGGGTACTGTCGGCCTGGCCACCTCGACCTCGAGTGCGACGATCTGGTTCACGCTCCGGGCGTAGAGGCGTCCGTTGGCGTAGGCCGGGTGGTTCCAGGTCTTCCCGGTGAGGGCCTGGAACTGCCCGAGTTCCTCGTATCGGTCCGGGTTCGGGGCCACGAGCACGAGCCGTCCCTGTTCGGTGAGCACGACGAGCGTTCCTCCGACCTTGATCACCGAGGCGAACCCCGGATTCTGTCCACCCACGGTCCGGGTGGTCCAGCGGTTGAGCCGTGACTCGAGGCTCAGGCAGGCGAGGGTCCGTCCGGGGGCGCCACTCTCGACGATGCCGTAGATGAACCCCTCATGGGCGACCGGTGTCGACCAGTGGTTCTGATAGGCGTTGTTGCGTTTGAAGTCGGTCGCGGTGACCGAGAAGTCGTTTCCAGTTCGGGTCACCTTTGCGGTCCACGCCCCGAGGGCATAGGCACACGACGCATAGACATGGTCGGCCGTGGCGATGGGCGTTGCCGCCGTGGAGGTTCCCGATGGCGTGAAGATGTGGCGCCAGAGGACCTCACCCGTCTCGGGGGCCATGCCCACGAGACCCCGCGACGTCAGGAACATCACATGCTCCACGCCTCCGAGGGTCGCCCAAGTGGGCGTCGCATGGGTCATGGTGTCGGTTTCGCGGTTCCAGCTCGTCACCCCGTCGGCCACCCGGATCGCGGCGAGGCTCCCTGAGCCGACGTTCGAGTTCAGGTAGATCCGATCTCCGACGAGCAGGGGCGAGGCGGCATTCTGCCAGGCGATCACACGGGTCCCTGGAAACTCCGCGGGGAAATCCCGTCGCCACAGCACCCTTCCGGAAGCCGCATCGAGGCAATGGAGCGCAAGGTAGGAGGTCAGGACATACACCCGGTCCCCTTGGATCGTGGGAGTGGAGCGGGGCCCATCTAGACTGCCGGTTCCGGCGTCCGGATAGTCCGCAACCCCGAGGTTTGCGGCCCAGATCTCGGCCCCGGTGTCGGTATCCAAGGCGATGCAGACCTCGCGGTTCTCGCTGCCAATGCGTCGGTTGCCCTGGGTGAAGGCCCGGTTGCTCTGGACCGTTATCGACGACCAAGCCGGGTCGATGGCCCGCTTCCACACCACCCGGGGCGGACGCGCGTTCCAGTCGGTTCGCATCGTTTCCGGACTCGAGCCATCATGATTCGGACCTCTGTACTGCGTCCAGTCCATGGCTTGGATCTGGAGCGCTTCAAGGCCGATCACCCCAGCGAGCAGTGCTCCGGACACCACCCCTAAAAAATGCTGTTTGGGGATCGTCATACACCATCAAGGACACTCCGAACCGGGATCCCGTCAAGGAAGGTTCTCCGGTGGAAGGGTCCGAGTGTATTTCGAGGAAGGTTGGGTTTGCGGGATTGCGAGGCGATGGAACGGTCGGGTGGTTCGCGGGGCGAGATTGGGATTCGTTGGCCTGCAGGAACGCTTGAGGGAAGCTGATGGACCGGATCGTTTCCGGCATTTGGCTTGCGTCAGCTGCTGCTGGGATTTCAACTCCCGTGTCTTGCGCGGACATCGGCTGCCATGGGCGGTGGTCGATGGCCGACCGACGATATCATTCCATAGAAGACTCATGAACAACGGTTCTGCCAGCGGTCAGAAACAGTTCCCCTATCCGGGGATTCCCACGACTTCCGACGGCGCCGGTGCGGTGACCTGGGTGGAGACCCACATCACCCAGGCGGCCTGTGCCTATCCGATCACGTCGTCCACGACCATGGGCACGGGCTACCAGACCGAGGTGGCCAACGGTAAGAAGAACCTGTGGGGCGACACCTTGGTGTTCGTCCAACCGGAGTCCGAGCACAGCGCGGCGTCGACCTGCGAAGGCTTCGCCCTCGCCGGTGGACGCGTTACCAATTTCACCTCCGGACAGGGCCTCGTCCTGATGAAGGAGGTCTTGTACACGATCTCCGGCAAGCGTCTCCCGGTGGTGTTCCACATCGGCGCGCGCGCCATGACGAGCCACTCGCTCAACGTGCATTGCGGTCATGACGACGTCATGGCGGTGGCCGACACCGGGTGGGGGATCCTGTTCGGTCGGAACGCCCAGGAGGCGGGGGACCTCGCTCTGATCTGTCGTCGCATCGCGGAGGAGACCGACACCCCGTTCATGAACGTCCAGGACGGATTCCTGACGACGCACACGATCGAGAACGTCCTCCTGCCCGAGACGGAGCTGATGTCGAAGTTTGTCCGCGACCCGAACGACCGCCTCCGGTGCATGTTCGACCCGCGCAATCCGCTGATGTCGGGTGTCGTGCAGAACCAGGATTCCTACATGAAGGGCAAGATTGCCCAGCGGGATTTCTATGACCGCATCCCGGGTGTGATCTCCTCGGTCTTCGAGGAGTTCCACAACCTCACCGGGCGCCGCTACCGTGTGGTCGATGGCTATCGGATGGACGATGCCGAGTACGCCATCGTGGGCATGGGTGGCATGATGGAGACCGCCCAGGCGGCGGTGGACTACATCAGGGACGAGATGGGACTGAAGGTCGGTGTGGTGAATGTGACGTGCTTTGCCCCGTTCCCGGCGACCGAGCTGGTGGACATCCTCAAGGGAGTGAAGGCCTTCACGGTGGTCGAGCGCATGGACAACCCGCTCGCCCAGTCCAATCCGCTGGTGCAGGCGATCAAGGCGGCCTTTGCCGATGCCCTCATCGGCAATTCCTTCGGTTCGAAGGGCGAGTTCAAGTACCCGAAGATCAGCGGCATCCCGAGGATCCTGGCCAGTTCGGCGGGTCTCGGTTCCCGCGACGTCCGTCCCGGCCACTTCATCGCGCTCACGAAGAACATGCTCGAGTCGGCTCCCCGCGAGTACACGGCGGTCGGCGTCAAGCACGCCCTCGCGATCAATGAGTCGATCGATCCTGATGTGCGTCCCGACAGCGCCTTCTCGATGCGTGGTCACTCGGTCGGCGGCTTCGGATCGGTCACGACCAACAAGCTCATCGCCTCGTTTGTCGGCGAGCTGTTCAACCTGCACGTCCAAGCCTATCCGAAGTACGGTTCCGAGAAGAAGGGTCTCCCGACCACCTACTACCTTACGGTGGCCAAGGAACATCTCCGAACCCACTGCGAGCTGAACCACGTCGAGTTCATCCCGCTCAACGACGTGAACGCCTTCAACCTCGGCAACCCGCTTGAGGGCATCGCGCATGAGGGCTCGGTCTTCATCCAGAGCGGCGAGACCGATCCCGAGAAGGTCTGGGCGGCCATCCCGGAGTTCGGCCGCAAGATCATCCGCACCAAACGGGTCCGCGTGTACTACCTCGACACCGTCAAGATCGCCCGTGAGGTGGCTACCGATCCGGACCTCCAGCAGCGCATGCAGGGCGTCGCGCTTGTGGGCATCTTCATCAAGGTCACCCCGTTCGCCGGTGAGTCCGGGATGGGCCAGGACCAGGTGCTGGGTGCGGTTGAGAAGTACATCCGCAAGTACTTCGGCAAACGCGGCGAGCACGTTGTCCAGGAGAACCTGCAGTGCGTCCGTCGCGGTCTGCTCGACGTGATGGAGGTGCCGAAGGCCGTCATCGAGTCCCAGGCCGCCGCGACCCAGGCTGCCGTTGCCAAGTAATCCACAACCCCGATTTACGACATGTCCACTGAAACGCTTGCCCAGCCCGCCCCGTCCCGGATCAACACCCGGCCCATCACGGACGACGTCCTGAACGTCGCCGACTTCAATGACCGTATCGTCGGTGCCTACAACGACGGCTCCGCCGAACTGGGACTGCCCGCCGACCTGTCGGTGGCCCGTTCCCTCATCACGGCCGGATCTGGATCCCTCCGCGACTTTTCCTACATCGCCCCGGAGATTCCGTTGCTGAATTCCGACAACTGCGTGGCCTGCATGGCCTGCGTCACGGAGTGCCCCGACACCGCGATCCTCGGGAAGGTCGTGACCCAGTCGAAGCTCGACGCCGAGCTCGCTGCGATCACCGACGAGACCGAGCGCGAGCTCTACCGGAAGCAGTTCGGCAAGACGACGAAGTTCTGGAATGTCTACGAGAAGAAGGGCCAGGAGCCCGGCTATTTCGGCATCTTCGTCGACCCGACCAAGTGCAAGGGCTGCGCCGAGTGCGTGGAGGCCTGCGGTGACCACGGGGCGCTGGCGATGCTCAAGAAGGAAACCGGCACGCTCCCGAAGTTCCAGAAGACGTTCGACTTCTACCGGAAGATGCCGGAGACCCCGAAGCAGTACATCAACGAGAAGCTGCTGACGGACATGATGCTGACCGACCGGTCGCTGCTCTATGTCGGTGGCGCGGGATCCTGCATGGGCTGCGGCGAGGCCACGGCCATCCGGATGATGCTGGCCGCGACCGGATTCGTGTACGGCAAGGAGAACATCGGCATCGTCAACTCGACCGGTTGCTCCACCGTCTACGCCTCCACCTATCCCTACAACCCGTACCTCGTGCCGTGGTCGAACTCCCTGTTCGAGAACGGTCCGACCTACGCCATGGGCGTCCGGGCCCGCTGGGATCAGATGGGCTGGAAGGACAAGAAGCTGTGGGCATTCGGTGGCGACGGCGCCATGTTGGACATCGGCTTTCAGGCTCTCAGCCGCCTGCTGATGTCGGGCATGAACATCAAGGTCCTGATCCTCGACACCCAGGTCTACTCCAACACCGGAGGCCAGTCGTCGACCGGCACGTTCATGGGCCAGAACACCAAGTTCTCGGTTCACGGCAAGGCGATCTCGGGCAAGACCGAGCGCCGCAAGGAGATCGCCCAGATCGCGATGATGCACCCCGAGGTGTTCGTGGCCCAGACCAGCTGCGCCATGACCAACCACTTCTACAAGTCCATCATGGCGGCCAACGAGTTCGACGGCCCTGCGATCGTCAGCGTCTACACCACCTGCCAGCCGGAGCACGGCGTGGGTGACAACATGGCCATGAACCAGTCGAAGCTGGCGGTCGATACCCGGACGTTCCCGGTCCTGATCTATGATCCCCGCAAGGGATCGAAGATCAGCGAGCGCCTGAGCCTCCAGGGCAATCCGGCGAACACCGAGGACTTCTACGTGGAGCCGAAGACCAACGAGATCTACGACTTCGTCATGTTTGCCCGCTCGGAAGGACGCTTCTCGAAGCACTTCGATGCCCAGGGCAACCCCAGCGAGGTCCTCCTTGCCAGCCGTCAGGAGCGCCTCGACAACTGGCGCACCCTCCAGGAACTGGCTGGACTGCGCTAACGAACACCTGGTTCCACAGCCACTCCCATCAGCGTCGGGATTGGACGAGCACCCGGAACGCCTGCCCTAGGTGTTCCGGGTGCGTCAGTGTTTGGAACTGGCGGACGCGGGACGGGTCCCACTCAGGGAACCGGTTGGCGGCCTTCAGCGTGGCGGCAAGAAGCCCGCTAAGCCATTGCCTCTGGGAGGTGAGCGTCTCCGTGGACAGGCCCGCCTCTTCGCCGGCAGACCGGATGTCGTCCCAATGGATGTGGGCCGTGATGTCCTGCAGGCCCGGTCGATCGAGCGGATCACCGCCAGGACGATGCTGTCTGTACGTCCGCAGGGTGCCATCCGCCCGGTGAGGCATCAGGAATTCCGCGTCGAAGAGCCCGTAATCCAGGGTCACGAGCCACCCCAGATGGAAACACCGGGCTGCTTCACGCCACCAGTCCGCGGCGGCCGGCGCCAGTTCGACACGGAAACCATCCGGCAACAGGTCAAGAAGTTCCCCGGGCAGCCCCTCCAGGAGGCGTAGCCCACCAAGGGTCGGGGTGCAGGGAAGGGGAAGCGGCCTCCCGACGAACCGGCCGTTCTCCCATCCGACCCCCTGTTCCACCCAGCATCCCAGTCCTTGGTCCCAGGCCATTCGGTGAACCGGGAACGCATCGAGCAGTTCGTTCGCGTAGAGGACACCGGTCAGGCCCGGATGCGTCCGGTGCAGTTCCTCCAGTGTGGTGAACCAGGAGACCTTTCCTGCCAGATCCCGCAGCGTGTCCCGCTGCCATCCCCGGCGACGGGTCGAGGGTTCGACGAGGCAGAGGTGGACGCGATCCGCGAGGTCCGGGTGATGGGCCCGGAGGTGTCGCAGGATGTCGAGCGACAGGTGACCCGTGTGGGCGCCGGCCTCGATCAGATGGAGCGGTCCTTCGGGAAGGGACTCCAGCCATGTGGCGATCTGGAACCCGATCAGCTCCCCGAGAAGTGGTCCGACACTGACGCTGGTGTAGAAGTCGCCCGCCCGCCCCACGATCGGCTCCTCACGTTCATAGTAGCCGAGTCCGGGCGCATACAGGGCGAGGTCCATGAATCTCGAGAAGGGCAGGGTGCCACCGGCGGACGCGATCTCGGCCCGGATCATTGCCTCCAATCCATGAGGGTTTCCCTGCATGCGGAGGTCACTCTCAACCCTCGACGTTCAACCCTCAACACCTCAGGCCCCGGGGATCCGCTCGATTCCCGGCCCCGGGTCTGGTGTGGTGTTCCCGTGCAACGGCTCGACCAGGTGCTCGTGGATCGCGGATTGTGCGAGAGCCGCGCCAAGGCCCAGCGCCTCATCATGGCGGGCCAGGTCCGCATCAAAGGCCACCCGGCCCGCAAGGCCAGCGATGGGGTCCGCGACGGAGACCCGGTCGAGGTGCTGTCCGGGGATCGGTACGTTTCCCGGGGCGGCCACAAGCTCGAGCACGCCCTGGTCCATTTCTCGGTTCCCGTCGCAGGCATCACGGCATTGGACCTGGGCGCGAGCACGGGAGGATTCACCGATTGCCTTCTGCAGCACGGGGCGGCCCGGGTGGTGGCGGTCGATGTCGGACACGGCCAGCTGGCGTGGAAGCTCCGGCAGGATCCCCGCGTGGTGGTGATGGAGCGGACCAATGCCCGGCACCTGAATGAGGGATCGTTCGCGGCGGGACTCGTGCCCTTCGACCTCATCGTGGCGGACTGCTCGTTCATCTCCCTGCGGCACATCCTGCCTGCTGCCGCGGCCCTGCTGCGGCGGGGTGGAGGACTCGTGCCGTTGATCAAGCCCCAGTTCGAGGCGGGCAAGGCGGAGGTGGATCGGGGCGAGGGTGTCATCACCGACCCTGCAATCCATGCGCGGGTGCTGCAGGAGCTGGAAGCATTTGTGCAGGCCGGGGGCTTTGGCCTAGCGTGGCGCGGAGTCACCCCGTCCCCGCTCCTGGGCCCTGCCGGCAATCGGGAGTTCCTCGGGCTGCTCGAACGCCTGCCGTGAAGCGCCTCGCCAAACAGATCCGCCAGGTCGGTCTCGTCGCCAATGCCGAGAAGCCGGGTGCTGCCGAACTGGCCCAGCGATTGGCGAAAGCCGTCGAACAGTCCGGACGTCGGGTTCTCGTGGATCCCGGGACGGGCCGGTTGATGCGGAAATCCCCACCCACGGTGGAGTCCATCAAGGACCTGGCGCGGCGCACCGATCTGATCCTCGTCCTCGGGGGTGACGGAACGATGCTGCGAGCGGCCAGGGAGGTCGCGGGACACGACACGCCGCTGCTGGGGGTGAATGCCGGGAACCTCGGATTCCTGACGGCAATCCCTCCGCGCGATGCCACCCGAGCCCTGAAACGCATCTGGGCCGGGGAGTTTGACATCGAGGAACGGTCCCTCCTCGAGGGAGTGGTCTCTTCCGCGGGATCCCGCGACCCGATCCTCGCCCTGAACGATTTCGTGGTCGCCCGTGGATTGACCTCGCGTCTCATCGAACTGGAGGTGCTGGTCCATGGGGAGTTGCTCACCCGATACCGGTGCGACGGTCTGATCGTGAGCTCGCCGACCGGATCGACCGCCTACTCGCTTGCCGCTGGCGGGGCGATCGTGAGCCCGGATGCCGAGGTCCTGATGCTGACCCCCATCTGCCCCCACACGCTCAGCATCCGGCCGGTCGTCGTGTCGCTCGATGCCGAGGTCGATGTCCGGCTCGTCAGCAGCCGTCAGGTCGCGACCCTCGCCGCCGATGGCCAGCAGCATGTCGACCTCGAGGCGGGGGACCAGGTCCGGATCGCCCGGAGCCGTCGGACCGTCCGATTGATCCGGCTGAACGGGCACAACTTCTTCAGCACGCTCCGGCAGAAATTCGGCTGGAGCGGGTCGAACGACTGAGCACGGGGCGATGGGCGGCGTGCAAAGAGCGGACGGCTGAGTGGGTGCGGGCTTGTTTTCGCCGTTCGGATTCTGCCTTCTAGGGGGGTCATGGTGCGATTGAAGGAAATCGCGGAGGCTGCTGGCGTCTCGATGATGACCGTCAGCAAGGCACTCCGGGACAAGCCGGATGTCTCGGCTGCGACCCGGGAACGCATCCGCTCGCTGGCCCAGCAGATGGGCTATGTGCCGAACATCAGCGCCCAGCACCTCCGCAGCGGATCGTCGCGGCTCCTGGGTGTCGTCATCTCCGCGGCCACCAATCCCATCAACCCGCGCCTGCTGATGTCCCTCGAGGACCAGGCCCATGAGCTGGGGTTCGAGTTGGTGATCGGTCAGACGATGAACCGCGCCGAGCGGGAGGAGGCCGTCCTGAAACGGTTCATCCGTCGACAGGTCGACGGCATCTTCATCACACCGGTCTACCGCATGGACCAGCGGGCTCCGATCTATGAGGAGCTGCAGCGTCGGGGAATCCCGGTGGTCATCCTGGGAAGCCGAGGCCTCTTCTGTGACCGGTTCCCCTCCGTGGAGACCGACGAGCTCACGGCGTCCGCCGACGTGACGCGGCATCTGGTCCAGCTCGGTCATCGCCGGATTGCCTTCTTCGCGGGATCACTGGTCTCGCCGAGCGCCCAGGAGCGTCTGGAGGGCTATCGCCGGACCTTGCGTGAGGCTGGGATTCCGGTCGACGACGCCCTGATCTTCAGCGCCGGCTCGACCCTCGAGGAGGGGGCTGCAGCGGCCGTGCAGTTCCTTTCGGAGAAGACCGATGCGACGGCGATCCAATGCAGCCAGGACCTGGTTGCGATCGGTGCCGCGGACCTTCTGCTCAACCAGGGGTTCCGGATTCCGGAGGACTTCAGCATCGCCGGTTTCGGCAACGTCCTGGCCGCCGAATACTTCCGGGTCCCGCTGACCACGGTCCGCCAACCCAAGGCGCGACTCGGTGCCGTGGCGATGGAGGCCATGACCCGGCTTCTGCGCGGTGAGACCGTGAACACCCAGAGACTCCCCGCTCCCCTCGAGGTCCGGGCGAGTTCTGGTCCTCCCCGCACCCATTCCCTGGGCTGACCCCGGTTTGGTACCCCCAGGGCCTGCTGGTCCCCCCATGAAGCGCATCCGCATCGTCCGACATCGTCAGGGCGAGGCGCCACGTACCGCGATCGATGCCGTGGCGGGTGAGGAGCCGCTGGAAATCCGGGTCGACACCCGTCCGATCGCCGTGGTCATGAGGACACCCGGGCATGATGTGGAATTGGCCCTGGGATTCCTTGTGAGCGAGGGACTGATCCGCCGCCCGTCCGAGGTTCTTGACGTCCGCCTGAATCCGCGCAATGCCGCCGGCAACAGCATCGACGTCCTCCTGTCCCCGGAGGTCGCAGTCGATTTCGGACGTCTCACCCGACACGTGTTCGCCTCCTCGAGCTGTGGCATTTGTGGTGCGACCAGCATCCAAGCAGTCCGCCGTCAGTTTCCCCCGCTGGACCCGGCTCCGGGAGTTCCGGCAGAGACCCTGGTCGCCCTTCCGGATCGGCTCCGGGAATCCCAGGACGAGTTCTCTAGCACCGGAGGCCTGCACGCGGCGGGATTGTTCGATGCCTCGGGACGGTTGCTGGCGGTCCGGGAGGATGTCGGGCGTCACAACGCCGTCGACAAGCTGCTGGGCTGGGGATTCCGAGAGGGGCGACTGCCGCTCCGGGATGTGGGATTGCTGGTCAGCGGAAGGGTTTCGTTCGAGATCGTCCAGAAGGCGCTTGCCGGAGGCATTGCCCTGGTCGCGGCGGTCTCCGCCCCTTCAAGCCTCGCCGTTGATTTCGCCCGCAGGAATGGCCAGACCCTCATCGGTTTCCTGAGGGAGGGGCGGTTCAACGTGTACTCGGGGACCGTGGGGTAGAACCGCTGAGCCACTGCGCGACGGGATCGACGAGGAGATCCAGTCGGAATGGGGCCATTTCATGAGAGGTTTCCGGGATGAACACAGAGCTGCTCCCCGGTGCCGCGGCTTCCAAGGCTTCGATGGAGGACCGTGGAGCCACGGGATCCGAGCCCGCACCCACGAGGAGTGAGGGGCGGGGATGTTCTTGGACCCAGCCGATCGGATCGAGTCCATCGCGGGGCTGACCGAGAAGACCGGGCATCGCCGCGACGGCCTTCAGGGTGAGGTGCCGAGGCACCCAGGCTGCGTAGGATTCCCGGAGTCCCTCGACCGCCGTCCCAAGCCGGTCATAGGGCGTGATGGCGACGACCGACCCGATCCTTGGATCCAGCCCGGACCAGCGCAGCGCCATGGCGGCGCCATAGGAAACCCCGAGGACGTGGATCGGGGCTGTGACCTGGCCCCGGCGCTCGAGTTCGTCCAGGAGACCACTGAGGTCCTGGGTTTCGAGGATTCCAAACGTGATGCGGTGTCCGCCGGAGAGTCCGTGTCCCCGCAGATCAACCGGCACACAGAGCCATCCCTGTTCCGCGAGATGGAGTGCCCAGGGGATCAGGGTCTCGTGGTCGAGTCCGTAGCCGTGCAGGAGGAGGACCGTTCCCCGGCAGGGCAGGGCACGGGTGCTGGGATGTCCTGGAAAGCGGTAGATCGGTCGCGATTGCCCTCTGACGAGGAGGTTGGTCACCACCATGCCGGCACCGTAGTCGCCGGGCGGGACGAGACGGTAGGCGAGGTCCACGGGGGGATTTCCCACGGTGGCATGCTGGACCGGGATGGTTCCGGTGACGCTGTCGGGGAAGCTGAAGTACACCCGGGGTTCCGGGTGGATGAGGGTGGGAAACCTGCGGGGGGCCTTCAGGAACTGGTGGGCTACCAGTTGGCCCGGGGAACAGCCCGCGGCGAGAAGGACCACAAGCGCCGCGAGGAATGGGAGCGGGGAGAAGTTGAGGGTTGAGAGTTGAGTCGTGAGAGATTTGAGGATCAGTCCTGACACCACTCCTTGGACTCGATCTGGCCCGAGGGATTGGAGGTCCTTCTCCTGCCCAGTGGGGGCGGCCGTTGCAATTCCATGATCCACGTGTCCTGAGAATTCCGGAAACCCGGTCCCCACTCAACTGCCGCCGGTACCGGTGCCGGAGGCTCGAATTCTCCTCCTGCATTGACGCCCCGGTATCGGGTCGCCATCACAGTCGTGGTTCCCAGATTTGCATGAAGTCCACCCCGCTCCTCCGCAGTGCCCATCGGCTCGCCTTCACCCTGATCGAGCTGCTGGTGGTGATTGCCATCATTGCCATCCTGGCCGGAATGCTCCTCCCGGCTCTCGCCAAGGCGAAGGCCAATGCCCAGCGCGCCCTGTGCACCAGCAACGAGAAACAGTGGGGCATCGCCATCAGCATGTACGCCGCAGATTTCCGGGACTACTTCCCCGACAACCGCGATGGCGTCCACCTGAGCTGGATGGGGACCAACATGGCGATCTTCTGGGAGAAGTATCTGATCCCCTCCGGCAAGCCGACGCGGAAGGGCGAGAAGAAATCGGCCAGCCACGTGATCTTCTGTCCGACCGACGAGTGGCATCGTCAGGCCGACACCTGGCGTTTCGGGGATGCCGGTTCCGAGAAGAAGCCCATCCTGACCGGCTATTTCTACCTACCGGGACATCCCAAGGGCAGCGGTGACTGGCCCTATGATTCCGAGAAGATCGGCGAGTGGAACTGGCGGACCAAGCTCGGCGGCGAGTTCAGAGGCGCGCCGATCCTGATCGACCGTCTCCAGGGCCTGGGCCCAAGGACGACGAACGTCTACGACACGCGTCTCCGCTGGAGCACAGTGGACGAGGGCAAGAGCTGGAAGACGGCAAACCACCCGGCCGGGAAGGGAGCACCCTCGGGCGGCAACTTCCTGTTCGAGGACGGTCACGTCGAGTGGCTCAACGGCAAGCGGGTGTCCCTCGGCTCCAGTGCCGGGGAATGGCAGTGTTTCTACAAGATCCCCATCAACTGACGGGGACACGCATCGACAGGAGGACCGTCAGACGCCCATCACGCGACGGACATATTCCCGACTCAGGCGGTGGTTTTCCACGCCCCCCCGGGTGATCCGCGTGCCCGACTCCAGGGCGAGCTCGACGGTGTAGAAGGCCGGGATCTGGTGCGACCGTGCAAACTCCGCAATAGCAGGGTAGTCGAGGTCGCCTGAGTCCAGATCCTCCCACCAGATCTGGTCCCGACTCTGCCGCAGGTGCCAGGACACGATCCTATCGCCGTACTGGGCCAGGCAGGACGCGGGTGGGATGCCGCCTCGGTAGACCCAGTGGACGTCATAGCAAAAGCCGACCGTCTGTCGGGGGCAGTGCTGGAAGTTCCAGTGGAATTCCTTGGCCCCGTCTGCGAGTTCCGGGGTGTGGTGATGGATGCCCAGCTTGAGGCCGAGCTGGGAGAGTTCCTCTCCGAGTTCGGTCAGCGCATCCGCCTGGATGGCGAGCTCCTTCTCGGTCTTGGGTCGTCCAATGGGGTCGGGGTTCACATTGATGATGCCGAACCCGGCCTTGGCCGCCTCTTTCGCCCCACGGGCGATCCGCTCCGCGGTCTCGGTGGCCTTGCCCAGGACGTGCATCGGGCCGCCGGTGTACAGGCTCACCGCCTTGAGGCCGTGCTTCCGCAGGCGGTCCGCGAACTTGGCGTTGTTGGCGGGGGTCGTGATGTCGAGGTTGCCCTCGGCGTAGTCATACCCACAGTCCTTCACCGCCTTGAAGACCTCATCGAGGTGGGCATTCAGGTCCTTCCCGTCGCGGTGGTAGTACTGTCCCCAGCCGTAGAGCTGGGAACCGACGAGGGGCGGGACCGGCTTGGGCACCGGCTTGGGCACTGGCTTGGCGGCATCGGCCGCGAAGGAAGTCGCGGGACCCGCTGTGGCGAGGATGGCGGTGGCCTGGAGGAATGAACGGCGGTTCATGATCGGTAGGGGAGGGGGTGTCGGTGGCTCAGCGGCGGAAGGATGCCGCGAAATCCTCAGCGGCCACGGTGCGCGTCTGTTTCGAGAACTGTGACTCAGTGATCAGGCGCTTCAGCTCCTGTTCCCATGCGGCGCCCGACAGGGGCAGCTCAAGGGTCTCGCCGCGTATGGAAGAGAAGACGATCGCGTTGGCCAGCTCCACCGATCCCAGCCCGTCCCGTCCCGGCGCGATGAGCGGTGCGCCATCGAGAATCGCCGAGACGAAGTTCTGGACCAGGGTGGCGTGCGGATGCGGTGCATCGGTGAACGGGATCTCCACATTCCACACGTCCGGCTTGCTGAAGCCCACCGTCGCGGTCCGGCTCCACTCGAGGGCGTCCGCTGTGTTCCGGGTGAAGGTCAGACGATTGTTCTCCAATACGAGCCGACCCCGTGAGCCCGCGATCTCGAGCCGATTGGTGCCCGGGGCCTCGCCCGTGCTGCTCAGGAAGGTGCCGGTGGATCCGTCCGGATACTCGAACCAGGCCGTGACCTGGTCCTCGACCTCGATCTGGTGCCACTGTCCGAACTGGCAGAAGCCGCGGACCTTCGAGGGTCGACCGAACAGCCAGGACAACACGTCCAGGTTATGGAGGCACTGGTTCAGCAGCACGCCGCCACCCTCGCCCCTCCAGGTTGCCCGCCACCCACCGCTGGCGTAGTAGGTTTCGGTCCGGAACCAGTCGGTGTTGATCCAGGTCACGCGCTGGATCCGCCCCAGCTGCCCTTCCTCGAGGAGGGATCGAATCCGGGCGTACCGGGGCTCGACCCGGAGCTGGAACATGCCGGCGAGCACGCGGTCGGGATGCCGGCCGGCGCACTCCAGCAGCCGTTCGGCATCGGCTTTGTGGGCGGCGATCGGCTTCTCCACCATCACATGTAAGCCTGCCTCGAGGGCGGCAATCCCAAGGGGGGCGTGGTCGTAGTGGGGTGTCGCGATCAGGACGGCGTCGACGGCACCCGACGCGATCAGCGCGTGGGGATCGGTGAAGGTCTGGAGTCCCTTGGCCGCGAACGGCTCGAGCTTCGTGGGTGTCGGGTTGCAGACCGCGGTGAGTTTGCATCGGGCCACGCGTCCCTCGAGGAGGTAGGTGGCGTGGTGACGTCCGATGTTGCCGAGTCCGATCAGGCCGAGGCGGAGTGTGGACATGGTGCGGTTCTGGGATCGCGAGGTTCGGTGCCAGCGTCCGGAATCGGGGAGGGCTTGGGAATCTGGAAATCGGGAGGTGGGTGCGCTGGGGATTCCTTGGCCAGGGCGGGTTGACGGCCGGCCTAGACGGCGGCGGGGTCGGCCGGTCTGTTCTGGTTCCGTCGCCAGCGCCAGATCTCCGGCAGGAGCATGAGGGTGGGGATGACGATGAGCGCTGCACTGCCGAGACCGAGGGTCGGCAGGGAGAAACGCTGGCAGAGCTGGAACGCGGCCATGGGTGCGAGAACGCCCCGTATCCCCGTGAGGAAGGTGTGCACGCTCATGTAGTCCGCCACGCGTCCAGGCGGGGCCAGCTTGGTGACCCAGAGACTCCAGGCCACGTCACCACCCGCATTGGAGATCCCGTAGATGATGGCCCCGAGGAACAGTCCCGTGGTGGAGTCGGTCGTGAAGAACGTCAGGATCCCGAGCGCGAAACCCATGTTCAGCGAGGCCCTGAGGGCGAAGAAGTTGACCCGATCGAAGAGCCATCCCCAGATGGGGTTCATCACGAGTCGGGCGAGGTTGGGAATCACCCCGGTCAGCCAGGCGATCTCCGAGGCCGACGCCGCCATGCCGTAGCGGGGACTCCCGAGGTATTCCACCCGCAGGGGCAGCATCATCAGGTTGGCGAAGCCCATGAACATCCAGACGATGAGCGTCTGGCGGAACACCCGATCCTCCCGGACGAATCGGAGGGCGTGGAGGGGATGATCCCCACCGGAGTCGCGCAGGGGCTGGGACGGGATCCGGCGCACCAGCGCCGACGCGGCGAGGAAGGACAGGCCGAACCCGAACAGGAGCCATCGGAACGCCCCGGGGTGGAGGTCGAGGAACCGTCCGCCCAACCAGGCGAAGGCCATCGAGCCGAGGATGCGCAGCATGAAGCTGCGGGCGAACAGCTTTCCCCGGCGGTCGGGAGGGTAGTTGTCGTGGTAGACATGGGTCATCAACGGCACGACGGCCGAGCTGGTGGCCATGGCCATGACGCTGGCTGGGACGAACAGCCAGAGGGTGGGGAACAGCGCCGGGAGGAAACAGACCAGTCCACCGAAAGACAGGACCCTGGAGGCGCCCAATGTGGCGGGCAGACGAGATCGTTCCACCCAGGAGACCGCGATGGGGGACAGCAGCATCCCGAGATTGCCCCCCGCGGCCACGGCGGCCTTGGCCCAGGCACCCGCCTCCAGGTACCGCACCGCGATCAGCAACAGGAACGTGGAGGCGGCCGACTCCAGGAACCCCGCGAAGACCATCCGTCCGCAGTCGAGTCGGAAGGTCCGTGAGGCTGTGTCGGTGTTGGGCACCGCCGCGATTGGAGGGCAGGGGTGTCGGATCTCCAAGAACCATCCATTCCCGCCTTCCTGGTTGGCGGGCTCGGTCGGCTCTCCTAGTCTTCTTGAAACTCAATTCCTGCCATGGGCCGCATCTTCAACAACATCGTCGAGACCATCGGGCACACCCCGCTCGTCCGCCTCAACCGCATCCCCGCCTCTGTCGGGATCGATCCCTCGACCTCCATCCTGCTCAAGTGCGAGTTCTTCAACCCGCTCGGCAGCGTGAAGGACCGCATAGGAATGGCGATGATCGAGGACGCCGAGCAGCGCGGCGTGCTCAAGCGCGACACCGTCATCATCGAGCCCACCTCCGGC
>SXGQ01772875.1_pt1 | contig 30914 bp, 21 predicted proteins | sample 3178371 | NCBI WGS metagenome assembly SXGQ01 (sample SAMN11356859, study PRJNA531348) | freshwater metagenome | isolation source: freshwater sample F1-20 | place: China: Fuxian Lake, Yuxi | collected 2017-12-25
GCAAAACATCACCGCGACCATCGCATTTAGTCGAAGAAAGCAAGAGGCCCCGAACATGGCTGCTCAAGACTTTCCAAGGCTCAGCTTGGCAACGCAGGCGCAAACCCGCGAGAAGTAACAACTCCAGCGGCGGCAGCAAGGCCGCGTCGCGCGGCGCCAGCAGCCGTAGTTCCTCGGCTGCGAGCCGCGGCGGAGGCGGCGGGAGCCGAGGTGGCGGCGGTGGTGGCCGAGGCGGCGGCGGAGGCCGGCGTTGAACGGCACCGGAGTTTTGAACTCAACGATGTCAACCAGGATCATTGGAGATCTCTACATGCAACGCAGTCCTTGGATGGTTGCCGCAGCATTGGGCGGCGTGATGATCGCGAGCTTGGGTTGCGCGACGAACTCCGGAAGTTCGGGGAGCGGGCGACGGGTCACGCAGCTTTCGTTCGAGACACCGGAGGATGCTCTTGCCGCGCTGAAGTATCTGGCCCAGACACGTGATCGCGAGTACGGCCAGTCGCTCTTTGGCCCCGAGGCGGACGAGCTCTCCAGCGGTGATCCGGATGTGGATGAGTATGAGAAGAGCCTGCTTGCGGCGGCCGTCGCGCGCCGGCACGACCTCAGGCGCAACGCCGACGGCAGCATCGACATCATCGTCGGCGAGAACGCGGTCGAGTTCCCCGTCCCGCTCGTGCAGCACGAGGGACGCTGGCTGTTCGATTCTCCGGCGGGTGTCGATCGCATGCGTGACATCCGCGTCGGATACTACGAACTCAAGACACTTGAAGCGATGCGCGTCGTGCCCGTGGCTCAGCGCGAGTTCCGCAGCGTCGATCGGGACGGGGACGGCGTGCTCGAGTACGCCCGCTTCTTTACGAGCAGTCAGGGGGGCCGTGACGGTCTCTACTGGCCCACCGGACCGGGCGAGCCCAACTCACCGCTGGGCAGCTTCTTTGCCGACTCTGAGATCCCGCGCAGCAAGGAGCTCGGATTCAACGGGTACTTCTACAAGATGCTCACAGCGCAGGGGCCCAGCGCTCCGGGCGGCGCGAAGTCGTTCATGGACGGGTCTGGGAACCTGGTCGACGGCTTTGCCGTTCTGGCGTACCCGGCCGTGTATGGCGAGACGGCCATCATGACCTTCCAGATGGGACCGGACGGGATCGTGTACGAGAAGGATCTCGGCTCCAGAGCGACCCGCAATGCCGGCAAGGCCATCACGGCCTTCGACCCCGGGTCAGGCTGGACTCAGACGAACGACTGATCAAGTGATTACCACGAGAGCGTGCCATCGAACGTCATCGGTTCAGAGCACTAGGAGGCGGCCAGTCAATGCGGACATTCGCTTTGTGCCAACGATCAATCAGTGTCGCGATCTTGCTGATCGCTTCGGGAGCGGCTGCCCGAGCTCAGTCGGATGTACCGCCACAGCCTCAACCCATGTCATCCGGTTCGGTGAGTGACAGTCCCACGGCGGAGAGCTCGCCGGCGATCACGGATTCCAAGAGCCCGTTGCGGCTTGAGTTCAATACGTGGATCTGGCTGACGGCGATCGAAGGCACGATCGGGACCCGGGGCCGCACGGCGGATGTGGACGCGAGCTTCAGCGACATCCTGGATGCCTCAGATTCGATTCTGGCATTTTCCGGTCGAATCGAGCTGTGGTACGGCCGCTTCGGCGGTTACTTCGACGCGCTGTATCAGGATCTGGGTGTCGACGACGTGTCGGGCCCTCGAGGCCAGGCCGATGTCGATGTGGAGTTCACGCAGACCATCATCGACTTCGGCCTCATGTACCGCGTTGGCGACTGGGAGGCGTCCGGAGAGGCGGCGAAGAACTCACGCAATCTGACGCTCGACCTGTACGCCGGCGGACGGTACACCGACGTCGAGGTGGAGCTGATCCCGAGGAACGTCAACTCCCGCTCGACTGAAGAGGAGTGGCTTGACCCGGTCGTGGGCGCCAAACTCGTGGTGCCCCTCGCCGAACGCTGGCACCTGGCAATCAACGGCGATATCGGTGGGTTCGGCGTCGAGTCGGACCTGGCGTGGTCCGCGACCGGCGTCGTCGGCTACAACTTCCATGTGTTCGATGTGCCGTCGTCGGTGTTGCTGGGCTATCGCGCCATCGGGTGGGACTACTCCGACGGCGATTTCACCTGGGATCTGGTCCAGCACGGCTTGCTGCTCGGATTCTCGATGAGATTCTGAGCTGAACGGCTGGTGTCGCGTTCACGGCTCGCCCGCGTGGCTCAATGGCTTGTCGCCAGAGGGAGCCTCGGGGCTCGCCGGCGCGTTCTTGACATAGCGGTCCAGCCACTCGACCATCTCGGCGTGGGTGTGCATCACCGATTCGCGAGCCGAGTATCCGTGGCTTTCGTACGGCAGCATCACGAGTCGGGCGGTGCCGCCGGTGCCCTTGATCGCGGCGTACAGTCGCTCAGACTGGACGGGGAAGGTGCCGGGGTTGCTGTCGATCGCGCCGTGGATCATGAGGATCGGGGCCTTGATCTGATGAGCGTAGGTGAAAGGGCTCAGGCGGGCGTAGGCCTCGGGGGCCTCCCAATACGTGCGGCGTTCACCCTGGAAGCCAAAGGGGGTGAGCGTGCGGTTGTAGGCCCCGCTGCGGGCGATGCCGGCCTTGAACAGCTTGGTATGGGCCAGGAGATTGGCCGTCATGAACGCCCCGTAGGAGTGCCCTCCCACCGCGACGCGCTCGCCGTCGGAGATGCCCATCTCGACGGCCTTGTCGATGGCCGCCTTGGCGCTCATGGTGATCTGCTCGACGAACGTGTCGTTCATCGTCTCGGGGTCACCGACGATCGGCATCGTGGCGGCGTCCATGACCGCGTAGCCCTGGGTCAGCAGGAACAGGTGCGAAATGCCGCCGATCGAGGTGAAGCGGTACGGGGAGCCGCTGACCTGGCCGGCGGTTCCGGGGTCGTTGAACTCCATTGGGTAGGCCCAGACGAGCAGGGGCAGGCGTGTGCCGGGCTTGTGGTTGGCGGGGAGGTACATCGTGGCCGAGAGCGCCACGCCGTCGGCCCGCTGGTAGGTGATGAGCTCCTTCTTTGCCTGGCGCAGCTCGGGAACAGGGTCGGTGAAGGTTGTGACCGCGGTACGGGTGCCGGCGTCAAGGTCGCGGATGAAGTAGTTGGCCGGTTGGGTCGGGGTCTCGAAGCTCGTCAGCAAGCGCCCGTCTGGCAGCACGTCGACGACGCTCTCATAGTTCTCGCCTTCGTTGCGCCAGACGCGGCTGGGCTGGAGATCGGTCAGGCTCATGCGGTCGAGGAAGGGGCGGTCGCCATCGGGGGTGGAGCCCGGGCCCGCGAGGTCGATGCTGCCGTCGCGGACACGGATGACGCTCCGCCCGTTGGGCAGTCGGGTCATGAGGGGCGAGCCGGGGTTGTTGTACCGGTCACGGATTGAGCGGTCGAAGACCTTACGGGGCTCGGCCCCGGGCTTGTCCGCATCAAAGAGCCAGGTCGTGACCCAGCGCCGGTCACGGTCGTACTCGTTGACCATCGCGAGACTGTGGTCTTCCATCCACGTGATGCCGGAGAAGCGATGCTGCGTGCGGAACCACTCGCGGGGCTGGGCGTTGAACGGCGCCTCGAGCACCATGACGCGGTCGCGGTGCTCGACCTTGTTCTTCGGATTGCCCTCGTCGAGCGCTTCGAGCCACAGGATCGTCGCGTCGGCGGTATCGCGCCACTGGTGCGACCGTGGGCCGGTCTGGACTCCTTCGATGGGGATCGTTTCTCGCAGGGGGTAGGAGGCCAGCGTGCTGACGACCTTGCCGCCGGAAGCGTCCCAGACTTCCACCGCCTCAGGGAAGAGCGAGTCGGGCACAACGTACGAGTACGGACGCTCGATCCGGGAGACCAGCAGGAACCGTCCATCGGGAGAGGGGTCGAGGCGGTTGTACAGCGCGGCGGGGCCGATGTCGGTTCTGGCTCCGGTCGCCACGTCGATGTACGCCGGTTGGGCGCTCATGAGCCAGTCATAGACCAGTTCGTCGTGGTGGTTCTGGAGCAGGTCCTGGTAGGTTCGGACCTGGGCGGTGATGCCCGCGGTCTCTTGGATCACCGGACCGGTCGGCGCGAGGGGTGCGGCGGGCATCGGGCCGCGGGATGCGGGGACGAACCGCACGAGCAGGCGTCGCCCGTCGGGCATCCAGCGGAAGGGTGAGCCGGAGGCCTCGTTGATGCCCTGGGCCAGCTTGCGGGCCTTGGCCGTCGCCACATCAGCGACCCAGAGCTCGATGGTGGTCGGGGTCGTGCGGGTGAAGGCGAACATGGAGCCGTCCGGGGACCAGCCGGGCATCGACAGTGCGCTATCCGGCGGCAGGTCGATCCGGCGCTCTGGCCCGCCGGCGAGGGGCTTGAGCGTGAAGCCGACGAAGGACCGTGGTCCGAATCCGCCGTTTGTGTCGGGGTTGTAGCGCCCGCCGGCCAGCCGGAGCATGGGCTGGGCAAGATCACTGACGGGGGGGAGCGTGACCCGGTCGATCAGCAACATCGTCTGGCGCGAGGGATCGAGCGAAACCGCCGGGAGGACGGGCGCTTCGAGCGCCCGTACGATCTCGGGCGGGGGGAGCTTGTAGGTGGTCTGGGCGGTTGCCAGCGGTGCGGCCGTCATGATGACCCCTGCGATCAGCGCTCGAACGGTGTACATCGACCGATTCTCCGGCCGACATCGATCCGGACCGATGTGGGCCAACGGGGATGGTACTGCGTGACCGGGGGTTCGATGCAGGTGTCGCGCAAAGGCGGCCCGATGCTCGGGCAGGGCTGGGCCTTGGCTCGCGGATCTGGGTACCGGGGGTCAGCAGGACGTGCCGAAGGTTCCGAGCAGCACTGAAAGGTCGGCCCCGTTCACCAGGCCGTCGTGGTTCAGGTCGCCTGAGGCCCCGGGTGTGACGGCCGACCCGAAGCCGGCGAGCAGCACCGAGAGATCGGCTCCGTTGACGAGGTTGTCACCGTTGGCGTCGCCGGGGCAGCCGGGGGGAGGGTTGATGGAGCCGAACAGCTGCAGGCGAGCAATCGCCGAGAGGGCGATGCCACCGGCGGCGGAGGGGTCCTCGATCCGCCACTGCATGTACACCACCTGATCAAGCATCGCGGGGTCCGAGGGGATCGGCCAGTTGAAGGTGGCAAACCCACCAACCAAAGGCGATCCGTCGATGGGGATGGGGCCGTAGGTTGTCGAGGGGTCAACAACGCCGCCGACGGGGGGTGAGGTTGAGACCGCGACACTGGCCTGCGTGCCGGCGAGTGCCCGCTCGACCCCGATCTTGAACCCTGTGTTTCCAAGGTTGGGCGGACATGCGGCGATCATTCGCGGAGCGAGACCCCCGCTGCCGGGAGTCTCTCCCGGGAGGAGCGTGGGATTTGCGGCGCGCTCGGACCACAGCGTGGGCCGGTCGAAGGGGAACGTCTGGTTCTCCACGCGCGGGTCGAGCAGGCCGTTGAGGATGAAGTCGATGATGGCGGGCTGCTGCTGGGGTGGTACGGGCGAGGGCAGAATCGGATCCCGGTTGTTGTTCCCGGGTGCGCCGGGGCCGGCGTAGAACGGGAACACCTGGTTGATGGACACGAACTGCCCTGTGTGCATGAAGTTCAAACGGAGTGTCAGGTTTCGGAGCGAGGGCGTCTTGAAACGGCCACGGTCCGCCGGGTTCCCGGTGACGACGAAGCGTCCCTGGTCCTGTGCGAGGGGGCGGAGCCCGATGTTGCGGAAGGTGTTGTCGGTAAACAGCGGCGGCTGGTGGCAGATGGCGCACTCGGTCTGCTGGAAGAACAGCCAGCCCTGCTGCTGGCCGGGTGTCAGTGCGTTGGTCTCACCCTGGATGAACCGGTCCCACGGGCTCTGGTCGGAGACGAGGGTGCGTTCGTAGGTTGCGATGGCAAACGCGATTCTGGAGGCGGTGATGGCACCGTCGCCAAATGCGGCCTCAAAGAGTTCGGGATAGGTGGGACCGGAGTCAACCGCGGCAGCCATGTCGGCGGGCAGGTTGGTTGCCAACGCCAGTGGCTTTACGGCGGAGAGCTTCAGCGCGATCTGGTTCCAGTCTCGATCGGCGTGAGCCATCTCCACATCGGACACGACTGGTGCGACGGCCTGGCTTTCGAGGCCGCCGCCATTGTTGATCAGGATCTGGCCGGTCTGTGGGTCGGTGAAGCGTCCGCGAGCTCGCCCGTCCCAGAACAGGTCGTTGCCGAACATGGCGTTGATCACGGGCTGGGCAGCGCGGTTGGTGACCTGCTTGTTCAGGCCGAACCCCGCGATGGGCTCGTAGTGGTCGGCGCTGTCCGAGCGGATCACGCCAAGGGAGCCCAGGATGTCGTCAGGCGAGTTGGGCACTCCGTCGAGCCCGGGGTGACGCCCGACGATCGCGTCGGCGCTGCCGAAGTCGGGGCGGTGGCACGTGCCGCAGGCGGTCGTGTTGTCGCTCGAGAGCTGCTCGTCCCAGAACAGGATCTTGCCGAGCACACGCTTGGCTTCGGTGATCGGGTTCTCCGGCGGGACTGGGACGGGGGGCAGCGTGGACTGGGCGGGCGCCCGGCAGGACAGGGCGAGGAGCACGATCACGGTGCCGACAGCACTGACACTCAGTCTCATGACGCCTCCCACTCACGATCACCGGCCACAGCGCCAGCCGTGTCTCACACCACGATCAGCGCTTCCAGAACGTGCAACGGCGCAGCGGGGGCGATATTGCAGCGCCTGAGCCGGACGGGCGGCGTTGCCCGGTCAGGGGCACGTGGAGCCGAACTGGGCCAACAGCACCGACAGGTCGGCGCCGTCGCACTGGCCGTCGCCGTTGAAGTCCCCGAAGGCGGGTCCGGCGGCGGGCTGGCCGAAGTTGGCGAGCAGCACGGAGAGGTCGGCGGCATCGATCTGGTTGTCGCCGTTGGCGTCGCCGAGGCAGGGCGCCGGCGGGGGGACGAGGGCCATGCTGACGCTCAGGAGCTGGGCGCCGGCGGGCAGGCCGGCGGCCACCGCGGCGTTGGAGTCGTACGCGATGGTGGTCTCGCCGAGATCGTTGAAGTCACCGTCGCTGTTGAGGTCCACCAGCCGCCAGACGCGGCGCTGGACCGACTCGACGAACAGGAGCGAGCCGTCGGGGCCCCAGAAGATGTCGCGGGGCGCCCCCATGCCCATGCGTCCGTCGGCGTTGGCGAGCTCGCTCCAGATGATCCGGATCTCGCCGGACTGGTCGATGGTGTTCGAGCCGTTGAGATCCTTGAGGGCGACGAAGAACAGGCGGGAGTTGATATTGAATGCCGGGGCGATGATCTCGTCGGTCGCGGGGTTGCGGGTGAGCTTGTAGGAGATGTCGAGCGTCAGGTTGCGGAGGGTGACGAGCTGACCGGCGGTGAGCCAGTTGGCGCGTGTGCGGGTGGCCTCGTCGATGCGATCGATGCGCGCGGGCGAGGAAATGTCGAAGACATAGGCGTTGCCGGCGGCGTCGACTTCGACATCGAAGACCGAGGACTCGGTCGTGCTGCCGATGGGCGCGAGCTCCTTCCAGAGTTCAACTTCGCCCGGGTCGTTGACAGTGCCGTTGTTGTTGAGGTCGCGGAGGCGGTAGATCGCCTCGGGGCGGGTCGTGTCGAGCTGGTTGTTGTCGACGGTGTAGTACGAGCCGTCGTGGGCCCGCATGAGGCAGGTGGGGTTGGTCAGCGTCAGACCGCCGAACGTATCGCCGTTCCAGAAGACGCTGGACTCGCCGGGGTCGTAGGCATCGCCGTCGGTGTTGTCGTCCCGGAGGCGGAGGATGTTGTCGGGCGGGAAGTTGTCGGTGGCGAGAACCTCGTTGGGGCCCAGCGCGTAGAGGCCCTGAGCGTTGCTGATGCCCAGCACACCGCCGAAGGTCGTGTCCATGAACCGGGTGACCTCACCCGGGTCGAGCGTGTCGCCGTCGCCGTTGAGGTCCTGGATGCGGAGCACCGTGTTGGTGCCCTGGGTGAAGGCGAAGATGACGACGTCCGACGGGCCCGCGAGGAGAGGTGAGGCCAACGCGCCGGCAACGAGAAGGGGGATGCTCCTGATCGACATGACGTGCTCCTTCGGGCGGCCGGGACTGGACCTCGCCTGTACAGGGGATTGTGACGGATCTTTGGCGTGCGCCAACCCCGAACATGCCACAAGCGAGCTGCTGATGGCCGTGGGGGCGTCCCGGGGGGCCTAATTAGCGCGAGCCGCCGACTCCGGCGGGTCCGACGCGTACGGATGCCGAGCCGCGGGAGACAACCGAAGGGCCTTCATCGGGGATGAACCGGCATGTGAGGTTTGCGCGCGTGGCGGGGAGGCGGTCGCTGCCGACATCGTTGATGTTGAGCGACAGGGCGTAGCCGAGCAGTCCGGTGGGCGACTTGGCCCGGGCCCGGTTGACCTGGTCCTGACTGAGCGCCCAAACGGCGATGTCGGTGCCGCTGGGGTCGGTGAGCGTGAGTTCCAGGCGTCCCGGGGCGTGCACGGGCAAGGGGTAGCGTGTCTCATCGCCGAAGAGAAAAACCGTCGCGCCAAAGGTGTCGTAGAAGCCGTTCTCGTCGGTGTCGACCGGGAAGGGTTCGGCGCTCAGCACAATGCGCTCGGGCTGCACGTCCGCCGGCTGGACGATCTCGCGCGGGGTCGGGCGTGGCGGGGGCTGCGGGCCGTCGCTCACGCAGCCGGTCGCGCCGGCCATCGCGAGTCCGACGACGAACGTGATCCCAAGACTGAGCCGGGATCGTTCGGTCACGGGATCGGTTCCATGCGGTCGAACGTCGTGTCCGGCGGCAGGGGTGACTCGGAGGGCTCGTCGGTCTCGTCGTACCACGCCGGTGGTTCGTCGGCGATCTGCTTCGGGGCTGACTGCTTCTTCTTCGGCAAGCCGTTCATGGTCGTCTGGCCGGAGACATTGTTGTGCCTGATGGCCTCTTTGACATCATCGGGAAGCGACAGACGGTCGAGCTCCTCATCGGTGACGCGCCGCAGATCGCGATCGCTGGCGATCACTCGGGGCGTGAGGATGATGAGCAGTTCCGTTTTGGTCGTGGTGGTCTTCTCCGACCGGAACGGGATGCCCAGGATGGGGATGTCGCCGATGAACGGGACCTTGGTCTTGCGGGTCTCGCCGCGGTTCTGGATGAGGCCGCCGATGACGATGGTCTGGCCGTCGCGGACGGTGACGGTGGTCTCGGCCTTGCGCTGGCTGATGATCGGGGCTTCGAAGTCCTCGGAGATCTGCGTGGTCCGGGCTGAGACCGCCGAGATTTCGGGGGCGATGTCGAGCCGGACGTAGCCGTCGGGGCTGATTGATGGCGTGACGGTCAGGATGACGCCGACGTTGCGGGGCGTGACATCGCTGACGACGCGTCCGGTGTCGGATCGCTCGATATTGGTGACGAGCTGGATCTCCTCGCCGACGTTGATCTCGGCATCTTCGTTGTCGTTCACCAGGATCTGAGGCCTGCTGAGGACGTCGAGGCGTCCCTGAACCTCCAGGGCGCGGACGAGCAGCTCGAAGTCGAGCGTCGAGACGGAGAAGTTGGGCACACCAAGGGCTGTGAGGACACCAGAACCGGCGGCAAGGAACGAGCCCGCCAAGGCGTTGCTGCCCTGCGGGAGCAGCGTGAAGTCGACGCCCCACGCCGACTCGGTGTCGAGCGTGACCTCGGCGAGCAAAACCTGGATCAGCACCTGGGCGGGAGGACGGTCGAGTTCCTTGACCAGCTCGACAACCTTGTCCATGTAGCGCGGCGAGGCGCTGAGAATGAGCCTGCTGGAACCCGGCACGCCGACGACGCTGATTTCCTTCTCGAGCCGGCGCACGAGTGAGCCGGCGCGGTCCGGTCCCATGACCTGCGAAATGCGCTGCTGCTCCTGCGTGACAAAGGTCTGGAGCGCCGCCGAGACCTCGTCTACGCGAGCGTTGCGGAGCTCCATCGTGATCTGCTGGCGTTCCTCGCCGACCTGGGCATCCAGGCGGCCGACCACGTCGCGGACGAGCGACAGATACTCGGGAGTGCCCGAAACCAGGAGCGAGTTGGTGCGGGCATCGATCGTGATGGCCAGTTGCTGGCGCTCATCGGGGACAACGCTGAGTCGCATATCGCCGACGCCCGGGAGCGTGGCGTCGGGGGTCTGGGCCGGGTCGTCGGGGAGGCCTGAGGGGACCAGGACGTAGAGGTTGCCCTGCTGGCGCAGGTTGAACAGATCACGGAGAAGCTCCCCGGTCTGCTCGGCGTCGGCGTTGACGAGCGAGAAGATCTCGATCTGGCGCGAGCCTGCGGCGGAGGCTTCGAGGTCCTCAATCAGGGCCTCGATGAGGAGCATCATCTGGGTCGGCGCTGCCGCGATGATGGAGTTGGTCCGCACATCCGGCGTGAGCGTGACCTGCTCGCGGATGCCGGCGGAGATGTCGGCCTCCGTAGGATCGACGGCGCCCTTCTCCTCCAGTCGCTGCTCGGCGGCCTGGCGCGCGAAGCGCAGGATCGTGGCCTGCCTTCCGACGGCGCCGCGGGCACCGCCGACGGGGCGTCCGGAGAGCACGCTGTCGAGCAGGCTGACCATCTCGAGCGCGTTGGACGACTTGAGCGGGATGATGCGGATCTCGCGGACCGCGCTGAGTGCTGCGGCGTCGAGGCGGTCGACGAGCTCGCGGATGCGCGTGATGTCGCGTTCGGTGCCGTTGACGATCAGCGCGTTGAGCCGTTCGTCTGGGCGGACACGCAGGGCGCCCTGGCCGCGGGTGCGGAGCTCCTCACGGACGTACAACTCATCGAGCAGGGCGGCCATTTCCTGGGCCCGGGCCGAGCGGAGCGTGACGATCTCCATGCGCTGGCCGGCGTCGAACTCGCCGGCGGCCAGGAGCTCGACCATCTGCTTGATGATCGTCAGGTTTTCGTCGCTGGCGGCGACGATGAGCGTGTTGGTGGCCTCGTCGGCCTGGATGCTGACGATGTCGCGGTCGCTGCGGGCGTCAGAGGAGATGGCGCTGAGGCGGTCTCGCATCAGGCGTTCGATCTTCGGAGCGAGCTGGCGGGCGTCGTTGCGACCGGCGGAGATCACGTGCAAGCCGACGGTGGAGTGGACGCCTTCAGAGTCGAGAGTGAGCAGCAGGTTCTCGATCACCGCAAAGCTGCGGGCGCTGGTCGCGACCACGAGCGTGTTGGTGCGCTCATCGGTCTGCACAACGACATCGTCCTCGTCGCGGATGGTGTTGTTGGCACGCTGCTGGCGGAACAGCCCCTGCACGATGCCGCCGACGCGGTCGGCCGCGGCGAACTTCAGGGGATACAGTCGGACGACGCCGAAGCGCGAGGCGGCCTCCACGTCGAGCATCGCGACGAGTTCCTCGACCGCTTCGACGTTGGCGGTTGAACCGACCACGATCAGGGCGTTGAGATTCTCTTCCGGCAGGATGCGGAGCTGCGTCAGGCGTGTGAAGACGTCCGAAGCAACCGCACCGGCCGGGGCCGGGTCGCCGGGCTTCTGCGTGCGCAGCACGCGCAGGCGCCCGATCTGCTCGCGAATGGCGGCGGACTGCGGCAGGTCCGTCGCGCCCTCAACGAGCACGCGGCGGAGAAGTTCGGCGAGCTTGACCGAATCGGCGAAGCGGAGCTGGATGAGGCGGGGCTCGATCCACTTGGCCGACTCGTCGGCGTCGAGCTGGCCGATCAGCACCTCGACGAGCGCGACGGCCTCTTCGCGTCCGGCGACGATCAGGGCATTAGTCCGCTCGTCGACCGAGACGGCGATCTCGCCTGCCAGGGCTCGTCCGGACTCGGTGGTGGGCTGGCCACGGAGGTCGGTGCCGGGGACGCGCCGTAGGGCCTCGCCTCTGGCGAAGAGCTCGCGGATCACGGCGGACATTCGGGTCGCGCCGGCGTTGTTGAGGTGGAAGATGCGGATGACCACCGCGTCGCCGGCGGGCAGGCGGTCCAGCAGACCGACGAGCTCGCGGACCGCGGCGATGTTGGCCGGCGTGCTCACGACGACGACGGCGTTGGACTGCTCTTCGGCCTGAACCCGCAGCGGCACGGTCAGGTCGAGCTGGATGTCCTTGGAGTCAAGGTCGTTGGCCCGCAGACCAAGCCGGCGGACCTGCTCGGTGAGGGCTGCGGCCAGTCGGGTCTTTGCATCATTGTCGTCGGGGTTGAGCAGGCGCTCCAGCGTCGCGACCACTCCCGCGGCACGGGCGGTCTTGAGCTGCACGATCGCCATCTCGTGATCGGGGAGGATCGGGGCCGCGTCGACAGCTTTGACCAGGTCGATGATCGTGGGGCCGTCCGCGGGCGATGCGAGCACCGCGACCGCGCGGCGGGTGGTCAGCGGGACGATCGTGACGGGGTCGCCGACCAGGCCCGGGCGATCGGCGGGCTGCTCGCGGGTGACGCCCATCTGCTCGAGCAGCCGCCTGACTTCCTCGGGGCTCGTGTTGTTGATGTCGATGATGAACAGGCCCTGGTTGGGCAGGCCGATCGGTCGGGCGGGGTCGCCTTCGGCATCGCCCGGGGCGCCGTCGAGTTCGCGGACAACCTTTTCGATCTCGTCGTAGAGGCGCTGGCTGGAGGCGATCACGAGCGCGTTGGTGCGCCGATCAGCCTCGACGGCCAAGGGCTCTTTGTTCTGCTGGGCCGATGCCGCGAAGGTCCGCAGGATCGTCTGGGCCAGCCGGGCGGCGGGCTGACGGCTCAGCGGCATGACGCGGACCTGCACCCTGGCGAGCATGCCCTCCTGTTGGATCGCCGATGCGAGGGCCATTATCCGGGCCATTTCCGGTTCTTCGGCGCGGATGATCAGGGCGTTGCTGGCGTCGTCGCCCACGATCACCACCGAGCGCGGGCTGCGGCCCTGGCCGCGACCTGACTCTGAGAGTTCGTACATCTGGCGGAGGGATGCGGCGAGCTCGCTGGCGCGTCCGGCCTTGAGCGGCACGACGCGCGGCTCGGGCAGGCGGGCGAAGTCGGGGACATCAAGACGCGTGACGATGGCGCGGATGCGCTCCATGTTCCGCTTGCCGGCGGAGACGACGATCGAGTTGGTCAGCGGCTCGGGGGAGACACTGACGACCTCGTCGGAGTTGATCAGGACGGGCGGCGCATCAAAGAAAGGATCGTCGCCGCGGCGACGGGCGCGATCGCGCTGCTCTTCGCGCTCGCGTTCGAGCTGCGCTCGGAGGGGCGCATCGAAGGCCTGTTGGATGGCTGTCGCCACCGAGCGGGCATCGGCGTGCTCGAGCGCGATGACTTCGAGCTGGCGAGACGCGTCGTACTCTTCGGAGTCGAGCTTGGACAGCAGCTCGCGGATGCCCGGCCACTCGGCCTCTTCGGCGGAGATGACCAGCGAGTTGCTGGCCGGATCGGCCACGATGGTGACGCCGCGGGCCCCGGGGGTGGTGGCCTCGAAGGCGAACCGGCCGTAGAACACGCCCAAGGCTTCGCGAGCCTGCTGGGCGTTGGCGTGCTCAAGGGCGACGAACTCGGTAGTGCGCTTCACGCGCGAGGGGACATCGAGCTCCTTGAGGATGCGGTCGAGCTCTTCGAACTGCTCGGCAGTCGCGGAGACGATGAGCGTGTTGTCGCGCGAGGAAAACGTGATCGCGGGTTCGGGCTCGCCCGCCACCTGCGGGCGTCGTCGCCACAGTGAGCGAACGGTGCTGGAGAGGTCCGCCGCCACGGTGTGCTGCAGCGCGATCACGCGGTACTCGACGCCGCTCTGGGCCGGCTGTTCGTCGAGCTGGGCGATCAGCTTGGCGACCAGTCCGAGCGATGGCTCATCGGCGGAGACCAGAAGGCTGTTGGAGCGGCGATCGGGGGTGACGCGGGCGCGGACGCGGATCGGCTCTCCCTCGTCGTTGACGAACCGGCGGACATCACCCTGCAGCTCGCGGGCTCTGCCGGTGGCGGTGTCGGTCAGTTCGAGCGCTTCGCGGAGGGTCCGGGCGACCTCGTCGGCGCGGGCGCTCTTGAGCGTGAACGTGCGGAGCAGGACCGGCGCGCCTTCGGGGGGGCGGTCCATCTGCGAGATCAGTTCGTTTACCTGTGCAGCGAGGTCGCGCGGTGCGGAGACGACGATCGAGTTGGTCCGCACATCGGGCTGCACCACGACGCGGGACGCGGCGTCGGTCCGCGGGAACAGCTGCTGCATGGCCCTGGCGATATCTGGCGCCGAGCCGTGGCGGAGCGACACGACCTCGATCTCACGCCCGTCGACGGCGTCGGGCTGGTCGAGCCGCGCGACGATGTCGCGCAGAAGGTCCATCTCGCCCTCGGGCGCAGTGACGATGAGTGTGTTGCCGTCGGAAGATCCGATGATCGAAACCGGCGAGCGATCGATTCCGGCCTGGACGGCTCGATCATTGAAAAACCGGTTCAGGCTGTCCGCGGTACGCCCGGCGTTGGCGAAGGTCAGGCCGACGAGTTCGACCTTGCGGTCCACATCACCGGCAGCGCCGTCGAGCTGCTCCACCAGTCCCGCCACGGCGTCGAGCTTCTCTTTGGGGCCGATCGCGACGAGCGAACGCGTGCGTGTATCGGTCTCAAATCGGAGCCCCATCGGATCGGGCGGCTCCCACCAGCGCTGCTGGCGGCCGGGGTCGCCAAGAGCCTGCTCGGCGGCACGGCGGACGATCGCCAGCTCGGCGCGTTCGACCTTAAACACCCGGACGGCGATCTCGGCCTTCTCGGGGCGCGGGGTGTCGATCGTGGCGACCAGTCGCTCGACGGTCTCGAAGGACTCGCCGTGGCCGATCACGATGATTGAGTTGGTGCGCTGATCGGCCCTCAGCAGCACGGTGTCGGGCTGGCCGCCCTCGTCGCGACGGCCCTGACCCGAGACGAAGTTGAACCACTGAAGGGTTCCGGCGAGCTCCTCGACCAGAGGCTGCACATCGGCCACGCGGGCGTGCTGGAGTGGGATCACGCGGAACTGCAGATCGCGGCTGGCGGTCGGGGCGTCGAACGTCTCGACCAGCGCCCCCACCTGGGCCCAGTCCTCATCGCTGGCGGCCACGATCAGCGTGCTGGTGCGGCGGTCCCCCACCACCGCTACGCGCCTGGCGGGCGCGCGAGCGCCGGGACGGGCCGATGCGCGGGCGCGGTCGTCAAAGAAACGCTGCAGGGCGGAGGCGACGGTCTGCGCATCGGCCCGTTCGAGCTTCAGGCTTCGCACAGGAAGTTCGGCGAGCTCCGGGCGGGCCAGTGCGCCGACCAGTTCCTGCACCACGGCCATGTCGGTCTGATTCGCGGAAACGATCAGGCCGTTGCCCACGGGGTCGGGGATGATGGCGACGCGGCCAGTGAGGCCACCGGGGTTGTCGTTGTTGGCACGCCCGATCTGCCCGATGGTCTGGTTGAGCAGCCCCGTGAGCGCCTGCGGGTCGGCCCCGGCGGGGAGCGTGATGATCGTGATCTGGCCCGGCTCGGCGGGGAGTTGCTGCTGGAGCAGCGTCGCGAGCTCGGCCACCCGATCGACGCCCCGCGACGATCCGATGATGATGAGCGAGTTCGTCGCCGGGTCGACGGCAAGCGTGATGTCCGCCTCGTCTGAGTCCGGCTCCACTGCGGCCGTCACAACCTGCACGTAGCCGATGATCAGCCGCAGACGCCCCGGCAGCAGGATGGGGTTGCGTGCGGTTTCGATATCCTCAGCGGGATCGGCGTCCCACTCCGGCCACTCATCGAGCTCGGAGTGCTCGGACTCGGGCGCATCGGCGGCGGGGGGCGTCGCCGGCGGGGCGGACTCTTCTTGCTTGATGAGGTCCTGGGCGTCGATGATCCGGACCTTCACGCCCTGTTGGCGCTCGAGCAGCCGCCGGACTGTCTCGGCGATCTCGCCGGCGTCGGCCTTGGAACGATCGATGGCAATGGTGCGCAGCGAGCGGCCGGAGGCGAGGGTGGCGCCGTCGAGGCGCTCGGCCAGAGACTCGATGGTCTTGAGCTGCTCAGGCGTGGCGCGAACGATCAGCGAGTTGCTGGCGCGATCGACCCTGACGGTCGGACGCGTGCCGGGCTGGTGGTCATAGACGCCGCTGACGGCGGCGGCGACTTCGTTGGCGTCCGCATTCTTCAGCGACAGGATGCGGACATCTTCGCGGCTGTCGCCGATGGGGCGATCGATCTGAGCGATCATCGACTCGATCGCCCGCACATCGTCGGCCGGGCCGTTGATCACCACGCCCTGACCCGAGGGGGCGGCAGCCAGCTTGACGAGCCGCTGCTGACGTGGTGACGACAACCGATTCAGCACCTCGACGGCGGCGTTGGGCTGGATGTGCTTCAGGTCCACCACAGAGACGACCTGCTCGCCGCCGCTGGGGCTCGCGCCGCCGACGGCGCGGCTCTCGGCTTCCTCCAGCAGGGCCCGGGCCTGCTCCAACTGCTCGGGCGATGCCATCAGAGCCAGCTTCTGGGCACCCGGCAGCGGGACCAGCACCGGGCGGCGGTCCTCGGGGAGGGCGGCGAAGAGGCCACGGACCAGCCCGGCGGCCTCGTTGGCGTCGAGCATCGTGAGCCCGAACGCGCCGAGCTTGCGCCCGGAGTCGAGCGTCTGGCTCTCGGGCACATCCAGCAGGGCGATCAAGGACTCGATCGTAGTGAGCCGGCCGGTCGCCCCGACGCTGATGATCGAGTTGGTCCGCTGATCGGCTTCGAGGCGCACGCCGGTCAGCTCTTCATCCTGGATGGTGCGGCGGTTGCCCTGCTGGTCGATGACGACCGTGCTCTTCTTCTCGGCGACGAGCACCTTGAGGCTGGCGAGCACATCCTCGGAGCGCACGTGCTTGAGCGGGAACACCTTGACCGACTCTTCGAACGCAGGCCGTGAGTCGAGCGCTTCGATGATGCCCGACAACCGCCGGCACTGGGCCGCGGTCTCGGTGATGATCACGGCGTTCTGCTGCGGCAGAGCGACCAGTGCTCCGTAGGGCGCCACCAGCCCGCCGAGCTGTTCGGCGAGACCCTTGGCCATGGCGTGCTTCAGCGTGATGACCACGCTGACGATCTGGTCATCGGTGATCGAGTCGGGCAGGTCGCCGACCTTGAAGGTCGGGACGGCCTCGGCCTTCATGTTCTCGAGTTTCTGGATGTACAGGAACCGCTGGTCCTGCCTGAGCATCACCCCACGGGTCTGCAGGATCGTGTTGAGGACCCGCAGCGCCTCCTCGACGGGGTAGGCGTTGTCGGAGATGAAGGTCAGCTTGCCCTCGGGGACATCCGTTTCGCGGATCACCGGCAAGCCGATCTGACGCGCAAAGAACTCCACAACCTGATCGAGGGGAGCATCCCGGAACGAGAAGCGGATTGCCTGGGGGGTCGACGTCTCTGGTGCGGGAGCGGCGACGGGAGCGGGTTGGGGAGCATCAGGCTCCATCGCCAGCCCGCGGGCAGCCCCAGCCGCCGCGACGAGCGCCGCCGTCCACACCATTGGCGTCGATCGTTTCACCATATCAGCCCTGGCCCTCGCTCTGGGCCCGGACGGGCGTCAACTCCGCTCGCTCGGGCCGCGTGGGCGGAGTCTAATCGATCCTGTGGTCCCGGGCGTCCAGAGCCTCCCCGAGCCCGATGGCGTAGCGGTGCCCACCCACGCTCACGAGCGCTGAGCCGTTGCTGACACCCAGAAACTCGACTTCATCCACAGCCTGTCCCACTGCGACGCTCCGGACCCGCTGGTCCCCGGAGCTCTGCAGCCACAGCTCCCACCCCGCGGCCCCCTGGGCCCAACCGGTCACGACCCAGCCGGCACCGTTGCGACGCTTCACCGGCGCTGGCGCCGCAACAGGCTCAGGAGCGGCCGCCGAGAGAACCGGGCGGACGAAATAGTTGCGGTCCATCAGGCGCGAGGCCAGCAGCATCTGGTCCGGGGCCATCTCGGCGAGCGCCGGGGACTCCCCCGGGTGCGGCAGATCGCTGAAGTAGAGCGTGTCGAGCTCGATCGTTACCGTCACGCGGTCGCGGCCGTCGGGCTTGCCGGCCTGAGGGGAGTCGATGGTGACCGAGCGGATGCGCATCGGCCACGGCTGGGATTCCAGGAGCGCCAGCATCGACCCGGCGGCCTGGACCGTGCCCTCGCCCCTGATGCGCCCCTCCACGACGTCGAAATCGGCGACCTCGCGTAGCGACCGCGTCGCGAAGATGCGCGACGCCGGGCTATCGACTGTGCCGCGGGCCTTGGAATCGACGATCACCGACTCAAGCCCGGCCTCCCGGCAGAGCGCCGAGAGTGCCACGCGCAGGTGATGGACGACGGATTCAGCATCCTTGCCGAGCGTGGTCGTGCTGAGCGATTGGAGCTGCTTGCGGTCCTTGGTGGCTTCACGGGTGTCGCGCTGCAACCCGGTGATCTGCGTGATGAGCCGGTCGCGTTCCTGCCGGCGTTCGCGGGCAGGACCGCCCAGCATGGCGGCATATGCCCACCACAGACACGCCACGAGTGCGACAACACCGATTGCGCCGAACATGGTCCGCCGGCGGCGCATCATCGTCCGCCTCCCGGGCTGCCCGCTTCGCGCTGGGTGGGCGTGCTCGGTCGGGCGTCACTCAACGGCGCGAGTTCGCCGGTCGTGAGGTCCATACCGAAGGCCTGCGGGTAGCGATCGTCCTTCACGCCGGCGCCGTCCTGGCCGACTGGGGCGACCGTGTACCGCGAGTCGCGAACAAAGCTGTCGCGGACCTGCTCGACAGCCCGGGCATCGACCGCCCTGCCGCTGATGCTGAGTCGGACCTCGGCCCCGCTCGACCACTTCTTCTGGTCGTAGTCTCCCCGGCCCTTGGCGAGGTATGTGAGCACAGGGGTCGACTGCGCCCGCACTGTCTGCACCAAGGCCCGGTCGGCCGTTGGCATGAGTTCGCCCATCACCGCCAGGTGCTCGAGCCACTGCGGGCTGGTCGCGGCCCAGCGCTCAGCGTGTTCGAGACGGGCGCTGGAACGCCAGGCCCGTTCACGTTCGGAGATCAGATCGTCGCGCTGAGTCTGCAGTTCGGCGATCTCGGCGTCGAGCCTGCTCAGCGTCAATCGAGAGGCGGTCATCAGCCCACCAACAACCAGCACCAGCCCCAGCGATGCCGCCATGGCGAGAATCCGGGCTCGCTGGCGCTGGTCCGGCGCGCGGCGCGGGTGGGCGAGGTCCAGGACCTGCCGCCGGGTTGTCCGTTCAAGCAGCATCCCCGCGAGCATCAACGCTCCAGCGGACAGTGGGTGCTCGCCCTCGGCCAGCTCGGGGGCGCGTTCCACGCTCGTGGGCAATCGGAGCACCGAGCACGGCATCTCCAGCGCCTCAGCGCACGCCGCCGCCGCCGCCTCGGCGTCCGGCGACTCACTCAGCACCACGCATCCGGTGACCTGCTGCGATTCCGGCTGCGAGCGGTAGCTCATCCATGTGCGCTTGGCCTCGGTGGCGATCCGGCGCGAGGCCAGTTCGGCATCGCTGGCTTCCTGACCCGCCGCGGGCCCTGCGTGAGACGACCCCTCGGCGCGCCGCGAGAACACGAGGTGCCCGCCTTCGATGACGAAGTACTCGGCCGCATCCTGATCCAGCGCGATGCCGAGCGTCACCGTGTCGCCACGGCCCGAATGCGCCGCGACCAGCGCGGCAGCGCCGGCGGTCTTGAGGCCCACACGATCGAGTTTCAGACCCGCCGCACGAACAAACGCCTGCACCTCGGCGATCCGCTCAGGAGGGAGCGCGGTCGCAAGCACCACGCATCCGCTGCCGGACTCGGACGTCGTCGCCCCGTGCTCGATCACTACGAAGTCAACCACGGCCTCGTCGGAGGCAATCGGCAGTTGCCGGGTCATTTGAAGCTGGACCATGCCGACCAACTCGCCCATGCCGCCGGTCGCCACCGGGAGAGTCAGCCGCTTGAGGACCACCTCGTGCCGCTCAAGGCCCACGACCGCCCGTGTAGCCTCAAACCCGTTGGCGTGCAGCTTGCCTTTGAGCCACTCGCCGAGTGTCACGGGGTCGGCAGCCTGGCCGGCGGGGCGGTCCCAGTGGGCCCAGCGGGTCAGGCGCAGCCCACCCGAGCCGACTTCCCCCTCCACCACGGTGATGTGGTTCGAGCCGAGTTCAATCGCCAGTTGGGTTCCGCGAGCGCTCACCGGTGGTCTGGTCCTCCTGCGACACTTTCCATCGACCAACCCGGGTACCCCGGGTGACAGTCACCGGTCCGAGTGGAGCTTCCGATTCTGCCGCGCTCGATGGGGCGGGCGGCGGCGGAGGCCTGCCCCGCCCGCGCGGCCCTGCGGGCACGAAGGGCTCGGGGGCCGGCGTTGCGGGCGCGGCCTCCGGACCCTCCGGATCGTTGGCGGCAGCGCTCTCGGCCTCCGCAAACAGGATATCCGCGGCCGCCTCGAGGAGCGTCGCCTCACGGAAATAGGCCAGGCGCGGGAGTGGGTCGGTCAGGTCGATCACGACCTCAAAGGCGACCCGGTCCCGCAGCAGCAGTTCGTCCAGGTCGCCGCTTCGGGCCCTCCCCAGGTCCATCTCATCCCGACGCTCAAGCCCCGCTTCGACCCGAACGCGCCACTGGAGCGACCGAACTGTCAGATGGTCGATCGCTTCTGCCATCTGCTCCGCGGTCACGATGCCTTCGGTCAGCGGCCAGAGCACGCTGGCTCGGCGGTCCGAGGCGAGCCCGGCTCGGGTGGCGACCAGCCGCCCGGCGATCTGCTCATCGAATCCCGGGACCGCGGCGAGCACCTCCGCCGGTGCGTGCGTCAGGTCCACCATGCCGGAAACGAACGAATCCTCACTGATCGCCAGCGCGTCGAGCGCGGCGATCTGAATCGCCTGATCGAGCGCGCCCCGAGAGAGGGCGCTGAGCAGCTCGGCAGGTGATCCTGGTGGACGGCCCACCTGCAATGCGGCCGCAACACTCGCGCCCCATTCGTCGCCAAGCCGCTGGTTAATGGCAAGCGCGAGGTCCTCGCTCCAGGGTGTGGCCACCTTGACCCGTTCGAGACCGACATCGTCTGGAGACCTGGCGCCGGCTTCGACCTGCGGATCGAAACTGAACACGGTCAAGAGGTCCATCAGCGCCGTCGGGGGTGCGTCCACAGCCTCCGATGCGTCAGTCTCAGGGGTGTCGCCGTAGAGCATCCTGGGGGTGATGCCGCTGATGCGGAGAAGTCCCTCGGTTGACTGGAAGCGCTCCTGCTGACGATCGGTAACGATTCGTGCGGCGAGCTTCTCATCGACTCCCGGAACTTTCGCGAGCATCTCCGCTGTCGCGGAGTTGATGTCGAGCTTGGCCGCCTCGGGTTGGGCGACCAGTCCGCCGCGTGACACGAGGCGAACGACGCCGCGCTGCCCTGCTTCGTCGAACAGCACCCAGGACGAGGTCAGCTCGGGGCTCTCGCCGCGGAGCAGGGCCGGTCGCTGGGCCGCCATCTCGCTCATGACAGCCTGAACGCCCGACCACGCCATCGCACGCGAGCGCTGGGATCGTGCGGACGCCGCCACACCGAGCGAGTCGGCACGGGACATCGCCAGCACACCCGCCGCCGCCAGGGCGCCAAGGACCACCACCAGCAGGACCGCCGGCAGGGCCAGGCCGCGCTGTGTACGCCCCATCACAGCAGCAGCCCCCCACTCTCGCCGGCGCTATCGGGCACGGCGATGATGCGGAGCCGGTCCGGCTCGCCAAGGTCCGGCGCCTCGACCGGTGCGACCCCGAACCCCTCATCGGCGGCGTCAGGTTCAGATGTCGCAGGTGCAATGCGGGGGCCGTCTCCGACGAACCAGAGTGCCACTTCCACCGCGGCGGGAAGCCGCCCCGCTTCGGTGCTGTCGTAGCTGTCGGCCCATTGCGTTCCGGTGTGGTACCGGAACCGCAGGCGGGCGACACGGCTGGAGATCACCTCATCCACCGCGGGTGCGGCGGCATCCCCGATCACAGCTCGCTGCGAGGCCTGCAGTACACCCGATGACGAGTCCCATCGGTACGACACTTCAAGCACATCGGATCCCGCCGACGCGGCATCGACCGCGACGCCGCACGTCAGGATGCGGATACTCTGCGCATCTCCCTTGACTCCCGCACCCTGCCGCCCGCCGCCCGCCATCGACATCATCAGTTCCCGTTCCAGCCCGTCGATCAGCACCGTCCCGACGCGTGACGCCTCGCTGAGGCGGGCAAGCGTCGCTCGTTGGCGGGCGAGGTCTTTCGAGAACGCCGCCATCCCCAGCGCAAGAAGAACGAACAAGCCGATACCGACCAAAAGCTCGATCAGCGTGAAGCCGGGTTGCCTTGCCATGGACCGGTTCATCGGGTCGCCCCCGCCGCTGAACCAAGCCGAACCAACTGCCCGAGGGCGTAGAGCTCCTCCCGCTGATCGGAGCGATCGCTGCCTCGTGACACCCGCACGGTGATCATCACCAGCCCATCGAACGAGGACGGTGACGTCTCGATGGTCAGCGACCACCCTGACGGTTCGGTCGGCGCATCCTCGAAGCCGGCCGACTCCTCGCTCCACTTTGGCACCGGACCGTCGAGCTGCTCGGGTGTCGCCAATCCCGACTCGAGCGACGACAGTGTGGAACGGGCCAGATCCATCGCGCGGAGCAGGTCGCGCTCGCGCCTGGCCTCGTGGGCCGCGCCACGCATGGCCGCCAGGATCGCGAGCCCGGCGGCGACGAACACCGCGACCGCAACCATCCCCTCGATCAGCAGCGCGCCGCGTCGGGTCACGGTTCGCTCCCGAGTCTCTCGACACCCGGGGTCAGGCGCCGGAAACGCAGGCGGACCGTTTGGTCCTTGTGCGTCAGTCCCAACTCCGACCGCGGCAGACACCGACCATCCGGCAACAGGAGTGCAACCGGGCTGTCAGAGTCGGACCCTTGGGTTGGGGTTGCTTCCACTTCGTCGGTTGGCGGTCCGAGGGCCTGAACGGTCACGCCGTCGGGATAGATCACCACCGATCGGTATTTCGGAGGAGCTGCCCCGGACTCGGAGGCTGCGGCCGCTGACACCGGCGCGACAGCCAGCATCCAGTGCGAGTCGGACCGGGGGCGGGCGTACAGCCCGAGCGTGGTGCCTTCCAGCATTGCTCTGGCGCGTGCTGACGCGACGCCGTGCGCGGTCCGATCGACCGCTTCGTTCATCACGCGATCGGCACGAGATCCCGACAATGTTGCCAGCGCAAGGCCGGCCAAGGCCGCCAGCACCCCAAGCACGACGATGACCTCGATCAGCGTGAAGCCGGGTCGGCGCATCGGGCGGCCCCTGATGGTGTGCACCCTCGGTGCGACTTCTGCTACTGGCCGGTGGTCGGTGCAGCCCCGCTCTCGGTCTCGGGTGGCCACGACACGATGTCGTCGGCGGTGCCCTCTTCCCCGTCCGGGCCGTTGGACCACAGGTCGTAGTCCTCCTCGTGCTCGGACTCGGGACGGTAGTTCCACGGGCGGCCCCACTGGTCGTTGGGCGAGGGCTTCTGGAGGAACCGGCGCCACTTGGTCTGGGTCGCCTCGTCGTCGGTCTGCAGTGCTTCGCGGTCCCAGAGCACGGCGAGGCCCTCCTCCTCCGTGGGGTAGCGGTCGAACGTGAGGTTGAAGTTCTCAAGCGCCTGCTGGAGGTTGGCCATCTCGATCTGTGCGATGCCACCCTTGGCCTGCTTGCGGCTTCCCATGACGTTGACCGCCACGATGCCCACCAGCGCCACGACGATCGCGATGGCAATCATCACCTCGATCAGGGTGAAACCTCGCCCGCTCCGCCTCACCACCCGACAGTCTTGCTGCATGCTGCGTTCTCCTCCTGCGTGGACTTGGTCACGGATCTCCCCGCCGCTGACGGGTCGCGAATCATTGTACGCCCGCATCACTGGTCAGCCGGAGCATCGGCAGAATCAGGGCCGCGGCAATCACGGCGATCGACAGAGCCAGCAGCACGATCATCGCCGGCTCGATGAGCCGGACGGCGGCCGTCAGGCGCCGATCCAGTCGTTTCTCGAGCGTTTCGGCCGCCGAGAGCAGCACCACGTCGAGGTTGTTGGCCGACTCGCCGACGCTGATGATCTCCAGCACATCGTCGGGAAACAGGCCGCTCTCGGCCAGCGGGCCGGCCAGCGACCGCCCGGCGCGGACCGCCTCGGTGGCGCCGTCGACCGCCTCCTGCAGCGGCCGCAGGCCCGCGGCGTCTCGGGCGATCCCCATGGCCGACAGCATCGTCACGCCGTTCTGGAGCAGCGTGCCGAGCACCCGACAGAATCGCGCCACCGCCAGGGTTCGCAGGATCGGCCAGACGATGGGCAGACGCTGCAGCCGTTCGATGATGCGGCGCCTGATTGCGGGCTGTCGCAGCAGACCGACCAGGACGATCGGCACCCCCACAAGCAGGCCCAGCAGCACGGGCCAAAACCCCAGGATCACGTCGCTCAGCCCGAACACGATCCGCGTGAGCAGTGGCAGTTCGATGCCTTCAAACACGCCCTTGAACTGCGGCACATAGACGAGGAACACCGCCAGCACCAGCACCAGGCCGAGGCTCGACACCACCGCGGGGTACACCAGGCTGCCGACGATCTTCTGGCGCAGCTCGACCTGGCCGGTCACCAGCGCGGAGAGGCGGGCCAGAGCCGGTTCGAGGAACCCCCCCTTCTCGCCCGCCCGGACCATTGCGATGTGGATCGGCTTGAAAGTGAGCGCGTGGGCCTCCATCGCGCGTGCCAGGTCCTGGCCATCTTCGACGGCCTTGGCAAGGTCAGTGAACACCCCCGCCACCGATGGCGAACTCTTGCGACCACCGATCAGCTTGATCGCCCGGAGCAGCGGCACCCCGGCCCGAAGCAGGTCGGCCAACTGCTGGTACGCGGTGGCGAGTTGAGCACCCGAGACGCGTCGGCCACCACTCATCCGCCGCTGAGCGGCCCGCCCATGGTCCTCGTTGATCGACACGGGCGTCAGCCGCTGGCGATCAAGGTCCGCCAGGACGGCCTGCCTGGACGGCCCGTCGAGGACACCCTGACGACGTTCGCCAGAGGCGGTGAGCGCGATGTACCGGTATGCCGGCATTCGCGGAGCATACCGCCGGAGCCTGACCGCTCACGAAGTCACCGATCACTGGGCCTTGAGCAACTCCTCGATCCGGGCGGTCAACGCCGGGTCGTCCGGGGCCGTCCGCGGCTCGAAGCGGGCGACGACGCGGCCGCTGCGGTCGGTGATGAACTTGGTGAAGTTCCACTTCGGGTCACCGCCCAGCGGCTCGGGCAGTCCGGCCAGCCGCTTGTAGAGCGGGTGCTGGTCGTCACCCTTGACGCTGATCTTCTCGAACATGGGAAAGGTGACGCCGTAGGTGCTGGAGCAGAACTCCGCGATGTCTTCGTTGGTCCCGGGTTCCTGGTTCCCGAAGTTGTTGGCCGGGAAGCCCAGGATGACCAGGCCCTTATCCTTGTGCGACTGGTAGAGCTTTTCGAGCTCGGCGTACTGACGCGTCAGACCGCACTTGCTGGCGGTATTGACGATCATCACTACGCGCCCCTTGAACTCCGCGAGGTCCTGCGTCGAACCATCGATCCGGTTGACGGTGAACCCAAGGGCGTAGTCCGGGCCTTGCGGCGCTCCGGCATCGCCCGCCGATGGCGAGGCCGCGTCAGGCTTCTCCGCACGCGCCTGCTGCTGATGCAGCATCGCCGCGCCAACGGCGACCGACCCCGCGACGAGCGCCAGCACCAATCCCTTGCCCCCGATACCGCCGATGCAGCAGCACATGATGTGACCCTTTCCTGTATGTCCGAGCCCCATTCTATCCCGGTGTTCAGGACGCCTACACTCGCCCCGTGGTCGAACTCCGACGCAAAGTTCGCTTCGCCATCAACCCCGAGGGGGTTTCAGCACCCAGCGACGTGCCTCGGGACACCAACGGATTCGCGGGCATCCCGGCCATGCGCGGCCTGGGTCGCCACTACGAGGTGGAACTGGTCTGCCGAGGCGAGCCGGATCCGTCGACCGGCTACCTGATCAACATCAAGGACCTGGATTCCGCCGTCCGTCAGGGAGTTGTGCCGCTGGTTGAGCGGGCTTGCCGTCTGGCCGGGTGGGTTGAGCCGGCGGACCTGCTGCCCGAGTGCATCGCGGCGGTCGGGGAGCGGCTGGGCGATGGACGGGCCCGTCTGCACTCCCTGCGATGGTGGCTGAGCCCGACCTACAGTCTTGAAATGAGCCCTCAATCCACAGACACCGCGGTCATCCGCCAGCAGTTCGACTTCGCGGCAGCCCACCGGCTGCACGTGCCGGGGCTCAGCGACGAGGAGAACCGGGCGGCCTTCGGCAAGTGCAACAACCCCGCCGGGCACGGCCACAACTACCGGATCGAGCCCGCGGTTGCCCTCAGTGTCGCCGCCCGCCCCGCCTTTTCGCTGGCTGATTTGGAACGCCTCACCGATCAGGTGCTGATCCAGCGGTTTGATCACAAGCACCTGAACCAGGACACGACAGAATTCGCCCCGGGCACGGGGGTCAATCCGTCGGTGGAGAACATCGCCAGGGTCTTCTATACCCTGCTGGCGCCGGCCATCGACCGAGAATCTCGCGGCGGTGCGTCCCTGAGGTCGATCACGGTCTGGGAAACCGAGAAGACCAGCGCCACCTTCCCCGCCTGATTGTTCCAATGGGCTTCCGGCCGTGCTAGGCTGCTCTGCTGCCGGTACCGGCAGCGACGAGGGGATGTTGATGGGCATCGCGACCGTCCTACTCGAACGAGGCTTGATCACACGCGAGCAGCTCGAGCTGGCGCTCGCCGAGCACAAGGCCACGGGCGAGCGTCTGGACCACACCCTGGTTCGCCTGGGGATGGTCAGCCCATCCCAGGTCACTCGGGCGATCGGCGAGCAGTTCGACATGCCCATCGTCGACCTGGCGACCATCGATGTCGAGCCGCAGGTTCTGGCCGCGCTCCCGTCCCAGATCGTCTTCCGGCAGCGCTGCGTGCCGATCGCTCGTCTTGGCGGCCCCCTTGGCTCCGGACCGCCGCGCCTGCGGATCGCCACCAGCGACCCCTTCGAGCTGACGGTCTTCGACGAGCTGCGCCTCTTGACCAACTGCGCCATCGAGCTGGTCCTGGCCGAAGAAGAAGACCTGCGCGAGTTCATCCGTCGGCACTACGGGGTCGGCGGCGACACGCTCGATGCCATGAGCCGCTCGGCCGGAGCCCGCGATGCCGATCAGGCTTACGAAACCGGCGAGCACGCCGCCGACGACGCCGAGATGGCCCAGGAGGCCAGCGTCATCAAGCTGGTCAACGATCTGATGGTCGAGGCCGTTTCGGCCCGGGCGACTGACATCCACATCGAGCCGTATGAGCACAAGCTGATCGTCCGCTTCCGGGTCGACGGGGTGCTGCAGCGGGCTCAGGTGCCGCCGTCGATCAATCAGTTCGCCGCCGCGATCATCAGCCGCATCAAGATCATGGCGAACCTCAACATCGCCGAGAAGCGCCGCCCCCAGGACGGGCGCATCAGCCTCCGGGCCAAGGGCGAGACGTTCGATCTGCGCGTCAGCGTGATCCCGATGCTCTTTGGCGAGGGGGTGGTCCTCCGCGTCCTGAACAAGACCGCGGTGCTGATGGGTCTCGAAGACCTCGGGATGCCCGCCGAAGTCCTGACCCGCTGGGACCGCCTCATCTCCAAGCCCCACGGCATCCTGCTGGTCACCGGCCCGACAGGCTCGGGCAAGAGCACCACCCTCTACGCCTCACTCAACCGCATCGTGAGCGAGGAGATCAAGGCCGTCACGATCGAGGACCCGGTCGAGTACCACGTCAACGGCGTCAACCAGATCCAGGTGAACCACAAGCTCGGGCTCGACTTTGCCTCCGGACTGCGCGCGGTCCTGCGTCACGACCCCGATGTGATTCTCATCGGTGAGATCCGCGACAAGGAGACCGCCGAAGCGGCCGTGCAGTCATCGCTCACCGGACACGTGGTCTTCTCGACGCTGCACACCAATGATGCAGCAGGCGCCATGCCCCGACTGCTCGACATGGGCGTCGAACCGTACCTCGTCGCGTCGAGCATCGAAGGCGTCATGGCTCAGCGTCTGGTGAGGCGGGTGTGCAGGCACTGCGCCTGCGAGCAGACGCCCGAGCCCCACGAGATCCCCGACGACTTCCTGGCGTACCATCGCAGCCGCGCCGAGACTGCCGGTCATGCCGTCGCGGTGGCCGAACCGCCGATGCTCATGCGCGGCCGCGGCTGCAAGGCCTGCCTCAACACCGGGTACCGGGGTCGGATCGGGGTCTACGAACTCATGGTGGTCTCCGACCACGCCCGCGACATGGTGATGCGCCGGGCCAACGCCACGCAGATTGCCCGGGCCGCGCTCGAGGAGGGCAACCTCTCGATTCTGCGCCATGACGGCTACGCCAAGGCGATCGCGGGCATGACCACCATCGCCGAGGTCCTCCGCGTCGCCCGCCAGTAGGGAGCGCCCCAGGCATTCGTTCGGGCGGCAACCCCGCCCAGGCCGATGGTCTGAGCGCCCGAGGCTGTCGCCCGTTCACCAACCCATCACCGGGATTAGAGTAGATCTGTGCCCCGCCCACAGGACCCCATCACCGGCGATCCCGACCGCATCCTGATCATCAGGCCCAGCGCGCTGGGAGATGTCTGTCGTTCGGTGCCGGTGCTCGCCAGTTTGCGTCGTCGCTTCCCCGCCGCCCGCATCGACTGGCTGGTTCAGGACACCTTTGCGCCCGCCATCGCGGCCCACCCGGCGCTCACCAATGTCGTCAGGTTTCCGCGATCCAAGCTGCGCCTTAAGCACCTCATGACCCCCGACGGCCTGGAGCGGCTGGCGGGCCTGCTGGGCCAGGTGCGAAAGGCCCGTTACGACGTTGTCTACGACTGCCAGGGGCTCATGCGCAGCGGCTTCTTCGCATGGTCCACGCGGGCCCGCCGGCGCGTGGGCTACGCCAATGCCGCCGAGCTTGGCTGGATGGGGGTCAACCAGCGCGTGCCGGTGCCGCGGCAGATGCACGCCGTTGATCGGATGCTCGCGCTTGTGGAAGCGACGGGCGTGCCTGCGGTGCGCGACATGCGCCTGTTCACCATGCCCGGCGACCGCATGGGCGTCCCGCCCGAGCTGCTCGACCAGCCCTATGTGGTATTAGCCCCGACCAGCCGCTGGCCGGGCAAGCGCTGGCCCCCCGATCGATTCGCTGAGTTGGCCACGGCGATCCTTAGCAGCGGTCTCGCCGCGTGGATCGTGATCGTCGGTTCCATCAGCGAACGCGAGCAGTGCCAGCCCCTCACGGAACTGGCCCGACGCGAACCCCGCATCGTCGACCTCATCGGCCAGACGGATGTTGGACGTCTCATGGCGATCATCGAGCGATCGGCGCTGGTGGTGGCCAACGACTCGGCCGCGCTCCACATGGCGGTCGGTTTCGATCGTCCGTTCGTCGGGCTGTACGGCCCGACGCGGACCGAGCTTGTCGGCCCGTACCAACGCGAGCAGGATGTCATCCACGGAGCACCCGACGCGAGCGATCTGAGCCACAAAGACGAACACACCGGCGCACAGGCGATGGCGTCGATTCAGACCGCCACGGTGATCGAAGCCGCGCTGTCGCGCCTTGCCGGAATTTCTCCCTCGGCGAACGGTCGGCCAGCCGGTGCTTATGGGCCGGCGCCAACCCCGCTCGCGCTCGCCCGCGACCACGCAGGGCCGCCACCCAGCCCCCGGAACGCTCGGCCGTCCGCTGCATCCTGAACGGTCGCGCAGCCCGACCGTGACTTTGAACACCGCCACCGCCGGCGACCCTGGCGCTTCTACCATCTGGCCGGCATGATCCTTCTGGCCAGCAAATCACCCCGGCGGCTCCAGTTGCTCCAGGAGCATGGACTGCCGTGCCGCACGATCGAGTCGGGAGTCGACGACTCACAGTTGTCGCCGCCGCCGGTTGCGCCGGAGCACTGGACCATGGCGCTGGCCTACCTCAAGGCCAGGGCCGCACTGGACCGGGCTGATGGCATCCAGACCGGTGCGACCGTGCTGGGCGCCGACACCGTGGTGGTCAAGGGCGATCGGATCATCGGCCAGCCGCGAGACGCTCAGGATGCGCGGCAGATCATCCACTTGCTCCGCGGCGGCCGGCATCGCGTGGTCACCGGCATGGCCCTATTGGCGCATGGCCGTCCCCGTCGCGTCATCGTCGATGTCGCCACGGTCACGTTCGGCCCGGTTCCCGATGAGTCGATCGCCGCGTACATCGATTCGGGGCAGTGGCGGGGCAAGGCGGGCGGCTACAACCTGTTCGAGCGAACGAACGCCGGCTGGCCCCTGAGCGTGCAGGGCGACCCGACCACCGTGGTCGGCCTGCCGATGCGGCTGCTGCTGCGGGAACTGGGCCCTCTCACGATCCACACCCCCACCCGCGGCGTGCCCGGCGGTACAACTGTACCCCAGTGATCCTGATCGCTTCGCTCATCCCGGCCTGGTTCTGCGTGCCCGTGGCCGCGATGCTCTTCGCGATCGTGGCCCTTCACCTGCGAACGACCGCCAGGTCGGACCACCCGCCCAGCCGCAAGCGGATCCGACTGGCCAACGGAATCCTGATCCTCATCAACCTGCCGCTGCTGACCGCCGGCTTTTCACTGGTCAATCCAAACGTCCACCCCAAGCCATGGGTGCTGATCTGGGTGGCGGCGATGGTGTTGCTGGCGTGCAACGTCGGGCTGGCGATCCTCGATGTGGTGAACACGCTTCGCCTGACACGCCGCGAGTCACCGCGTCTGCCGTTGTCCCCCGGCCCTTCTCGCGGGCCCGACGCCACGGATGCACGCCCCGATGGCCGCTGACCGACGCGATCGCCCGCCGGTTCCCGCGTGGCTCGGGCGTCCGCTTGAGCCGGTCTATCGGGCCGTGGTCGCCCGGCGCAACCGCGCCTTCGACACCGGCAGGCGCGTGTTCCGCCCGCCTGTCCCGGTCCTCAGCGTCGGCAACC
>SXGQ01738636.1_pt1 | contig 30897 bp, 19 predicted proteins | sample 3178371 | NCBI WGS metagenome assembly SXGQ01 (sample SAMN11356859, study PRJNA531348) | freshwater metagenome | isolation source: freshwater sample F1-20 | place: China: Fuxian Lake, Yuxi | collected 2017-12-25
GGAGGACCGCCGCCGAAGCCGCCTGGGGTACCGCCTCCAAAACCACCTGGCATGCCCCCCGGCATTCCACCAAAGCCACCGAAGCTGCGACCGCCGGAGTCTCCGCCCCTTCCGCCTCTGTCGCCCCCACGGTCGCCGCCTTTGTCGCCCCCACGGTCGCCGCCTTTGTCGCCCCCACGGTCACCCCCGCGGTCGCCGCCCCGGCTGCCGCGGCCGAATCCGCCGTCCTGTGCGAGCAGGGATTCGGCGCCCAGCAGGGCCGCCGCAAGCATCAGTGATGTGTACATTTGTTTCATATGTGTGCTCTGGAACGCCGGATTCTGGGAGTGGACCGGAGACTAATCGATCTATTATGCCTTCAAACCCTGATTGTCCCTGTCCGTTTCGGGAATCTTTCCAATTTTTGCAGACCCCCACCGGAGAATTGTGGGTTTGACAGCGAAGGAAGCTGGGGGATCCAGGCAGAATCCTCGTCAGGACCTTTACGTTCAGGGGCAGCTGCGGCATCGGGGGGCGATTCCCTGGGTTCGGTTCATGCCGGCTGCCTGCGAATGCGAAGATTATCAGGATGTACTCAAGTCTGCGTGAGTGTACATTTGTATCGGATCTGATTATGCGACCTGGATGGAAGATTCCCGTGATCAATTTGCAGGTGGTTGTCGGGCGGACCCTGTTTTGCACTGGTCTGCTGCTGACCGCAGTGTTATGTGCTCCGGCTGCACACGGCCAGGCTCGTGCCGGCTCCGAAGCGGATCTGCTCCGCCGTGATGAGATCCAGCAGGAACTGGGTCTGTCTGAGACTCAGAAGACGCAGCTTTCCGAGGTCGCTGCAGCGGGGAATCCGGGTCGAGAGATTTTCGATCCCTTTCTGCAGCGGATGAAGGACGAGAAGGACGAGGCGGCTCGCACGAAGATACGCGAGGAGATGCAGGCTGCGGTGGCAGCGGCTAAGGAGGGTGTTTCAGGCAAGGCTTTGGCTCTGCTGGACAGCCGGCAGTTGAAGCTGCTGCGAACCATCTACATCCGTGAGGCGGGTGTTCGTGCGCTTTCGGATGCTCGTGTGGCCGCTGATCTGGCGTTGACGGACGAGCAGAAGAAGCAGTTGGAGACCTTTTCGACTCAGCGTCGCGAGGCATCGGCGGCTCTGGGATTTAACGCGACTGAAGAGCAGCGGGCGGCGTTTACGAAGGAGTGGGATGACAAGTATCAGGCGGTCCTGACGGCTGAGCAGAAGACGAAATGGACGGAGCAGGCTGGACCGCAGGCGGTGGCAGCGGTTGCTGTTCCGGGTGCTGCTGCGGCTCCGGGGGCTCCCGTGGTACCGGCTGCTGGCGGAGCGGCTGCTTACGATCCGCAGGCTCAGGGTGCTGCTCCCCCGGGCGCAGTGGTGGTGTCCAGTTTTGGTGCGGCGGCGGTTCCAGGGGAGCGTGCTGAGAAGCTTTCGTTCAACATGCGATATGCGCCCTGGGATCAGGTGCTGCAGGATTTTGCTGCGGCGGGTGGCTATACGCTTGACATTACTCAGCTGCCCACGGGCACCTTCACTCACATCGATTCCGCTGAGTACACAATTTCGCAGGCGATGGACATTATCAACGGGTATCTTCAGCGTAAGGGGTATACGCTGGTTGTGAAGGACAACTTCCTGGTTTGCGTAAACGTTGACAAAACGATACCTCCGAATCTGATTCGTGACGTGTCGGTCGACGACCTGCTGAAGGTCGACAAGGGGACTCGAACGATCGGCGAGAACGAGATTGTTCGTATTGAGATTCCTCTGGAGAAGCTTGATGTGGGTGTGATGGCTCAGGAGGTCGAACAGCTGCTGGGTCCTTTGGGCACCATGACTGCTTTTACTCAGACCGGCACACTGATCATTGCTGACACGGGTGCCAACCTGCGCCGGATCAAGAGCTATGTCGATTCGGCTCTGGGGCGAATGGAAGATGAGCTGGTGTTCAAGTCGTATTATCTTGAGCATATTGCGGTTGAGGAGGCTGAGTTCATGCTGCTGGCGCAGTTCGGCATGCGTCAGGGCGTGACCAACGTCAGTGCCGGCTCCGGTGGCGACCGTCGGGGCGGTGCTCCGCAGCCTCAGGCTCCGGCTCGTACGAACACCCTGCAGGTCTTCTCGGATACTCGCACCAACAGTCTGCTGGTCACAGCGGCTCCTGACCAGCAAAAGCTGGTTGAGGAGATCATCAAAACTCTGGATGTCGACAAGGACCCGAAGGGCAACCCGCTGGACGGCACGGACCGACGCGGTCCATACCTGAAGGTTTACAAGGTGTCGGGGCGTGCCGACCAGGTGGCTCAGAGTATCGATGCGATGCTGCCGGGTGTGGTTGTGAATGAAGACGGTCAGGCTGGTACGGTGCACATCTTTGGCACGACGAAGCAGCATGATCAGGTGTCTGAGTGGGTGAAGTCCTTTTCAGAGGGTACGGGAGCATCTGGTTCAGTGGCGGTGATTCCGCTGGTGAAGATGGACCCTTTGACGGCTGCCGCCACATTGCGGAATTTGTTTATCGCTGAGGGCAATGCGGCTCCTACGGTGGAGACGGATCTGTATGGCAACCGGATCATTGTGAAGGGCACGGCTGCTCAGGTGGAGCAGATACGGCAGGTGCTGCGTGATCTGGGAGAAGAGGGTACAGGTCAGCGGAACAAGGGTGAGGGTGGTCCGATTCGTCGGTATTCGCTGCGTGGCCGTGATCCGGCGGAATTTTTTGAGTATTTGCAGAAGGAGTGGCAGGCTGCAGAGAAGTCGAACATTCGGATTGTAGTGCCGGCAAAGAGCGGTCCGATTCGCGATCTGAAGACTCCGACTGGCTCCCTGCAGTCAGAGGAGCCATCGCCTGAGGCTCCGGCCAGTGAAGCGCCGGCACCGGGGACCACTGGTGAGCGGCAGCCAGCGACCACGTATCGTGGTCGCAGGTCTGATGCTGGCGGGATTCGCAAAGAGACTTTTTATTATCCGGTGCGACAGGAGGCTGCTGCGGCTCCTCAGTTGCCGCCTCGCGAAGCGAGCCAGGATGAAGCCGCGGCTGGTGCTCCTGATATTCAGATTGTCGTCGACGGGGATGACCTGCTGTTGTTGTCGAAGGACGAGGACGCGCTGGATCGTCTGGAAGAGATGATGGATTTTTTGCAGGAGTCCATCCCCTTCAGGACTCGCTGGACGGTCTTTTATCTGCAGGCGTCGGACGCTACGGAAACTGCGGGTTTGCTTGAGCAACTGATGCCCAGCAGCAGTGTTACAAGCACGGCGGCGGATTCGTCCTTCAGTTTAAGTTCGATGTTCAGCCCGATTACTCAGTCGGTTTCCAGCATGACGGGATTGTCGGGTCTGGGCGCGAATCCTCAGACGCTGCGAATCATCCCGGATCCTCGAGCCAACTGCCTCTACATCACAGGTCCGCAGGCAGCAGTGGATGAAGCGGAATCACTGTTGCGGGTGCTGGATTCGAATGAGATGCCGGAGTCATTGCGGGAGTTGCAGCCGCGTCGCCTGGCTGTTCTGCACGCGGACGTGGACGAGGTGGTGACCATTGTCAACGACGCCTTCAAGCCTTATATGGAGCCGGCCGGCGGGCGTGCTCAGCAGAACAATCCGCTGGCGGCGATGTTTGGTGGTGCTGGTGGTGGTGGCCGGGGAGCTCGTAATGAACCCACGGGGGTGCAGATGACGGTGGCGGTTGACCGTCAGAACAGTACGTTGATTATTTCCAGCAGTGAAGCGTTGTTTCAGAAGGTGAAGATGCTGGTGGATGAGGTGGATCAGACGGCTCAGCAGGCGAATCGTACGGTGCGAGTTGTGCAGCTGCAGCATTCGGATGCGGCGACTGTTCAGCGTTCGCTGACCAGCCTGTTTCCGCGTGTCACCACCAGTTCGACTCGTCCTTCTTCTTCTTCCTCATCGTCGTCCTCCTCGCAGGGGGGTTCTGGTGGTTCCGGCTCGAACGCTCCGGGAAGCCCGGGCCAGCAGGCTCAGGATCCATTCCAGCAGATGATGATGGATCGCATGCGTCAGCGGGGCGGGGATACGGGTAGTGGTCGCGGTGGTTTCAGTCCGTTCGGCGGTGGTGGTGGCAGCCCGTTTGGTGGCGGTGGCAGTCCTTTTGGCGGTGGCAGCCCCTTTGGTGGCGGTGGTTTTGGCGGCCGCGGAGGCGGGGGTTTTGGCGGTCGTGGTGGCGGTGGTCGGTGATTTGTTTCATGTATCCCGCGGGACAGGGCGTGTGAGCTGCTATGGAACTTGGACAGCTGCTTATCAGTGAAGGTTTGGCGACTCGGGAGCAGATCACTGCGGCTCGTGAGGCCCATTCCGGTTCGCGCATAGATCAGGCGCTGATTCGGATGGGGGTGGTGACTGAGGACAGGCTGCTGCAGACGCTTTCCAGCGAGTTTGGAATGCCGTATGTGGACCTGAAGAACGTGCAGGTGGATACGGATCTGCTGGCGAAGTTTCCCACGTCATCCATTTACCGTCATTCGCTGCTGCCGCTGTATCGGCAGAACGGCCATGTCGTGGTGGCCACATCGGATCCTTTGAATTTGGAGGGTCTGGACGAGCTCAGTACGGTCAGTGGTTTCCGTCTGTCCCCTGTTCTGACTCGCAGCGGCGAGCTGGGCAGTCGGATACATGAGCTTCTGGGTGTCGGTGGTGACACGATCAATGAGCTGGTGCGTCGCAAGGCGGACGAGGGCATTGAGCTGCTGGAGGAGATCAACGAGGACTTTGGCGAGCTGGCCGAGGGGGCTCAGGCGCCATCCGTGATCAAGCTGGTGAACGAGTTGCTGATGGAGGCGGTGAAGCTGCAGACCAGTGACGTGCACATCGAGCCGCAGGAGAACGGCATGCGTGTGCGTTTCCGGCTGGACGGCATGCTGCGGATCCAGCCCACTCCTCCTGAAATTGCCCAGTTCTACAACGCCATTGTGACTCGACTGAAGATCATGTCACACCTGAACATAGCCGAGAAGCGGCTGCCGCAGGACGGGCGTATCAAGCTGCGTGTTTCGGGGCGTGAGGTGGACGTGCGTGTGTCGATCATCCCGATGCTGCATGGGGAAGGCGTGGTGATGCGTCTGCTGGACAAGGCGCGGATGACGTTTGACCTGCGTAACGTGGGGATGCCTCCGACGGTGATGAAAATCTTCCGTCAGTTGATTGATCTGCCTCACGGGATCATTCTGGTGACGGGGCCTACGGGCAGCGGTAAGTCGACGAGTTTGTACAGTGCATTGAATGAAATCAAGGATCCGTCTGTGAAGATCATCACGGTTGAGGATCCGGTTGAATATCAGATGGACGGGATCAGTCAGATTCAGGTGCACAGTCGGATTGGTCTGACGTTTGCTGCGGGATTGCGAAGTATTCTGCGACATGACCCGGACGTGGTTCTGATCGGGGAAATTCGCGACGGCGAGACGGCTCAGGCGGCCATTCAGGCGTCGCTGACCGGGCACCTGGTCTTCAGTACTCTGCATACCAATGATGCTCCCAGCGCGTTTACTCGCCTGGTGGACATGGGTGTTGAGCCGTATCTGGTAGCCAGCACGGTGGAGGGGATATTGGCTCAGCGGCTGGTGCGGCGGTTGTGTGCGCACTGCAAGGTGCCGGTTCCGATTTCGCAGGCTGATTTGCCCTCCGATTTTCCTCGTGATCTGTGCGATGTTGTTTATGAGCCGAAGGGCTGTCGCGAGTGTCGTGACACGGGATTTGCGGGACGAATTGGTGTGTTTGAGTTGTTGCGAACGGATCCGATGGTGCAGCGGATGTGTGTGGAGCAGCGGAGCAGTACTGAGATTCGCGATTATGCTTTGAAGGCTGGTATGACGACTTTGCGGAGCAGTGGCTGGGAGCAGGTCGCTGCGTGTGTGACCAGCATTGACGAGGTGGTCCGATTGACTCGTGGTGACATCGTTGGCTGATTTGTGAGCAGATTTTTCGGGTGACAGTGGCAGCATGCCGGATTTCAGGTATCAGGCGAGGGAGCTTTCCGGGAAGCAGGTTTCCGGAGTTCTGACGGCGACCAGTGAAAAGGACGCCCTGTCGATTCTGGCGGCGCGCAGTCTGTTCCCGATGAGTGTGGCTTTGACTGAGCAGTCGAAGCAGCAGGCGTCTGCCGGGTCGAGGCGTGTACCGACGAGGTATCTGACGGTTTTTTACAACCAGTTGTCGGACCTGTTGAAATCGGGTGTGCCGTTGCTGCGATCGCTGCAGCTGCTGGAGGATCAGACATCGAATCCGGTGCTGCGTGCGGTGGTCCAGGATATCCGTGAGCAGGTTGCCGACGGGACTCGGCTCAACGATGCGATGCGGCGGCATCCGAGGACGTTCAACTTTCTGTCCATCAGCATGGTGAAGGCGGGCGAAGAGGGAGGATTTCTTGAGGAGGTGCTGAGCCGGATTGCTGTGTTCAACGAGCATCAGGAGGAGTTGCGGGGTCGAGTGACCGGTGCGATGGTCTATCCGATGTTCCTGATGACGGTGGGGCTGGCGATTGTCACGGTGATGATGATCTGGTTTGTGCCGGAATTTGCATCAATGTTTGATCGGATGCAGGATCAGGGCACTTTGCCGTGGGCCACGACAACGCTGCTCTCGATCAGTGATCTGATTCAGCAGCGGGGGTTGCTGTTGCTGGCGGTGCTTGGCGGTGTGATTTTCGGAATTGTTTACTACATACAGACTCCTGAGGGTTCCCGCAATCTGGACCGCCTGAAGCTGCGTTTGCCGGGTTTGGGTGGGATTTTGCAGAGTCTGGCTGTGGCGAGATTTTGTCGCATGCTGGGGACACTGCTGAAGAACGGGGTACCGATTCTGCAGTCGCTGAGAATTGCCAAGGACGCCAGTGGTAATGTGATTTTGGCTGAGGCGATCGGGAATGCTGCGGACAATGTCAGCAGCGGTCAGTCGCTGGCGGTGCCTTTGCGGGCCAGTGGCCAGTTTTCTCGTGATTTGATCGAGATGATTGCTGTTGGCGAGGAAGCGAATAATTTGGAGAATGTGCTGATCAACGTGGCGGATAATATGGAGAAGCGGACCAGCCGACGGATTGACATGGTGGTGCGTCTGCTGGAACCGATGCTGCTGCTGGTGATGGCGACTGTGGTAACCTTTGTGATCGCGGCTTTGCTGCTGCCGGTGCTGAATATGTCATCGAACAGATGAAGTGAAAATGTTGTCCAGGAAATCGCCGTTCGGGGCGAATTCTCCTGTGTTGCTGAAGTCTGGTTTCTGTGTCTGTTGAAACTGTGGAAGTGTGCAATCATGAGAAGACTGAATTGTGAAAAGCGGGTCTGCGGTCTGAACCGACGGACTCGTCGTGCCGGTTTTACGTTGCTGGAACTGCTGATCGTGCTGGCGATCATTGTGGTGATTGCTGCGATGGTGGTGCCCAACCTGATTGGCAGTCAGCAGAAGGCCAACGAGGATGTGACTCTGGCGACGATTAAAAGCATTGAGAAGAATCCTGTTGGAACGTGGGCGGCTGACCATGATGGTTCTTATCTGAAGGCCAGCGGTCAGGAAGCGTGGCAGCAGATGATGAATCCTCAGGCTTACAAAGGCCGCAAGCTGCGTCCGTATATTGAAGAGCCGCCACTGGATGCATGGGGGCGACCGCTGCAGTACGAGTGGAATGGCGACGGGCACAGCAAGAAACAGAACGCTCTGAAGCCTGCCATCTGGTCGATGGGTGCAAATGGTCAGGATGAAGGCGGCGAGGGCGACGACATACCCAGCTGGAAGACTCTGGCAGCCACTGAATGATTTGGTGGCGTGTGTGTTGTTGTGAATGCTGCGGGTGCTGGGGTTGTCCGGTGTGCCGGCTGGAATGGCTGGTCCGGGCAGTCTGCAGCACCCGTGAGTGCTGATTCGGGGTGGTTTGTCGGTCGGGTCCGGTATGGCAGTGTGATTCATGGTTCGGCGTCACCAGCAACGGCAGTGGGTTGTTTCAGCAGCGGGTTTTTCGCTGCTGGAACTGCTGCTTGCGCTGGCGGTTTTGGTGGCTGTTTCGGCAATTGCTGTGCCGCCGCTGATGGATCGTCTGCAGTCCGGTCGGGTGCAGGACGCGGCTGAGTCTGTTCGTGAAGTGATGGGGAATGCGCGGCGTTACGCGATTGATGGCGGCGTGGACTATCATTTTCGGTTTGAGCTGAACGGGCCGGCGTTTGCGGCAATCCCGGCCGAGCCGGAACCAACGCTGGCCAACAGCTATTCCGGCGACGAGAAAGACATGCGGGTGGTGCTGGAGGCTGGCGAACTGGATGAGAATCTGTATTTGCGTCCGGCGAATGATGCGGATGCCGGGGGGGAATCGCTGGAGCCGCTGGCCTTCAACGATCTTCCGAATGCCGGGGAGCTGGCGGGAAAAACGTGGTCGAAGCCGATTCTGTTTCGTTTTGACGGAACGGCGGAGGACCGAGTGATTCGGGTTGTGGATGAGGTGGGGCGTACGGCGGAAATCACGGTTCGAGGTCTGACCGGCGCGATTCGTGTTTCGCAGGTATTTGAGCTGGAGGACGAGTGATGAGGCTTGTCCGCGGCAGCGCTGGTCGATTTTGCGGTGGTGACGTTGGGTCCAGGCGACGTGGTTTGTCACTGCTGGAGGTGTTGGTCTCGGTCGCGGTTTTCATGGGGGCAATGACGGCCATTATGTTCGCGCTGAACGTCGGTCAGCGGGCCGAGGTATCAGCTCGGCTGCAGTCGGAGGCTGTGTTGCGCTGTGAATCGGTAATGGGTGAGATTGTGGCGGGGGTTTCTGAAGCGGTTTCATCGGATGATAATCCGTTTTTGGATGATGAGACGGGAACCTGGTATTGGTCAGCAGATGTGACTGCGGGCGGTGCCAGCGGGCTGTTGCAGGTGACTGTGGTTGTGGAGCATCGGCCGGAGATGACCGGGGAACCGAATGCAGCTTTTAGTCTGGTGCGGTACATGCGTGATCCGCAGTTGTTTCTGGATGCCGCCATAGAAGGGGGTAGTCAGTGATGTTTCTGCCCTGCTCTGGTACGGCTGTCCGGCGTGCCGGCTTCACACTGTTTGAGCTGCTGATTGCGGTTGGTCTGACGTCGCTGCTGATGGCTGCGCTGTATTCGGCGATGAGCACGTATTTTCAGCTGCAGCTGGACAGCCATGAAGAGATTGCTCGTCAGCAGGTGGCGCGTGCGGTACTGCGGCAGATGACCAGAGATATCCAGTCGGTGGTGTTTGCAAAGCAGGAGGTCCTGCCGGAGGACGAAGCAGATTCGGCAGGTGGCAGCGGGGCTGGCGGTTCCGGCACGTCGGGCTTATCGGGTTCCGGCACTTCAGGGCTCAGTGGAAGCGGTACCAGCGGGTTGTCGGGCGGCGGGACATCGGGATTGAATTCTGCGGGGACGGGTTCCGGTACCGGGACATCGTCGTCCGGCGGCAGCAGTTCGTCAGGGGGCGGTGCATCGACTTCCGGCGACCTGGACGGGAATGCGTACGGAGAATCGATGATTGATCCGGAGACTGTTTCGACGACATACACTAGCGGGCTGGTGGGGACAGCGACGGATCTGCAGTTGTTTGTCAGTCGTCCGGATCCGAATCTGGCGTATGTGTCGTCGCAGGAATTATCGACGCTGGATCAGCGGACGGGGGATCTGGTGATTATTCGTTATCTGATGGCAGACAAGCAGGGATCAGGCCTGGGTTCGGAGATTGCGGACCGGGAGGCCCCTGGTCGGGATGCGGGTCCGGTTGGGCTGGCTCGGATGGCCGGCGATCTGTACGGGCTCAGCACAGCGGTGGAAAACTCTGAGGACAGTCCGCAGTTGGCGGCTGCAAAATTGCTGGCGCGGGAAGTCTCGGGGGTGCAGTTTCGGTATTTTGACGGGATTGCCTGGCAGGAGGAGTGGGACAGTACGGCATTGAATTCGTTGCCGAAGGCGATTGAGGTTGTGCTGACGGTGCGTGATGAGGCGGAGGCGTCGAATGCTTCGTTTCTGGACGAGCCGGACCCCTATGCATTGCCTGCCACGACTCATCGCGTGGTTGTGCCCCTGCCTGTCGCGGAACCCATCATTTCGGAGCAGGTACTGTGAGACGTGCATCTGCAATCCGTGTGGCTGGTCGGCGGCGTGGTTTTGTGCTGCTGGTGGTGACCGTGGTGGTGATCCTGCTGTCGCTGGCCGCTTACAGTTATCTGGGCGAAATGGATACGGAGAACCGAGCGGCATCGATGTTTGGCCGTGACGTGGAAGCGCGGATGGCGGCGGAATCCGGAGTGGAGTATGTGGCCGCACAGATTGCTTTGCGGCAAACGGATGCGACGCTGGATTTGTATGACGATTCGTCGATGTTCAGTCGTCAGCCGATGGGCGGGGGCGGTGAGGCTCGTGGGCAGGTGCGGTTTTCGGTACTGAGTCCGGGTATGGTGGGATCGGTGGATTCGCTGCCGCGTGCGGGGTTGACCACTGAGACGGCGAAGTTCAATGTGAATCGGCTGCTGGAACTGGAAAACGACACGGATGAGACGACGGATCCCTATACCGCTGTGAGTTTCATCCCGAATATGACTGAGGATATCTGCAACGCGATACTGGACTGGATTGATTCTGATGAGGAAGCGCGGGCGGGTGGGGCTGAGTCATCGACGTACGAGGCACTGGCAGTGCCCTACTCTGCTCGGAATGCTCCGATGCAGTCGATTGACGAGTTGCTGCAGGTGCAGGGAGTGACGCCGCAGTTGTTTTATGGAGAGGATGCCAACCGCAACGGGCGGATGGACCCGAATGAGGATGACGGAGCAGAAAGTCCTCCGACGGATGACCAGGACGGGACGCTGGATTTTGGACTGCGGGATTATCTGACAGTTTCCAGTCGGGAGCGCAATATACAGACGACCGGGGAGCAGAAGATCAACCTGAACAACGGGATTGTGGCGGAGATGTTTGACTTCCTTGAGGAGTCGTTTGACACGGAGACAGCCACATTCGTGACTGGCTACCGACTGACGGGCGATCAACTGGCGGACTCGCAGGCTCAGGGGAAGCTGACGATTGAGCAGCAGCAGCTGGTGGACTGGATTGCGAAGAATCTGGCGAACGGCGAGTTGGGCAAGGTGACTCGCGGTGGCATGGATCTGTCGAATCCTCCGCAGGCCTCCTTTCGTTCCATCTACGACCTGATTGATGCTCAGGTGGCGGTGACTGTGAATGGCGCCGATCAGACACTGAACAGCCCCTGGACATCGACGGATCCGGCGGGATTGATGGAGCAGATGCTGGTGCTTGAGGAGAAGCTGACGTGGCTGAACGATGAATTTATTGACGGTCGGATCAACGTGAATATTGCTCCGCGGGAAGTCCTGCTGGCGATCCCGGACATGACGGAGGCGATTGCGGATGCGATTCTGGGTGCGAGGCCTGTGGCGGGCGAGGATTCTGCTCAGGCGGCTCAGGTGATATCGATGCGTCGGTCACCGGTGTGGCTGTTGACGGAGGGGCTTGTGGATGTGCCGACGTTCAAGCGACTGGGTCCATGGCTGACGACAACGGGCGATGTGTATTCGTTTCAGGTGCTGGGGCATTTTGATCAGGGCGGGCCGACGACGCGACTGGAGGCGATGGTGGATGGAACAAAAAAACCGCCGCGGATAACGTTTCAGCGGGACTTAACGGGACTGGGGCGCGGGTTTTCCCCGGACCTGCTGGATGGCAGGTTGGATCAGTGAGGTGATTTGCGGGGCTGGTTGCCTGTTGAGGTTGAGGTGGTGTGATCGACAGATTCGGTGCAATCGATGCAGATTGAATATGTGCTCTGGTGGAACAGTCCGATTTTGTTGATGTGCGGTGCTGGTGTCTGGTTGGTGGTGTTGAATTGGGTGGTGTTTAAGTTTTGAGTGCATTTTGGCAGAGTGGCGACCATGGCAGAGATCGTGATTGAGTGGGATCGTGAGCGTCTGCTGGTAGTGCGGGGCCGGGGCGTCGGTCAGCGTGTGGAGCTGAGTTTGGCGGAGGAATTGCCCCGCAGTGAGAACTCCGGGGATACTCTGGACATCGTGCAGCATCTGCGGCAGTTGTTTCCGGGGGGTGGTGAGAAGCGGCGACTGCCGGCGACGGTCGTGTTTCCCCGGCAGCAGGTGACGGTGCATCGCGTGCAGTTGCCTCCGGTTCCTGATGCTGATGTGCCTGACTTGCTGCGAATGCAGGCGGCATTGAAGCTGACGGTGCCTGTGGAAACGGTCTCCATGGATTTTACTCCGCTGCCGCTGCAGCCCGGCGCCGCGACTCGGGATGTCCTGCTGGTAACGGTGCCAAACGAGCAGTTGACGCTGGTGCGCCGCACACTGGCAGATGCGGGTCTGGAACTGGCTGAGGCTCGTGTGAGTGGCTACTGCGTGGCTCAGTTGCTGGAATCGGCCGGTCTGTTGCGTGATGGGGCGGACGGGCGTGGTGTGGATGTTGTGGCGGTGATGAGGCGTGATTTTTTGGAGCTGACGTTTCTGCGTGGACGGACCGTTCTGTTTTCCCACAGTGGGGCATCGTGGACTGCTGCTGACGCCATTGAGAGGACTTTGCGGGCCGAGCTGTCGCGGGCGAGGATGTCTGCTGCGGATGTTGTGGGTGATCAGAAGATTGACCGTATTGTGCTCGTGGGAGCTCACGAGATCACTTCGGCGGTCACGGATCAGTTGTCGGCTCGATTTGACGGTGCTGTGATTGAGCGGGTGGATCCTGCGGTGCTTGTGACGACTGTTGGCGCGGGACTGGCTGTTGATGTCGTGGCTGCTGCGGGAGCACTGTTGTCCGGAGTGGGCAGTGGTGTGCAGGCGATTGACTTTGCCAATCCCCGAAAGACTCCGCCGAAGCGTGATCTTCGACGAGTGAAGGTTTTGGGAGGTGCTCTGGCGGCGGTGGTGTTGTTTGCGGGTGTCTGGACGTACCGGCAGGGGCGAATTGCCGATTTGACTCGGAAGAAGGGGCGTCTGGACACCGAGAATGCTGAGATTCGGGAACTGGTGGAAGCGGGTGGAAAGGATCTGGAGTGGGCTGAGAAGATTGGTCGCTGGGTGGATCGGGATGTGGAGTGGCTGGACGAAGTGGATCGTTTGCGGAAATTGATGCCTGGCACGGATCGGATGTTTGTGGACAATTTTGCGTTTGCGACGGTTCAGCAGGGTGGCGTGGGGCTGATGACATTTGATGCGTGGGCGAAGACGGAGTCTGAGATCAATGATTTGAGTCGCAGGCTGGCTGAGGCGGGTTATCGGGTGAAGCCATACGAAACGGATGTCCGACCGGCTGCGGCGTCTCAGGAGTATCAGATCAAGGTGAAGATGGAGTTGGTTCTGCCGGAGGGGCGTGAGGCGGGAGTCGTTGCGGAGAGTGCATCCTGAGACGGGTGGACGCGAGGGTGGCCGGGCAGTTCTGAATTACTGAGTCAAGCGGGGAAGTCTGGGGCAATGGACGATCAGAAACGCACAAAGTTGCTGGCAGCCGGGCTGGGGGCAGTCGTGGCCGTCTATTTTGGTCGCTCGATCGTGACCAATTGGGTGATGGGTCCGATTCGGGATCTGGAACGGAAAGTGACCACAGCGGAGTCGCAGGCGGAGAAGCTGGCGGATCAGGAGATCCAGTTGAACGTGGCTCAGCGGAATCTGAAGGACTGGAAGGCCATCAGTCTGCCGGGTGATCTGGATAGTGCTCAGCGACTGTATCGTGAGTGGGTTTTCGACCTGGCTCGGCAGTGCGGTTTTTCCGGATCAGGTTTTGAGGTAATTCCCGGCGCCCGGTCTGCTCAGAAGGAATACAGCACGGTTGCGGTGGAGATCAAGAAGGCGGAAGTGGATCTGCAGGGACTGGCTCGTTTTTTATATTTGTTTGACCAGTCTGCACTGCTGCACAGAATCAGCGGGATGAAGGTGGACAGTCCGGGGGCGCAGGGAAATCCTCGCCTCGCGGTGACTCTGACGGTGGAGGGGATGAGTGTTACGGGCACCGAGAATCGTGCTGAGTTGTTGCCGCGGACGCGTTTGGTCGGAGGGATTGACGAGAAGGCGCAGGTGCTGAAGGCGCTGCCGAACGAACTGTTTCCTGTGCAGCCGGACGGATTTGAACCGTTCCTTGTGCGTCTGGACCGTGAACTGCTGCAGGTGGTGGAGGTCAGTGACGCGGGCTGGAAGGTTGTTCGTGGTTATGCCGGCACAAAGGCTGCGGTGCATGCCGATGAGGCGACGGTGGAATTATTTCCTGTGCTGTGGGATCGTCGCGAGAAGCGGTTGGAGGACTATCAGGCTTTGGTGGCGTCATCACCATTTGTGCTGCCGGCTGCACCAAAAACGTGGAGTCCGAAGCTGGCCGGTGTATCTGACAAGACGATTCGTCCTGGTGAAGTGGTCAGTCTGACGGCGAAACTGGACAACGCGGATCCTGAACTGGGTGTGCCATCATTTGCGATTGAGGAAGCGGCAGAGGGCATGGCCATTGACGCTGCGACGGGCCAGTTCACGTGGACCCCGGCAGAGTCCCTGCAGCCTGGAAAATACTCGGCGCTCGTGGCAGCGGTGCAGTCGGGAAAGCCGGATCAGAAGATCAGTTCAAAGCTGACGATTACGATTCAGGAGCAGAATGTGGCTCCAAAGATCACCGTGCAAACGGCAGCCACTGTGGTGCTGGGGCGAGAGTTTTCGCTGCAGGCAACGGCAACGGATGATGGTCCGGCTGAGTCGCTGAAGTACAGTCTTGGTGGTGGTGCTCCTGAGGGCCTGGGGATTGATGCGAAGTCGGGGCTGTTGAAGTGGATGCCGGCTCGTTCATTTACTCCGGGTAAGTATGACATTACGGTGAATGTGACGGACGGAGGTCGCGATCCGAAGTCAGCGTCAGCAAAGATTGCTCTGGATGTTCAGGACGATTACGCGGCGATGACGACTCTGACCGGGACGGTTTCGCGGGACGGGACGTGGTTTGCGTGGTTGCGTAATCGTGGTACAGGAGTGACGCTGAAGCTGAAAGCCGGTGAAACGGTGCGTATTTCGGAGATTGCGGCGGAGATTACGGAGATCACGGCGCGTCACGTGCTGCTGAAGGATCAGGCGGGAATCTGGAAGCTGCTTCTGGGGGGAGCGCTGCGTGAGCGAGTGCTGGAGGTTCCTGCGACACCAGTCACCGAAGCCGTACCCCCCGCGGTGGCTCCTGCAGAGTCTTCCGTTGCACCGGAGCCTTCCCTGCCTGCTGCTCCGGGTGCAGTACCTGCTGTGCCGGCACCCGCGGAAGCTCCTGCTGCGACAGAGCCTGCTGCACCCGCTGAGTCCGCACCTGGAACTCCTGCTGCGCCGGCACCTGCTGAGCCCGCTGTTCCCGCAGCTCCTGCTCCTGCTCCTGCGGGAGCCTGAGTGGTCGCTGCAGCTGGTGGCAGGGATCAGTTTGTGGTGAGTGGCTGAGTCGCGGGGATCAGCAGAGGCTGGTCGTCGGGATCTTCGCCGTCTGCGGCTGCGGGAGCGGTTTTCATGCGATGGGCCAGCACCTGATCCCGATAGTCGCGCAGCGGCACGATCAGCGCCTGATTGATGTAACGGCGGCGATTCCGAAAGTCTTCGTCGCTGACGCCCGCTGCCCTGGCAAGTTCCTGCATCTGATCAAGCGCCAGATTGCTGATGCGGACGGACTGATCGACATCGTTTTGAACTCGGGTTGCGGACTTTGGTTCCCATGCGGTGCGGGCTTCCCAGCGTTCGATCAGCTTTTGCAGCAAGGCATTCATCTGATCAAATCGTTCATCCGGCTGACCGATCAGTTCGGGCTGTTGCACCAGCTGGTCGAGTGCGGAGATGACAGGCCGGACGGAGGCATCTGAGGGATTGGCAAAAAACACGATATGCAGTCGATGCTGCAGTTCTTCTGCGGGAGCCGGATGCTGCAGCAATTCGTGCAGGCGTACGATTTCGTAGTGCGAAAAGTGTCCCATGAGGGGATCGCCGGAGCGGGCAAAGCTGATCAGGCGACGAACCAGTCCGAGGGCATTTTGTTCTTTGCGGGCGGCTGCGACGAGGGCATCGCCCAGCGACTGGAAGTAGTCCTGCCGCTGCTGATCGAGCGGGTGTGAGGTGCGGATGATTCGCCCATTTTTGACCTTTTCCAGCGGTGGTCGCGGGTGCTGCTGCATTTCCATGCGCAGTGATCTGCGGTAGGTCCATGGCTGGTCGGGCATTCCGGCGAGGATTTCAACCTGTTGGGCCAGTGAGGACAGGCGTCGTTTGGCTTCATGATGGGCTTCTGTAACGGGCAGAGCCGAGGCCAGTTGTTTTTGCCATGGAGCGAAGGCTTCGCTGAGTTCACGGGCCTTGTCGGCATTTCGTGCGACTTCCACGGGCCAGTTCAGAATGGTTTGTGCGGAGGCGGCATGAAGACTGGCGGGACGTGGCGAATTGCTGAACAGTCCAACCGGGTCGGCGGCATCGGCCAGGGGCAGGACGGCGACCTGTGCCCAGTCCCAGCCACACAGTGCCAGTTCGGCTCGCACATGGTCCTTCTGCAGTCTGTCGAGCATACCGGGACTGATCAGTCCCTGTTCGGAATTGGTTGCCAGCAACACAATCTCGCCGGGGACCGTTTGAATTGCTCCACTGGCCGGAAAGACGTGACTGAGAGTGGCGAGGCACTGTCGAAGTGGTTCCGGTCCGAAGTCGCTGCTGCGGAATCTCTGGGTGAAGACCCCGTTGCTGGTGAGAGCTGATCGTACGGCCGAGTAGAACTCCTGAGTGCAGAGTGCTGCCGCTGCGATCGACGAGGCCGGTGGGCCGTTGCAGACGATCGCGTCCATGCTGGCTGGCCGAGTGCTGCGGACTGCCAGTTCGATGGGCTGATGTGTTATGCGGACTCGTGTGTCATCGGCGGGGTTGTAAACGCCGTGCATCCAGACGTGTGCGGCTGCCAGCCGTGTGATGGTTGTGTCCTGTCGCACGGCGTTAATGTGCAGGATCGGAAAATGTGTGCAGCTGCGGAGTGCGGCTCCCGAATCGTCTCCGAGGAGCATGACGTTGCCGGGCTGTGGATGATTGCAGAGGGCCAGGATGAGTGGCAGTACGTCCTGCGGTGGCTGGGGAGTGGTTTCGGGGCTGGAACTGGCTTCTCCCTGTGCGATTCCGTTGCGGCGGAATTCCACGAGATTTCCACTGAGTCTCCAGACGGCCACTTCTCCGACAGGGGTGGCATGTACCTCAAGCAGTCTGCCGGGGGCGGATTGTGGAATCAGTTCAGGAGCGACATCGCGCTGCAGAGCAATTCTTGTGCGTTCGGAGAACATCAGGCGGGAGAGCGGTGCTGATTCTGGTGTTCCGATTACGGCAGCGAGGACTGCAGAGGCCGTGATGACAGCCAGATGCATCCGCGGCAGAGGGCGTTTGCGAAGGGGCTCGCGGGAGTTCAGATCAGCCGTAATTTCCGCACGGCTGAACAGTGTCAGGCTGGCCAGCAGCACGGCGGAAATCTGCAGCTGCAGAAAAGCGGGTAACAGTTGGGACATGAGCAGGGTTGCCGCAGATCCGCAGGCTATGCCGGCCGCGATGATCAGCCCCGTGGATTGTGTTGTTGGGCGTCTGCAGCCGGACATGGCAATGGCGAGGGGGGTGCAGGCGACGGACAAAAGTGCTGTCATCTGCAAAATTTGCAGCCAATTTTGGTGCCCGGAGGGGTCCCAGAGCAGGCTGGCACGAACAAGTGCCGGGAGTGCGGCTGGAATGACCATGAGCAGAATTGGAGCGGCCAGCTTCAGCAGGAGCCGAGGTCCCGGGAGCATTCGAGTCAGCAGGCTGACGATTGAGACCATCAGCAGCGTCAGTCCAATTTCGATGAACAGTGAAGGCAGCGATGGCTGTAAGAAGTTACTGCCGGCGATGACGGCGGAGGCGGCGACACTGCCGGTAATGATGCTGCTAAGCCAGATTTGTCGAGTGGTCTGCAGTGGAGCGAGTTGCGAGCCTGAGGGTTCCTCAGTTCGTGGTGCCGAGTATGTTACTGCTGCCAGCAGACCGCAAACGGCTGCCGCGACGGCCGGGTTGCCGGGGAGCAGGCAGCCGGCGATGATCAGCAGCCCGGCAAGTGCGCAGGCCAGTTGCGGATGCCGTGAGACACGGGTGTCATTGCAGCTTCTTTGCAGCCAGATTGCGGGTGCCACGAGGACAATGGCGACTGCGGCTGCCGGCAGAAGAAAACGGCATGCATCGCCGATGAGGGACGCTGATGGAAGCGAACGGGCGCCGGCGTCGAGAGTTTCCGTGAGCAGGACGGGCAGCATGGCGAAAGCGGCGACTGACAGGGCCAGCAGCGCGGCTGGCAGTGCAAACGGCGGGAGTCTGTCGAGTGATCCGGTGAGCGGTTGCAGCAGCGCAGCGATGGTCAAAGCGACCAGAGTGGCAGAGATCATTGCGAGCACAGACGGGAGGCTGTTTCCGCACAGGGACAGCCAGACGGCGACGGTCTGGTATCCCAGCAGCACAACGGCTGATAAGGCGGCAGCGTGATGCAGGAGCGGAAGTGAGCGGCGGATCGTGGGAAGTGCGGATCTGAAAGTCATCACTCGCGTGGCATCCTTGCCGTGAAAGTCTTTTGGGCGGAGTCAGGAAGGCGGGCCGGAGATTGGACAGGTCGAAGCCTGTCTGGCAGGATTCGCCTGGTTTTTACCTGAAACCCGATTTTTGTCTCAAGACCGAAGGACGCGGCGGGATGCATACGGCGCTGGAATGTTCATTAACCGGAGAAATCCACGATGCAAACTGTCTGCAGGGGCTGAGCCGAGCCGGCAAGCCACTGCTTGCCCGGTATGATCTGGCGGCGCTTCGCGACTGGACTCCGGCTGTCGTGCGTGCCCGTCGTGAGCGGTCGATGTGGAGATTTCACGAAGTTCTGCCGGTCAACGAGCTGTCGGAGGCAGTCAGTCTGGGTGAGGGATTGACACCGTTTTTGAAGTGTGTGGAGCGTGGGGTGTTTGCGGGGTTTGGGGATTTGTGGCTGAAGGATGAGGGGTTCAACCCGACGCAGAGTTTCAAGGCGCGGGGGATGTCAGCGGCAATGACGCGGGCGGCGGCCTTTGGGGTACAGACCGTGGCCTTGCCGTCAGCGGGTAATGCTGCAGGGGCGGCGACGGCTTACGCTGCGCGGGCGGGGATCAGGTGTGTGATATTTGTACCCGAGGACACTCCGCCCGCAAACATTCTGGAATCTGCCTGCGGGGGGGCTCAGGTGGTGCTGGTGAACGGTCTGATCAGCGATTGCGGGCGTCTTTGTCGAGCGGCCTGTGACAGATTCGGGTGGTTTGATCTGTCGACGCTGAAGGAGCCGTTTCGTCTGGAGGGCAAGAAGACGATGGGTTATGAGCTGGCCTTTGATTTGGCGGATGTTCGTGGAACGGATCGTCTGCAGCTTCCGGATGTGCTTCTGTATCCGACGGGGGGCGGTACAGGTCTGATTGGCATGTGGAAGGCATTTGAAGAGATGGAGCAGCTTGGCTGGATTGGTTCTGAGCGACCGCGGATGGTGGTGGTGCAGGCTGATGGGTGTGCCCCGATTGTGCGGGCGTTCGAGCAGGGCGCGACTTTCGCTCCCATGTTTCCCAATGCCCGGACAGCAGCTTCCGGTCTGCGGGTTCCGGCGGCGGTGGGTGATTTTCTGATGCTGGATATTCTGCGGAAGAGTGGCGGGACAGCGATCACGATCAGTGATGACGAGCTGATGCAGGGTGTTTACGAGTTAGCCCGGCTGCAGGGGGTGCATGCGGCGCCCGAGGGTGGAGCGGTCTGGCGAGCAGCATTGCACCTGCGTGACTCAGGCTGGCTCCGCCCCGACGAGACGATCGTGCTGTTTAATACCGGCGCAGCAGTGAAGTACAATCATCTGCTGCGCTGCGATGATGCTTTGCGGCTGGATCACACGGATCCGGATTCGCTGAACCAGCTGGAGCAGAGTCTGACGGCGTCAGGATTTGTGCAGCGTTAGGCTCGCGTATCAGCGGATTGCGGCATTTTCCTGCTGCTCTGCCAGTTGTCGCTGCGCTTCAGCCTGTTCCGGGTCATTCAGGCCGGTCCAGACCTGTTCGAGAAGTCTGTGGACTTTGGGGCGACCGCCTCGAATGCGGATGGATTCCTCGAGGTCCCGGCGGGCATCGGTCCAGCGCTGCATGGCCACAAAAATTTCGCCGCGGGTTGACAGCATCTCGGGGTTGTTTGGCACCAGTTCAAGGGCCTGATTGATCAGTGTGAGTGCATTCTGTGCGGCGGCTGCGGGTCCGCGGACTGTGGCGAGAGCGAGGTTGTTCAGAACGACGGGGTTGCGCCCCATGCCCAGTGAATTCGCCTGCTGCAGTGAGTCGATGGCGATCTGCCAACGCTCGTGCAGCATCGCTGTGGTGCCCATGATGATGAGTACGTTTTCAGCGTCCGTGCCTGAGGATCTGAGCTGCAACAGGAAGTCCTGGGCTCGCTGGGCCACGCTTCCGGTCAGCAGGCTGACTCTTGCGAGTCGATCAATTGCTTCCGTACGAGTGACCGGAATGGAGGCTGCTGTGCGCAGCAGAATCAGCAGACGAACATCTTCGTTACCCCCCGGCATGACGGGCAGCCACTGACTGGGGACAGCCGGGTTTCTGGGCGGGCGACTGACCGCTTCGTCGAATTCACGAATGCAGGCGCTTCCGTAGAGACGTTCCAGTTCATCGCCTGACGGTAGTTCACCATCAGCAGCCAGCAGTGTGCGAACGCGGGCATATTGACCTGCAGCCAGCAGGCAGCGTGCCGCCAGTGCGCGATCTGCCTCAGTCATATTCTCCGGCGCTGTGCTGTCAGTGATTTCTGCCGCTGCAGCGGTGGCCTCGCTGTTGCGTCCGGCCTGCATCAGCCAGAAAATGAGTCGGGCTTTTTCATCCGGCTGAGTCTGAATGACTGACAACAACCGGTCGGCAGCCTCGGAATACTGTCCGTCGAGTGCGGCGACCAGTGCCAGTCCGAGTTGTAGTTCTGGTGGCCCCTGTTGATCGGACGCCATTTTTTGCCAGTGTGCCAGCAGTTCCGCGGACTGAGCGGGCGGACAGATCGCACCCATCTCTTCCAGATCGACCGCCAGGTGCAGGGCATTCAGATTGTCCGGGTTCAGCTGCAGGGACTGCATGACGAGGCTGAGTGATCGGTCACGGTTGATGGTGCCGGAGTACAGCAGCTGCCTTGCCTGCACCAGCAGCAGTTCGCTGTGGTAACGCTGCAACTCGCTGCTGTCCGCAATGCCACGCTGTTTTTCGATCAGCAGCACGGCTTCGGCGGCACGGTTCTGCAGCGCCATGGTCTGGGCGAGTTTCAGGCGGAGCGGAGTATCGTTGGGATCACGAGCGAGTCCGGTGGTCAGCTTCTGCTCGAATTCCTGGAGGCGGTCGATGGCTGTTTGCTGCTTTCCCAGCATTCGCTGCAGTTCGACGAGCGGAATCAGCCACTCATCGGCGATCTCTGCAGCCGACTGCAGATGCTGTTCGGCCAGCAGCCACTCACGATCATTCGTGTACAGTTCGGCCAGCAGCCCATGGGCTTCGGAATTGCGCGGCTGTGCTTCAAGCACCCGCTGCAGGTGCTGAATCAGGTTGTGGTTGGTAAGCTTCCTGAACGGGCTTGCGGACAGCGAATTCCGGACGATCCACATGTGGGCGTCCGGAAAGCCCTGTTCGCCGATCCGAGTGAGTGCGAGGAATTCCTGCCACGCTTCTTCCTGACGCCCCGTTTTCCAGAACAGTTCTGCCAGTTGCATTCGGGCTGTCAGATCATCCGGCTTCAAACCGATCAGGGCGCGAATGCAGAGTTCGCTGGTTTGGGCATCGGCTGCCTGCTCAGCCCCGGCGAGGATCGTGCGATACGCATCCGCTGAAGTCTGCCGATCGACACTGCGACCGAAAATCTGAATACCCAGCCATGCCGTGAGTGCCAGAAAGGGGATTCCGAACCCTGCCAGGAAGGGATTGCGGCTGAGAAACCACTCCTCCATCCAGCTTGTCAGCAGCGGAATCAGAACGGCAGGGCGGAGGAGCACAAGCGGTGAAGTTCCACGCTGCTCCTGTTGCTGGACCTTTTCGAGGAAAAACTGTTCGCTCGGCAGGTCACCAAACCGCACTTCGTCGCTGAACGACGCTTCCCACTCTTCATCAAGCTCGTTGCTGTTGTTCTGTGGCGTCTGCATGGCGGCTTAATCCGGTTGTGAAGTTCAAAAAATCAACCGGATGCACTGAGCAGTGACCACAACCGGAGACAGCCACAGGCAAACGGCCTGCAGAGGACGGGGAATTCGAAAATCGCTAAGCGGCTGACAGGATAAAGGATCCATCGGCATGCTTGAGACCAGCGAATTCCACCAGTAAACGAGCGGGCTGCAGAGACTTCGCAGCGAGGGGGCTTTGCCTTCGTCCGAATCTGCCGGCTCCTGCAGCGGAATTGGTGCTGTCAGTCCCACCATGGCAGCCTCAGCACTGAGCACAAAGAGCAGTGTCGGGAGCAGCGTCAACAGAGTGGTCAGCAGGTACATGGCGGCTGATGGTGACGTGCCGCCAGGCCCACCCATCATTGACAGCAGAACGATGCCCGAAGCCATGTTTGCTGCGAACCCTGTGACCAGCACCACCGGCATCATCAGAGCAGCCTGAATACACGAACGACGCTGCAGACTGCCCCAAAATAAAACGATGAGAACCAGTGCCTGCCACGAGAAAATTCCGCCTGTGATACGCTCCATATCCACGGATCCCGTCAGTACAGACAACTGACTGTCCTGCTGAAAATGATGCAGTCCCTGCCGAGTGGCTGCGTAGCTGGTCAGTGAAGTCTGCAGGTTGAGCAGTCGTGGCCAGAGCACCTGAGAAACGGCGGCAGGTACCGAGAGCAGCATCAGCGGATAGGTCAGCAGGTAGCTGAAGTCTGCGGTTTCGGTTCTGTTGATGCAGGAAATGGCCAGCGAGGCCATCAGGCAGAAAACTCCGGCAGCGCACAGCCAGTCGGAACCGGTAATGATGGAGGCCGTCAGCAAAAGCAGATCAAGGGCGATCAACAGGGATCCGCGTAAAGTCCAGCGAGCCTTTGGCGAGGGGGTCCGGATGGCAAGGAACACGGCAATTCCCACGCCGGCAAATGCCGGCCAGTAGAAGCCGTCCTGCACTCGATTCCACAGAAACCTGAGCAGCATTGGTGCGTGTGCGGCAAGCAGAACAAAAATTGGAACTCGGCCCCTGGAAAACATCTCCAAACCCCGCTGAAGACATCCGCCACGACACAGGCCGTGACACGCTGTCTGTTCTATTCTTCCTCACGCACGGGTTTTTACCCGAAAAATGGGGGAATCAATCAGGGTTTTCCATGAAATGCCGTTTGGGAATGCTGGTAATTTCGATGAAAGTAATGGTTTTTTGGGATTGCGCGGGCGATTCCCTCGACCTGCCGAGAGTTCTGTTCAAATCCGGGGCGTCTGAGCCGGCGCATCAGCAGCGGGTTCCTGGATGGACATCACGGAGTCTGCGGCGCTGATGCTGAGTGTTTGTCTGTGTCCGGATGGCCAGTGAATGGTCAGTTCCCTGGGACGCTCGCCGTCCAGCAGTCCGAAGTGCAGCCATGGCAGGTGAGTCGATGCGTAACTGCCGCCTCCCTTTAGCTGTCGCAGCAGGGTGCGACGATCGGTCCGCAGTTCAGCGATGCAGCCGACAGGGTGCCGGGGCGAACTGGTGCCGGAAAGGATCAGGGTGAGCCATTGTCCCTGCAGTGGGGTTTCGTTCTGCAGCAGAACTGCCGGCGATTCGACGGGCGTGGTGAGCAGGTCAAGGCGGCCGTCGAGATTCCAGTCGAGCAGCGCCAGTCCGCGGCCGTTGACCTGCTGCATCAGGGAGTTTCCGGCAGCGGCGGTGGCTTCCCGAAACCATGACTGTTCGATGTTTTCCAGCAGCAGCATGCGCTGTTTGGCGGGCGAGTGCTGCGGGAAGCGAACGACGTTGCCGTTGCAGACGGCGAGATCTTCATCGCCGTCCAGATCGAAGTCGCCAAACCCGGTTCCCCAGCCCACATAGTGAGCTCCGACGGCTGCGATTCCGGCCTCGTCACTGATGTGTCTGAACATCATGCTGCCCTGATTGCGATACAGGGCGAAGCTTTCCATTTCGAAATTGGCTGCCCACAGATCGAAACGACCATCGTTGTCGTAATCCGCGGCGTCGACTCCCATGCTGGCATCCGGAGAGCCCCTGCTGCTGACTCCGGCCCCGCTTGAGATCGACCGGTCTTCAAATTGCCGACCACCGGCATTGCGATAGAGGAAGTTGATCATGACATCATTTCCAACGTAAAGATCGGTCCAGCCATCGCGATCCAGATCGGCTGCGATGACTCCGAGTGCCTTCCCGTCAGGGCGTACTCCCCATGCCTGCGTCTGATCCTGCCACGTCCCGTCAGCCCCGCTGATGAACAGGAAATCCGGGCAGGCATTGAAGAGTTTTGGGGAGCAGTTATCCCGGGTGACACCATCGGCGGCAAAGCAGGGAGGGTCGTTTTCGAAGGACCAGTCCACATAGCCAGCGACGTACAGATCAAGATTGCCGTCGCGGTTGAAGTCGGCCCATGCTGCGGAGGAACACCAGGCGGGACAGCAAATCCCTGCTGCTGCTGTTTCATCAAGGAACGTGCCGTCACCCTGATTTCGAAAATACAGGACACCGCCGTACCCCGAGATCAGCAGGTCGGGGAAGCCGTCGTTATCGGCATCAGCAACGGCCAGCCCATGGTGATACAGGCGGATGTCTGCAAGGCCTGCTGTGAGTGTTTGATCGCTGAAGTGACTGTGGCGGTTGCGGAGTACAAAGACAGGTTTGCCGATGGGCTGCTTTCCCTTGAAGCTGCCACCACCGGCAATCAGGGCGTCCGGCAGTCCATCGCGATCAAGGTCTGCTGCCGCGGCCCCGGATCCGAGGGATTCAAGGATTGTGGCGTAACCGGCTTCTTCTCCGCGACGCGGAATGATTTCCGGAAAGCGGTCTGCAGTCAGCGGCGTGAAGCGAATGCGTGTCGCGTTGCCAGCAATGTCGTCAGCACGGTCAGAAGTCAGCGGATCTGCGACAGCAGGCGGGTTCTGCGGTGCCGCTGACTGCTGCTGCTGCTGCGCTGTATCTTCCGGCGCAGCAGGCTGGTTGGGACTGCAACCCTGCAGGCCGGGGTGCAGACAGAGTGTCATGAGCAGCAAAGCTGCGTGCAGCCGTGGAGCACTGCTGTGTCTTACTGACGACTCAGTTTGATCCATTGATCGCGAATCCACAGCTGCAGTGGAAGCAGGGTAAAAAGCCACGTCCAGAAGGCAGTGATCGTCCAGGCGAAGGCTCGGCTGGGGCGATAGTTGTGAGTGATGGCGATGCGATCAACAACGTCAGGAATTGTCAGTACAGGTCCGGCAATCACAAAAAAGGCGAAGAACGAGACGAGCACTGTCAGCGGGAGTGCAGCCCAGCGAGTGTACAGAGAAAACAGCGCCGCGACGTGGCTGCTGAATATCAGCATCAGTCCCCAGACGACAATTGTGTCCATATCGACCAGTGTCAGGACGCTTGTGCGGGACACTGTAAGGGTGAACATCGACCAGAAGACCGCGGGCAGAACGGCAATCAGGCAGCCGGCTGCTTTCTGCAGCAGAATGGAAACGGTGGAACACGGAGTCATGGCGATGGTGGACTGCGTGGACTGCCGCAGCTCTGAGAACAGTGATCCCGACGAATACAGCAGCACTTCGACGGTCAGCACTGAGGCGAAGACCAGCATGGCAGTCCAGCCAAAATCCTGTTCGAGGACGATGTTCCAGCGGTCAGTACTGACCTGCTGAATGGCCACGAAGCTGGCATACACCGCGAATCCGGCAAGGAATTTCATGGTAAAGAACGGCCAGCCGCCGGTGTAAAAGTGAAAGTCTCGCCAGATCAGCGGGAGCTTCCAGCAGCGTTCCACGGGCAGCCTGCGTTTGGCCGGCCCTGACAGGCTTTCGCTGTCACTGACATGACGCGCCCAGGCGGTCAGTCTGCAGGTACTGACTGCAAAGCAGGCGGCTGCCATCAGAATACTGACAGTGAACTGACTGCCGAAGAACCCCGTGTTCTGCCAGTTATTCAGAATCTGATCGATCCGCTTCAGGGGGGAGACAATTTCAAGTGCACCCGGCAGGTTGGTCAGTACGGTCATGACAGGTTGCGGCAGGATCCCCGGAGGAATGGCTGCGGTGGTTGTGCGAGTGACTGCGGGCAGCAGGAAGAAAAGTATGGCTGAGGATCCGGCGACAGCAGCGGCTCGTCCTGACGTGCTGCAGCGTGCACTGCAGAGCAGAGCAGCATTGGCCACGAGAATCAGCCAGGCAGCCAGCGCGCACCAGGCTGCCAGCAACTGCTGCCATAAGACTCCGCCCAGTGTGACGGCCAGAAATGAAAACGGCACCTGCACGGCCAGCAGCATCAGTGAACTGACCAGTCGCGAGGTCGATTTTCCCAGTGTGATTGCCAGTGGGGACATGCCGGCCAACTGCAGCAGAGCCAGTGTTCCGGCATCTTTTTCCTCGGTTACCGCCGTGGAGAAATAGCTGATCCCGGCAACTGAGATAATGAGGATGTTCAGGCTGCAGATGGTTTCAAAGAAACGCAGTCCGATGCGAGTTGTGCCAAAGGCATCGGTCCACGCCAGCGAAAGCGTGAACAGCATCATGAAGGCAAAGGCACCGCGCACCACGTGCGGCCAGACGGATCGATTGTCGGCTCGCAGTGTCCATACGAATAATGCAGTAGTTCCCGAAATCATGCCGGGACTCCGCGGGTTGTCAGGTCCATGAAGGCATCATTCAGATGACGGCGCTGCAGGCCAAATGAAGCCAGCGGCAGATCGAGCGGCAGCAGAGCCCGCAGCAGATCATTTCCCGTCAGACCTTCCGCCGATCGAATGATGAAATCTCGTCCGTTGCTGAACTCCGGTTCCGTCACTTCCGCCACACCGGGCAGAGCTTTGATTTTTTCGATGATCCCGGGCAGCACAGTTGTCAGTCGCAGGTTCCAGAGCGGTTGCTGGTCGGTGGTCTCGAGCAGCAGGTCCATCGGGCCGCTGTAGCGTACCTGACCGCGATCGATCACGGTTACAGCGTCGCACAGATCGGCAAGTTCGCTGAGGATATGGGAGCTGATAAACACGGTCTTGCCAATTCGTCGCAGTTCGCGAAGGATTTCCATGAGTTCGATGCGGGCACGGGGATCCAGCCCGCTGGCCGGTTCGTCCAGCAGCAGCAGGTCAGGGTCGTGCACCAGGACTCGCGCAAGGCTGACTCGCTGCTGCATGCCACGCGACAAACCTGAGATCAGATCGTTGCGGCGTCCGTCCATGTCGGTGAGAGTCAGCACATCGCCGATCACACGATCCCGCTGCACCTGCGTCAGTCCGTAGGCTGTGCCGAAGAAATCAAGGTACTCCGCGACAGTCATCTGGCGATACATGCTGAAGTGATCAGGCATGTAGCCAATTCGTCTGCGAACGGCCGAAATGTTCTGCCTGACATTGCTGCCGAAAATCTCGACCTCACCTTTGTTCGGCTGCAGCAGGGTGCAGATCATTCGCATCGTGGTGGTCTTGCCGGCCCCATTCGGACCGACAAATCCGTGCAGTGTCTGCGGCAGCACGCAGAATGACACGTTGCTGAGTGCCTGATGGCCGCGAAAGGCGTGAGACAGCCCGCTGACTGAAATGGCTGGTACAGTATTGCGAGTGATCGCAGGCATGGATTGCGACTGGCTTTCGAGGACAAAGTTGCAGTGCGACCGAAGGGCCGTGAGCTGTGACAGCGACTGTGCTGCCAGCAGGAGTCGGCCGGGGCTGCATTCTTGTCTGAAGAACTGAGAAAAACAACACGACGATCGTCAGAAGGCGGGAGTTGTCGGCTGGGGATCGTTTGGAGTGACGGCAAAATGGCCTGTCGCTCGCTTTTCTGCCACAGGGTTTATTGCGATGCTACCGGGCAGTTCCATCGTCTGCTGCGGTGAATCGGAGGATCAGATTGTGAATTTTCTCGGGCAAACATCGATTGCTGTTCTGCGGATCGTGATCTGTGCGGCATTGTGCAGCTTGCCGGCTGCGGCTCAGACGGAAGGGCGTCCCAATGTGGTCGTGGTATTTGCCGACGACTGGGGACGTTATGCCAGTGCATACGGTCGGCTGGAACCGGGCGGCCTGTCCGACATCGTGCAGACTCCGAATTTTGACCGGCTGGCAGCATCCGGAGTCCTGTTTACTCGAGCATTTGTGAATGCACCATCCTGTACTCCGTGTCGCAGTTCATTGCTTTCCGGGCAGTATTTCTGGAGGACCGGGCGTGGTGCGATCCTGCAGGGGGCGGTCTGGGACGATCGGATTCCTGCCTTTCCGCTGCTGCTGGAAAAATCCGGATATCAGATCGGGCATACAGCGAAGGTCTGGAGCCCCGGCAGTCCCGGAAATGCTCCGATCGGAGCTGGTCGAACGGCGGTGAAGGGAACTGGTGGCCGGTTCAACGACTATTCCGAGGCACTGAGTGCCAGCGAAGATCCGGGCGCATTGGGTGAGCAGCTGCTGGGGGAAGTGCGTGCCGGCTTTCGCACATTTCTGCAGGCCCGCTCGCCGGAAACGCCGTTCCTGTACTGGTGGGGCCCCACCACAACGCATCGTACATGGGTCAGGGGGTCCGGAAAAAAACTGTGGAACATTGATCCGGAGCGATTGCGAGGCAGGCTGCCCGGGCATCTGCCGGACGTCCCGGAAGTGCGGGAGGATGTTGCCGATTATCTGGGTGAGGTGCAGGCTGTTGATGCCGGGCTGGGGGCAGTGATGGAGGTGCTGGAGGAAACGGGCCAGCGCGACAATACGCTGGTCATAGTCAGCGGTGATCATGGCATGGCGGGTGTGCCGGGGGGCAAGTGCAATTTGTATGACACTGGCACGCGTGTGTCGCTGGCGATTTCCTGGCCCGCGGCAATTCCGGCTGGTCGAGTGGTGGATGATTTTGTCAGTCTGCCCGACCTGTCTCCAACGGTCCTGCAGGCCGCGGGTGTGGCGGTGCCGGAGGTGATGACGGGGCGTGATTTGCTGCCGCTGCTGCGGTCGTCATCGGCAGGGCTCGTGGATGAGACTCGCGATCACGTGGTGATTGGTCGCGAGCGACATGTTGCGGGGGCACGCCCGGACTTCCTGCCTTATCCTCAGCGAGCCCTCCGCACGGCCGATTTTTTGTACATTCGCAATTTTGCTCCGGATCGCTGGCCGATGGGCGTGGGGCCGGGTTTTGGGGCGCCCGAAGGCGCGTGGCCCGACTCGGACCGGCTGGCTGGCAACACATTTGCGGCCTTTGCCGATATGGATGCCAGCCCCACCAAACGCTGGGTGATTGAGCAGGGGCTGAAGCAGCCCGAGTATCGAGTGTTTTTCGAACGGGCGTTTGCGAAACGGCCGGCGGAAGAGCTGTATGATCTGAGACGTGATCCGGAGCAGATCCACAACGTGGCGGGCTCTGCCGAATATGCCGGGATTCTGCAGGCACACAGTGAACGGCTGATTCGAATCCTGCGTGAATCCGGGGACCCTCGTGTGATGACCGAACCATGTGTCTTTGATCTGCCGCCTTATGCAGGCCAGCCTGAGCCGGCTGGCAATGGCGGACGGGGTGGTAAGGCCGGAGGTCGGGCCGCAGGCAAGTCTGACCAGGGATGACGGTTCAGGGGAACAGCAGGCTGACAAACACGATTGAGAAAAAGCCCAGCAGCATGGTGGTGGAGATGGCGATGCCGATGACTGCCAGCGTGTGGGATCGGCGTTCGGACACATAGCTGATGAGGCTGAGAACCAGGGCGACAATATTATTCAGGGCGGCACTGGCAGCGACGATCATCAGGCGAGACAGGACCGGTGCGTTGGTGGAGAGTTCGTTGAGTTCTGCGCGGGTTGTCGGCAACTGGATCAGCATCTGTCGGAGTACCACATACAGAAGAGCAGCAAACAGGGCGAACCCCACACCAGCCCAGCCGAGATGATCCGGGTAATCGGGCTGTTCGGAGACCGGCGAGATTTCGGCGGAGCGATCGTTGGACATGGCTGCAGAGTCTTCCGGAGGTGGGCATGGCGGATGGCGGGAATGTGCAGGCGGACGGTCTTCCGATGTTGTGCTACGGTAACGAATATCTTGTGGGAAGTCGAAGTGATTGCCGGGATTCCCGCCGAAATCCCGGGTGTTCCAGCGGGGTGTTGAGAGGCATCTTTGCTATTATACAGCAGCGGGATTTTGCGGCGCTGGTCAGCGGATCCCGGATTCCTTGGCGATTCAGGTGTTGGGTGGTGCGGGAACTCTGTCATGGCGCGAACGGCGGTGCTGGGTGCGGGAGCGATGGGAACAGCCTGTGCGTGGCTGGCGGCGCAGCGTCACGATGCCGAGGTCACGTTGTGGGCTCGCAATCCTGATCATGCCGCCACGATCGGTCAGACTCGTCGAAACGACCGTCTTCTGCCGCAGGTCAAATTGCCGCCTGAAGTGCTGGTGACAGCCGACGCGGGGGCAGCTTTGGCGCATGCCGAGGTGGTGCTGGTGTGTGTACCGATGCGTGGACTGCGGCAGGCCAGTCAGCTGCTGCAGTCAGCGGTGCCGCGGTCGGCGATTCTGGTCAGCACGATCAAGGGCATAGAGAATGAGACGCTGCACCGCCCCAGCAGTCTGCTCAGGCAGTTCTTTCCGCAGCAGCCCATCGTGGTGCTGGGTGGTCCCTGTCATGCCGAGGAGCTGGTACAGCGGATGCCGACGACGATTGTGGCAGCATCTGATGACAGGGCAGCAGCAGAGTGCATTCAGCAGCGGCTGGCGACTGAGTTTCTCAGGATTTACGCC
>SXGQ01661850.1_pt1 | contig 30858 bp, 27 predicted proteins | sample 3178371 | NCBI WGS metagenome assembly SXGQ01 (sample SAMN11356859, study PRJNA531348) | freshwater metagenome | isolation source: freshwater sample F1-20 | place: China: Fuxian Lake, Yuxi | collected 2017-12-25
AAACGGGTTGTGCGGGGTTTAGCGCATGGCGGCGCCGCCGGGGGGCTGGGTGCCGGGGGGAATGAGGGGTTCGAATTCTTTTTCGAGGGTGTCTAGGTATTCGGTGATGCGGGGGTCGGGGGGGGCGGGTGGTTTGGGTTGGGCGGCTTTGGTGGAGCGGAGGTATTCGTCGAATACGCCGTTGCGGCCGGTGGGTTGGGTGGCCTCGTACCAGTTGAGGTAGTCGGTGATGAGGGCCATGCGTTGGGTGAGTTTTTTGCGGTAGGTTTCGGCGGCGGTGATGCGGGCGGGGAGGTCTTTGGTTTTGCCGGCGATGAGGAGGGCGGTGATTTGTTCGTAGTCGGTGATGATGGGGCGGAAGAGTGGGTTGGCGCGGGCGCTGAGGGCGATGAGGGCGGTCTGGGTGGCGCGGAGGGTTTGTTTGGCGCCGGGTTTGGGGAGGTATTTTTCGAAGTCGGCGATGGGGTAGCGTTCGGTGCGGCCGGTTTTGTCGACGGCGATTTGGAGGTCGAGGAGGGTGGTGAGTTCGCGGTCGGTTTGTTCGAGGGTGAGGCCTTGCCAGCGTTCGGAGTCTGCGAAGCGGGCGAGCTGGAGGGTCCACCATTTGGAGAGTGATTTTTCGGATTCGGCGAGGACGGGAAAGTGGTGGGTGAGGCCGCCGACGGGGTCGCGGTGGTAGGCGGGCCAGTCGCGGATGTAGCGGGTGAGGTTTTCGGGGCCGTTGGGGAGTGCGAGGAGGGCTTCGAGGAGGCAGAGGGCGCAGGCGCGGTCGACTTCGTTGGAGATGTTGTTGAGTTGGAGGGGTGGCTGGGTGATGAATTTGTCGAGGGGCGGGAGTTTGGAGCGGTCGGCGATGCTTTTGAAGACGTCGGTGGTGAGTTGGCCGTCGCGGCGGCGGATGGTTTGGATGAGGCCTTCGGTGATCCACCAGGGTGCGTCGACGATGGGTGTGCGGGGGTCCGGGGGACGGTCGCGGTAGGCGATTTCGAGGAGGAGGGCGCGGATGATGTGTTTTTGGAGGTGGATGAGGGCGGGGTCGTCGCCGATGCGGACGTTGATTTCGACTTTGCCGCCACCGGGGTTGTGGATGAGGGCGAGGTTGACGCCGGGTTCGGTTTTGCCGGGGATGGCGGGGTCGAGGGTGATGAGGACGGGCATGTCCCAGTCATCGCGTTCTTTGAGGATGCGGAGGACGCGTTCTTTGACTTCTTCGGCGAAGATGACGACGCGACCGCGGAGGTCTTTGTCGTCGCAGTAGATGATGAATTGGCCTGAGGCGCTGGTGGACCGGTTTTTGAGGTCGGCAGCGTACAGGAATCCCTGCAGGAGCAGGGCGATGAGGATGAGGGCCCCTGTGCGGGGTGTGTTCATTTAGAGGGGCTTGGAGACGAAGGTGATGCGGCCTTCGGCGACGCGAATCTCAGAGAGGCGGTCGGCTTCCTTGAGTTCCTTGCCGAGGGTTTTCCAGAGTCCGGTGACGGCCCAGTTTTCGAGCGAACCGGCGATGGATGGGTGGATGCCGAGGCGGCCAAGGCGGAGGCCGATGAGTTCGGCACCGACTTTGCCGTCGCGGTTTGTGATTTTGTAGGTGACGCTCGAGTAGGTGGAGATGCCGAAAATGGAGCGCTCGACGAAGACGGTGACGGTGCCGGGCTTGAAGGCGGCGACAGCGCGGACGAATTTGATGCCCATGGAGGCTTCGCCGGCTTTGAGGGTGCGGCGAAGGTGGGCGTTGATGTCTTCTTCGGAGCTGGTGAAGGAGTTCGCTGTCTTTACTTCCATCAGGCGGGTCCAGAGGTCGCCCGGGTCTGCGACAGGGATGACGGCTTTGGATGTATCGGGGACGCCCTCGGGCGTCAGCCAGAAGAGGAAGATGGCGGCGACGAGGGTGGCGAAGACGACCATCTGGATGCCGACTTTCATGTCGCTGAATCCACCGGCGCGCTTCGGTTTCATCATGCGCTGGACGCGTTGATGGGTCTCTTCGGGAGTTTCGGACTTGCTGGCCTCGACTTTGGGTAGGAGTGAACGGTCGAGCTTGGAGCCGCAGTTATGGCAATAGACGCGTTCGGGTTCGTTCTCGTGCTCGCAGGAGCCGCACTTGAGGGTGGGTGTGTTGGAGTTGGACATGGCGTGCTAGTCTTTCTTTGCGGGTTTGGCTGCTGGGGCTTCGGATTTGGTCTCGGCCTTTTTTGTGGATGAGCTGTCGCCGGTATCTTTTTTCGCGGCGCTCTTGTAGCCTTCGCTACGGTAGTCGGTGATGTAAAAGCCGGAGCCCTTGAAGATTAGCCCTGCACCGCCGCCGAGGAGGCGTTTGACCTTCCCTTTGCCCCACTTTTTCATGCAGCAGGATTCTTTTGGGCACGTGGTGAAGGCGTCGTCTTTCATGGACTGGACGCATTCAAAGGTCTTTTTGCACTTGGCGCATTCGTATTCGTAGGTCGGCATGTTGTGAGTATGGATGCGGTCTTGGAGGATGGATTCGTAGCAGACGGAGGGCCCGCGGGCAATGGGTGGTTCGATTCCTTACAGAAAATGAAGAATGTGCAGGCCGTCAGCGCTTTCACCGTGCCGGCAAAACGCGCCGCTCTCATGGCCCCAGCGGGCGTGTGCGTTCTCCGGGGAGCAGAGCGAATCAGCGGGAAACGGGTGTCCCGCAGGCGCGCCGGCGTCGAAGAAATGGGACGCGGCCAAATGAAGTGCGGCAGGCCCCATTGTCACGGGAAGGTTTGGAATTAGTTTGCCGCGGGCTTCGGAGGCTCCGGCGCGGGAGCGGGAGCGGGTTCCGGCGTCGATGGCTTTGCGGGCTCGGGAGCAGGCGCAGGTGCAGGCGCTGGCGTCGATGGCTTCGCAGGCTCGGGAGCGGCAGGTTTAGCGGGCTCAGGAGCGGCTGGCGCTGGTGCCGGAGCTGCGGGAGTAGCCGTAGGTGCAGGTGCTGGCGCTGGTGCCGAGGCCGGAGTGGCTGGCTTCGAAGCATCAGTAGCCCCCGGAGCAGGTGCAGGAGGCGTGGTCGGGGCGGGTGGCGTGGTAACCGGAGCACCGGGCTTCGGCGCCTCGATTGCCGGAGTCGTGGTAACGGGTGCGGCGGCCTTCGATTTCTCCATCGCGGCCTTGGCTTCAGCCTCCGCTTTCAGGCGCGCGTCGTCCGCCTTCTTTTTCTCGCGGGCATCCTCGATGTATTTGTTCGTGGCGGTGCGTGCTTCGGGATTTTTCGAATACAGCAGCGAGAGAACGAGCGTGAGCACCATGAAAATGCCTGCGAGCCAGCGGGTGAGGTTCGCGAGAACGTTCGTCGTCTGCGCGCCGAAGATGTTGCTGGCGGTATCTCCGCCGAACGCAGCGCCGAGGCCTTCGTTCTTCGGCCGCTGGAGAAGCACGACGAAGATGAGCAGGAAACAGACGATTACGTTTACCGCGAGCAGCAGTTTGGTAACGATGCCGATGAAAGAGACGCCAAGGATAAGCATACTTTGAAAAAAGGGCGCGGACTATGGTCGCAACGGCCCCGAGTAGCAAGGGTCATTTTGGGATTCGCCTAAGTTGCATTCGGCAGCGTATCAAACGGCCATGTCAAAATCGTACACGGAACGGAAAATCGCCTGGGCGGAAAAAATGCGTGCACGCGGTGCGAGAGCGGAGTCGATTCGCTCGAAGGACCGCCTTCCTCCCGGCCAGCATCTGGTGAAAAGTCTGCAGGTGCTCGATTTGGGAATCCACCCTCCCCTGCCCCGCGAGTCCTGGAGCTTGGAGATTACGGGACTGGTGGAAAATCCGGTGACGCTAGACTGGCCCGCGCTCATGGCGTTGGAACAGGCGGAAAGGATGAGCGATTTCCACTGCGTGACCACGTGGAGCCGTTACGACTGCCGGTGGCTCGGCGTGCCGCTGGCTGCGCTGCTTGATCTCGTTCGCCCCACGGATGAAGCGCGATTTGTGTACTACCGCGCTTACGACGGATACACGACGAACACGCCTGTCGATGCGCTCACGCACCCGGATGCAATGCTCGCACACACGCTCGACGGCGGGGAACTGCCAGTGGAACACGGCGGTCCGCTGCGGGTGATCATTCCGCAACTCTACGCGTGGAAAGGTGCAAAGTGGGTGAAGCAGATCGAGTTTCGCGCGACGGACGCCCAAGGCTACTGGGAGGAGCGCGGATACTCGATGCTCGGCGACCCGTGGCTCAACGATCGCTTCGCGTAAGGCGCAGGCCTTACTTGCGGATTTCGAAAACGACAATCAACTGCCCGCGCGGATGCATCGGCCCGCGGATGAAAAGCGGGCTGTCGATTCCAAGCTTCGCTTCCGTCGTCACGATACGGCGCTTGTCGTGAAAAAACTCGAGATTCAGCAGGTAGCCGGGGCCATCCTTTTTCGCGACCGCGCCGACCCAGAAGTTCTGACTCGGCACCAGCCAGCGCTCATTGCGGGCGTCCATCACCTTCGTCGCTGAGCCAAGGATCTGGAATTCCTCGTAACCAAAAACCTTCGTGAGCTTCGCCGCGTAGGGCGCGAGTTCCGCAGGCGGGTCCTTGCGTTCAACACCACGCGCCGGATTGCTCGCAAGCACGACGGCGCTCCACACCTTGTCTTCGGCGGAGGCAATCGCTGCGAGCAGCAGCAGGCTGGCGAGAATGCGGATCATTCGAGGACGTAATCAGAAGGAAGCGAGTCCAGTCCGTCAATCCAAACGACCGCCAGACCGTCGGCGCTCACAAGCTGCGCCGAGATGTCTTCATCGCCGGCTTTCACGCTGAGTACCTGCGCGAAGTAATCGGACCGCGGTGTTTCGCGCTCGACCATCCCGAAATAAACGCCCGCCGCAGCGAGCACGCACACCGCGGCGGCAAATGCGAGCCGCCACAACGGGAAGAAGCGGCGCTCCGTCCGCACCGGCTGCGGCGGAGCAATCTCGCGAAGGATCTGGTGGTTGAAAAAATCACCATTCTTCAACGCAGGCACCTTTGCAGCCATCGCGTCGCGAAGGCGTTCATGCCGCACGCGCTCGGCAGCGACGCCGGGATTTTCGCGCTCGAAAGCGGCGGCCTCGGCCGCGGGCAATGCGCCATCGAGATACGCTGTGAGCTTTTCCTCCTCGGGTGTGAGATCGGGTTCAGAGTTGTTCATAGACGTCATGAAGCAGGGATTGCAGTTTCTTGCGGGCGTAAAAAAGGCGCGACATCACCGTGCCGAGCGAACAGCCGATTGCGTCGGCGATTTCCTGATAATCGAGATCCTCAATCTCGCGGAGAACGATGACCGCGCGGTGCTCGGGCGAGAGCTTCTCGATGGCTGCATCAATCCGCGCGCGCAGTTCCGCGTCCGCGAGCCGCTCCGAGGGCTCCATCACCGACTTCGGCGCAGTGGCGGCAGCCGGTTCGATTCGGCGCAGGCCGATTGTGTCGTCGAATTCCTGGCCGCCATGGATGTGCTTTTTGCGAAGCCAGTCGAGCGACACATTCGTCATAATGCGGTACAGCCACGTGTAAAACGCGGACTGCCCGCGGAAGTTCGCGAGGCTTTTCCAAGCCTTCACGAAGCCATCCTGGGCGAGGTCCCATGCGTCCTCTTCGTTTCTGACCATGTTGTAGATCATCGCAAAACAGCGTTGGCGGTATTCAGTTATCAGTGAATCAAAGGCTGCCGTGTCCCCGCGCTGCGCCCGCGCAACCAGTTCAAGGTCGCTCGCAGCGTTTGCAGGGCCACCGGCCTCTCCGTTCGACGTGGTTTGATTCGGATTATTCAATCGATGTGGCTTCGGGTGTTTAACGGCAACCGCCGCCAAATGTCCACGCCGGACCGCGGATTCGCACCACTGCACTTTTGAAGATGCAATTTTCCACGAATCAGGCACAAAGACGCCATGCCATCTGGGTTCGAGAGCAGTCTGCTGCCGCGCAAAATTTTCTCCGTCGCACTCGCGATGTCACTCGCGGCTGCAAGCGGTGCATTTGCGCAGACAAAGAAAAAGAGCGACAAGGACGCCGCCCGCGGTGCCGCCGAGCACATGAAGGAGGAACTCGGCGTGAATCAATTCACCACCCCGAGCATCGAGACCGTCCTGCTCGCGCTCAAAGAACTCCGGCCCATTGATTACGAGAAAGCCGCACGCGACCTCCGCGACACGGTGCCCGGCGATCGTCCCCGACTTGCACTCAGCGCAGGCGCTTTGATTGCCGACGGATTCCTCGCCGTTTCGGCGGAAAAGCAGTCCAAGCTCGACGACATCGGCCGCCTGCTTGTGCGCCACGCAAAAGGACTCGGCGTGAGCGACCACGTCACACGCCACAGCAAGAGCATTCTGGAAAAGGGCGCGGCGAAAGACTGGCAGGGCATTCGAGCCGAACTTGTATCCACGCAGCGCGACGTCGAGAAGGCGATGATGGCGCTGAAGGACGAGGAAATCGCCCACCTCGTCGCGCTCGGTGGATGGGTGCGGGGCCTGCATATTTCGTCCACCCTCGTCGCGGATCAATACACCCCTGAACGTGCTGCGATCCTCGTCCAGCCGACGGTCATCAACTATTTCATCGAGCGCGTTTCCACGCTGAACCCCTCGCTGAAAAAGGCGAACGTCTTCGTGCTTTTGGAGAAGAACCTCGCGGAGATCCGCAACATCACCGTGAAGGAAAAGGCTGCCATGCCGACGGCAGCGGACTTGAAGGTTGTGAGTGAACTGTCCGGCGCGATTATCGCCGCGTTCGGCGAAGTCGCAGAGTAGAAAGGCTGGCGTCCCCGCCCCCGGAGACCGCCGCGTAGCGCAGATGCTCATCGCTTTCCACAAACCTTACGGAGTCCTCTGTCAGTTTACGCCGGACGGCTCGGCGAATCGCACACTCGCCGAGTTCGGCTTCCCCAAACACACGTACGCACTCGGCCGGCTCGATGCCAACAGCGAGGGACTGCTGCTTCTCAGCGACGAGCCGTATTTGAACAAACGTCTGCTCGATCCCGTTAACGCACACTCGCGCACCTACTGGGCGCAGGTCGAGCGCATCCCCTCACCCGAGGCTCTCACGGAGATGCAGCGCGGAATCACGATCGGGAAAACGAAAACCCTGCCCTGCCGCGCGTGGATGCTGGACCCGCAGCCACTCATTCCGCAGCGCGATCCTCCCATCCGCTTCCGCAAAAACGTGCCGGATTGCTGGATCGCGCTGTCGCTCATCGAGGGCAAGAACCACCAGGTCCGCAAAATGACGGCCGCAATCGGGCATCCCACGCTGCGGCTCATTCGTGTGCGAATCGGTGAATTCGATCTCGGCGGTCTCGCACCCGGACGATGGCGCGAACTCAGCCCGGGCGAGCGCGCCCGTGTCTTCGGTGGAAAGGCCATCCCGCGCTGACCGCTGCGTTTTCCTGCTTCCCCAGCCCGAAATGCGATTATAAGCAACAACGCGTGATGCCGCTTCTTTCACTCTTCCTCCGCCTCTGTCTGCTTGCAGCCGTGCTGTCTGGCGCGCATCTCCATGCTCAAACAGGAAAAGACCTTCGCGTAAAAGTCCCGCCACCGCCAATCCCGCGCAAAGCGACGCTCGATCGCGGACAGAACGCCACGATTCCGCTGGGCGTTTACGGCCCCGGAGTCGAGCAAATGGAATTCATCATTCGCACGCCGCCCAAACACGGCACGCTTTCGCGCGTGCTAATCACGGGCGACTCCACAGCCGCCGTCGTATACACCGCACCGGCGCAAACCAATGCGCTTGAAGATCGTTTCACATACGCCGTGCGCACCGCAGACGGCGTCTCGGCCGCTGTGCCCGTGGTCATTACCATCGCCGAACCAGCCGGACTTCCTCCTCGGCTGGTCGTGCCCGGCTCCCTTGATGGCGAGGAGCAACGCACCGGCGAGGAATACACTTTCACCATTCCGATCAAAAATGCAGGCGGCGGATACGCCGAGGGCGAGTTCACGATCGCACCACCATGGAAGGTGCAAAACCCCGCGAAATTCCGACTGGCCGGCGGCGAATCGATGGAAGTGACGGTGACTTTTTCCGCGATGAAAATCGGCGCGCACAAAGCCGACCTCACCTACGGAGCCGCGCACCGCGTCTCTACCACACTCAACGCGAAAGTCGTGGCACCGCTTACGATCACACCGGCCCTGCTCGATTTGAAAGCAAAGCCCGGTGCCGCAACCCGCAGCGGTCAGGTGAAACTCACAAACCAATCTTCACTTCCTGTCACGGTAACCATCAAGCACAGCGGCGCGCTACTCACCGAGCAGAGCGTCACTGTTCCTGCGCTCGATTCGCATACCCTCGCCGTCTTCGCTGAACCGGGCGAGGTGGGGAAAATCGAAGATCGCCTCGAACTGAAAGCCGGCGAATGGACGCATTCACTCCCGGTCATCGCGCAACCACTTGGCGCCATCGTCTCCTGCCGCGAGAAATCCGTGACCTTTACCGGCGCAATCGCGGAGCGCACCGTGCAGAGCAACATCACACTCGAGAACAGCGGCGGAAGCCCCGTAGCGGTTACACTAACCGCGCCCGCACCCTTCCGCACAGACCCCGCCGCAATAGCGCTGAAACCGAAAAGCACCGCGACGATCGCAGTGCTCTGCAAAGCAGACACGGAAGGCCTGGCCGAAGGCGAACTAGCTATCACGGGTGCGGGTGTGGACATTCGTATTCCGCTTTCCGCAAACGTCGGCCCGCGTGAAGCCGCGAAGAAAAGCCCGCAGAAAACGCCACACGCCGAAGAGCCGCCGGCACCGAAACCGGTCCGCGAAGCGAAGGAAAGCAGCACGCCATCCGCTGCCGCAGAACTTCCAAACATTCGCGGCAAGGCCATCGAAGTCAAAGCGACGAAAGCCACCATCGAATGGAAAGCTTCACAGAAACCCGGACTTCGCGCCCAATCGCGCATCCTTGCGCCTTCCGGCGATGCACCGGCAATTGCATGGAAGGATATCAGCGCGACGTTCGCCGCGTCGGGCGCGAACACGCAATGCACAGTCGATTCGCTGGCTCCGCAGTCGCTGCATACCATCCGCATCATCTCCAATGATGGCGTCGAGTGCACCGTGAACTTCGTGACGCTACCGAGCCCGCCCTATCTCATCTACGCTCTGCGCGCCTTGCTTCTCATCGGAGCAGTAGCCGGAATCGCAATATACCTTCGCAAACGCCGCGCGGCCCGCGCCTGATCACTGAACCGTGCGGACCTGATAGAACTTCGCTGCGAATCCCGCGTCGCCATCCGTGTAACTCGTCGTCGCTCCCGCCGATGGAACGGCAGTTGGGCCGCTTATTTTCGTAAACGGCTGTGCGAGATCCGTCGTTACCCACACTTCATAGTTGAGCCCCGCTGCACTCGCCCATGTCACCAACACGGACGTCGCTGTCAGCCGCGATGCGGCCGTGATGCGAAAAACCGACGAGGGATTCAGAGGATTCATTCCGGCCGCATGCTCGGCTTCATTCGTCTGGCCGTCGCCATCCTCATCGGCGCCTGCTGCGAGCAGTTTGATTCCCACAGACGCGGAACCCGCTGGTCCGACACGAGCCGGATCGTTCGGATTCACGGCCTGGACTGAAATCGACACGGTCTGCCCGTCCGCCGCCGACGCCGTGTAGCTCGCCGCGCTCGTCGTGAACGCCGACGCGGGACCGCCGTTGATACTCACATTCACGCGATACACCGGCGCAATACCCTCGCTGTCCGGAGCAACGACCGGCCATGTGAACGTCACGCTGTTCCCGAGCGCATACGGAAAAACGTTCGGCCCCGCAGGTTGAGCGGGAGCAGCCACAGGCGCAGTGGTATCGAGCAGTTTCAAGAATTGCGCCTCGTAAGGAGCAGACGCCCATTCCGAGTTTGCCTGCGGAACCCGATTGAGACTCGCAAACACGCCATTCGCCAACACATCCGCCCCCGTGCGGCCATCGCCCCACAACAATGTAGTTCTCCGGGTCGAATCGACACCCGTGTAGGCGGAAAGATTGCGCACGTTGTACGTCCGCGCGGATTTGATCCCGAAAAGATTCGAACCGCCCTGCGTAATGTTGACGTTGAAAGTGCCGCTCTGCGCGTTGTTACGGTCAAGATTCACAAATCCAAAAACCACATCGGTCGTCGCGGGCGATGCGTTCGCAGCCTCGTACTTCGCAACGCTGAAAAGGCTCTGCTGAGCCCCCTGCCCGCCGGTCCGGTCCAGAAAGTAGCGATTCGGCGAACGCAGCGCCTTCGACTGCGCCCGAGCCGTCCCGATCGCTGCATAAACCGGATACAGCTGCGCGAGGCCGTAGTTGTAGTTTGGGTGCCCCGGATCCGTGAGCCGCCAGAGCGGCATCAGCGAGTTGTATTCTTTAAATTGCGGAATCGGTTTTCCAAAATTGACCTCGTAACGCTCGTATCCAAACGCCGCCGTGCCGTTGGTGTGATTCGGCGGAATCACCGTCCCGCTTAGACCCAATTCCTGCCCGGGAAAAATCATCGGCGCACCGTCGATCGTGCTGTTCACCGCATAGCGGATCAACGCCTGCCACGGGTCGCTGTAGTGGTCCTCATCGTGAGATGACGTATTCAGCAGCACGCCAGCCTCGCCATAAGCAGTGCGCCGCTTCTCGTAGATCTGACGGAAGCCATGCTTGTCGGTTCCGTTCACATTAACCGTGGTTGTGGTCGTTGCTTCGTGGAGCGGAAACACGATGTTCTCATTCAGCAAATCAAAGTGACGGGAACTGCGGTAGGTCACCGCCCCTCCATCGAGGCTCTCGGCCATAAATAAGAAATTCCACTTCCGCGTCTTCGTCCGGTTCACGATGTATTCCCAGGCCTGAGGTGGAAGCCCCTGACCGAAATCAGCACGCAACCCATCGATGCCCGCCGCCGAGTTCAGCACAGCGCCACCCGAGTTCGCAGGATAGCCCGTCTGCGTCAGCCAGAAATCGATATAGCCAGCAAAGTAGCGCCACACGTTTCGCGTGATTGCGTCGAAATGCCCGTTGTTGTCGCCACTGCTCCCGTCGCTTCCGATCGAGTAATCGAACCAATCCCCTTCATTCAGATGCCCGCCGGTGGATCCGGAAACCAGCGATGCGTAACGACCGAAATACACTTCGTACGTGTCCTCAAATTTACCGAAGTCATTCCGATCCGGTGCGAGCGCGATGTTACCCGCGCTGGACGCACGCATGTCGTACGCATTCACACGCGCAAAAAAACGGGCCTCCACGTTGCGAATTTGTGTCGTCGCGCTGCTTCCCCCATTTCCCCAGTACGACTGCCCAAGCGCAGCGAGTTCCACGTCATATCCGGTATGATTAAACGGCGCATCCACCATGATATCGACGCCAGCGGCGTCGGCAGCGGCAGAAAAGCCGGTGAACTCCGTCATCGCCTGCACGCGTCCGACCGGCGTGTCGTTGGTCGCGGGCGTTCCGCCGGGCACAAAAGCTTTTGCCATGAGCGGCATCACTTCGAAGAAATTCTTCACCGCGTAGGGCGAGCCGACCTCGTACGGCTGTCCATTCGCCGGGTCATTCTGACGTCCATCAATCGCGTTCGGGTGAACGGGCTGGAACCAAAACATATTCGCTCCGAGGCCCTTTACATAATCAAGATTGAAACGCGGCGTGCCCGGTCCACCGGAGAGACCGCCGGCCAAATCCGCAAATGTGCCGCGCTGCGAAGGCGCGGTCCCGGTCGCGATAATCGTGAGCGGATTGACCTCATACATCACGATGTCGCGGGCTTTTGCGGGCGACGCAACGACCGTGTAAGCGTGAATGTTCAAGTCGCCAAATTGTCCGGTCGGACTCGGGTCGGAGGTGTAATATCGCCAGACGCCCGGTGCATCGCTGTTTAAACGCCAGCGCACATTGAGCCGATACACACCGGTCTTGCTGAGGTTCAGCGTGAGTTGGTAGCCGCCGCTGACCAGCGACATCGGGTAAGCCTTGTAGTAGTGCGCGTCACTCCCGGCAACGATTAGCGAACCCGGCACGGGCTTGATTCCGTCTTCGATCCCGTCGCCATTCGCATCGTCGTCCGCACGGTCGCGTCGATTCAAATTGGTAAAGACTTCGCACGTTTGAACACCCGTAGTTTGCGGATCAAAAAACAGCGTGATCGGAATGCTGTCACCGGCAACCTCGTCGATGAAAAGGTGCGTCGAAGCGTAATCAGCCTCAACTTCCGACGCGGCTCTTGATGTGGAGTTTGGCGAAATCCGCAACGTCGAGCCCGCTAGCGGCAATGCCAGCGAAGTGACGGCGACGAGTGTTTTGAAAATCATTTCAGCGGTTCGTTTTGAACGGAGAATCAGACTCAGGCCGGGTCACGTTAGCCCGAATCACCCTTCCGTCAAACCGCTCCCGGGTTAATGATCCTCGGATGTCACGCGCAGCACCTCTTCGAGCGTGGTGATTCCCTCCCTCGCCTTGTCGATACCCACCATCCGCAGCGTCTTCATTCCTTCGCTCACGGCCTGATTCTTCACGACGTTGGAACTCGCACGCTTGATTACGAGGCGGCGAATCGACTCGCTGACCGGTAGCACTTCGATGATCGGCGCCCGTCCGAGGTAGCCGCGTCCTTTGCAGCGGCCGCAGCCCACGCCCTGATAGAAGACCGTATTCTCGTCCTCAATCCCGAGTTTCTGGAGCAATTCCGGCTCGGGTTTGAATTCCTCGCGGCAATTCGGGCAGATGCGCCGCACGAGACGTTGTGCACAGGCCAGAATGACCGAGGAACTAATGAGGAACGGCTCGATTCCCATGTCGTCCATACGCGTGATCGCGCCTGCCGCATCGTTTGTGTGGAGTGTGGAAAGCACCTGGTGACCTGTGAGCGCAGCCTTTACCGCGATATCGGCCGTTTCGTTGTCACGAATCTCACCAATCATGACAATGTCGGGGTCCTGACGGAGAATGGAGCGCAACGCCTCGGCGAAGCCCATTCCGATGTCGCTCTTCACGGCGACCTGGTTGACGCCAGTGAGCTGGTATTCCACCGGATCTTCGACCGTGACGAGGTTATAGATCGGGTTGTTGAGTTCGCCGAGAATCGTATAGAGCGTCGTTGTCTTTCCTGAACCGGTGGGGCCCGTGATGAGAATCATCCCGTGCGGTGCATCGATCGCCTTTTTGAAAACACCGAGCGTGTACTCGTCGAGACCGAGCGATTCGATCGAGCCCTGCAAATTGCCTTTGTCGAGCAAACGAATAACGACCTTCTCACCGTAAACCGTGGGCAGCATCGAAACACGAAGATCGATTTCCTTCCCGGAGACGCGAATGCGGAAGCGCCCGTCCTGCGGGACACGGCGTTCGGCGATGTCGAGACCTGCAAGGATTTTGATACGGCTGGCAATCGGAAGCTGGAGCGATTTCGGGGGCGAACTTGCCTCAATCAGCGCGCCGTCCACGCGGTAACGCAGCTTCAGTTCCTTCTCAAACGGCTCGATGTGGATATCCGAAGCCTTCTCCTTGATGGCCTGAACAAGAATCAGGTTCACGATCTTTACCACCGGCGCGTCCTCGGAATCATGCGCCATGCGGTCGAGGTCGATCTCCTCGCGCCTCTGCTTCACCTCCTCCACCGTATCGGTCTCCGCGAGCGCCTTCTGTGCGGCGTCCTTGAGGACCATATCCATCTGCGCGCTTGAGTTTCCGACGCCCGAGAGTGCTTCCATCACGGCACGTTCGGTCGTGATCATCGGGACAATCTCCATCCTCGTACGCTGGCGCAGATCGTCGAGCGCAAGGACGTTCAACGGATCCGCCATCGCGACAAACAGCTTGTTTCCGAGCTTGCACACGGGTGCCAGCTTGTAGGAGCGCGCCATGTCCTTGGGGACCAGTTCCATCACGCTCTCGGGAACTCGCACACGGGCGAGATTGATCGGCGGCGTGTCTAGACAGCGCCCCATGGAAATGACCATGTCCTGCTCGGTCACGTAGTTGTTGTCCGTGAGGCTTTTCAGCAGCCGTCCGCCCTGCCTCTTCTGGGTGGCCACGGCCTCCTCCAGTTGCGCAGGAAGCAGCAACCCGTCCTCGATCAGGACATCCGCGATTCGTTCACCAAATGATTTAATGCTCATGCGTGGAGTGGAATGTTGCGTCAGCGGTAGGAACTCTGGAGCAGTTTGATAATCGATGCCGGCGACGCGAGGTGCCATTGAATGTGGTAATCGACCAGTTGCTGGACGGCATCCTTGCCGACGGAATCAAACGGGTTCGCAAGCGCCACCATCATTGTGCGGCTGACGACATCGAAAGGAACAAAGAGCCGCCCGAGCGTAATGCTCTCCGGAAGCATTTTAACGACCTGCCGGTCCACATCATAGCAGTCGAGCGGGATGTATCCGAATTTCACGCGATCCAGAATTCCGCTGAGTAATTGTTCCTGATCCACTGCACCACGCGTCACGATTTCATCAATGAGCGATGCCGCGGGATTCACTGCCGCACGCTCGGCGTTGCGCCGGCGAACGAGATGAAGCGCCTGCATCGCGATGTCCTCCGAAACCAACCGGTGCTGGACGAGGAATTTCATGAGTGTCTTTTGGCCGTCATCCGCTGCGGCGAGCTTTTCCGCCAGCACCTTGTGGTCACCGGAGATTGCCGGTCCGCGCAATTGAACGCTTTGGGTCTGCTTGGTCGCGATGAGATTCCCCGTATCCAGAACGGCACTCCGGAAATCGAGGTTGATGTTCTCGCCTCCGGACTGCGCATCGGTCTGGAGCTGCTGCAATCGCTGCTCCACTTCGCCGAGCGCCGCGATGACCTCTGCGTTGTCCGGTTGCTTCTGCAGGATGCTCTCGTACTCGATAAGGGCGGATGCATATTGCGCGAGCGCCATGTACGTGTCCGCGAGCCTCCGGCAGACCGTGAGCGATTCCGTCTCCTTCCCAAGCTTCGCATAAGCCTCCTTCAGAATCTCCATGCTCTGCGTATCCTGCGGATTCGCCTGGGTAATGACCTCGAACATTTCGATGGTCTGGTGAAGTTGCTCCTCCTCCTCGGGAGAGAGCTGTGGCGCGGCTGGTGTTTCTATCATGGGCTGAGTTCAGTTTCGAAATAGCGAAAACCGTACCGCGTCGCCCCCCCAACATCATGCCGCAGAGACAAAAAAGACATACCCCGGAGGATTTATGTCCCCCGGGGCGCCGTTGAGAAAGAGGCGGACGACCGTAAGCCGGATTCTGTAACGCAGCGCTTTCGCACCGCGCGGCAGTCATTTCTCTCGCCTGCCCGGAGGCAGGACGCCGCCCGTCCCAGCCGGAGCCGGAACGGGCAGTGCGACTATTACCCGGGAAGCGCCCCGCCGAAGCGAGGCCGGCCAGACGCCGGCTTCCCTGCTTTGTCTTGCACCGCGGAAGGTTTTTCGTGCCCCGTCTGTTACCAGCGCGGGCGGTGGGCTCTTACCCCGCCATTTCACCCTTACCGGAAGGGACACGAGGTCCCGCCCGGCGGTTTGTTTTCTGCGACACTTTCTGTCGTCCCTCGCTTTCGCGAAAAACGCCCATGGGTTCTCCATGGTCCGCTGTCTGGTGGTGTCCGGACTTTCCTCCCGCAGGCGAACTGCGGGCGACTGCCGGCCGTCCAAGGAGAGAGATACTCCCGCAGCCGGCGCGTAGAAAGGACAAAAACGACGACGCTCCCCTCCCCGCTACGCGATTCGGAACCGGCACCAGCCGTAATCCAAAACACCCGGCTCCCTCCGAATCGCCTCCGGCATAAAATACACCGTCGAACGCCGGTCCTCGCCCCTGCGCGTCGAAACGACTCCCGCCTTTGCCAGCACCTTCATGTGCACGTTGATCGAATCAAAGCCCTGCTTCCACGCCGCGGCCACCTCCGTCGGAGTCAGCTCGGCCCCACTCGCGAGGCGCTGCACCACCCAAATGCGTATCGGATTGGACAAAGCGGCGAAAAACTCGGTGGGAGGAGTAAATGGAATCGGCGCGGCGGACTGGGTCGAATCGCTCATCGCTCCCATCATTCATATCTCAAAAACTCATACAAGCCCGACGTTCTATACGGTAAATTTACAGCATAAAGCTGCCAAGTCGCTGCTTTATACTGCCACTTTCCAGTATATCGGTTCGACTTTCTCCATTTATACTGAAAACACACCGTATAACACACAAAGCCGAATCCCTTATCCGGTAACTTTGCAGCATAAAGCGACTTCTTTGGTCCGCTATACTGCGAGTTTGCAGGATATAACTTCCAGTTTCTCCCGATGAACTCCGACTTTCTCCCACAGAACGTCGCGAAATTGCCGAATACCTCAGATAGTCTCCCATCCTCCTGCCCTCTCGAACCTGAATGCGTGCAATTACGGTTCGCACCTTTACTTCCCCGGCCTTCTGCGCTCAACCTCGCTCCCATGAAGACTCTCCTTCTCCTCGCAACGACCGCCGCCACTGCAATCGCCGCACCTCCAGAGCCGAAGTTTACCGCGCAGGACATCGACCGCGCCGTCAAAATCGGCTACGGCGTCGCCATCGCAGATGTCGATGGAGACAAGCTCACCGACATCCTCCTCGCAGACGCCCGCCAAATCCGCTGGTACAAAAACCCCGGCAAACGCGGCGCAGAATGGCCGCGCTACGTCATCGCCGAGGAACTCACGAAAAACGACAACGTCTGCATCGCCGCGCAGGACATCGACGGCGACGGCAAATGTGAAGTCGCCATCGGCGCTGAGTGGAACCCCGGCGACACGGAGAAAAGCGGCGCAGTCTTCTACCTCATCCCGCCCGCCGACCGGACGCAGAAATGGGAGCCGGTGAAATTCCCCAGCGTCGAGCCGACGACGCATCGGATGAAGTGGATTAGGATCAAGAAATCGGAATGGGGGCTAGTCGTACTGCCCCTGCACGGGCGGGGAAACAAAAACGCCGAAGGCGAGGGAGTGAAAGTGCTGCTCTACCGCAAGCCGGAGGATGTGAATGCGCAGTGGAAAAGCGAATTACTCGATGACTCGATGCATGCGACGCACAATCTCGCTCCCTACCCGGAGAGCGAAAATCGTGGCGGATTTTGGTTTTGTGGTCGCGAAGGTATTCGTGCGGTAGGGTTCAACGAAGCGACAGGCGGAGGAACTGAGTTGCCCGACCTGATTCCAATCGGATTTCGGGTCTTGGGTAAGACAAACCATTTTGCAGTGTTTCCGGAGTTTGATGGTGCGGGAGAGGTTCGGCACGGCAATCTAGGTAAAGTTGGGCGTTTTTTTGCGACAGTAGAACCGATGCACGGAAATCGACTGGTTACCTATACTTATCCCGAAGGGGGTAGGGGCGGAGCCGCACAAGTGCCTCGCCTTGTCCTCACCGACAAACTCAACCAAGGCCACGCCCTCGCGTGCGGCGATTTGCTCGGCACGGGCAGCGACCAGATCGTCGTCGGCTGGCGCGGCGCAAAGCCGGGCGACACCGTCGGCATCGCTGTCTGGACGCCGCTCGACGACAAGGGCGAGAAATGGCGCGAGACCCTCGTGGATGACAATCAGACCGCCTGCGAAGACCTCGCCCTCGCCGACCTCGATGGCGACGGCAAACTCGACATCGTCGCAGCCGGACGCGCGACGCATAATCTGCGCATTCTCTGGAACGACCGCTGACCGTTCGGCGTCGGTTTAAAGCACGTGCTCCGCTTCGGCTCCGAGGAAGACGCGGAAGCGGCTCTTATCGATCGCTTTCATGTAGGCCTCCATCGGCGTGATAAGGCCCTGCTGCATCGCCGACCAGATGGCGTCGTCCATGAACTGCATGCCCTGGCCTTTGCCGCCCACGATGACGTCCTGCAATTTCTGCGTGGCACCTTCGCGAATGATGGCGCTCGCGGCAGCGTTCACGACGAGAATTTCGTTCACCGCCATACGACCGCCGCCGGCGTCCTCGGATTTTTTCATGAGGAGCTGCGCGACGACGCCACGGAGCGAGTTTGCAAGCATCGTGCGGACCTGTGATTGCTGATCCGCGGGGAACACGTCGATCATACGATCGACGGTCTTGCGCGCGTTGTTCGTGTGCAGTGTGCCGAAAACCAGCAGGCCGGTTTCCGCCGCAGTGAGCGCAAGCTGGATGGTTTCCAGGTCGCGCATTTCGCCGACGAGAACGATGTCCGCATCCTCACGAAGCGCAGCTTTCAACCCTTGCGCAAACGAGACGGCGTGCTCGGGAACTTCGCGCTGGGTGATGATGCTCTGCTTGTTGTTGTGCACGAACTCAATCGGCTCCTCGACGGTGATGATGTGCCGCTTGAAGTTGATGTTGATGTAGTCGATGAGCGCCGCGAGCGTCGTCGATTTTCCCGAACCCGTCGGACCGGTCACGAGCACAAGCCCGCCGCGCATGTGGCCGAATTCCTTCACGATTTCAGGAATCCCGAGCTGCTCGAGCGTCATGATTTTCGTGGGAATGAGACGGAACACGCAGCCGTAGCCGTGCGATTGCTTGAGAAAGTTGCAGCGGAACCGGCTGTGCTCGTTCATCTCATACGCGAAGTCGAGGTCGCCGTGTTCGAGATAACGCTGCCACCGCTCGGGGCCGGAGATTTCGCTCATCATGTAGGCCATTTCGTCATGCGTGAGGATTTCCTCGCGGATGGGAATGATGCCGCCATGCCGGCGGATTTTCGGCGGCTGACCTTCGCCGAGGTGAAGGTCGGACGCGCCTGCTGCGATGAGGACTTCGAAAAACTGGTCGATGTAAGCCATTGCTGTCGGGAAGTTGCGGGATTGGGTTGCCTATGCCATGAGCGCCTGGCGCATGAGGGATTTCTGCTCGGAGCGCATATACGCCTCCTCGGCGGTGATGAGCCCCTCGTTGTAAAGTTCCAGCAGCGAATCATCCATGAGTCGCATGCCCATTTTGCCGCCCGTCTGCATGACGCCGGGAAGCATGTAAGTCTCACCCTTTCGAATGCACGACGCGACGGCCTCAGTGCGCAGGAGAATCTCCAGCGCAAGCGCACGACCGCGGCCATCGGCACGGGGAACGAGTTGCTGCGAAACGATTCCGCGGAGTGATTCGGAGACCATGACTCGAATCTGGTCGCGCTGGTCGGTCGGGAAGACGTCGAGAACGCGGTCGAGCGTGCGGGCTGCATTTCCGGTGTGGAGCGTCGCGAGCACAAGGTGACCCGTTTCGGAAGCGGTGATGGCGAGCTGGATGGTTTCCAAATCGCGCATTTCGCCGACCATGATGATATCCGGGTCTTCACGGAGCGCGCCGCGGAGCGCATTTGCGAAGCTCTTCGTGTGCGTGTGCACCTCGCGCTGCGTCACGTGGCAGTTCTGGGACTGGACGATGTATTCGATCGGATCCTCAAGCGTGATGATATGATCGGTGCGCGTCTTGTTGATGTAATCGACCATCGCCGCAAGCGTCGTCGATTGACCCGAGCCGACCGCGCCGGTGACGAGGATGAGCCCGTTGTGGTACTGCGTGAGCCGCTTGAGCGTCTCGGGAAGACCGAGGTCGTCCATCGTGCGCACCGTGGTGTTGATGATACGAAAGACGAGGTCGATACCGAGCCGGTGGCGCACGACCGAAGCGCGGAAACGCCCGATTTCGCTCTCATAAGCGAAGTCCACATCACCGCGGTCCATCAGGATACGCTTTTGCGCGTCATTCAAAAACCCCATCGCCAGCCGCTCGGTGTCGGCGGCCGTGAGCATGTCGGCCTGCAGCCAGATGGGCTCGAGAGTGCCGAACCGGCGCCACGAAGGCTTGCAGTTTACTGCGAGGTGAATGTCGGATGCCGATGATTCCTGGCCGACACGGAGGTAGTGGTCGACGTGCTCAAGGGTGTGAACCTGACCCTGGTCCGGGCCGAGGTGTTCTGCTTCGTTTTCAGCGTGTTGATCCATCAGGGAAAAAGTAGCGGCGAGACGTAAGCGGCAACACGGCGAAAGAAAAGCAAAGTTTGTGTTATCCTTTCGCCGGGAGGGTTAAACCGCCGTCTATCCCTGCGGGAAGAGCAGCATCCGGTCGTGAACGAGCATCAGAATGTCCGGCCGACCGTCGCCAGTGAGGTCTTTTACAAGGACCTCGCGAACCGACGTCTCGCCTTTTCGTCCCCGGAAGTGCATGTTCATCTCGAAGAGCACGAAATGCATCATGCTTTTCCAAGGAGCACCCGGACCGGCGGCCGGAGAGAGCAGTTCCAGAATCTGGCTGCTCCGATCGAGCGCGACGACCTCGCTTTTCCCGTCCTTGTCGAGGTCCGCGCTGAAGGCGAAGTAATACGAGCAGTTTTGCAGGTCCGTATCGTAGCTATCCACGAGTTCAAGGCGCGCACTGCCCGCCGTAAACGGTGCAGTCCAAAACCGGTCGCGCGCCGCAACAAGCATCTGCAGCGCCTTCGTTCCTCCCGAAGTGATCGGGAAAACTTGCGCGGCCTCGCCGGGCGCGCCCGCCAGTCGGCGGACCACCCGGTAAACCCCTGCGGCATCCTTTTTCATCACCTGGAAGAACTGCGTTCCGGCTTCGTTGAACACGAGTTCGGGTTTCCCGTCGCCGTCCACATCCATGAAGGCCGGAGTCGCGAGTTTGTTGTCGGACTGCCGGGCGTTGAATTGATCGCCCACAGCGACATCGAGATTGTCCGGTGTCATCCGAATCGAACGGGCAAACCCCGAGGACGCGGAGACCATCTCGTCGCGCTTGTCGCCGTCGATATCGACAAGCGTGACGCGCTCCGGCGAAAGGTCGCTGAGCTGGGAACGGATGTTTGCGGTCTCCTTCAATGGTTCACCAATGCCGCCATCGATGCCGGGAAGAATCAAAGCCGGTTCGCGCGGAATCATGAGAACGACATCCGCACGACCATCTCCGTTCAAATCTCCCGCCACCATACCGGAGGGCTCACGCTTCAAACCGGCGAGACTGCGCGAGGCGAGCGTGCATTTTGTGCCGTCCTCGGTGCTCACGGAGTCGAGCCGCCACGTGCCTTTTGAGTCCACGAGCACGACTGCTTTCGTGCCGGTCTGAATCACCGACACCGGCTCGCCGTTGATCGCGATTGGCGTGGGAAATTCGAGGCGCCCGTCGTCCGTGAGGTTGGAAATCCCGAGCCCTTCCTTTCTGCTGACGACCGTCAACGCAGACTTCTTCGAACCCGGAATCGACACAGGCGCGATGCCGGAAATTCCGGCAAAAGATGGAAATGTGCGAGGCTCCGCGAATGTGCCGTCCGCCTGCTGCATGTAGATCGCAACCTGGGCGGCCTTGCCGTCGGCGATGGCGTAATCAGCAAGCCCGTCGCCATTAAGATCGGCGAGCGCGTAAGCCGCGATCTTCACTCCGGCGGGAACATTATACACGGTCGGAAGCAACGTATCTCCAGCCTCGCCTCCCGGGCCCGTTGCGAACGCATGACGCTCGATGATTTGCGACTTCGCATTCACCTTCGTGAAAATGAGCCGGCCGTTTGCATCGCGCGAGGTCGTCGCCGCATAAGCAGGTAGCGAATACGGAAGCGCGACCTCCGCCGAAAAAACGCCCGGCGCGATTTGCCGGCGCCAGCGCAAAGTCCCCTCGCCTCCCGGCGCGAGATAGAGCAGGTCCGTTTTTCCATCACGATCAGCGTCTTCAACAAAGAGCTGCCCCGCCTTGTCCTCGCCCGTGAGATACTCCGTGGGCGTCCCGAAACCGCCCGTGTCCTTTTGTAAGAAGACGAGCAGCTTTCCCTTTCCGAGCACCGCGAGGTCGGCCCGACCGTCGCCGTTCAAATCGGCGGTCTGCAAATGCTGCGCGCCTTGAAGCGCCTCGAAGTCCCGGTATTTCCAGCTTTTCGTGAAGGTGCCGTCCGCAGCCTGAAAACGCACGAGCAACGCGTCCTCGACTCCGGTCAGCGCGATATCGGGCCGCTTGTCACCGTCGAAATCCGCAGCGACGAGGGCGTGATGCCGCTGGTCTGCCGGAATCGACACCTTTTCAAATCGCGAGTCCTCGACAACCGGCTCCCAGCGATTACGGGAAACGGCGCGGCGGGCATTCTTTGCCGCAGCCTCGCCCGGCGCACGCTGGTAGAGCAGGAATATCTTCGCATTCTCATTGTTCACCACGGCCACATCGAGCCGGCCATCACCGTCAAAATCCGCAACGGAAGGCGAACGGGTATCCCATGTGAGCCGCGTGATTTCAGGTCCCGCGAGCTGGATGCCGGCAGGCTCCGCCGCGAAGCACGCCGCGACGGAGAGCGAGAGAACAAACGGGATGCGTGTCATTTCTTTTTCTCCGAAAAATGCATGCGCATGCGAATCGAGCGATCGTCGAGGTATTGACGCGCACCGACCACGATTGGGAGGTTCATCTGCTTCGGAAGGTCCTTGAAGTTGAAAACTTCACTGACTCCGGGAAGTTCGTCGCCAAACTCACCCATGAGTTCCATCACGGCATCGAGGGTCGGACCGAGGTCGAAGAACGTGCTGCCATCATCATCCCCGGGCAGACCTTCGAATGCCGACTTCACCATCGGCAGCGCGAAAAGATGATCGTCGCCACCTTTATTCATGCGGGTGATGGTCTTCTCCAGCAGCGTCTGCGGCCCCATGCTCAAGATGAACCAGTCGTCGGTGAACAGGAAACCAATCGGCGCATCCTTCATGTTGCGAATCGTCGCGCCCTGATACTCGCGCTTCTCAAACATCGCAGCGTCGGGCGCGGCTTTGTTGATCAGCGTATCGAGCGCCATTTCCACCGCCTTGCGGTCCTTCAATTTCAGGCCGAGTACCGTGGGTTGCGCCACATCTTCATCCTCACTTTTGAGCGCCTCCGCGGAAATCGGGGCGGTCGCGCTGAAGAGGTCCGGCCCGATATTCGCGATGATGTCTTTACGAATGTCCACGCCCGTCGCCTTTTTTAATTCGTCGAGTTGCACAGCGATCGCATCGCCAAACGCAGGAACGGCGTCCTTCATGAGGCTCTCGATGGCGTCGAGCATTTTACCCCAATTCATCGTGCCATGGCCGCCACTATCAGCATCCGGCGGAAGGAAATTCGGGACAACGCCGGGGCCATCCATCGCGAAAATCTTCATCAGGCCGGGATTGTCATGAAACGTGAGACCAAACTCCAAATCCGAGCGGTTCTTCGACACATCGACCGAAAAGTAGAGCATGTCCAGCTTCGGAAGACCGAACACGCGCATCGCCGTAAGAACCTGGCCAACCTCCGGTCCGCCCTCTTTGGCCATCATGTTCATGGCCGGCTTGATGATCGTCGAAAGATCAAGATACGCGAGCATGTCGGTGTCTTTCACCGACTTCGCGAGCTGCGAATGACGCTCGGAGTCCGCAAGCGATTTAGCACCTTTCTTCACGCGATCCACAGCTCCACGAAGCCCGTCCTCGGACATGCTGATGACCAACGTTCCATTGATGAGCATAAAGCCCGGTGACTCGAATACCGAAGTCGCGCCCTTCTTGAGCTTCCACAAATGGAGCTTCACGCCGGCATAATCGTCGGTCGTTTCATTATACTCATCCGGGAAACTCGCGAACGGCACCGGAGCACCAGAAGCCGCGCCCTTGGCCGCCTCCTTGAAAATCCGCGCATAAGCCTTCGCCATCTTCCCCGCGAGCTCCTCGTCGCCCGAGAAAGCCATCGCAGCCGTCATGTCGAGCATGCCCTTCGGAAGCTTTGGCGGCGCGCCCGCGTCAGCCCCGCCAAGGTCGGCGCGGATTCCCAACATCATCGCGGCGATATCGATCTTCATGCCCATAGCCATTCCGCCTGAGAAATGCTTCTGAAGTTCCTCCAGAGTCTTTCCGGTTTCCTCTTTGTAGATCTTGTCCGCCTGCTGCTTGGCCTCCTCCTGCTTCGCCATGATTGGCGCGAAGATTTTCTTCAGCTCAGAATTGGCAAACGCCTTGTACATCGGGTGGTCGGAAAGCTTTTCGAACACCATCGAATCCGGCATTGCGACAAAGACCGTCGTCTGTTCCGGAAGAAGCGTGGTGAGGTTTTCAACAGCGCGGACCGGCAGCCACGAGACGGCCAGGGCGACGATGGTTAGGATGCGGAGTTTCATTGTTTTGTTTGTGGATGAAATTTACTTGGCCGGCTGTTGCGCGGTCGCACGCGGCGGGCGGTTGTAGCGGAACCCGGAATTCGGATTCGCCGGATCAAAAGCGAAAGCATCGCGGTTCTTCAAAAACAGCTTCACGACCGCAGTCGGGATCGCAAAGCCGAGGCCCTCGGCACCGGGCGATACGATCTTCATGTTGTTCACGCCAATCACTTCACCCTTCAAATTAAAGAGCGGGCCGCCGGAGTTTCCGGGATTAATCTGCGTGGTTGTTTGAATGTACATCCGCCCGTCTTCGATGCGGTTTTTCAGCGACACGATTCCCTGCGAAACCGTGCGCTCCAGACCGAGCGGAGCGCCGATCGCAAAAACGGGCTGCCCCTGCCGCAGCTCATCGGAATCACCCAGCGGCACCGTGGGAAAGCGCGTTTTGTCGCCACTCTCGATCTTCAAAAGCGCGAGATCCATCTCCGCATTCGATGCGATGATGCGGACGTTCTCCCACGTCTTCTTGTCGATTCCGGTCGCACCTTTCGCAAACACGGTAATCGTAATCTCGCTCTCGCCCGCGATGACGTGGTCATTAGTCAGCAGATACCCATCTTCATGAATGATGAATCCCGAGCCAAGCCCGCCGGCCGTCTTCACGAGCACGACGCGATCACCGATGGAATTGACCAATTCCTTCACGCCTTGCGGACGCGCGTTTGAATCGACCCGATAAAGTTCGTCCCCCTGCGCCGTGGTCGGCGCGACTCCGGGAGCATCCTTGTTCACTTTCGTAATCGCATCGCGCGGAATGGTGAGCACCGTGAAGCCGAGATCCACAACCACACGCTCCGCCGTATCGGCGAGTATTTCCCCGCGCACCGAGCCGCCTTGATTCAACTCCACAGTCGCTGGCGCAGCGGACGCTGTGGTGGAAACGACGAGGGCCGCCACGGCGTGGCGAAGTGTGGTATTTTTCATTCGGAACGTTCGCGCATCTTTAGCGCGGATTGGACTTTGGAAAGCGAATTATTTCGCCTTTTTCGGAGCCGGCACCTTCGGCAGCGGCGGCGATGGCGGAATTTTCCCTCGCCCGTTCACTTGATCCCAAGTGAGCTCGCGACGCTCCGTCAAACCGCTGCCGGCATGCCACAGTTCGTAAACCAATCGCGGCTCGGCGCCGCTCGTATCGAGCTCGAAGATGCTCCACATCTTGCCTTCGCTGCACGACAGCCAGAGTTCGGGACTCGGAGGACACGACGCATTCCCGCTGCCGAGCGGACCGCTCGTGACTTCAATCCACCGGCCTTCGATTTGGTATCCGGCGGTAAAGTGGCGATCGCCACTCACAAAAATCACACCCTCATACTCCCGCAGTGCATCAAGCAACGCACGCCGCTCATCGGGATAGCTGGCCCACGAATCGAGCGGACCTCCCGTTTCGATCACGCTTCCGCCGGCGATGACCTTGAACCGCGCCTTGCTGGCGGCAACTCCGCGCTTCAGCCATTCGAGTTGTTTCGCACCGAGCATCGTTTTCGATGCATTTTTTTCCGCCTTGTCCGGCGAGCGATGGTAGCGGACGTCGAGCATGAAGAAATCCACGTCGCCGCGCGTGAACTGAAAATAGCAGCCGGGATTCCCGTCCTCACCAAACGACGGGTTCGCCCATGCTTCGCGAAATGCGCGCAGCGAATTCTCCTTGCCCGGCAGAGTTCCATCCGAGTCGTTCGGACCGAAGTCGTGATCATCCCACACGCCGACACACGGGACCTTTGCGGTGAGTTCGCGGAATCCTCCCACGACGCGGTGATTAAGATAATTCGCACGCAGCTTCGCGAGGTCCGTGGTGTTGGCGTAGTGATTGTCGCCGAGCTGAAGAAGGACGTCGAAGTTCGCACGAATCGCCATTTCCCCCCACGAAGCTGCAGCCATGTAACCGCGATATCCCGAGCACGAAACAAATGCGAACCGCACCTTGCCTGTCAAACCAGGTGCCGGCGCCGTGACGAACGATGCCGCCGGCGGCGCAGTGACTGCGTCACCGTCGAGCATCACGACATAAAAGTAACGCCGGCCCGGCTCCAAATCCGGAATCTCCACCACACCCGCGAACGCCGAATCCACAGTCAGCGCGGGTCCGGAAATCACGCGTGCATTTTGCATCGCAGGCCCGCTTGCGACTTTCACGGTCAGCTTCGAGGCATTGCTCGCCTTCACCCAAATCAGCGCACGATCATGGGCGACGTGACCCAGCATGGGCCCGGCTTTCAGAAACAACGGTCCCTCAACCGGCTCGTCGGGATCAAGCGGTGGGAGCTTCGAGTCGTCGGACGGGTGCGTGGTGTTCGGCGAGACAAACGCCTGAGTCGCGGCAGGAATAAGCGAAGCGGCGAGGAAGTGACGTCGGGTGAGATTCATCGGCGCACGCTGCGGGAACCGGCTCAGACGTGCAAGTCATACATCGCAGCCGGTCCGGCGTATTCCAGTTTGCGATTCCTTCCGGTTCGTGCTGGTTTCCCGCTCGAAACGTTTTAGATTCCGTCTCGTCATGAAACTCCACCTTCTTGCCGCCATCATTTCCGTCCCCGGACTCGTCCTCGCCCAGACCCAGGATGCTCCGCCCATCGACCTAAAGCAAATGCTCGAAGCGCTGAAGGTCATTCGCGAGCAAAACGAAGCGGGCATCAAAACAAGGAAGCAAAACGCCTATCAGCAGATCATGGCCGCCGCAGCTTCCGGCACAAGCGCCGCTGCATTTTGGAAACAGGCAGTGAAAGAGGCTCAATTCGAAGGCGCGGACAAGCAGGCTGCAAAAATGAGCGACTGGAAAGACGGCGACGGCGAGGCCCTCAACAGCAAGGAATGCCAGAATGCCACCCGGCTGCACCTTTACTGGCTCGGCCTCTCGCTCCAGCACTCCATGGGCACGGAAACGAAGGCGATGCTTCAGAATATCATCGATTTCACCAAGCAGGTCCGCGCGGAGGACGAGATTATGAGCAAGCTGGAGCACTCGATCGATCGCGCGAAGGAGCGGAAGGACCGCAAGGACCTCGTGGACGATCTCACGATCAAACGAGTCCACGATCAGATCCTGCGCACCGATGTCGGGAACAGTCCCGTCGCGCGCTGGATGCAGCTCTCCGACCTGCTCGGCGACACAGGAAAGAAGCGCGGCCAAAAGAACGACAAACCCGAGGGCGCCGACTCCGGCGGTGGATGGGAGTTCACGCCTGGAAACGTCGAGGGCATTTTTCAAAGCATCATCCTCCCCGAATTCCGCGCCGCCAAGGACCCACGGCTGCTGGAGTACTGGGACCTTCGCATCAAGCAGGAAACCGAACGGGCCGCGGAGCGCAAACTCGACATCGAGCAACGCGACTGGACACAAATTAAACGCCCGAGCCTTCTGTGGTCGCGCGCGCAGGATGTGATGCTGCTCGGCCAGAAAAACCGCGCGCTCGGTGAAATGTTCAATCTCGTGAAGACCTTCCCGCAGCACCCGAGCGCGCCATCGTGGATTTCCAGGATCGAAAGCGCGCTGCTTCCCGCTGCAGCGCCCGCCGCAATACCAATTGCCGCGCCTGCGCCGGCTGCTTCGACGCTTCCGCCGCCGGTCGCCGTTCCACCTGCCACCACGCCCGCTGCGCCAGCAACGCCCGCTGCGCCCCCAGTCGATCCATTTCGCCTCAACCCTGCGCGTCCCGCCGCTCAATAATGACAGGTAATCTCAGAGCGCTTCCACGACTGGGCACGGCGACTCCGGATATCGGAGTCATCGAGAATACCGAAACCGAGGAGTCTCTCGACGTGCCGTGGAACGTCATTGTGCACAATGACCCGATCAATTTGATGAGCTACGTCACCCTCGTTTTCATGCGCATCTTCGGCATGTCCAAAAAAAAAGCCGAGACGCACATGCGCGAAGTGCATCAGCGCGGAAAGTCACTCGTCTGGAGCGGCGCGCGCGAGCAGGCCGAGCTTTATGTGCAGCAGTTGCATCAGGCCCTTCTTCTCGCAACGATGGAGCCCGGCAAATGAACATGCGCGAAGATGACGACGGCGGGATCATGGTCGCGGAAATCGACCCTTTCTTCGCGATGATGATTCGGGAGCTCCCCGGCATCGCATGCTCGGACGACGAAAAGAGCCGCGCCCGCATTTACCCAAGCCCGACCGGTGGCTCGGACGAGGACGCGGATTCGGATTGGAAAAGCAGCGTCGAGCCGGAGCTTCGTGAACTATTCAGCAGCGCGATTGACCTCGTAGTCGAGAATCTCGCCGTAATGAAAGAGAGCGAGGAAACAGGACTCACACTCCGGATTCCCTCCGGTCACGTGGACGCCTGGATGCACACGCTCAACCGCGCACGCCTTTCACTCGCGGCACAATGGGACATCGACGAGGACGACATGGAACTCGGCCCGCCCAGCCGCGACAGTGACCCCGATCGCACGATGGCGCTGCTCAAGATCGAAATCTACGGCATGCTGCTTGAGTTCCTCGTCCGCACCCGCTGGAAACGCTGAGCGGAATCGCGCTACTTCAGAGCCTTCAAAGCGGCGGAGGCAATCTCATCCCCGAGCCATTCCCAGCCGCCACCCTCGGTGTTGAAGACACTCACGCAGGCCCGCCCCTTCCCCGAGTGAAACACGCCGAAGAACCCGCCCATGTGCCCCGAATGCGAAACAGCAGCACCGCCGATTCCCGGGAGTTCCGTAAGCCATAACCCGCCCGCATACGTGCTTCCTTCCGGCGGAGTCTGAAGGCGGCGGAACGTCTGGGGCTTCACGAGCGCAGGCTCGTTTGAGGAAACCCACCACGCGAACTTCGCGAAATCGCGGAGCGACATGTGCACACAAGCTCCCGGTGCGATCGCGGGCGGAAAATGATTATCCAGCGACGGAACCACAGGCGTCAGCAGATCATCCCGCCGATAGTGCCCCCACGGCTGACTCGGCACGCGTTCGCCCGTCACACCCGGCGGACCAAAGCCCGCAGACGCGAGTTTCAACGGTGCAAAAATCCGCTCCTTCATCAGGTCTTCATACGAACGATTCGCCGCCTGCTCGATGATCGCGCCGACGATTCCGTAACCCGCATTGCTGTATTCAAATTTCCCCGGCGGCCGCTCCGGCGGCTGGGCGAGCATCTGCTTGGCAAAAGCGAATCGTTGTTCGCGGGGCGTGCCTCCTCCGGCATCGATGGTGCGCCACTGGCCGCGTGTCATTCCGGCGATGGCGCTGCGCTGCGTGACGAAGTGCTCGATGGTCACCGCCCGCCAACCCGCGTTCGCGGAAATGTCCGGCAAAGCCTCCGTCACCGGCATATCCCATCGCAGTTTGCCCTCGTCCACGAGCATCCCGATCAACGCGGCCGTCATCGCCTTCGTGCACGATCCGATGTGCCAGATATCGTCGGTCGTCGCGGGAAAATCACGATCGCTACGTCGCTTGCCCGTGACACCGATTCCAACAATGCCGTTCCTGTCGATGACCGCGACACCACACGCAGGAACCTTGTGTTTCTCCCGCAATGGCGCGATCGCCGACGAAAGGTCCACCGGCTTCTCGGCAGCACCGCAGAGCATCGCGCCCGCAATCAATGCACACAGAGCTTTTGCGATCATCGGCGTGCGAGACAGGTCACCCACTTGCCTTTTCTGGAAACGATCTCGAACTTCATCTTTTGCGCCTCGAACGCGGCGATGACATCGTCCGCCTGCACGCGGAGAATTCCTGAAAGTATCAGGATTCCACCCGGCTCCACAGCCGCCGAAATCTGCGGCGCGGCGGCGATGAGAATGGGACTGAACAGATTTGCGGTAACCACCGGCGATTTCCGCCGGGGCTTCCATTTCAAGACGTCCGACTTTTTGAACACGACACCGTCGATCTTGTTGATCGCCGCATTCTCATTTGCCACACGCACCGCAGTCGCGTCGAAATCCGTCGCCTCGACCTTCTTCGCGCCGAAAATGCGCGCCGCGAAAGCAAGAATGCCCGTCCCCGTTCCCAAATCGAGCGCCTGCCATCCCGGCCGCAAATTACCCGCATAGTCGGAAAGCAGTCGCAGACACGTGGCTGTCGTCGCGTGTTCACCTGTTCCGAAAGCCATGCTGGCAGTGATGAGCAAACAAGGCATCTCCGGCTCCTTCTTCCGCGCAATCGCCCGCTCCTTCTCCGTCGAAACCACGAGCAGCTTCCCGCGAATCCGAAGTGGCGGGCGCGGCTGCGGCTCCAAATCTTTTGCCGTCATCGGCTTCATCGTGCGCACCTGTCCGCCGAATTCCTTCACGAGCGCATCCGCCTCCTTCTTCGTCACCTGCCACGCCTCGATCCGGCTCGTCGTGCGCCCCGACAATGAGACAATGATCAGCCGCTGTCCGAGCCAACCGAGGCGTTCCTGCCACGCGTCCTCCCATTTCGACTGCGACAGCTTTCTCCACACGAAGTATTTCTTACTCATGCCGCGAGTAATGCCGCGAGCGTCACACAGTGCAAGTGGGGACTCGGACTCCCGCCCGTCCGAAATCCTTTCGCCCGATGGCAAGTGTTGTGCTAAATGAAATGGCTCAGCCCATGAATTTTCGATTTTTGACAGCAGCCGTGGCGGTGACTTTCGCCGCAGGCATGGTCGCCGGGTGCGCCGGCGCAAAGCTTCAGCGCGTACCACCCGGACAATCCATCCGCCGTCACCTCGAAAATCAGCAGAACGCCGCCAATGACCCTGTTCCGATTCCCGGGACCGACATGCCGCAGCCGGCGGGCGCTCCGGGCGAATTTCCCGGCAACGCGAACCCTGCTTTCGCCGGACAGCCGGTCCCGGGCACGGTCGTTCCGCCGGAACAACTTCCTCCGCT
>SXGQ01053305.1_pt1 | contig 30840 bp, 23 predicted proteins | sample 3178371 | NCBI WGS metagenome assembly SXGQ01 (sample SAMN11356859, study PRJNA531348) | freshwater metagenome | isolation source: freshwater sample F1-20 | place: China: Fuxian Lake, Yuxi | collected 2017-12-25
ACCACATCGCCAAAACGGTTAGCAAAATTACCAATAATTTACTTACTTGCCAACAATTCGAAATACTCAAAATTATTATTAAAATGGCTTTAGAACTAAGCGGAAAATTAATCAAAAAATTACCTGAGGTCACAGGAACAGGTAAAAATGGTACAAATTGGATCAAACAAGAATTTGTACTTGAAACTCAAGATCAATACCCTAAAAAAGTATGCATGTCGGTTTGGGGAGATAAAACACAAGATTTAACTCCCGTACAAGAGGGTGAAATTGTTAAAGTTCAATTTAATGTAGAATCCAGAGAATATAATGATCGCTGGTATACGGAAATTAGAGCTTATAAATTAGATCGTACTGGATCAAGTCCAAGCGTTCCCCCGAATGTTGAACCAAGTCCAGCAGGTGGATATCAATTTCCTCCATTAGCCACGGAAAGTGGAGATGATTTGCCTTTTTAAAATTACAATACCTTATTTAAATCAATCATACATTGAGTTTACATCAACTTAATGTATGATTGTTTAGGTATTTATTGATTTCTCCATGGCTTGATGTACGATATCAGCCTCAATAAATGTATTTCCATACGATATAAAGCCTAATTTTTCATACAGCGGCTTAACACTTACTTGTGCGTGTAAATAAAAACAATTAGCTTCCGTATAAGTGGTCTGCGCAACTTCCATTAAATGATGTAAGAGCTCGGTCGCATAGCCTTTACCACGGTATTGACTGAGTGTTGCAATACGCTCTATTTTAATTCCTTTATCTGTTTTACGGAAACGCCCTGTGGCAACGGCCAATTCATTTTCAAAAAGCAAGTAATGCTGGGCAACAGCATCTAATTCGTCAAATTCCTCGGAGGGTAAACATTTTTGTTCGTGAACGAAAACCTTAGTTCGAATGGCAAAAACTTGGTCAATTAAGGCTGGATTATCCGCTTGAATTATTTCTATAATGGACATCTTTATTTCGATTGCTTTCCGTAAGCTTCAATAATCTCGCGAACTAATCGATGACGCACTACATCAGAACCATCCAATTCCACAAAGGCAATTCCTTCTATCCCGGCAAGAATCCGCTCCGCATCTCCTAAACCAGACGTTTGATTTTTGGGTAGGTCGACCTGTGATTTATCACCCGTTATAATGGTTTTTGATTGAATACCCATTCTGGTTAGAAACATTTTCATTTGCATCGAAGTCGTATTTTGCGCTTCGTCCAATAATATAAAGGCCTTATTTAAAGTTCTACCCCGCATATAGGCTAAAGGCGCGATTTCGATGGTCCTATTTTCCAAATAAAATTTAAGCTTTTCTTGAGGAATCATATCATCCAATGCATCATAGATTGGGCGTAAATAAGGGTCAATTTTTTCCTTCAAATCACCAGGTAAGAAACCTAAATTTTCACCGGCTTCCACGGCAGGTCGGGTGATGATTATTTTCTTTACTTCTTTATTTTTCAAGGCTTTGACCGCTAAAGCTACCGCCGTATAGGTCTTACCGGTACCAGCTGGTCCGATGGCAAAAACAATATCATTTTTGGAAGCTGATTCTACTAATTTCCTTTGATTCGGTGTTTTTACCTTGATCACAATCCCTTTATTTCCAAAAAGCAATACATCCTTATCATCCACCCAAGGCAAAACCTTTTCTTCCCCTGTTGGATTTAAAACACCGTCGATAAATAAAGTCATGTGCTTAACACTCAAGGAACTATGAGATTCTAAATGTGCAATACATTGATTGACAATGGCTTCTACTAAAGAAATTTGGTCATCAGAACCTCGAATTGTGAGTTGTTCACCTCTTGCTATAATTTTAGTTTGAGGAAAAGCATTCATTAATGCTTGAAGATTTGCGTTTGATACCCCCAAAAAATCAATTAAGGAGATGTCGGCTAAAGAAATAATTTTTTCTAACAAGAAGAATTAATTTAATGATGAATGAAAACACTAAAATATAAAATAATTGAAATTTTAATAGAAAGAGAAGGTGATATTTTTGATAAATTATCGTAAAATTGTACCTATGGAATCCAACACACCATCCTCCATTTTTAAAAAGGGAAATCAGCAAGCAAATACGGCTAATCGTACGAATATGCCCCAAAGGCTTAGTGATATGGGTTTGGGGAAATTACCTCCGCAAGCCTTAGATTTAGAGGAAGCACTTTTGGGGGCACTCATGCTGGAGAAAGAACCTTTGGCGAATGTGATTGAGTTGTTAAAACCAGATACTTTTTACAAAGAAGCGCATCAAAAAATATTTGGGGCGATCCAAGCTTTATTTCAAGCCTCACAGCCCGTTGATTTGCTGACGGTCAACAATCAGTTAAAATCAAATGGGGAATTAGAAAAAGCAGGGGGGACTAGTTATTTAGCCCAACTGACTTCCAGGGTAAGTTCGACATCCAATGTTGAATTCCATGCGCGTATTATTATCGAGCAATACATCAAAAGGCAGTTGATTCATATTTCATCTGAAATCCAAAGGCAATCGTATGAAGACACGTCCGATGTTTTTATGATTTTGGACCGAATGGAGCAGGAATTATTCACGATAGCTGAGTCCAATATTCGTAAAAATTACGAAAGTATGTCGGACATTTTGAAGAAGGCCGTAGAAGAATTAGAAAAGAAACAATTGCAAAAAAGTGGTTTAACAGGTATTCCTTCAGGTTTTACTGATTTAGACCGATTGACATCCGGCTGGCAAAAGCAAGAATTAATCATTATTGCCGCAAGACCCGGTATGGGAAAAACGGCCTTTGTCGTATCAGCCTGTCGAAACGCAGCTGTAGATTTCGGACATTCAGTAGCCTTATTTTCGCTTGAAATGTCGGCAGTCCAATTGGTCAACAGGATTATCTCGGCAGAAGCGGAAATTGAAGCAGAAAAAATTAGAAAAGGGAAATTAGAAGCCCATGAATGGCAACAATTACACTCAAAAATAAAGACATTATTTGACGCCAAAATATTTATTGACGATACCCCAGCTTTATCCATTTTAGAGTTAAGAGCGAAATGCAGACGTCTAAAAGCGCAAAAAAATATTGAATTAATTGTCATTGACTATTTACAATTAATGACAGGAGACTCATCCGGAAAAGGACCTTCAGGTAACAGAGAGCAAGAAATTGCTCAAATTTCAAGAGCCTTAAAGCAATTAGCCAAAGAATTAGATGTCCCTGTAATTGCCTTATCACAATTAAATCGTTCAACAGAGACCAGGGGAGGGAATAAGAAACCTCAACTATCTGACCTTCGTGAATCTGGTGCCATTGAGCAAGATGCGGATCAGGTAATGTTTATTTACCGACCGGAATATTACCAAATTACCCAAGATGATCAGGGTAATTCTTTAGTTGGCATGGGGGAGATCATCATGGCTAAAAACCGTTCCGGTTCTTTAGAAAATGTATGGTTGAAGTTTATTGGAAAATTCACCAAATATTGTGATTTGGATTTCCAACCTTTTGGCAATCAAGATGGATCTCAAAATCATGTACTTAGTGCCTTAGGAGATCAGACGTCTAGTTTTGAGCAACAAAAAAATGAATCGTCTGTCTTCAAATCAAGTAAAATGAATTTACCTCCAGAAGATTATGATCCATAAAATACACCTTTCTAAATAAAACATTATAATCAAAAAAGACGTGCTACTCACACGTCTTTTTTATTTTTATAAAATCTCACATCTTCATAATTTCAATCGCAACCTGACAATATTTTCTACGTGATGCGTTTGAGGAAACATATCCACGGGATGAACGATGTCCACGGCATAGGCCACATCTAATAAAGCTAAATCTCTAGCTTGAGTGGCTGGGTTGCAACTTACGTAAACAATTGTTTTGGGTAATACCTTTAGTATCTGAACGATAACCTCATCATCCATTCCAGCCCGAGGAGGATCTGTAATAATCACATCAGGCTTTCCGTGCATGGAAATAAATTCCTCCGTTAAAACCCGTTTCATATCACCAGCAAAGAATGAAGCATGCTCGATATTATTTAATTTGCCATTAATATGGGCATCAGCCACCGCCATTTCGACATATTCCAAACCTACTATTTTGGAGGCTTGATTAGCCAAAAACAAACCTATTGTACCCGTACCTGAATATAAATCATAGACAATTTCAGATCCTGTTAGGCCTGCATATTCGCGAACCAATTGGTACAGGCGGATAGCTTGTTTTGAATTGGTTTGAAAAAATGATTTTGGGCCAATTTGGAAGACTAAATCTTCCATTTTTTCCTCTATGAAGGGTTTTCCATGGTAACAAACTACTTCTAAATCATGAAAGGTATCGTTTCCTTTTTGATTAATTACGTAATTTAATGAGGTAATTATTGGGAATTCGGCTTTCAAAAAAGCCATGACAGATTCTATTTCTTTTGGGTCTGCATAGGCAAACTGAACCGTAACCATCCACTGTCCTATACTTGTATTCCGAATGATCAAATTTCGTAAAGCACCTTCCTTTTGAAATTTCAATTCGTAAAATGAAATATTGTTTTTTTCTGCAAATTCGAAAACACTATTTCGAATGGCATTGGAAGGATCGGGTTGAAGATAGCAATGATCTACGGCTAATATTTTATCAAATCGGCCAGGAACGTGAAATCCCAAGGCATGCAAAGAACCCAAATCCTCTGAACCTATTTCATCATTAGTAAGCCAGCGAGCTGAAGAAAAGGTGAATTCAAGTTTGTTCCGATAGTAATACGCTTCATCAGAACCTAAAATAGGCATAAATTCAGGGAGTGAAACTTTAGCGATTCTTGTTAAATTATCTGAAACCTGGCGAGATTTAAAAGCTAATTGAGATTCATAGGATACGTGTTGCCATTTACACCCCCCGCATACCCCAAAATGAGAACAAGGAGCTTCGACTCTATGAGCAGAAAGAGCTTGAATATTGACTGCTTGGGCTTGTTTAAACTTCTTTTTGGACTTCAATATCCGTAAATCGGCTATATCACCTGGAGCCACTGGACCTTGAACGAAAATAATTTCATCGTTAACTTTAGATATGCATTTAGCTTCTGCAGCAAAGTCTAAAATGGGTATTTGTTCTAAAACAACTGGAATTCTCTCTTTCTTTTTACTCATTTACATTAAAATATTGACGAAAATACGGCTTTATATGTGCAAGCCAATCAAAACTAGTAACTTCGTTCTAAATTTTTTCACATGAATAACAAGGTTATTATCATTACAGGGGGTTCCTTAGGAATAGGAAAAGCTTTAGCCTTAGAATATGGACGATTAGGCGCCCACGTCGTTATCACGGGTAGAAACCAGCAGAAACTACAAGCAACCACAGAGGAATTAAAAAAAATGGGGATTTCGATCATTGGCCTTCCTTGTGATAGCAGTTCAGAAAAGGAAACCCAATCAATGATACAAAAAGTGGTTGACCAATTTGGACATATTGACTTATTGGTCAACAATGCAGGAATTTCGATGAGGTCAATGTTTGAAGACGTTAGCGTAGACGTATTAAAAACGGTCATGGATATCAATTTCTGGGGGACTGTTTATGCAACCCAAGCTGCTTTACCCTATTTAAAAGAATCAAAAGGAGGAATCATCGGGATTTCATCCATTGCGGGGTATCGTGGATTACCTGTTCGAAGTGGTTATTCGGCTTCCAAATTTGCGATGAATGGTTTTTTAGAAGCATTGAGAACTGAATTACTACATTCCGGAGTACATGTGTTGATCGCCTGTCCAGGGTTTACTGCCTCTAATATTAGGAACTCATCGCTTAACGCTGAAGGAAATATTACGGGGGAATCCATGAGAGAAGAAGAAAAAATGATGTCGGCAGAAGAAGTAGCTAATAAAATTATTCGCGCATACCAACAAAAGAAAAAGACCTTGATAATGACTTTTCAGGGCAAATTGACCGTTTTTTTAAATAAGTGGATGAATGGCTTGATGGATACATTGGTCTATAATTCATTAAAAAAAGAACGTAACAGCCCATTAAAATAAAGCCCTGCTAGATATAATCTAACAGGGTCTTATACTCCTTAACTTACCACTCTATGAACTTAAAATATTAAAATCTTCTTTTTTCTGAAGAAAATAAGGCGTTGCCGCTTCAAATTCATTCATTAACATCAAAAAATACTTCCTTTCAAAAACTAGGAACTTACAATCTACCAACGTTTTCATACTGCAGCTATAACTTTTACCATCCATAGCTTCTTCAATTCCAATGAAACAAGGCAAATTAATAACCTTTGATCTTGTTTTATCTAAAGGCCAATCAAACAGTAAACTACCTTCCTTTAAAAAAAAAACGAATTCTGCTTTTTGTCCTTTTCTAAATATATATTCTTCAGACAAATACCTCATCTCAATCCCACTAGCCAAAATTTTATTCTCTATATATCTCATTTGAATCAATCAACCATATTAGGTTAATTAGTTGACGAAAATAAGGGGCTTTCATGGATTAAAACCTAACATGCATCAGTTTTGCAAGTGCTATTTGTCACTAAAATACCGATGGCCGCTTCGTTAAAAATGGCCTCAAATTGAAATGAACTAGGAAGTTGCTTGGTAACCATAAAACCTTAAATATGTTTTTAAATTACAAAAAAATAATCAGAAATCAGTATAAAATAATAAAGCTAGGCCTACAAATTATCAAACAAGATCAATTCTCTTCTTAATTGTCTAAAATAGTTTTTGACATTTATGTATTCAGTACAAATAATCTATCAACTTTTTCGACCAAAGCCTTAAATCCTGCCACATAAACCTATATGTAAGTATAAATAATATGAATTAGTCTTTTTAAGTTTGTAGCTTCATTTAAATCGATCCAATTTGAGAAAGTCTATACTTTATTTGTTTGCCTTGTGCACACTTACATTTAATTCAGTCCAAGGACAAACAGGGGCAAAAGGTAAAATAACGGGTAAAACGATTGATGAAACCACTCAAGAAATCATCCCTTTCTCTAGTATTAGGTTAATGAGTGGAAACCCTCAAAAAGCAATCGCTGGAGCGATAGGAAACGAAAAAGGAGATTTTGTGGTAGAAGCACCTTATGGAACGTATGATCTAATCATTGAAAGTGTTGGATTTGAACCCATCACATTAAAAGATCAAATACTTTCTAAAGAAAAATTAAGCGTTAATTTAGGAACAATCAAAATTAAATCGAGTACCAAAACCTTAGCAGAAGTGACTGTAAAGGGTCAGAAAGCTAGTATGGAGCTTGCTTTAGATAAACGGATATTTAATGTAGGTACCGATTTAGCCAATAAAGGAGCTACAGCAGCTGAAATTCTAGGCAATTTGCCCTCGGTCCAAGTAGATGGAGAAGGCGGAATAAGACTTAGAGGAAGTGAGAATGTACGAATTTTAGTGGATGGAAAACCATCTACGATGGTGGGAATGAGTGGCGGCGGATTAGCTGGCTTACAAGGGAATCTGATCGACAAGGTTGAAATCATCACCAATCCATCCGCTCGATATGAAGCAGAAGGTATGGCTGGAATTATCAACATCGTATTAAAGAAAAATACCACCCAGGGATTTAATGCCGCATTTGAAACAACTTCAGGTTATCCAGAAAATTTTGGAGCTACGGCAATTTTAAATTACAGAAAAGATAAATTGAATTTTTTCATCAATTATGGCTTGCTATATAGACGAACACCAGGTAGAAGCAATATATACCAAGAAATTTATATCCCTGGACAAACCAATTACACCCGACAAAATAATAAAAATAATGTCACGGGAACGGTTAACAATATACGTGGAGGGGCCGATTACTTCTTCAACGAAAAAACAATATTAACGGGTTCCTATATTTTCAGAAGAATGGATACGGAGCGTATATCGGACTTTCATTATGACGATTATCAAAAATCGCTCAGTAATTTGTACGCTGTAACCGATCGCCAGCAAGTTGAAACAGAAGCCGAACCCAATTCAGAATATGCGTTAACGTTTAAAAAATCATTCGCAAAAAAAGGAAAAGACTTTACAGCAGATCTTCGTTATTTAAATTATTGGGAAAAATCGGATCAGACCTACACCCAAATAAGTAAAAAAGCGGATGGAAAAGCATGGCCAGAAAATTCAAAAATCCAACGTGCTGTCAATGATGAATTTGAAAATCAATGGATCCTAACAGCCGACTATGTGAACCCAGTGGGCAAAAATGCCAAAGTAGAAACAGGTCTAAGAACAAGCTTCCGAGATATGATTAATGATTATATTGTCACTGAAAAACAAGCCAATGGATTATTTGCCGTCATGCCGGGTTTCTTAAACAAATTCATATACAATGAGAATATTACAGCAGCCTATGCGATTTTTGGAAATAAAATGAATAAGTTCTCGTACCAGTTAGGCCTACGAGGAGAGGTGACCGATATACAAACCGAATTAGAAAGAACGGCAGAAAAGAATCCACGGAATTATGCGAATTTATTTCCAAGCATGCATTTTACTTATACTGTATCGCCAGAAAAATCATTCCAATTGGGGTACTCCCGACGTGTAAGACGTCCAACCTACAATGAATTAAGTCCCTTTGTGACGTATTCAGACAATCGAAATTACTTTTCAGGAAACCCAGATTTAAATCCGGAATTCACTGATTCTTATGACTTGGGTGGTTTAAGGTATTTGGAAAGCGGAACTTTAAGTGCTTCCTTATATTATCGAAATACCAACGGAAAAATTGAGCAAATTAGAAGCGTTGATGCTGAAGGATATTCCAAAAGACTTCCATTAAACTTCTCTAACATGCAATCCATGGGTGCTGAGTTTACGAGCTCAAATAATTTGACTAAAGCATGGAAAGCAGATGTAAGCCTTAACTTATTTAGAGCTATTACAGATGCACGTAATTTAGATGCTAGCTTTTACAGTGACACATACTCTTGGTTTGTCCGACATACTTCTCGGGTTAAATTAGGAGCGGGTGTTGATGCTCAGATCAGGGCCAATTACGAAGCACCGCAGCAAACGCCACAAGGATCTAGAGGCTATATTTCCTGGATGGATTTTTCTGCAAGCAAAGATATCATGGACGGAAACGGAACCATAACATTTAACGTATTAGATGTGTTTAGTTCTCGCATCATGCGATCAGAGATCAAAGGTGTCGGCTTTTTTACAGAAGCTGAAATGCAAGGACGCTTAACCCAATTTAATTTTACCTTTAATTACCGATTTAAAACCACCAAACAAGCAGCCAAACAACGCCGCAGTATGATGGACGAAGATAACTAAAACCATGAAAAAACATTTATTATTATTAGCCTGCGCTGGACCCATTTTCCTGTATTCATGCATGAATAAATTGGAAAAAGATACATACCAAGTGATCGTTGAGGACCAAGATAATTTAGCTGAAAAAGCGCAAGCAGCTCGAGACAAAACACCGATCAAAATTGCCCCAGGGTTTAAAATAACTCGTTGGGCTTCTGATTCCTTAGCCATCGACCCAGTTTCCATGGACATCGATGATCAAGGCGCAGTATTTTTGACAAGAACAAACCGACAAAAAAATTCAGAGTTTGACATACGTGGTCACCGCGATTGGATGACCGAATCGATAGGTCTGCAGACGGTGGAAGATCGCAGAGCATTTCTAAGAAAGACTTTTGCTCCTGAAAAAAGTGCACAGAACGAGTGGCTTAAAGATTTAAATGGAGATGGATCGCATGATTGGAAAGATTTGGCAGTTGAGAAAGAAGAAATTTGGAAACTAGAAGATAAGGATGGAGATGGTTTCGCAGATCTTTCCTCCCGAGTTTTCAATGGTTTTAACGAAGAAATCACGGATGTATCAGGAGGAATCTTAGTTCGTAAAAAAGATGCGTTTATTGCCGTTGGACCCGATTTGTGGCGTTTAGAAAACACCAATAAAAAAGGTTTATGGACGAATCCAGTTTCTATTTCTCATGGATATGGAGTTCACATTGGTTTTGGTGGCCATGGAATGTCAGGAGTAGTAGAAGGACCCGATGGAAAAATTTACTGGCAAATAGGTGATATTGGCGCCAATATCACTGCCGTGGATGGCAAGCAATATAAATATCCAAACTCAGGAGTTATTGTACGTTCTAATCCTGATGGAAGCAATTTTGAAGTATACGCTTCAGGTTTAAGAAATACACATGAATTTGTTTTTGATACCTATGGAAACTTAATCAGTTCTGATAACGATGGAGACCATCCGGGTGAGAGCGAGCGTTTAGTGCATGTGGTGGAAGGTTCGGATGCGGGCTGGCGTTCCAATTGGCAATATGGAAAATATACGGACCCTACCAACAATCTATATAAAGTGTGGATGGACGAAAAATTATTTAAACCTCGTTGGGATGGTCAAGCCGCCTACATCATTCCACCGATTCGTAATTTCCACAATGGCCCTACCGGAATGGTATTCAATCCAGGAACGGCTTTAGGCAAGCAATGGCAAAATCATTTTTTCTTAGTGGAATTCGTAGGTAACGCGACCAATTCACACATTTGGTCTTTCGATTTAAAGCCAAAAGGTGCCAGTTTTGATTTCAAATCAGAAGTGGATGTGGTGAGTGGAATTTTGCCCACAGGCATACGCTTTGGTCCTGAAGGTGCACTTTATGCGGCGGATTGGGTGTTTGGTTGGGATACAAAAAACTACGGACGAGTTTGGAAATTGGATGTAGATGATAAAAATAGAGACCTAACGGAAGAAAGAGCGCAGACAAAAACGTATATCCAACAAGATTACTCTCTTCAAACTTTGGATCAATTATCCAATCTTTTAGCCTATGGAGATCAAAGGGTTCGTTTAAAAGCCCAATTTGAATTGGTTAATAGAGCGGCGGCTGACCGTTTATTGAACGCCATCAATCAAAAATCAAACCAATTAGCTCGCGTACATGGTGTGTGGGGAATGGGCCAATTGATTGAAAAAAATAGAAGTTTAGGTGATAATCTAATTCCTTTATTAAAAGATGAGGATGTTGAATTAAGAGCTCAAGCAGCAAAGGTTTTAGGAGATGCTTTTTATGTACCGGCTGAAGATGCATTAATTACGTTATTAGGGACAGAAGCCCCAAGAAGTCAGTTTTTTGCGGCACAGGCATTGGGTAGAATCAAATCAACTAAATCCATTCCAGGGTTAATAACCTTGCTAGAACGTAACCAAGATGTAGATCAATACATCCGCCATGCAGCCGTTTTAGCCTTAGCTCGAATAGGGAAGGAGGAAGCGATTGTCGCGATGCAAAACTCTGGAAACAAATCACTTAGACTTGCATCTGTCTTGATATTGCGTCGCATGGCAAGTCCCAAAGTGGCGAAATCGCTTCAAGATTCGGATGAATACATTGCTACAGAAGCGGCAAGAGCTATTAATGATGATGAGTCCATTGTGGATGCATTGCCTGCTTTGGCCGCTAGTTTAACAAATCCTGCTTGGAAAGGCGAACCGCTTTTAAGAAGAGCCATCAATGCGTGTCTTCGCGTAGGAACGGCCAAAGAAATCGACTTGTTAATTCAGTTTGCGGAAAGAAGTGATATATCGGATGTCATCCGAGCGGAAGCCATTGCTACTTTAGGTTCTTGGGCTAATCCATCAGTGATGGATCGAGTGGATGGACGTCACCGTGGTCCATTAAAAAGAAATCCAGCCGATGTAGTCGCTAAAATAAAAAGTAAAATGCCTGAGTTTTTACGCAGCAAAAACCCAGAAGTATTAATCGCCAGCGCACGTTTATTGGCAGAACTTAATATAACTGATTTGCGTTCAGAGCAAACCCAAATTTTTGCCAACCATCCAAATGCTAAAGTTCGTACGTCTCAGTTATCGTCATTAGCCACGCTAAATGATCCTAATTTGGCATTAATTATCCAAAGAGGAATGGATGATTCGGATAGAGGAGTTCGTGGGGTTGCATTAAGTAATTTGAACAAAATTGAAATTTCGAAAAACCAGTTGCCATCCATCGTGAATACGATATTCGAAAAAGGCAGCATGCCAGAGCAGCAACAATTGTTGCAAAGCATGGGGAAAATGAAATCTGACAACACGAATGATATTTTTGAAGATTTGATTCAGAAAATGATCGGAGGTAAATTAGAAAATGGAATCAAGTTAGATTTAATGGAGGCCGTTGAAGCAAGTAAATCGGATAAATTGGTCGCTAAACTAGATGCACTTAAAACAAAAGGAACCTTAACCGATGAGTTTAAGGAGGCACTATTTGGAGGTAATTTACAAGTGGGAAATGGTATCTTTAATCGTAACCAAACGGTTCAATGTGTGCGTTGCCATAATTTAAATGGTGAAGCAGGAAATGTAGGACCTTCATTAAAAGGTGTTGGAAGTAGATTAACTCGCGAACAAATACTTCAATCGTTAATTGAACCTAGTGCTCGCATTGCACCAGGTTTTGGTAATGTAACCGTTCTGCTTACTGACGGCCAAGAAGTATCTGGATTATTAGTTGTGGAAAATGAGAAAGAAATCCAATTAAAAACCAATGAAGCGGAACCTTTAAAAATTGCCCTATCACGGATAAAGTCGCGTGTGAATGCTCCGTCAAGCATGCCGCCGATGGGCAGCTTACTTTCAAAAAGAGAAATTAGAGATTTAGTCGAATTCCTAAGTTCATTGAAAGCTAGATAAAATAAAATCCTAGTTCTGATGTATAAAAAAAGCCCTTTTGGGCTTTTTTTATACATTTTTAAACGAAATCTGCTCGTACACCTTTTTATGGGGTTCCCAGATAGACTTTGAACCCATAAATAATTTAGCTGAAAAAAAATTACAAGCCTTTCATTTAAATTATTTTTAAAATATTATCAAAATCATTACCTTAGTTTCTTGTAAAAATGACAAGCAATTTCTAAACCTATTCAAAATATGAAATCATTTAACATTAATCGTAGGCAATTTGTCAAGGGCGCTACCGCATCCTTAGCCTTATCACAGTTTGGAGCCTATGGATTAGATTTAATCAATCCAGACAAACCTTTAAAAGTGGGCTTAATAGGTACCGGTTGGTACGGGAAAAGTGACCTTTTCCGCCTCATGCAAGTAGCTCCCGTAGAAGTTTTAGCCCTATGTGATCCAGACCGAAATCAATTGAATCAAGCAGGGAAAATGGTCTCTGAGCGTCAAAAATCAGGCAAAACTCCTAAGTTATACAATGATTATCGCCAATTGTTAAAAGAAAATGAATTGGACATCGCCATCGTGGGAAGTCCAGATCATTGGCACCCCTTACAAATGATTGACGCTGTGAAAGCAGGAGCCAATGTATACGTACAAAAGCCTATTTCGGTCGATGTATTAGAAGGTGAGGCCATGGTAGCCGCAGCTAGAAAATATAATAAAACGGTCCAAGTAGGAACTCAGCGCAAAAGTACTCCTCATTTAATTCAAGCAAAGCGAGATATTGTAGATAAGGGTTTATTGGGCAAAGTAGGGCATGTCGAAATGTGTTGCTATTTTAGTATGCGAAATAATGGGAACCCTCCGGTTCAACCAGTCCCTGAGTTTTTTGATTATGAAATGTGGACAGGACCCGCACCTATGCGTCCTTATGATGGATTACCACACACAAGATGGTGGAGAACTTTCAATGAGTACGGAAACGGAATTATGGGCGATATGTGCATTCACATGTTTGACACGGCTCGCTGGATGTTGGATTTAGGTTGGCCTAACCGCATCAGCTCTGAAGGCGGTATCTATGTACAAAAAGGAGGTAAATCAAACATTCCAGATACTCAAACCGCTGTTTTTGAATACAATGATTTAAATTGTGTTTGGCAACATCGTTCTTGGGGCACTCCTCCAGATCCTGATTATCCATGGGCTTTAATACTTTATGGTGAAAAAGGTACCTTGAGAATGAGTACTATGCGCTATGACTTTACTCCCGTAGATCCGAAAGCTTCTAAAATACACCAAGATGTTATTTTTGAAAAAGAAAAATATCCAGAAGATTTAAAAGAAGAGCGTATTGAATTAAATGCTGCTCCTGCTACACGTGGCCATATGTTGGACTTCTTAGCGGCCATCGACAAGAAATCTAGACCTATTGCCGACATAGAAGCTGGACACATTTCCACAGCTAGTTGCATCATTGCAAATTTAGCCATGCGTTTAGGTCGACCACTTTCCTATGACCCCGTTAAAAAAATCATCATCAATGATCCTGAAGCGACAGCCTTATTAGCTCGTCCTTATCGTGGGCCTTGGAATAGAAATATGTTAAAATAAACCAAAAAAAACACATGAAAAAATTATTAATATTTTTGCTATTCTTCGCCTTTCGCCTACAAGCGGATGTTCAATTGCCAGCTGTTATTGGAGATCACATGGTACTCCAACAAAAATCCAAGGTGACTCTTTGGGGCTGGACCACAAATCCAGGGGAGGAAGTTAAGGTCACTGTAGATTGGGACACGACCCAATATAAAGCCAAGTCAATCTTTGGACATTTTTCTTTGCAGGTTAATACCCCTAAAGCAGGTGGTAATCACAGCATTACCTTCAAAACAAATGGAAATAGCATCACTGTTTCCGACGTGGTTTTTGGGGAAGTGTGGGTATTTTCAGGCCAAAGTAATATGGAATGGAGCGGCTCACAAAATCTGAAAGAGTCCATCGACGAAATGCCGAACGCAACCAATGACCAAATTCGTTTCTTTTATATTCCAAAAGCAACAGCAAAGTATCCGCAAGAAGATGTCAGAGCAAAATGGGTCGTTTGTAACCCCACAGATATGAAAGCATTTTCAGCCATAGGGTATTTCTTTGGCAAAAAACTTCAAGCTCAATTGAAAGTTCCCATGGGATTAATTAGTTCCAATTGGGGAGGTACACGAGCAGAAGTTTGGATTGCCAGAGACTCAGTGATGAAAAAACCACACTTAGTTCAGGCGATTAAAAATAATCAAAATACCATCGGCATGAATTACAATGCCATGATTGCACCCATTATCAATTATAATATTGCTGGAGCTTTGTGGTATCAGGGAGAAAGTAATGTGGGCCAATATGGCACTTATACTGAATTAATGAATGACCTAATTGTTTCATGGCGTACGGCTTTCAATAAAAATTTTCCCTTCTATTTTGCCCAAATAGCTCCTTATGATAAATATGGGGACAACGTGAATGGGGCTAAACTGAGAGAAGCTCAGACAAATAATTTGAAATTGGAAAATACAGCGATGGTCGTACTTTCGGATTTGGTACCTGATGTGACCAATATCCATCCAACCATTAAAGTAGAGGTGGCGAATCGATTTGCCAATTTAGCTTTAGTCAAGCACTATGGACAAGAAGCAGGTCCTATATTCTATCCTAAATACGATCGAATGAAAGTAGAAAAAGGAAAGATCAGAATTTATTTCCGTGAGTTAAATGGGAAATTGGTTGCCAAAGACGGCGATCCTAGCCATTTAATGATTGCAGGCGAGGATAAGAAATTTTATCCAGCGACAGGAAAAATAGATGGCTCATCGTTGGTGGTTTCAAGCCCCGATGTACCTAATCCAGTGGCGGTTCGTTACGCCTTTAAAAATGCCGATATGCCTAATTTATTTAGTCGGGAAGGCTTACCAGTCAACCTTTTCAGAACGGATGATTGGGATAATTAAAATATGTTGTGACAGCGCTTTATGCGCTGTCATTTTTAAAAATGTTCTAAAAAATTACCCGATTCCATTTTTTCTCATTCGAAATTAAGTTTCGAAATGCATTAATTAATTTCCACTTAAATGAAAAAACTACTTTTCCTTGCACTCATCGCAGTTCAGTTTGGAATACAAGCCCAACAAAAAACATCGGCTCAATTATACGAAGATTTAAAAGGATTAAAAGTCTTAGGATCCGTATTGCATATCGCAGCACACCCGGATGATGAAAGCACGCATATGTTGACATGGTTTGCGCAAGAGCAACAATGGGAAACCAGTTATTTTGCATGTAATCGAGGAGAAGGAGGACAAAATTTAATAGGAGATGAACAAGGAGTAGCCTTAGGATTAATCCGAACGCAAGAATTATTGGCCGCCAGAAGAATTGACGGAGCAAATCAATATTTCTCTAGAGCCTTTGATTTTGGCTTTTCAAAATCAACAGACGAGGCTTTAGGTTTTTGGGGGAAAGAATTAATTCTATCCGATATGGTTTGGGTGATCCGTAAATTACGCCCAGATATCATTTTTACTCGTTTCCCACCTGATGCGAGAGCAGGACATGGGCATCATTCCGCTTCAGCCGTTTTAGCTATAGAAGCATTTAAAGCCGCTGCAGACCCAAATCGCTTTCCTGAGCAATTAAAATTAGGAGTAGACGTATGGCAAGCAAAACGTTTACTTTGGAATACGTTCCGTTTTCCAGGTTCTCCTAATTCAACTATCAGCGAAGACCAATTTAAATTTGAAATTGGAAATTATTTGCCATCCATCGGCCAAAGTACGGGTGAAATGGCCGCTTTTAGTAGGAGCCAACATAAAAGCCAGGGATTTGGATTTTCAGCAGACCGGGGAAAAAGCATGGAATATTTCGTGACTTTAGCCGGAACGACGCCTATAAATAAATTATGGGATGGAGTGGATGTTTCTTGGGCTAGAATTCCAGGAGCTGCTGGGATAGAAAATACCATCAATCAAATCATTCAAAATTATAAGATCAGCCAACCGCATTTAAGTATCCCTAGCTTAATTGCTTTGAAAAAATCAATCTCGGCCTTGCCTAAATCAACGCTTAGAGATAAAAAATTAAAACAAATTAATGAATGGGTCATCAAAGCTGCGGGCATTAATTTAAACGCTTATTCAAATGCTGGAATCGTTTCGAGGGGAGATTCCATTAAAGTTAAAGCTGAATTCATCGTACGTACACCAGTAGAATTAGGCCAATTAAAAATTACCGTAGGGGATCAAGATTCGACTTGGTCTGGTAAATTAGGCGTTTCAAAAAAGCAAATCCTATCAAGAACTTTAATAGCAGGTAATGAAATAACACAGCCATATTGGATCAAAAAGCCCAAAGAAATTGGTCGATTTAATGTAGATGATCCTTTGAAAATAGGCCAACCTAACCCAGATCCAGCTATAATGGCTTCCGCCACTTTTTTAATTGATGGCGAGGAATTTCAAATAGAAAAGCCTATCCAAGAAATGATCGTGGACCCTGTGAAGGGTGAAATATACCAACCCATTAGCATCAGTCCAAAATCTGTCTTTTCATTAAATTCCAATGTACTCTTACTAACTAAGGGCTCAAAGTCGAAGAAAATGGTCGAACTAACCATTTTTGCTTTAGGGAAAATAGCCCCAGGAACCGTGAAAATTCAGACCAATGGCCAAAACACTTTAAGTGCTATTTCTTTGCCTAAAGGGTTAAAAAAAGGTGAAAAGTTGGCCTATAACGTCCCATTCGACGAAACTAAATTCTCTGAATCAGGGAAAATAAAGCAAAAACTATCGCTTGCTTATGAAACCCAACAAGGAAACTGGGTTGATTCTTTAGAATTACAAACTATAGAATACCCGCATATTCCAACTCAAAGGTATTTTTCTCCTGTTAATTTAGACATCTTGCACATCGACATTAAGAAGCAAGGAACTCGCATTGGATACATAAAAGGAGCAGGCGATAAGGTTCCTGAAGCCATTAAACAATTAGGATATCAAATTGATTTTTTGAGTGACAACGATTTGAACTTGGCCAACTTAAAAAAATATGATGCAGTGGTTACAGGTGTAAGAGCCCACAATACCCTTGATTATATGGTCAATGCCTATCCTGAACTTATGAAATACGTAGAAAATGGAGGAAATTATGTCGTTCAATACAATACAGCAAGTTTCTTAGGTCCAATTAAATCATCTATTGCGCCGTATCCAATGGCTGTAGGTAGAGGTAGAATTACTCGAGAAGACGCAAAACCCGATTTTTTACTTCCGACCCATGCCTTATTAAACGTACCAAATAAAATTTCAGAGACCGATTTCGAAAATTGGGTCCAAGAAAGATCCATTTATACCGGTGAATCAGATGATGCTCACTATGAATTTCCGTTAGGATTTACAGATCCAGGTGAAAAATTAAATAAGGGAAATATCACCGTTTGTAAATATGGAAAAGGCCAATTCATCTACACAGGATTAGTTTTCTTCCGGGAATTACCAGCCGCTGTACCTGGTGCTTGGAGATTATTTGCCAATTTAATATCGAATCCCAATCTGAAATAATTCATTCATTGATTGAGACATAAAACATATTCCTAGTTCTTAGGTTCATGTTTTATGTCTTAATTTTTTTAATCCTACTCAACCATAGCTTACCAAAAAACATATGAAACTCTTTTATAGCCTATTATTTTCAATTGCTTCACTAAGCCTTTTAGCACAAAACACGAATTTCCCTGACATTCATGTGGATAAAATCACCATCGCTAGAGATACGTATGGCGTGCCCCATATTTTTGCCCCCACAGATCCAGAAGTGGCTTATGGCCTTGCATGGGCACATGCAGAGGATGATTTCAAAACAATCCAAACACTTATTTTAACAGGAAAGGGGAAATTATCTACTTATATGGGCAAGGAAGGTGCGCCTGTCGACTTTGTTTTTGGGCTATTAAATACGAGAGCGACAGTAGACCAACAAATTAAATCGATGGATCCTAAATTCATCCAATTACTGCAAGGCTATTTAATGGGTCTGCAAGCCTATGGAAAAGCGCATCCAAAAGAAATATTGAATAAGCATGTATTCCCGATCAACGTAGAAGATTACATCGCAACGACCATGTTTTCCGTCGCGGTATTTTGTGGAGTCGATAAAACATTGCCTAAAATACTCAACGGCTCTATCGCAAATTTACCCGGTTTTACTGGCGAAGGAAGTAATGCATTTGCCATCAGCAGTAAAAAATCGGCCACTGGAGAACCTATGCTGGTTATTAACGCCCACCAACCGATTGAAGGAGCCACTGCTTTTTATGAAGCCCATTTACAAAGTGAGGAAGGTTGGAACATGTTAGGTGGCCTCTTTCCGGGTGCACCGCTCATTTTTCATGGAGCTAGCCCAAATTTAGCGTGGGCCCATACGGTAAACATGCAAGACAAAGTGGATGTATTCCAATTGCAAACCGACAAAAAGCATCCAGGGCAATATCTAGTGGATGGAGAATGGTTGACTTTAGAGAAAAGAAAAGTCAAATTGCACATCAAAGGAATCCCAATAACTATTTCAAAAATGGCTTATAAATCCATTTATGGACCAACAGTCGCCAATCCAAAAGGGGAATTTTTCTCCATGCGCTTACCTTCTTTGATGGATGCCATGGCGCTCCAACAATGGTATTTCATGAATAAGGCGAAAAATTGGGCTGAATTTAAAACTGCTTTGGAGACCAACCATTTAGCCATGTTTAATATTATATATGCAGATAAGCAGGATAATATTTTCTATGTGTCCAATGGAAAAATGCCTTATCGTAATCCAGATCCTAAATATCACTGGAATTCAACTTTGCCTGGAAATACACGGGCAACTTTATGGGATAAATTCAAGCCTTTCAACGAGCTACCTCAGCATTTAAATCCACAAAGTGGTTACTTGTTTAATACCAATCATTCTCCATTTATGGCAACGGCAGAAAATGAGAATTTAAATCCGGCCAACTATGACAAAAATGATGGCTATGAAACGTATCACAATAATCGGAGCCGAAGAGCCAAAGACCTAATCGATTCTTATTCAAAAATCAGTTTTGAGGATTTGAAGAAAATTAAATTTGATCGCCAACTACCTAAACAAATTTTATATCCTTATGGCTATTCGTCAGATTCACTATTTATGGTGGACGAGTCCCAATATCCTCAATTAGCTCCTTTAATTACATCATTGAAAAATTGGGATCATGTGACTAATCCTGATAGTAAAGGGGCTCTTGTGTACAATTTAGCTTATTATCAGATTTCAAAAACGATGAAAGGTAACGCCCAAAGTACATTAACGCTAGAACAAGGGGTCGAAGTATATCAACATATCTATGATTATTTAATGAAGAATTTTGGTACGATTGACCTCGTTTTAGGCGATGTACAGAAATTAGTTCGTGGGAAAGATGAATGGCCACAAGGAGGTATGCCCGATGTATTATCGGCGGTGATGTCGAAGAATCATGACAATGGAAAGAAAAGAATGGTTAGCGGTGATGCCTACATTGGTTTTGTGAAATTCCCTAAAGATGGAAGTCTGCCAATCATCGAAACGGTCAATACGTTTGGGGCGAGTTCAAATCCAGATAGCCCACATTTTGCGGATCAAAGAGCTTTATACCAAGCTCAAAAAACAAAAACAATGTCTTTAGATAAAGCTCAAGTTTTAAAAACAGCAGAAAAAATATACAATCCGAAATAACTTAATTTAAAAAATCAGGGTCTCGATAAGCAGGATGAGGATATTTGTAAAATCCTTCTCCTGTTTTTTCCCCTAATTTACCTGCGTCTATGTAGGTTTTGACTAAAGCGGCAAAAGCCTGAGAACCCGGATCCTCCAATTTATGAGTCACATGCCAAGCTGTGTCTAAGCCTATCGAATCTAAAATTCCGAATGGTCCCATGGGCATATGAAAATTGACCATCCAAGATTTGTCAATATCTTCAATACTAGCCACTTCCTTCGTCCTTAATTTACCTGCAGAACCGATTAAAGCCATCAACATCGAGTTGAATATATAGCCATGATTTTCTTTTCGAACCACCACAGGTACTTGGTTTAATGCCCGACCAAAATCCTCCAAAATAGAAATCAAATGTTCTGATGTTCCCGGATGCGGCATAATGTCCACTACGGTAGAATAAAATACGTCGTGAAAATGGAAAGCACAAAATAGGGAAGGCCTACCCGTAAAGTCAGCGATCTGAGAAGGCAACAAATAGCTTGTATTAGTCGTAAAGATTGTTTTTTCAGGAGCTATGGCACCAAATTGGGCCCAGACTTTTTGCTTTAAAGCCAAATCTTCCGTCACACTTTCTGAAATAATATCCGCATCTAAAACGGCTTCCGCTGGATCCGTGGTAAATAATATCGAATCAATGATCGCCGCATCCATTTTGATTTGCTTCAAAACCTTAGCCATCATTATGCGAGAAGCTTCAAAAGCGCTTTCCTTGATGTCATACACACGAACTTCAAATCCTGAAATAGCAGATTGCAAAGCAATTCTAGAACCTAGGGTGCCCGCACCTAAAATACATACTTTATTGATTTTCATATTTTATTCGATTTAATACTCTCCATGGCTTTAATTCCTGCTGCCTTAACTACTTGATTTAACACTGAAAATCGCTCATCGGAAGAAAATCCTAAGGCATATCGCTTATAAATTTGTTGGGCAATCACCGCCACTTTACACAAACCAAAAACATAATAAAAAAGGATTTTGGAAACATCTAACTTACTTTTTGATGCATAATATTCAACAAGCTCGGCGCGTGAAAAATTACCTTCTACATAGCTTAAATTAAACATTTTTAAAATATCGGGATCATCTTCCTCGGCCCAATACGCCAAAGTAGTTCCTAAATCCATCAATGGATCACCCACAGTGGCCATCTCCCAATCTAAAACGGCAGCCACTGAAGCATCGTCTCGGATGACCATATTGTCAAATTTGAAATCATTGTGAATAAATGCCACTGAAAAATGCTCGGGTTGATTGCGCGCTAACCAGTCAAAAGCATTCTTGAGTTCAGGAATATCATCCGTTTGTGCTTGCAAATACCTTTCGGACCAACCAGCTACTTGGCGCGCCACGTAACCCTCCGGTTTTCCCAAATTGATTAAGCCCGAATTAGTTAATTCTAAGGCGTGCAATTCCAACAAAACATCAATGGACAATTTGGAAAGTCTTTTAAAAAAATCAGTGGATACATGCTCAGGTCTTTTATTTCGAATGATTAAACCATCCACTTTTTCCATGATAAAAAAGGGGGCACCTAGGATGCTTTCGTCTTCGCAACATAAAATGGCTTTAGGAATTTTATCGTAAGCCGCTTTTCCTAGGGCTTCTAAGATCTTGAATTCTCGAACCATATCATGCGCTTTGGAGATTTTATTTCCGAAGGGTGGCCGACGTAACACATAGGAAAATGACTCAGACTCGATTAAATAAGTCAAGTTAGAAAATCCTCCTTTAAATGCCTTTATATGAATTTCAGGAATTGGAATGGACCATTGAGCCGATAAATATGCGGGTAATTTCTCAAATCCCTCCATTCAATGCTCTTGATTTTAAAATGCTTTTTGCTAATACCGATTTGTGTACTTCATCAGGTCCATCATAAATCCGGGCCCCTCGTTCATGGCGATACCAAAAAGAAAGTAAGGTATCATCCGTAATTCCTAAGGCTCCGTGCACCTGGATAGCGCGATCCAAAACCTTCATTAAAACATCTGATACAAAGAATTTAATGGTCGATATATCTTCTTTAGCGGCTTTTGCTCCTTCCTTTTCAATTTTTTCTGCTGTATGCAAAACCAATAAACGTGAGGCTTTTATCTCCGCCGCACTCTCCGCGATCCAATTTTGAATGGTTTGTTGGCCCGACAAAAACTTCCCTGGATTCAGCTCCCTGGACATAGCCCGATCACACATAAGACCTAAAGCACGCTCACAAATACCGATCCAACGCATGCAGTGGTGAATTCTACCAGGTCCCAGGCGCACTTGGGCTAGGGTAAAACCTTGTCCTTCTTCACCGATCAAATGGGATTTGGGTACACGGCAATTGGTAAATTCAACTTCCCCGTGAGATAAATAATCCTCTCCTTCATCTCCCATGATGGATATGTTACGAACTAAACGATATCCCGGATTATCCAAGGGAACTAAAATCATGCTGGCTCTTTGGTAAACATTATCCGCTTCAGGATTTGTAATTGCCATCACGATGGTAAATTGGGCTCCATCAGCAGCAGTAGTAAACCATTTATGTCCATTGATCACATATTCATCTCCTTCTAAAACAGCCTTGGTAGACATATGGATGGGATTACTTCCCGCATGTTCAGGTTCGGTCATCGAAAAACAAGAACGTATTTCACCTCTTTGCAATGGTTTCAAGTAGGTTTCCTTCAAAAATGGAGAGGCAAAAGCATGCATCAGTTCCATATTTCCAATGTCGGGTGCATTGCAATTAAAAATATAATGTCCCAAGGGGCTTGTGCCTAATACCTCAGAAATGCGGGCAAATTCAGGTAAAGATAGTCCCAAGCCACCTTCATCTACGGAAAGATGCGGTGTAAATAAGCCTTTTGATTTAGCCAATGCACGTAAATCGCGCAATTTGGGTAAATGCGATTTAAATGAACCGTATATAATTACTTTTTCAATCGGATAAATAAATTCCTTTAAAAAGGCTTGGTAGCGAGAAACTAAATCAAGCAAAGTGGCGGATGTATGCATCATTCAATATTAAATAGTTAGACCACCATCTGCCGTAATCACAGAACCAGTGGTGTATAAAGCTCCTGGAGAGGCTAAATAAAGCGCGGCGGCCGCAATTTCTTCAGGTGTTCCGATTCGTTTGATGGGCAAAGCCTTCAATGTATGTTTTAAAATCTGCTCATTGCTCCATAAAGCTTCTGAAAACTTCGTTTTGATGAGACCGGGACAAATGGCATTGACACGGATATTGAATTCTCCCCATTCTTTGGCAAAAGCTTTGGTCATTGAAATCAAAGCCGCTTTACTGACACTATAAATACCTAAACCTGCTTCGGGTGAGATTCCACCTACCGAGCTGATGTTGATGACGGAAGGATTTTCTGATAATTTTAAATAGGGAAGACACAGGCGCATGAGTTGGAACGGCGCTTTTAAATTCACATTCATAATCTTGTCAAAGGCATCCAAAGTCGTATCATGAATAGGCCCAAAAACTGGATTAGTGGCAGCATTGTTGACTAGTATATCGATTTGCCCATAATGATCAATGGTCTTTTGAACCAAAACTTCTAAAGCATCCATTTTCCCTACGTGGCAAGCAATGCCAATGACATCGTAACCTTTTTTTTGTAGCTCTGCGGCCAAAAGATCTAAGGTAGGTTGGTCTCTGCTGCTAATAACGACTTTGGCACCAGCGGCGGCAAAGTACTCTGCGATGCTAAAACCGATGCCTTTGCTCGCACCTGTAATGAGGGCTACTTGGTTTGTTAATAAAAATGGATGCATGTTTAAAATTTTTAAACAATTTAAATATTAAATATGGTAATTTGCCTCGTAATTCAACAAAAAATATAGATGAAACAAGTTATTTTTAAGGAGACCGGTCTTCCAGAAAGCGTATTGATAGTAGAGGAAGTGGATATTCCCGTTCCTAGAGCGCATGAAACATTAGTCCGTGTCACGGCAAGAAATATAAATCCATCCGACATCATGTTCATCCAGGGTCGCTATGGAATTACGCCAAAATTACCTAGTAGTGCTGGATTTGAGGCAGCAGGAGAGGTCGAAAAATCGGAGCAATATCCGAAAGGAACTCGCGTCATATTCACAGCCATAGGCACTTGGAAAGAATACGTTTGTGTACCTACGGCCCAATTAATACCGACACCGTCGGGGATGCCGGATGAAGTGGCCTGCCAGGCCTTTGTTAATCCAGTGACCGCTTATGGGATGTTGGAAACCAGTGGTTTACAAAAAGGCCAATGGCTTTTAATTACTGCAGGGGCTTCAGCATGGGGAAAATTAGTCATTCAAATGGCTAAAATGCGAGGAATTAACGTGATTTGTACGGTACGAAGAGCAGATCAAAAACAAGCTTTATTGGATTTAGGTGCCACCATTGTAGTCGATGTGCAAACGGAAAACCTGGGTAAAATAGTACGTGCCGCGGTAGAAACAGGCGTTGATGCTATTTTTGATGCCGTCGGCGGAGAACAAGGAGCAAAAGCACTAGCCTGCTTAAAAATAGGAGGAAGGATGTTGGTCTTCGGATTATTAAGTTTAGAACCCATCCCTTTAAATTCGGGTTTATTAATTTTCAAAAACTTGACAGTTGAAGGTTGGTGGTTGACCTCCTGGTGGGAAAACTTAGGCCAAGAAGGAATAAAGAAAGCCTTGAAAGAAGTTTTCACCTATTTGATGACGCAAGAGGTCCATGTAGATGTTCAGGAGAAATTTGGGTTATCTGAATTCAAAGAAGCCGTGATTGCGTATCAAAAAGAGGGTAGAACGGGAAAAATATTAATTTGTTAATGGAGGATAAAAACCTATTGCTATGAAAAATCAATTTATTGTCAGTATTTCATTCATTATATGTCTTGGAAGCACACAGATTATGAAAGGACAAACGAATCAAAATGCAATATCGACGGATTTATGCCGGGGAAAATATTTCACGGAAGTTCAAGGCGCGGAATTTTTAAATACGCACGTTCCAGAGTCAAAGAAAGCATGGGAAAATCGATCGAAATTGATTGTAAACCAAATCAAAGAGGGGATGGGCTTACAAAAATTCCCGGCTAAATTAAATTCAAAAGCCGTCATTCATAGTAAAAAAGAGTTTGATGGGTATACGATTGAAAGTGTTTATTTTGAGAGCTTGCCTGGGTTTTATGTGACGGGAAGTTTATACAGACCTACGAAAAAATACGCCACATATGCGGGTATTTTATGCCCTCATGGACATGATAATCAATTACGTGGACGTACCCGAGATCAAACTCAAATCCGTTGCGCTACTTTAGCTCGCATGGGAGCCGTCGTATTTGCTTGGGATATGGTTGGTTATGACGACAGCAAACAATGTACACACAATATTGCGTCCTCATTAAAATTACAAACAATTAATAGTGGTAGGGCTTTAGATTTCTTATTGGATTTGCCTTTGATTGACAAAAATCGGATTGGTATTACAGGTGAATCGGGTGGGGGAACGCAAACTTTTTTATTAACGGCGCTAGATTCTCGCATTAAAGTGTCTGCGCCTACGGTCATGATTTCGTCTCATTTCTTTGGGGGATGCAATTGTGAAAGTGGCATGCCGATTCACAAAAAAGGGGATTATCAGACCAATAATGTAGAAATAGCAGGTTTAACGGCTCCAAGACCTATGTTGATGATTTCAGATGGGGCCGATTGGACACAAAATACGCCTAAGGTTGAATTTCCTTTCATGCAAAAGATTTATGCATTATACCAAAAAGAAAACCTGGTGGAGAATGTGCACTTAGCCAAAGATGTACATGATTATGGTCCAAATAAGCGCATGGGCATGTATCCGTTTATGGCCAAATATTTATCCCTAGATCTGCCTAACGTCATGGATGCGGGTGGGAATATCGATGAAGGACCTTCCCAAATACTTAGCTCCTCAGAATTAAGTGTATTTAACGAGGCCTATCCATTGCCAAAAAATGCGGTAAAAGGGGATGCAGAGGTGATGAAATTGCTCCAATAAGTCAGATAGAAATAGCTAATTAACGTTAAACCTAGATAAATACATTCAGATGAAAAGACACATTATTTTGTTAACAATGTGTATGATATCGATTGAATTGGTGGCCCAACAACCTATCCCTCAAAAACCCAGAGTGCTAATTAGTACCGATATCGGTGGGACGGATCCAGATGATAATCAATCGATGGCGCATTTGCTGATGTATGGCGATCGATTCCATTTGGAGGGATTAGTTTCCTCCCCATCATATGGAAAGGGGAGTAAAGCTGAAATTTTAAGGATGATTGATTTGTATGAAAAAGATTTGCCTAAAATCTTAAAACATTCACCAGGACATCCCACGCCTACATATTTGCGTTCGATCACCAAGCAAGGCAGGAGAGGAAATGCCCCTTATAAAGGCTATTTGAACGCCACGGAAGGTTCTAATTGGATTATAAAATCTGCCAATAAGAAAAGTGCGCAACCCTTGTGGGTGTTGGTTTGGGGCGGTTTAGATGATGTGGCACAGGCTTTGCATGATGCACCAGAAATTCAGGATAAAATTAGGGTATATTGGATTGGAGGACCGAATAAAAAGTGGGGGGCCAACAGCTATTCTTATATAGCTTCTCATTTCCCAAAGCTTCATTTTATTGAGGTCAATTCGAGTTATTATGGATTCTTCTCAAAATCGGAAAATTTGGATGAGATTAACCCGTCCAAGTATTATGAAAAGCATATTCAGGGAGCTGGGAACTTGGGCAAAGATTTTAAAAATTATTACCAGGGAGAAATCAAGATGGGAGATACTCCATCACTCCTTTACTTGATGGACGGAAATCCTGAAAATCCCACAAAGGCTAGTTGGGGTGGCCAATTCACCCCCATATCACACAGCCCTCGAGTCCTATATAATCGAAGCACAACACTCGCCGATACAGTAGCATTTTGCACTTTGATTGAGTTTCATTTCAAAGGACCTGAAATTACGATATCGAAAGATTCTGCCTGTTTTTGGATGGAAACTGTGTATAAAGAAAATGTTCAAAAATGGCCTGGCTATTATTTAGGCAACGGAAATTACGGCTTAAAATATGTCCCAAAGCAGGCAGAAATAATCTCGTATCGATTTAGTAGTACCGTCAACGGTTTAAATTTGGCCCCGGGCCAGCTCGTTGTCACCAATGCGTGGCCAGGAAAAAAAAGACCAACAGATTATCTTTTAGGAAAGCATTGGTATACAGATAAGCCTGATTTGAATTTATATGAGGGAAAGATTCAAGGAGGAAAAACGGTGCATCGTTGGCGAGAAAATGTATTAAACGACTGGTCTAAACGCTGGGAGTGGTTGCAGTGAGGATATTTCGAAAGAAATAATTATTAGTTTGAGCCTTGAACTATATATGCAAAAAAAACGTCCGTAAACAATTGATTTACAGACATTAGATTAAATTTGAAGTGATCCCGCTGGGATTCGAACCCAGGACCCATACATTAAAAGTGTATTGCTCTACCAACTGAGCTACGGAATCATCAAGCTTGCGCCTGTATATAAATTGGTTCACTCTGGAACCGAAAGGAAGTCCAACCAACGGTTGGCCTTCGTTTGCAAAAAAGTAAATAAATACCTTTATTGCGGTGCAAAACTATCATAGTTTTTCGAATTATGCAAGCAAGCCATCTAAATAAAATTATATTTTCCTGCATTTTATATCTAGGTATTTGGCAAAACGCTAATTGCCAAATAGATACAAAGCAAATCAGCAAAGCAGATTCCCTGTTTAAAACGAACCAACTTTTAGAAGCGGAAAAAATTTACCTACAATTTTATAATCCTCGTTATAAAGAAATTGAAAATATTAAATTTAAACTTGCTTTCATTGCCAAAGAAAAAAACGACTGGGCCAACGAGATCTTTTATCTATCCAGCATTCAAGCTAAAAACGCAAGCCCACTGATCAGCCAACGATTAAATCAAATCAGCCAAAAGAACCAAATAGGAGGATATGAAATAGACTTTATAGACCAATTAATATGGATTTACTTTGCATTTTTTCCTTATATCATTGGATTCCTCATTGGGATAGCTATATATGCAGCAGCCATCCTGATTTACAAAAAACAAAAAAACAGAAAATACCCGAATGCCTACATCTATTCGTTAACGCTATACCTCATATTTATTTATATGATGGCTAATTTCCCATCCTTTTTGAACTTTGGAATCATCCATAAAAATAAAGCCTATCTACGTGAATTCTCATCTTCAGCGGCACCGGTGTCAAAAACCCTAAACCAAGGAAATCGAATTACACACTGGTACACAAAAGATATTTGGACGCTATGTTATTACGAAGGAAATCTAGGATACATTAAAACAGAAGACTATCTGCCCATCAATTAAAGATGTAAAATCTCAAAGCTCAAATCCAAAATGATCTCTCGATCCGTGATTTGCTGGCCTATTACACCCTTCATCTTTAAATCCGCATTTTTAATGGCCTCTATGACCCTGACTACCTTTCCCAAAGGATAATTGCGTTTCGCTGTTAAATAATCTCGGACAAAATAAGGATTGATCCCCAGTACTTTTGCCATCTCCGCATCCGAAACAGCACCCATATCATGCGTCTGAAGTACTTTGGCAAAAAAGTTGAAGAGCATGATCAACATCGGAGCTATTGGATTCTGCTTACTATTTTCAGCAAAATAAAACGCAATTTTCTGCGCCTTTTCCACATTTCGTTGCATCAAAGCCTTTTGGAATTCAAAATAATTATACTCCCGACTAATCCCCACATATTTTTCCACCTCCTCGATTCCCACTTCAGAACCTGCCGGCACATTAATAATCAGCTTATCGGCTTCATGCGCCATTCTTTGCAAGTCAGCACCCACATTGGTCACCATTAGTTCCAAAGAAACTGCCTGAATTTGTAAATTACGCTGAGCTAAATAATCCTTCAACCATTGCCCAACCTTGTCATCCGATATTTTTTTTGAGGTTACAATGACCCCGTGGGAAGCCAATGGAGCAAATAATTTAGATTTATCGGTCAGTAAGTTTTTAATCGTAAAGACCAAAAGCGTAGAAGGAGTGGGGTTTTTACAATAATCTTCAAACGCCTTCCAGTCTTCATTTCCCTTGTCTTTGGGATTTCCTTCTGATTTGGAGTCTGTTTTCCCTTTGGCCAACGCTTCCAAAAATATTGCCTCCTTGACGATAATTACTTGCTTTTCAGCCATCATAGGGAATCTTCGCGCGTAGGAAACAACGGAAGCCATCGTCTGATCCTTGCCGTACAAAACAAATTGATTAAAACTTTTTTGATCCTCCGAAAGTATGCCCGCCTCAAACGCGTCTGTTAATTGGTCTATAAAAAAATGCTCATCTCCATGCAAAAGATAAATCGGGGATAAGCTATTCTTATGAATATCTTTTAATACTTCAGTTGTCGTTTTTTGCATACAATTTTTCAGGGTAATCAGGCTTGCAAATCTAATGAAAAGCACTCATTGGCAAAAATTATATTTGAAAAGGATTCATTGTCAAATTATTCCCGTAGGTTTGCCAAAAATATTTCAAAACTCATGCAAATTAAACCGAATTCAGTCGTTTTTATATCATATCAATTAGCTTTTCCGGGTGAAAATGGAGAAGCCGAGGTCGTTGAAATCGTGGATGAAAAAGAACCCATGGTCTTTATTCATGGCCTTAGTGGACTTCCAGAGGCGTTTGAGGCAAACCTGCTCAACTTAAAAGTGAATGACACTTTTGACTTTACTATCTCCGCAGAAAATGCCTATGGTAACGTTGATCCCAATGCCATTATATCCCTTCCTAAAAATATTTTTCAAGTAGATGGACAAAATCCAGACGATATACTCCAAGTAGGTAATTTCATACCTATGACGGATGACCAAGGAAATAGAATGCAAGGAATGGTTGTTTCTGTAGGTCCTGAAAATGTCATGATGGACTTTAACCATCCGTTGGCCGAAAAGGATTTGATGTTCAATGGAACCGTTTTAAAAATCAGAGAAGCTACAGCAGATGAACTAGCTCATGGCCACGTACATGGCGATGGAGGAGTGGAGCATTGAAAATAAGTATTAGGTAAAAGGTAAGAGGTATTAAGTAATATTTAATGAGTAAATCTTTTTTTTCTATTACCTAATACTTATTACCTATTACCTAATTTTATTACCTAATACTTATTACCTAATTTTGTCAGTGCCTGAAATAGATTGACCGTTTTTTAAAGATAATAACAATTTAAAAAACGAAAAAATGGCAAAAATTACAAAATCCTTTAGCTTGAGTGTCCCACAGCGTCAACGTCGAATTTTTAGTGAATCATTTAAACGA
>SXGQ01549213.1_pt1 | contig 30819 bp, 31 predicted proteins | sample 3178371 | NCBI WGS metagenome assembly SXGQ01 (sample SAMN11356859, study PRJNA531348) | freshwater metagenome | isolation source: freshwater sample F1-20 | place: China: Fuxian Lake, Yuxi | collected 2017-12-25
TAAGATCGAACCTTACAAAGGTAAAGGAGTTCGTTTTGTTGGTGAAATTGTTAGACGTAAGGCTGGTAAAACTGCTGGTAAAAAATAATAAGTTATGGCATTTAATAAGAGTTCCAGAAGACTTAGAATCAAAAGAGGTATTCGCAGAAAAATCTCCGGTACTGATTCCAGACCGCGTCTGTCAGTTTTCAAAAGTAATACTGGCATATATGCCCAGTTGGTGGATGACCTTAAAGGTCAGACCCTTGCTCAGGCTTCTTCCAAAGAGCTTGGAGCGAAGGCAAATACCAACGTAGCTGTATCCAAAGAAGTGGGCAAAAAGCTTGCTGAAAGGGCAGTTGCAAATGGTGTATCCTCTGTAGTATTTGATCGTAATGGCTACTTGTATCATGGTAAAGTGAAGGCTTTAGCCGACGGCGCCAGAGAAGGAGGGCTTAAATTTTAATCCATATGTCTCAGATAAAAAGAAAACCCATTAGGGCGACAGATACAGAATTAAAAGAGAAAGTAGTTGCTATCAACCGAGTTGCCAAAGTGGTGAAGGGGGGTAGAAGATTTTCTTTCTCTGCAATCGTTGTGGTAGGTGATGGCCAAGGAGTCGTAGGTTACGGATTGGGTAAAGCCAATGAAGTAACTGACGCCATCACCAAAGGCATTGAGGATGCAAAGAAGAATTTGGTAAAAGTACCTGTATTAAAGGGAACCATCCCTCATGAGCAACTAGGTAAATTTGGTGGTGGATTTGTCCTCATCAAGCCTGCTGCTGCTGGTACAGGTGTAATTGCTGGTGGTGCGATGCGTGCCGTGTTGGAATCAGCTGGTGTAACTGACGTATTGGCAAAGTCCAAAGGTTCGTCTAACCCGCACAACGTGGTAAAAGCAACTATTGATGCTCTAGTACAGCTTCGTGATGCCATCGCGGTATCGCAGCAAAGAGGAGTAAAAATGGCTAAAGTCTTTAACGGATAAGCATCATGGCAAAGATCAAAATCACACAGGTAAAAAGTACGATCGATAGACCAAAAGATCAAAAAGCAACCATCGTTGCGCTTGGTTTGGGTCGTATCAGCAAATCAAAAGTTGTTGAAAATACGCCACAGATTGCTGGAATGGTAAATAAAGTGAGTCACCTTGTAAAAGTGGAGGAAGCGCTATGAAACTAAATACATTAACTCCGTCAGAAGGGTCAACCAAAAACCGCAAGCGAATTGGTCGTGGTACCGGTTCGGGTAGAGGTGGCACTTCTACAAGAGGCCATAAAGGAGCAAAGTCTAGATCTGGATACAAGAAAAAGCTTGGTTTTGAAGGTGGTCAGATGCCTCTTCAGAGACGTGTACCTAAGTTTGGCTTCAAGTCTTTGAACAAGGTTGAGTTCAAGCCAGTAAATTTGGATACCTTACAAGCCCTTGCTGAGCAATTTAAACTTACAGCCGTTACTCTTGAAACACTCGTGTCACACGGTTTGGCTTCTAAGAATGACAAAATTAAGGTTCTCGGCGGCGGTCAATTGACTACCAAATTAGATGTTAGTGCTCACCAGTTTTCTGCTACGGCTGTAGCTGCAGTAGAAGCATTGGGAGGTACAGTCACCAAGCTTTAACTAGATGAAAAAGTTTATTTCGACAGTAAGGAATATTTTCTCAATCGAAGATTTGAGAGTACGAATCGTGAATACGATTGGTTTTCTCATCATATTTAGATTAGGATCATTTGTCGTACTTCCTGGTGTAGACCCTTCCAAATTGGGTGCTGCTCCTGAAGGAATCTTCGGCCTAATTGATACTTTTCTTGGTGGCGCGTTTAGCAATGCGTCCATATTCGGTTTGGGGATCATGCCCTATATTTCTGCATCTATTGTGTTGCAGTTGCTCACTGTCGGAGTTCCTTACTTTCAGAAGATGCAGAAGGACGGGGAGTCCGGGAGAAAACGAATCAACCAAATCACTCGCGTACTGACCATCGCCATTACTATTGCTCAAGGTATAGGATACATCACAGCGACTATCCTGCCTACTGGCGCAGTAATGATTGACACGACGCTCTTTATGTTTAGCTCTCTTGTATTGCTTTCTGCAGGCACGATGTTCTGCATGTGGCTAGGAGAGAAGATTACTGAAAAAGGAATTGGTAATGGAATATCCATGCTAATCATGATTGGAATTATCTCTCGATTCCCTGGAGCGTTAATCGCTGAAGGTTTGGAGAAAGGGTCTTCTGGAATGTTACTTCTAATTATCGAAGCAATCGTCTTGTTCTTTGTAGTAGTGGGTGTAATTGCTTTGACTGAGGCTACTCGCCGTATCCCAGTACAATACGCGAAGCAAGTAGTGGGCGGAAAAGTATATGGTGGACAGCGTCAGTACATTCCAATCAAAGTGAATGCTTCTGGTGTCATGCCGATCATCTTTGCACAATCCTTAATGTTTGTGCCTGCATTGATTGCTCAGATTTGGGCCGGAGAAAACGACATTGCCAACTATATTGGTACAACCTTCTCTGATTTTACCTCTTGGCAATACAATTTATTATTTGCCACCTTAATCATTGTTTTCACATTCTTCTACACTGCGATTACTGTAAACCCAGAGCAGATTGCAGAGGATATGAAGCGCAACGGTGGTTTTGTGCCAGGTGTGAAGCCAGGTGCTCCAACAGGGGAATTTATTGACGGAATCATTTCTAAAATTACCTTACCAGGTTCCATTCTATTGGCGGCAGTAGCGATTCTTCCTGCTTTAGCCATTGTGGCTGGGGTAGGTGGTGAATTTGCTCAGTTCTTTGGAGGAACTTCTTTATTGATTATGGTAGGAGTAATCATGGATACCCTTCGTCAGATTGAAAGTTATTTATTGATGAGACATTACGAAGGGATGATGAAGAGTGGAAATGTGAAAGGCAATTCTTCGGATTACCAGGTTGCTTCCTGATGATTCATTACAAGACTTCGGAGGAAGTTGATAAAATTAAACAGAGTGCCGACATACTTGGAAGAGCTCACGGAGAAATCGCCAAGCATGTCAGGAAAGGAGTAAAGACTTCTTTCTTAGATAAAGTTGCTGAAGAGTTTATTAGGGATTACGGAGCAGTGCCTTCTTTTAAGGGCTACAACGGTTTTCCTAGCTCGTTGTGTATATCCGTTAACGAAGTAGTTGTTCACGGATTTCCCAGCGAGTATGAATTGAAAGATGGCGATATAATCTCAGTAGATTGTGGAGTCTTTCACCAAGGTTTTCATAGCGATTCCGCTTATACATACCCCATAGGTGAAGTGCCCCCTTCTGTCTTAGCATTACTTAGCGCCACCAAAGATTCGCTCTATTTGGGAATCGAACAGGCTGTTTTTGGAAACCGTGTAGGCGACATAGGCCATGCGATTCAAAAGTCTGTGGAAGCCAAAGGCTATACCGTCGTCCGAGAGTTGGTCGGGCATGGGTTAGGTCGGAAGCTACATGAGGCTCCTGAGGTTCCTAATTATGGTAAGAAAGGCAGTGGTCCCTTGTTGAAACAAGGAATGGTGATTGCAATTGAGCCCATGATTAATCTTGGTACACGAAATATTGTCCAAGAGAAAGATGGTTGGACGATCCGAACTGCAGACCGGAAGCCATCCGCACATTATGAGCACACGGTTGCAATATTTGAAGATAGAACAGAAGTGTTAACTACGCATAAGTACATAGAAGAGAACTTTAAATTCTAATATGGCCAAACAAACATCAATCGAGCAAGACGGCACCATAGTGGAGGCTTTGTCTAACGCGATGTTCAAAGTAGAACTTGAAAATGGACATCAGTTGATTGCTCATATTTCCGGAAAGATGCGGATGAATTACATCAAAATCCTTCCTGGAGATAAGGTTAAGTTAGAGTTATCTCCCTATGATTTATCCAAAGGCAGAATAGTGTATCGATATAAATAGACTGAAATGAAATCGAGCTAACGGAGATTTCCTTCGGGAATTATTTCCTTTTCAGTGAGATTCCATAGGGCCGGAATGTAAAACAATAAGCAAATGAAAGTAAAGGCATCTATTAAGAAAAGAAGTGCTGACTGTAAGTTGATCCGAAGAAAAGGAAAACTTTATGTCATCAACAAGAAAAATCCTAAGTATAAACAAAGACAAGGTTAATCATGGCTAGAATTGCAGGTGTAGACATACCAGACAATAAGCGCGGCGAAATTGGACTTACTTACATCTTCGGAATAGGAAGAAGTTCAGCCAAAGCTATCCTTAGCAAAGCCGGTATCTCTTTAGATAAAAAAGCCGGAGAGTGGAATGACGAGGAATCCACCGCCATCCGTACGATCATTGCTGAAGAATTCAGAACTGAAGGTGCATTGAAGTCCGAGATTCAGTTAAACATCAAGCGTCTGATGGATATTGGATGTTACAGAGGTTTGAGACACAGAAAAGGGCTTCCAGTTCGTGGGCAGGGCACTAAAAACAATGCCAGAACCAGAAAAGGAAAGCGTAAAACTGTTGCTAACAAAAAGAAGGCAACTAAATAAAATCTGATTTAGATTATGGCTCAGAAAAGAAACGATAAAGCAAAGGGTAAGAAAAGAGTAGTTAAGGTAGAAGCTGTAGGGCAAGCGCACATTAAGGCGTCCTTCAACAATATCATCATCTCTATCACCAATATCTCAGGTCAAGTGATCTCTTGGGCTTCTGCCGGTAAAATGGGTTTCAGAGGATCTAAGAAGAATACTCCTTACGCTGCACAGATGGCTGCACAGAATTGTGGTCAAGTAGCATACGAACTCGGTTTGAGAAAAATCGAAGTGTTCGTAAAAGGTCCAGGCGCAGGTCGTGAATCAGCGATCCGAACCTTACAAAATGTAGGTCTAGATGTGACGACGATAATCGACGTAACTCCTATGCCGCACAATGGTTGTCGTCCACCTAAGCGTAGAAGAGTTTAACTTTAAAAAAGCAATAGCATGGCAAGATATACAGGTCCTAAAGCAAAAATCTCCAGAAGATTTGGAGAGGCGATCGAAGGGCATAGCAAGGCACTTCAAAAGAAAAACTATCCTCCAGGAATGCACGGTCGTGGTAGAAGAAAGAAGCAGTCAGAATATGCTGTTCAGCTATCAGAGAAGCAAAAAGCAAAATACATCTACGGGGTACTGGAAAGACAGTTCGCTAAGATGTTTGACATTGCTTCTAGAAAATCAGGTATCACAGGTGAAAACCTCCTTCAGCTTCTTGAAGCTCGTTTGGATAATACTGTATACCGTTTGGGAATTTCTCCAACACGTCGTGGAGCAAGACAGCTCGTATCACACAAGCACATCTTGGTCAACGGTGAACTGGTAAACATTCCTTCTTACACACTTAAGCCAGGTGATGTGGTTTCGGTTAGAGAGCGTTCTAAGTCTCTCGAAGCGATTACCAACAGTTTGGCAGGTAGAGGTACATCTAGGTATTCCTGGTTAGAATGGGACAATGCCTCTATGTCTGGGAAGTTTGTGACCGTTCCTGGTAGAGATGATATTCCTGAGAATATCAAAGTCCAGCTCATCGTCGAACTTTACTCTAAGTAATATTTCACTATTTTCAGTTAAAACAGAACGAAATATATGTCTATACTAGCATTTCAAATGCCCGAAAAAGTGGTAATGGAAAAAGCCGATGATTTTCATGGCTTATTCACATTCAAACCGCTTGAAAAAGGCTACGGAGTTACGATAGGTAACGCCTTGAGAAGAATTTTACTTTCTTCTTTAGAGGGATACGCCATCACTTCCATCAAGCTTCCAGGAGTGGTTCATGAATTCTCTACTGTAGCAGGTGTAGTAGAAGATGTGACAACCATCATTTTGAATTTAAAGCAGGTTCGCTTCAAGAAATTGCACGATGCATTTGATGGAAAAATATCTGTTGAAATCAAAAATCAGTCTGTTTTCACAGCGGGGGATATAGCTAAGTTCACTTCTTCTTTCGAAGTGTTGAATCCCGAATTGGTAATTTGTCATATCGACCAAGCTAAAAATTTCGAGATTGAAATCACCATCGAAAAGGGTAGAGGCTATTTGCCTGCTGAAGAATCCAAGCCAAAAGATCAAGTCTTCGGACAAATTGCAATTGATGCCATCTTTACACCAATTAAAAATGTAAAGTATAGTGTTGAAAATACGCGAGTAGAGCAAAAGACTGACTTTGAAAAATTGATCCTTGAAGTGCATACGGATGGATCAATTCACCCAGAGAAAGCGCTTCAGGAATCTGCAAAGATTCTTATCCAGCATTTTATGCTTTTCTCCGACCAAACCATGGTTCTTGATTCCACTGGAATCGCTGAACCGGAGCCAATCGATGAGGAATTCCTTCACATGCGCAAGCTTCTTAAAACATCTTTGGGAGATCTCGACCTTTCAGTTCGGGCCTTCAATTGCTTGAAAGCGGCTGATGTGAGAACTCTCGGTGATCTTGCTCGTCTTGAAATTTCAGACATGATGAAATTCAGAAACTTCGGTAAAAAATCTTTGGCCGAATTGGAGCAATTGATCCAAGAGAAAGGTCTAATCTTCGGGATGGACATTTCTAAGTACAAACTTGATGAAGAATAATTAACGATGAGACACGGTAAGAAATTTAACCACCTTGGTAGGACTGCTTCACATAGAAAAGCAATGCTTTCCAATATGGGAGCTTCCCTACTTCTTCACAAGCGTATATCTACTACGCTTGCCAAAGCGAAAGAATTGAAGAAGTTTGTTGAGCCTCTGGTAACCAGAGCAAAGGAAGATTCCACACACAACAGAAGAATTGCGTTCTCCTACCTGAAAAGCAAAGAGGCGATCAATTCCCTATTTGGTGAGGTAATTGAGAAGGTTGGTACTCGTCCCGGAGGATATACTCGAATCATCAAAACAGGGTTTCGATTGGGGGATAATGCCGAAATGTGCATCATCGAACTGGTTGATTTCAATGAATTGATGTTGAAAGATGCTTCTCCAGCGAAGAAAACAACTAGAAGATCTAGAAGATCCTCTGGTGGGGAGACTAGCGCTCCAGCTCCTGCTATTCTTAAGGCAGCAGCTCCAGCTCCAGTAAGTGAAGAAGTGGAAGAAGATCCAATCGCTGAAGCAGAAGTAGTTGAAGAAACTACTCCTGTAGCTGAAGCGGCTGCAGAAGAGACAACAGCTTCTGAAGAAAACGAAACAGAAGAAAAATAAATTGAAAGTAATTTCACATTCAAAAGGATTGGACGTCGTTCAATCCTTTTTTTATTCCTTAGCCTCATCTCACGCTCCCCAAGTTTTATTAACTTTGTGCAACTTTCAAGGAAATGAATACACAAAAAGCCACCCTTCTTCTTGCAGATGGTATGTTCTTCTCTGGAACACTCATCGGCGCTCCCGGTACCAATGGCGGTGAAATCTGCTTCAATACAGGCATGACTGGTTACCAGGAGATTTACACTGACCCTTCCTACACGGGTCAAATAGTAGTGACCACAACGGCACACATTGGCAACTATGGCGTGAACCCAGAAGAGATAGAATCTGCTGCACCCTGTGTTGCGGGGATTGTTGTGAATAGTTTTTCTGACGTTTTTTCTCGATTAGATGCCTCTGGATCCTTGCAAGACTACTTGGTAGCTGCGGGCATTACCGGTATTGCAGAAATAGATACGCGAAAGCTAGTACGTCACCTTCGAGACGCGGGAGCAATGAATGCGATTATCAGCTCTGAATTTGAAGGAAATTTGGAAGGCTTAAAGGAAAAGCTAGCCGAAGTACCAGACATGAATGGGCTAGAATTATCCTCCAAGGTCTGTACGCAAGAACCTTTCTTTTTTGGCGATCCTGCATCTCCAATTAAAGTCGCCTGTCTTGATTTTGGCATCAAAACTAATATTCTACGGAACCTTGCTTCCCGTGGCGTCTATTGTAAAGTGTATCCTGCCAAGACCTCTCTTGCCGAAATGGAATCCTGGAAGCCTCAAGGTTATTTCCTTTCCAATGGACCAGGAGATCCAGCGGTCATGGACTACGCTGTGGAAACAGTAAAAGAAATTTTGGGGACCAATAAGCCAGTTTTTGGAATTTGTCTAGGGCATCAGCTCCTCGCAGAAGCGGTGGGAATTTCTACCTATAAAATGCATCACGGTCATCGTGGAATCAACCATCCTATCAAAAACTTGATGACTGGAAAAAGTGAGATTACTTCCCAGAATCACGGATTCAACGTGGTGCGAGCAGATGCGGAGAATAATGCAGATGTAGAAATCACCCACGTACACCTAAATGACAATACCGTGGCGGGAATCAAGTTGAAAAATAAACCTGCTTTTTCGGTGCAATACCACCCGGAATCCTCCCCAGGACCGCATGATTCCCGATACTTATTTGATGACTTTGTATCTTTGATAACTAAAAACTAATCCTAACAAACCTGTAAAAACAATGACGTTGATTCAATCCATTCATGCAAGACAAATCCTAGATTCAAGAGGAAATCCAACCGTTGAGGTAGATGTGGTGACTGAAAATGGAGCTTTTGGAAGAGCTGCGGTACCAAGCGGTGCCTCCACTGGAATAAATGAAGCTGTAGAACTCCGCGATGGAGATAAAAGTAAATACCTAGGCAAGGGCGTGTTGAAGGCTGTTTCCAATGTGAATGATGTCATTGCGCCAGAGTTAGTGGGCATGGATGTCTTTGAACAAAACACCATTGACCAGATTATGATTGACTTAGACGGCACCGCAAACAAAAGCAAGTTGGGAGCCAATGCCATCTTGGGAGTTTCCCTCGCGGTAGCCAAAGCTGCTGCCATGGAATCTGGACAGCCGCTTTACCGATACATTGGTGGAGTGAATGCCAATACCCTTCCTGTACCCATGTTGAATATCATCAATGGTGGCTCTCACTCAGATGCTCCCATTGCCTTCCAGGAATTTATGGTTCGTCCGATTGGAGCGACTAGCTTCTCAGAGGCGATCCGCTGGGGTGCTGAGATTTTTCATAACTTGAAAAAAATCCTTCATGACAAGCATTTGAGTACAGCAGTAGGTGATGAGGGAGGATTTGCTCCGAATTTCTCTGGAGGAACTGAAGAAGCACTTGCTTGTATTCTTGATGCAATCAGCAAGGCAGGCTACCGTCCTGGAGCTGATGTGACCATTGCCTTGGATTGTGCTTCTTCCGAATTCTACAAGGACGGAAAGTATGATTACTCTAAGTTTGAAGGACCAAACGGAAAAATTCGCTCTAGAGAAGAGCAAGTTGCGTATTTGGCCGAGCTAACCGAAAAATATCCAATCGACTCCATCGAGGATGGTTGTGCGGAAGAAGACTGGACTGGCTGGGCAATGCTAACTGCCAAAATAGGTTCAAAAATCCAATTGGTAGGGGATGACTTGTTTGTCACCAATGTCAGCTTCTTGAAGCGTGGAATTGAAGAAAAATCTGCCAACTCGATATTAGTTAAGGTCAACCAAATCGGTACCCTTACTGAAACCTTGAATGCGATCAGCATGGCACATAAAGCTGGGTTTACAGCAGTGATGTCCCACCGATCAGGAGAAACAGAAGATTCAACCATTGCAGACCTTGCGGTAGCAGTCAACTGTGGACAAATCAAAACTGGTTCTGCTTCCCGTTCAGATCGTATGGCAAAATATAACCAGCTGCTTCGCATCGAAGAGCAACTTGGAGATTCAGCGGTTTTTAAAGGAAAGTTGAAATAAATTTTTTTTATGTTTAAATCTACAGTCCCGAAATTTCGGGACTGTCTTTTTTTGCATGATTTTTGTAGCTTAGAGTTCGAACGCAACATTATGAAAAAAATCCTCAAATATAGTGGCAACTTTTACCTGTTGGCAACCCTATCTTTTTTAATTTGGATGGTCTTCATTGATTCGAATAACCTTCCTACGCAGTGGAGACTTACCAAACAGCTTTGGGACTTGGAGGATCAAAAAGAGTACTACAAACAGAAAAAAGTCCAAATTCAACAACAGCGCAATGCCCTTTTTAGCAATCCGGAAAAGTTGGAGAAATTTGCCCGTGAAAAATACCTCATGAAGAAGCCAACAGAAGATCTGTATGTGGTGGTTCAAAAATAATTTTCTCACCTTTTTTCTAGGTGTATTTTTTGGTTTGCACCTATCTTCCTTTGCGCAGCGGGAGATTGATCCTAAAGCTAAATTTTCATTCAAGGACCGGAGCTATTTTGGGGGAAGCCTTGGCCTTCAGCTTGGAACGGTGACTCTTGTAGACCTCTCTCCATTGGCGGGGGTGATGCTTAGCCCTAAATTTTCTACAGGCTTAGGTGCCACGTATCAGTACTACGAAGACAATCGATTTCAAGGTGCCGCTGGCTCCTCTTTTGGAGGTCGAGCTTTTGTTCGTTACAATGTGCTTCCCAATATCTTTGCCTATTCCGAAGTGGAATCAATCAACTGGAATGCCTACAACTATGGGCAGGATAATTTTCAGCGAACCTGGACAGAGGCGGTTTTTGTGGGAGCCGGGTACTTCGCCCCTTTTGGGGAACGAGGGGGAGCCAATTTCACTTTTTTATACAACCTCAATCATTCCAATAAAGAAGCCTATTACAGTGAGCCCTACCTACTCCGGGTTGGATTTGTGCTCTAATCCAGGTAAAAAAATCCTTGCTATAGACTTTGATGGCACGCCTGATGCAGGGTTCATTAAGTTTAATTCCGGCTAATTCTAAAAGAACCGCTTCATTTTTTCTAAGCCTGTTTTGGCTACAAAACCTGCATCCATTGCGTAATATTCCGGGTTGAATAGTTCCAAAGAAAGAATAATTTGTCCTCCTTTGGCGCGCAACGTATCGGCAAGATCCTGTAATGGAGCTGCGCCATCCCCAGGAAATACCCGATCCTTGTCTTGCTGGGAGGTTCTTGGGATAGTTCCTGAAAAGTCGTTGAGGTGAAAAATAGAGATGGCATTCCCATCAACCAACTTCAATCCTTCAAAGCCCGATCCCCCACGAAAGAGGTGGTAGACATCAGCAAGAATCTTGGCATCGGGATCATTAGCCGCTGCAGCTACGGCTAAAGCTTGGCTGAGGTGAAAAAAGGCAGGATAGGCTCCCCAGAACTCCAGCTGGGGCATGACGCCTGTTTTACGTCCTAAATCCAATAGTTGCTTGTACCGCTCACCTGCTCGTAGCAAATCCAGCGGAGCATCTGCTCCGATCGCTGGGGCAGCCACTCGAGTACAGCCTAGCTCGGCAAGTAGTCCCATTTCTTTCTCCATCTGCGCAAAACCAGCCTTACTTTTTGCTTCATCCTGAGCCATCCAGGTAGGAAAGCCGATGCAGTCAACAAGGCTGATTCCTGCATCGCTTGCTAGTTTTTTCAAGGAAGCAATGCTTTTTCCACCTTCTAGATACCCTTCGATTTCCATCATCCAGGGCTCCAGTCCTTGGTATCCTGCTCGAGCAGCCAGCTCGATCATCTGAGGGAGGGTTAATTTTTGACCTCGAATGGTGCTTGTGTTTAGCGAATAAATAAACTCGGCTTGAGTGCCTACCTTAGGTTTTGCTTCGGTTGAAGGAACAAATGCACCTACCAAAGGGGTAAGCGCTAAAGTTTTGAGGAGGGATCTTCTGCTTGTCATTGGATTACTTTTCTTATCCGTTCAAATGCATAGGTTGCCATTTAAACATAATCTGAATAAATAGAATTTATCCGAATTTTCAATCGTATTTTTCACAATGCGTACAATATTAGTTCTAGTGGCTTTGTTACTTTTTAAACAGGAGGCATCTGCTCAAGTAGCAGGGCGGGATTTGCCTTTCTTATCCTCTTACCAAGAAGAAATCCCTTATTTCCAAGAATTGATCACTGGAGGCCAATATGCGGCGCCTTCCTCACTCATAAAAGGAGATCCTTATTTCGTTACTCGTCAATTTGAAGTAGGAACTTTACAGATTAATGGAATCACGTATCCCCAGGTTCCTTTACTCTACGATATTTTCCGAGATCAACTAATTACTTTCCATCCGATTTTCAATCAAAAAATATTGATAAAGCCTGAGAAAATTGATGGATTTGAGTGGAGTGATGGGAAGCTATTCCGATTTTTTCCAGGCAATGAATCGTTTCTTCATCATGGAAATGGAATCTATCAGGTGTTGGGTCAAGGAAAAGCAATAGCCCTTGTAAAACGCTACAAAACCACCCGCTCCTTACGCGATATAGCACGATACAATGCTGAGTATGTGGAGAAAAAAGACTATTTCCTTTGGAAGGATGGAGCCTTTTTTTCGATAAAAAAATCATCTCAAGCTATTTCTGCTTTACAGCTCAATGAAAAGAACCTAAAAAAAGAACTAAAGGGTAAAGGGCTGAAATTCAACAAAGACCCTGAGGCCTATTTGCAATATCTGGTGGTCTATCCTCAATCAAACTGATGCGCTCGCTTTTTTATACCATCTCCCTACTTTTTTTTCTTGCTTCGGCACCTGGGGCGGCATTTGCGCAAAAGCAAGAGCAGGATCCAAAGGTAAGCGGCTTGTTTGCTGGAGTTTCCTTTGAACGATTTGCCGAGCTAGTAGAAAAGGATACCCCTTACCGCTTTCTATTCAAAAAAGAAGAAGTTGCCAACCTGACTGTTAGCTTACAAGCCAATGGGGATAAGTTGGAAGATGTTTTGGCAGTGCTTTTTTTAAAAACAGAGTTTACCTTCTCCATTTCCAAAGACTTTGAAGTCTTCATTTTTAAAGGAGAAAAGAAAGTGGTGGAATTCCTGCCAAACTATTTTCAAGCACCTTCTAAGGCAACTCTTTCTGTTGCCTCTGTTCAAGATGAGTTTGTTCGAAATCGGCGTTACATCATTGGATCTCCCGGTCCCGGAGCGGAGGCAAAGCTTCAGGGCAAGGTGATTAGCTTGGAAAATAATCTCCCAATAGAGGGAGCGATTGTCTTTGAAAAAGAGGCCATGCGCCAAGCGGTGACCAACAAGGCTGGGGAATTTGAATTGCTTGTTCCTAAAGGTAACAAAACTCTATTTATTCAAAATATTGGTGGCTACACAGAGCAGCGGCTATTGGATATCCAGGGTGATGCAACCCTTGAACTCAGTATTGGAGAGGGCGTTTTTTCATTAAACGAGGTCGTGGTAAGCTCTGGGGCCTTGTCTCAAATTGCAAGACCAGAAATGGGAGTACAGTCCCTTTCGGTTCAAGAAATTAGAAGACTTCCTGCCGTCATGGGTGAAGTCGATATTATCAAAGGACTACTGACCATGCCAGGAGTCAATACCGCCGGAGAAGCAAGTGTTGGTTTTAATGTTAGGGGAGGTGCTGCAGATCAGAATTTGATTTTGATGGATCAAAACACCCTCTTCAATCCATCGCACTTATTTGGATTTTTCGCTGCCATCAATTCGGATATGGTACAGGGAGTGGAGCTTTACAAGTCAGGAATCCCCGTCAGCCTAGGAGGTAGACTATCCTCTGTATTGCAAGTGACTCCCAAAAAAGGGCGTTCAGATAAAATTGGTGGCTCTGGAGGAATTGGCCCAATGACCAGTAGGCTGAGTCTAGAAGGGCCTATCGGTGAAAAAACCACCTTTATCTTGGGTTCTCGCCTTACTTATTCGGATTGGCTTCTTGATTTTTTATCAGATCGGATTGATTTGGGTGCAAGCAGGGCAGCTTTTTCCGATTTCAATGGTACGGTCGAGCATGAATTAGGTGCAAAGGATAAACTTCGGTTATCGGGTTATTTTAGTAAAGATTCCTTCCAATTTGATCCAGATACGGTCTACAGCTACTCCAACCAGAATTATGCCTTATCCTGGACACATTACTTCAACGATGCGCTAGAGGCTACGTTTTCAGTAGGCCAGGATGCCTATGATTTTGAGGTAGAAGGGGAAGACAACCCGCTAAACGCCTACCAATACCGATTCGACATCCGTCAGCAATTTGTAAAAGCGCAATTCCGTCAGGAGCTGGGAGATCGACACCTGCTTAGCTATGGGGTGCATGGAATTCGCTACCAGCTCAACCCCGGGGAGATCCTCCCTTTTGGGCAACAGAGCGGTGTGATTCAAGATCAAGTAGCTCCTGAAACAGCCTTGGATTGGTCCATCTACCTAGGGGATGAATTTGAAATCAGCGAACAATGGGCCCTCAGTGGCGGATTACGATACAATTTTTACACCTTTCTAGGCCCACAAACCATTCCTACTTATGCAGTAGGGGAGCCATATCTGAACGAAAATATAATTGGCGAAGCTCGTTTTCAGTCTGGGGATCCAGTTCAAACCTATCATGGTCCTGAGTTTCGTTTTTCTGCACGCTATGCCCTGTCCAACCAATCTTCCTTGAAGGCAGGAGTCAACTCGATGCGACAAAATATTCACTTGCTCAGCAATTCATCTGTGATTACGCCAACCGATACTTGGAAGTTGAGTGATTCCTTCTTAAAGCCGCAGCAGGGTATTCAATATGCCTTGGGTTACTTTAAAAATATGAACCAAGGTGCTTTTGAGTTTTCAGCTGAATTGTACTATCGATCCATGCAGAACTTACTAGACTACCGATCTGGTGCAAGTATTGTATTAAATGACCGGATTGAGCAAGAGGTGTTAGTCACTCAAGGAAAAGCCTACGGTATGGAGCTTTACCTCAAAAAATCAACGGGAAAGCTTAATGGATCCCTTGCCTACACCTATAGCCGCTCCCTGATGCTGACAGATCCTTCGGAGCAAAAGGAGCAGATCAACCGATCTGAATGGTATCCTAGCAATTTTGATCAACCCCATAATGCCAATTTTGTTGGAAATTTAGAATTAAGTAAGCGGGTCAATGTGACTTTGGCTGGAAAATACAGTACAGGAAGACCGGTCACCTTACCGATTGCTAAGTTTAATTATGGGGGTTCGGAACGGGTTTATTTCTCTGACCGAAACTCCTTCAGAGTCCCTGATTATTTCAGGATGGACCTTTCTGTTAACCTAGAAGGAAATCACAAAGTAGTCAAACTGGCCCATGCCTCTTGGTCCTTTGGGGTATACAACTTATTTGGAAGGAACAATGCCTACTCAATCTATTTTGTTCCAGAGGGGGGCAAATTGAAAGGATATCAACTCGCAATTTTTGCAGAACCAATTCCATTTATCACCTATAACTTTAGATTTTGATGCGTAAAGCCATAGGTTTTGTTGTTTTATTTCTCGCAATGCTTCTAGGGTGTAGGACACCCTACGAGCCAGAAGTGCCTGTTACAGAATTGAGGGTACTGGTGGTGGAGGGTTATTTGGATACGGAGGGGTTAAAAAGTGAGTTAAAACTAAGTCGAACTGCTCCACTGGGAGCTGCATCAGCATTTATTCCTGAACTCCGCGCCAAAGTAGTACTTAAAAGTGCTGGAGGACAAATTTTTCCACTCCAAGAAGCTGGGGTAGGGACCTACATCTTCGAAAAAAATATCGATGAAAAGCAAAGTTACGTGCTGGAAATAGAGCTTGGCTCCGGAGAAAGGTATGTTTCCGGAGGTCTTCAGCCCATCGTGACCCCTCCAATTATTGATGCAGGATTTAAGCGGGATGAGGAAGGGGTAGAGGTGTTTGTATCTACTCAAGGCAATGCCAATGCAGATGATTTTTTGTGGACTTTTGAAGAAACTTGGATCTTCCGGCCTAGAATTCGAACGTCCTACATTTATATTCCAGAACTTAAAAATGTACGGGATCGCAAGGATACAGAACAAACCTCCCTCTGCTTCAAGACGGAGCCTAGTCCAGGGATACTTTTGGAGACAAGCTCTCGGTTTAAGGATCAGGTCGTCTTCGAGAAAACTATTACCGAGATTCCTAAAGGTAATGAGCGGATTATGGAACGCTACAGTATTCTTATTTCGCAAAAAGGCCTTGCTTCCAAGGATGTTCCTTTTTGGGAAATTTTAAAGAAAAACACAGAGGACATTGGTTCGATCTTTAGCCCTCTCCCTTCTTTGATAGGTGGGAATATTCAGAGTTTGGATGCAGCCAAAAATCCTGTAATCGGGCAGGTCAGCCTTGGAGTGATCCGCCAAAAGCGAATCTATATCAATCAAGTGCAGGTAAGTCCCTGGAATTACCTAGATCCAAAGTTTAATGATTGTACAATCGGAGAAGAAGCTGTTTTGGCAAATGATTACCAAACAATCTTTGGAAATGGAGCAGTGGTGCCAACAAGACCGCTGATGGCGGGAACTACAATAATTGGCTATTATCCTTCCTCAAGAAGATGCACCGATTGTAGCTTGTATGCATCTAAACTTAAACCCACATTTTGGATAGATTAATGTCATGCAAGCACAAAAGACATCTTTAAAATCACTCTGCAGCCTTATAGCCCTCATCTCTGGGTTGTTGTGTTTCCTTGGGCTCGTAGGTACAAGCAAAGGTCAGTCAGCAAATGTTCCTAAGGAGCAAGTTTTTTTCCATACGCCTAAGACGCTCTATTTTTCGGGTGAGAAAATCTGGTTTGAAGCCAAGGTTAGCTTGGGTGAGCCAGCCACTTCCTCACAGGTGTTGTATGCCGAATTGGTGGATCGCAATTCCAACTCCATCACACACGTCAAAGTGCCGCTTCAGGATGGAAATGCCTTGAATTTTATTCCAGTTTCAGAGCAAATCCCTTCCGACCAGTATTTGTTACGAGTTTATACCCGTATCAGCCCCTATTTGGATCTAAATCAAGGCATTGCGCAGCAGCTGGTTACGATTATCAACCCTAAAATTCCGCCCAAGGAGATTAAATCCTCCAACCGCCAAACTTTCCAAACTTCTAAATCCTACGCAAAAGGGGCAGTTGATAATTTTGGTTCTTCAAGCATTGCTGAAGGACAGGTACTGGCTTCGGGAATTTCCATTGCCAATCCATTTTTAGTGGAAGAACAAAAGCAGTTGCCTGCTGCAGAAGTGTATGAAAATATAACCCCTCAGCCCTTGCTCCCCGAGCTTTTCGGACATCTGGTTCAAGCAAAAGTAGCTTCTTTAGACACTGCACTTACTTATTTTCTTTCCCTTCATGGAGCAAAAAGTGCTCTGTTTACAGATCATGTGGACGAACGCGGTATGCTTGTCTTTGATGCCGGAGGCTTGCGGCATTGGGATCGATTGATCCTGCAACTTGAGAATGGAGAAGAGATGCCTGGCTTGGAGTTGGTTTCTCCATTGATCAAAACGAGCTTCCGAACGAATTTCAGTTTTCCTGAACTAGCCTTGTCGCAAGAGGATCTTGCCTACCTCGAATCTCTTCTCAAAGCAGCGGTAGTTCAGCAGGAGTATTTGGAATTGTCTGACCAGGACTCCTTAGAAGTAGTCACCGGCTTTGTGGAAGATTACAGCTTCAACTTAGACGAATACACTCGCTTTGAAGATGTGGAAACGGTGTTAAAAGAATATGTTCCTAGCGTATCAGTGCGTCTCAAGGATAAAAAGAAAACTTTCCGACTGTTGAATGAAGCGGATAAAGGTGTTTTCGATACCAATCCCTTGATTCTAATTGATGCGATGCCCGTATTTGATTCGGATCTTTTGGCTTCCTTCAATCCAAAATTTCTGCAGCGACTAGAAGTACTCAACCGTGAGTTTTACTTGAATGATCGCATCTATCCAGGGGTACTTAGTTTTTCGAGTTATGCCAACAATTTTGGTTTCTTCCCATTAGCTCCTGCGGCAAGGTTTTTTGATTACCAAGGGATTCAGCCCTCGGTAATCATCGATAGAAACCAGTTTGTCCAGCCTTCTTCTTCCTCCACCCGAATTCCAGATTGGCGGACGGTGCTGAATTGGCAAACAACTGGGAAGGAAGCAAGAATTAATCTCCCCCACCTAGAGGGAACTTTTGTACACTGGGAACTGGTGAATTTAGGAGGGAAGCTGAGTACAAGCCGCACATTTTTTGAGGTAAAGGACTGATTTAGTCTAACTCAAAATTCTTTTTAAAAAAAGAGGCTTGCTAGTCTGGAATTAGGTATTCTAAGAGCGTTTTTCCGGAGCGTGTACGAATGAGGTATTGCCCTTGACTAGGCAGGTGGCTCAATTGGATCTCACCATCACTTTGAAGCGGTGAGCTGATCAGTAGATTTCCTTCTAGGTTATACAGGTATCCCAATCCCTGCTCGAGATCGGTGGCTACAATAATTCTACGTGACGGCCCAAAATCAAAATAACCAATCCACGCTTTGCCTCCAGCTAAAGGGAGACTCATCAACAGACGCTGTTGATTATCAAAAAGCTGTATTTTATTAAATTGTTCCAAGGCAAGGAGCGAAGAATTTCCCTTTTGATCACTTAGGCTTCGAAACTTATCGTCTCGATTTGATTTTTGTACTTGTGTTTTCTTGATGATTTCCCCTGAAAAGGAAATATCAAGGATTTCTCCACCAGTTGTGACGGTTTGAAGCGTTGGAGTGCCTGCCTTATTGAATAAAAGAGGGCTGACAATCCCGTCTGGGAGTTGGATAGGGGATCCGCTCCTAGATTCTCCTTTTCGACTAAAGAAATGTAACTTACTGGATTTGCCTAGTACAATCATAAAATCACCTTTTCCTGGTACGCGAGCATGAAAGGGAGTACCAATTGCAGGTTCTCCTAGAGGTAGGGGCTTCCAGTTTTCTAACTCCTTACCCATTTTGTTCAGCAACCATAAATTTCCATTTTCAGTTGCGATGAAGTAGCGGTAATCTAACGTTTGGTCATAGTCAAGCACGCTGAGGTGGGTGATTTTTTCTGCAGGTATTGACTTGGGGAATCCAGGTAAAGGATCTCCCAGACGGTCTATGGCATAGATCTGATCTGCCGTAGCAAGGACAAGCTGTAATTTGCCATTTTTGAAATAATCTATTTGATACGTTTCGGATAGGATAGGACCTGTTAAAGCTTGGCTGTATACTTGCTCGCCAGCTGAATTGATTACATACAGGACATGATTTTGGTCTTGAACTATAAGATCTTCCGTGTTGTCATTGAAATTTTTGATTGCTTTAGGGCCAAAAATTAGATTTTCGGGAAGCACAACTTCTTTGCCAGATGCCAACTCAAAAGTTTTGTTGACATCTACTGCTGGGACAGCCTCGCTGGTATATCCCAAGGTGACTGTTGCTTCCTTTCCTTTTGAATTTTGGTGGATTCGCAATCCCAAGCTGGTGAAGGCCTTCAACTCCGTTTCGTATTTTTGGATAAATGTGCTCCAGGTAGGGTTGGTTGACTGAACCCAACTTGGCCAGATTTTTTGCAGGAGGTATGTTTTGCTATATCCAGCTGCGGGGGATAAGTGGATCTTAGTTTCGTTTCCCTTTTTTGCCCAGGTATTTCCCTGTGTGTAGTCGTCCAGCAAGCCTTTCATGCCATTGGCAGAGTTGCTTATCAATAGCATCTGTCCCACTTGGCTGATAAAAGTTTGTTCAAACCCTATAAATCGCCCATTGAATAGGTGTGCAGGGAAATCCTCCTCAGGGAAAAATAAAATTTCCTTTTGTAGGTATTGTTCTGTAGGGTAAAATTCGGTGGTATCTCGGTATTCCTTGAGGATTTTCCAGGCTTGTTCTGGATTCTCTAACTTTACTAGAAGGACACTGTTTTTTTGAGGCACAGAAAGGGGCTCCAATTCTGTAAAATACTGTTCTCCACTGAGTAAATCCAAAAATCCCCGATCAATTAATCGAGTTTGAACTTCTCCACTGATGGTGGATTTGGGAATAAAGGAGCGATTTTGAAGTTTCTGCGCTTCGTAATTATCCTTCAAGTTGATCTGGGTAATAGCCTGTGTACGCGTTGAAATAAAGTTTTCAAATTCTGAAAGTTCAGCTTGGACGGAAGGCAAAAAGTCTACTTCAGGCAGTCCTTGGATTGGGCCCTTAAAAACAAATTGTTTGTCTTCAAAGCTTAAAGTCAATGCAAGGAAGAAATCCGTGACCTGCAACTCTTTAAGTGCTGCCGAGGTTTTGTCTGCAATTACTCCACTTAAAAGCTTGGAAATTCCTTTTGAAGATAGAATTAGTCTACCCAAGCCTTCTGAATTGGGTAAGTTTTCCCCTAGCTTTGTGGAAATTGGGTTTGCATCTTCACTGAGATAAAATCGAATTGCCTCTTCAATGACAAAAGAGGAGGATGAAATAAGTAGTACATTGTTGAGGACAGTACTAGACCATTGGATGCTATTGTTTGAATCCAATACATCATAAATTTCTTGTTCGCTGTATTTACGAGTTTGAAATCGTGTAGTCCTCGGTGCCTTGGATTTCAGTTTATCCAAGAGTTCTGAAGGGGAATTGGAATTGAAATTCAGGGTATACAACAGGCTAAATTTGTCTGTGCCTACCGCGTGATAGCTTACAGTCACCTGTTTGTTTCGGAGGGTTTTGGTGACAAAACCTGCTTCGCCAACAAGGCTATCTAAGGAGTTTAACTGGCTGGATAAGGATTGAAAAGCTGGAAATCGTGATAGAGTGGTCCAGATGGGTTGTTTTTGAAGCTCCTGCCATGCATAATCGGCTTGCTGGGTTTCGAATAAGAATACGGCATCACTCGAAATCAGTTCAAGGCTGTTGATGGTTCTGGACTGAATAAACCGTTGGTACACTTCATAGCCTCCCCAGCTAACCAAGGATAGCACTAGAATGACCAACAAACTTTTCCAGATTTTCAAATTGCAATATCGAGTAGAAGTAAATAGAGTAAAAAAAGACCTAAGAAACTTTACATAGTGGAAAGAATCTTAGGCCATTGATCCAGCAAGGATCAGGTTAGTTGCTCAAGCGATCTAAAACTTGCATCACTTCTTTTACGTGACCTCTAGATGTTTCTAGCAATTGCTTTTCTTCTGAATTCAAATCCAGTTCGATCACTTTTTCAATGCCGTTTTTACCTAGGATAACAGGTACGCCAAGGTAGCAGTCATCGATGTCGTACTCTCCGTCCAGCTTGATGCATACTGGGAATACCCTTCTTTGGTTTTTCAAGATGGCTTCTACCATTTGTGCTGCCGCAGCTCCCGGTGCATACCAAGCAGAGGTACCCATTAGCTTTACCAGCTCGCCGCCGCCAAATTTGGTGCGTTCGATGATGGCATCTAGCTTGTCCTTGGCGACTAGTTCAGTAACAGGGATACCTGCCACCGTGGTATAGCGTGGTAGGGGAACCATGGTGTCTCCATGGCCTCCCATCAAAATCGCCTGAATTTCTTTTCCAGAGACATTCAATTCTTCAGCAAGGAAGGCACGGTAGCGGGCAGTATCCAAAATTCCAGCCATACCCATCACTTTATTTCGTGAAAATCCAGAGGTTAAATGAGCTTGGTAAGTCATCACATCCAGAGGATTGGAAACTACGATGATGATGGCATTTGGAGAATGTTTCGCTACATTTTCAGTCACAGACTTCACGATACCGGCATTGGTTTCGATCAAATCATCACGAGTCATTCCTGGTTTTCTTGGAAGTCCTGAGGTGATGACAACCACATCTGAATTTGCGGTTTTGCTGTAGTCATTTGTGCTGCCAATAGTACGACTGTCGTATTGATTGATGGGTGCTTTTTGCCAAATGTCAAGTGCCTTGCCTTCTGCAATACCCTCTTTGATGTCCACTAATACGATTTCTTCAGCTACTTCGCGGTATGCCAATACATCAGCACAGGTGGCACCTACGTTTCCTGCCCCAACAACGGTTACTTTGCTCATGGTTTTTATTTTTTGGTTTGATTGCCTAAAATTTCGCTCTAAGTTAATAAGGGATATTTAGGAATTGAAGCCGCTACTGGATTAAGTTTGTTGCAATGACCCTGTTTTTTTAAGGTGCGCCGAGTATTTTATTTATGCTTCCCTATTCAAACATTTGCCGCAGGCTAAAGAACCCAAAAGACTCGCGGTAGGACCTGAAAAGTCGTTGGTTGTTGGCGTTGTAAAATTCAGCCAAGGAGGACATCATTTTTGCCTTGATTTTAGGATTATTGTCAAAAATCTCCAGTAGAGCAAACTGTGGGATCACCAGTAATTCTACTTCATCCGAGCTCACCAGGGCGGTGTAAGTTCTTTTCGAATTTTCCAAAAGAGAATTTTCGCCAAAGGCATCACCACGCTTGAGCTGCATGATGGTTTCAAAATTCTCACTCAGATCGATGGTCAGGTCTACTTGGCCTTTTCGTATGAGGTAGAGAGCTTGACTTGGGTCTTTGCTAAAAAAAACCACTTCATCTCGAACATATTTCCGCTCGTGCATCGTGGGAAGAAAACGAGCGAGTTCCTGCTGCTTGAGCAGCTCGAAAAATTTGATGCCTTGCAGGAAGTCAAACATCCGCAGTTCTTGGGGCTCATAGGTTTTGGAAAAAGGATTTCTCATGGCTTAGCGTTTTTGTATGTGCAAGCATTTTTGGGTATCTGCGCCTACTTTTGCCCAATCCGAAATCCGCATGCCAACTACCCAGGCTATTTTATTTCCTGAAACTAGGACTTTTACCTCTTTTTTTAAGGCAAGTGGCACTTTATTATCAATCAGGAAGTCGGAAATTTTCTTTTCGGATTGCATTCCTAATGGATTAAACCGGTCTCCTTCCTGCCAACTCCGGATTTGAAGCGGATATTCCAAACAGTCCAAATCGAATACTGCATTGACTGGATTCCAATCAATTTCTTTTGGAAGGCGATCCCAAATCAGGTGGTATTCTCCTTCTGGAAGTTTAAAAGAAGGCGTTCCAAAAGGAAGTTCAAGTTCTGTGAATGCCTCAGGAATAGGATAGAGTAAGAGCTCTTCTCGGTCTAGACAGAGTTCATAGGTTGCGCTACGCAACAATTTACCTGGCTTAATTGCTGCCCCTAAGCTTTTGGAAAGGGTTAAAGCTTGATCTGAATTGAACCCGTAAGGCCTCAACCAAAAATACAGCAAAGTGGCAACCCCTGGCATGTTGCTCAAAGATTTGTAGGTAAGAAAGCTGATTCCCTGCTGCTCACGAACATGTGCTGCCTTCCAGAGTTCAAAAAGGCCTGAAAAGGCCATGCCGGTGTCTTTTAAATGGGCAAAACTTTGCAGTAAATTTTGTCGTGTATCGGGTTCCAAGCTGTAAAGAGCGGGCAACCCTTGGTGCCTAAGCTTATTTCTTTTGTAATCTATGGAGGCATTGGAGCGATCCTCACGCCAGCCAAGTTGTGCCTCTTCTGCATAGGTTACAAGCTGTGCTTTAGAAAAAGGAAGCAGTGGTCGAATTAATTCTCCTCTGCGTTCACTCATGCCATAAATACCTTCAATCCCAGTGCCCCGTACCAGGTTGAGAAAAATAGTTTCCAATTGGTCATCTTCATGGTGGGCAACTACGATTCCTGCCATGTTGTGTTTGCTTCTGATTTCTTCAAAAAACTGGTAGCGGATTTCTCGTGCGGCCATCTGGATGGAAATACCTTTTTTACTTGCAAATTCCACCGTATTGGCTTGGTGAATGTAGATGGGTAATGAACGATCCTGAGCCCAATTTCTTACAAATTCCTCATCTCCATTGCTTTCATCCCCACGTAAACCAAAGTTGACGTGTGCCAACTCAATTGGAATTTTAGCAGTATAAAGCAAGTGTGCCAAAGCCATACTATCTAGTCCACCACTGCAGGCCACCAAGTAGCGTTTGTTGGGTTCAATAAGTGTGCTTTGTTGGATATGCGAGATAAAGGCGTCGTACATTAATCAAAAATAGCTTTTTTAGCTAAATTTGCCTCCATTCCATCCCGTATGAAATCTCCTTTTTTCATTCTTTCCCTTCTCATTGTGCTCTGGATGCCCATTTCTCTCCATGCGCAGTCTTCTTCGCTTTTGGAGATTCGCAGCGCGGATCTACTTCAGGGTGCCAAAGGCTTTGAGCGATTGCTGGGAAACGTAAGAATGAAGCACCAAAATTCCCTTATTTTCTGTGATTCCGCTTATTTTTTCAGAGAAGAAAATCGGGCGCAGCTTTTTGGGAGAGTACAAATCAGGGATGAGGTGGATCCCATCACCACGACCAGCTCCTATGCTGAATACGATGGTGCGACCAAGGTAGCCAAGCTTCGCAAGAATGTGGTCTTCACCAATCAGAAGACCAAGTTGTACACCGAATACCTCGATTACAACAGGGAGTCCAATGTGGCCACCTATTTTGAGGGGGGGAAGGTGGTGGATTCAGTGAATGTGCTGACGAGTGATATAGGAACGTATGAGATCAATTACGAGCGGATCAGTTTTCAACAGAATGTGATTTTGGTGAATCCAGATTACACCCTTAAAACGCAGGATCTTATCTACATGACCGTACCGAAAACTGCCCAGACTCCTGGATTAACGAATATTGTTTCCAAGGAAGGCTACCATTTAGATGCTCAAAAGGGAAGCTTTTACGACACGCAGCTCAAGCAGTTTAAGTTTTTTGAGGGCTTGGTGGAGACGGGAGATAGCCGAGTGAAGGCGGATGAATTGTTTTACGATGAGCCCAAAGCCTACTACGAGGGAAAAAAAGATGTGAGGGTGCTGAATAAAGAACGGAAGCTGGAGGTCTTTGGGGATGAGGGAAACTATTGGGAAACCAAAAAATATAGTCAGGTATACGGGAAGGCCTTGGTGCGAAAGTATTTTGAGTCAGATACGCTATTTCTTACTGCTGACACTTTGATTTCTCAAGATGGAGAGGTCGATTCGTTGAAGTATTTGCTTGCTTTTCATCAAGTAAACTTGGTCAAATCAGATCTTTCTGGAAAGGCAGATTCCTTGTTGTATGCTTTCGGGGACTCAGCTATCCATCTGTACAAGGACCCGATTTTATGGAATCGTTCAAGCCAAATAGTGGCAGATAGCATGGTATTTTACTTAAAGAACGAAACCTTAGACCGGGTAATCATGAAGAACAAGGCCTTTGCGATTTTGACGGACACCTTGTTAAATTTCAACCAGATGAAAGGGAGAAGGATGACAGGATATTTTAAGGATAGTCAGTTGAGCAATTTGTTTATCGAGGGAAATGGAGAGTCACTCTATTTTGCGCTTGAAGGGGATACCTTGACTCAAGGAATCAATCGTATTCTAAGTTCAACCATTCGGCTAACCTTTGTGGATGGTCTGATTAAAAAATCAAATTTTGGAGTTCGCCCGGATGGGGAATTTATCCCAGTCCAGAATATTGATGAAAAGATGAGTCGACTGGAGGGCTTTAAGTGGAGGGTGGACGAAAAGCCTTTGCGTGCTACAATAGATACCTGGCGAAAGGTCGTTGAAATTGATCCTACGCTGCGGAATTTTTTTAACGAGCCAGAAGTGAAGCTGACGATGCCTACCCAAGGGCAGCTTCAAAAGGCCCTGCAAGAAAAGCCTGTCAAGCAGGCAGGTGGCGGTTAAGAAGCTAGAAAAGTTTCATTTTTAAAACTTAACAACAATTAACCCTGTTTTTGGAAAAAAATGTATCTTTCTAAATACATTTAACGTAGAATTTATCGATCTTATTATAAATTCAGCTTCTTTATTTTTCTCTATTTTCCATGAACGCCAAATTGCTCAAATTGACCCTTGTATTGCTGCTGCTGCTGCCGATTTTTGCGGGAGCCCAGCAGGTACATGTCTTGAGTGAAGCAGTAGAATTTTCAGGGAAAATCGGTTCCTCACAACGGAAAACAGTAATTCTTCACAACGAGTCAGCACAATCCAAAACATTCCTTTTACGAAACATCAAGGGGAGTATTGGCTCTTCACAAAAGATGCGCATTTGTCTAGGAGATCAGTGTTTTGATCCTAAAAAAGAATTGGCTAAGGTGATGTTAACTCTTGCTCCTGGGGAAATTTATACCGACCTGTTTTTAGAGTTTGAATTAGGTATTGCAGAGACTATAGGCAGTTTCGATTTGGTATTTGTGAATAGTGAAGCCTTGCGAGATTTTTTTGTGGTTGAGGCAAAATATTCCGTTTCAAGTGAGCTAAAAACAGATTTATTGCAAAAAGATGTCAAGCTTGGGGATATTTATCCTAATCCTAGCAATCGGGTAGCGCAATTGGATTATACCCTTGTAAATCCAAAATCTAAAGCAAAAATCACAGTGACCAGTTTTATAGGTAATCCCATTGCGGAATATGAATTGGATCCTACACGTAACAGTTTGGTTATTCATGTAGCGGACTTCCAGCCAGGGGTGTATTTCTACACCTTATTCGTTGATAATAAAAATGTGATCACTAAGAAATTACAGGTGAAAAAGTAAGATTTGCTATCCTTGCAATTTCATTTGAAATCTTACATTTATCCCTTATATTTGCGGTCCTTTAACTTACCATGCGCTACTATTCGATCATCTTTGTATTCGTTTTGGTTCTCCTAGGAGCCTGTGGGCCTTTTGCTAAGTTGGAAAAAAGTACCAACTGGGAGGAGCTCTACAATGGTGCCAACAAATATTACCAAGAAGGCGAGTACAACAAAGCGATCATCCTGTATGAAAAGGTGCTTCCTGTGATCAAGGGATCTGAAAAGGCTGAAATGGCAGAGTACAACTATGCCAACTGCCATTTTAAAACGAACAGATACATTGAATCGGCAGGATATTTCAATACCTTTTTCAAAACTTACAATCGCAGTGCTTTGGCAGAAGAAGCCTTATTTATGCACGCGTATTCCCTGTACTTAGATGCTCCAGATTACAATTTAGATCAACAGAGCAGCAAAGAAGCGGTCACTGCGATACAGCAATTTGTAAGTAAGTTTCCTGCCTCTGCCAGTTACGAGCGAGCAATGGATATGTTGAAAGATTTGGAATCTCGATTTGAAGAAAAGGCCTACAGCGAGGCAGAAATGTACTATCGATTGAAGGAAGGCTTGTTTCCTGGTGACTTTTATAGGGCTTGCATCATCAACTTTCAAAATTTTGCCAAAGACTTTCCGGAAAGCAAACGCAATGAAGAGCTCGCCTACCGCTTAGTTGAAGTGGGGTATGCTTACGCAAAAAATAGTGCTTTTGACAAAAAAGAGGATCGCTTGAATGATGCGCTAAAGTTTGCAAACAATTTCTACCGAAAGTATACTGCGAGTGGTTATTTTGGGGAAGTGAAAAAACTAGAGGAGCAGACTAAAGAAGAGATCCAGGCACATTCCAAACTGAAAAAAGAGATTGCAGATAAAAGAGCTGCAGAAGAGGCGTTGGTCACTACCAACTCCAATTAATTTAATTCAAGCACTTAAATAATAAACTATATGGCTGTTAATCCATCAATCATCACTAGAGACCTAGATAAAATCGCCGAACAAACAGGCAATATCTATGAGTCGATCCACATTGTGGGTCAGCGTGCAAAACAAATTTCTTCTGCCTTGAAGGAAGAATTGAACAACAAACTTTCAGAGTTTGCTTCTACTGTAGATAATTTGGAAGAAGTATTCGAGAACAAGGAGCAAATTGAAATCTCCAAGTTTTATGAAAGAATGCCTAAGCCAACTTCTTTAGCGATGGAAGAGTTTACGGAAGGAAAAATCCATCACAGATACCCATCGCAAGAAGGGGCGGAGTAATTTCCAATGAATCTTAAGGGCAAACGAATTTTAGTCGGTGTTACTGGCAGCATTGCCGCCTACAAAACAGCGATTTTAACGCGCTTGCTTATCAAATCTGGAGCAGAGGTGCAGCTTGTAGCGACTATTGCTGCTCTTGATTTTATTACTCCCCTCACTTTAGCTACCCTCTCCAAACGACCTGTACTTTCAGTTTTTTTTGAAAAAAGTTCTGGTCAATGGCACAATCATGTGGAGCTAGGCCTATGGGCAGACTTATTTATAGTTGCTCCTTTGAGTGCGAATACGCTAGCTAAATTTGCTCAAGGAGGCTGTGACAATTTACTTACCGCAACTTATCTCTCCTGTCGGTGTCCTGTGATGCTTGCGCCAGCCATGGACTTGGATATGTACCAGCACCCCTCTGTTCGGGCCAATTTGGAAAAAGTAGCTTCCTTTGGAAATGTAATTTTAGATGCTGAAACTGGGGAGTTGGCCAGTGGGCTCTCTGGCCAAGGAAGAATGATGGAGCCGGAGCATATTCTGGAGCAGGTCATCGAGTTTTTTAATTCCAAGAAAGATTTTCAGGGCAAAAAAGTGATGATTACCATGGGTCCAACTCAAGAAGCGCTCGACCCTGTTCGCTTTTTAAGCAATCATTCCAGTGGAAAAATGGGCTATGCCCTTGCCAAGACATTTGAAGCTCAAGGTGCATCAGTTTCCCTCGTCACTGGCCCCGTAGCCTTGAAGTTAGACGAAAGCCGATTTCAGGTGCATCGCGTGACTACAGCAGCCGAAATGTTTGAAGTGGCAAAGTCCTTGCATGCCCAGATGGATGTGGTAGTATTTGCCGCAGCAGTGGCAGATTTTAGACCTCAAAATGTAGCTGATCAAAAAATAAAAAAGGCTGGAGAAGAACTGACCCTTCGCTTGATTCCAAATGTGGATATTGCCCTTGAGCTCGGTGAAATAAAAAGTGCCAATCAGATTCATGTTGGCTTTGCCTTGGAAACAGAGCAGGAAGAGGGGAATGCCAAAACGAAAATGGTTCGCAAAAACTTTGATTTGGTTGTGTTGAATTCAGCAACAGAGGTCGGAGTAGGGTTTAAACACGACACCAACCAGGTTCGTATTTTTCATAAAGGAGGAAATGAAGTTCAGTCCGCGCTTTTGTCCAAGGATGCAATTGCTGAAATTATTTTGGAGGAAGTCAAAAAAGTAGCTTCTTGACGGTGAGCTAAAGATTTTTTGTAAGTTTAGTACATGAAAAAGGGGATACTCATCCTAGTTGCAATTCTTGGATTTTTTATTGAGAGTAATGCTCAAGAACTAGATTTTAGGGTCATCATCAATAGTGACCGTTCTAGATTTCAAAGTACGGAGATCTTTAGCCAGATGAAAACCAATTTTGAACAGTTTTTGAATGGGAGAACTTGGACTTCGGATGAGTTTAGGCCTGAGGAGCGAATCAAAGGAAACTTATTAATTACCATCAATCAGGTGCCACAAGTAGGGGTTTACAGTGCGACAGTGCAGGTGCAGGTGGTACGCCCAGTGTTTGGAACCAATTATGAGACAGTGGTGCTCAACTTTATTGATCGGAATTGGACTTTTGAATACCAAGATTCACAGCCGCTAGAATTCAATCGAGTTTCCTTTTTAAATAACATCAGCTCCTTACTTGCCTATTATGCGAATATAGCGCTTGGGATGGATTACGACACTTTTTCGCTCAAAGGGGGCAATCCCTATTTTGAAGTAGCGAATGATATCGTAAACAACGCCCAGCAATCGGGTCGCGCTGGCTGGGTTCAAAATCCCAATGACCGAAGAAGTCGCTACTGGCTGATCAATGATATTTACATTTCAACAGTCTATGCTCCTATTCGGGAGGCATTTTACCTATATCACAGGAAAGGGATAGACCAACTCGCGACTGCGCCAGAGGAAGCCTATACCTCCATTTTGGAAGCGATTCAACGTGTAGCGGAAGCCAATAGATTGCAACCCAATGGGATTTTTACAATAAGTTTTGTCGATGCTAAAAGTGATGAAATTGCTCAGATATTGAAGAATGCTCCTTTTGAGATTCGCGAAAAAGCCGTTCCGCTACTCCTTGAAATCGATCCGAATAACGCTAGAAAATACAACGAGCTGCTCAAAAGCTGAAGCTTATCATTTAGATTTGTTGGAAAGCTATTCTTAATCCATGCTTACTTCACTTAAAATATCCAATTATGCGTTGATTGATCACTTGGCCATGGAGCCTAGTGCTGGATTGAGTATGATTACAGGTGAAACTGGATCGGGCAAGTCGATTATGCTCGGAGCTGTAGGCCTTTTACTTGGCAATCGGGCAGACACCAAGGTTTTGCTTCATGAGGAGAAGAAATGCGTGGTGGAAGGAGTTTTTGACATTAGTTCTTATGGCTTACAAGAATATTTTGAGGAGTTGGAACTAGAATATGAAGAAAGTTGCATTATCCGTAGGGAGATAAGTCCAAATGGCAAATCTCGATCCTTTGTTAATGATACTCCAATATTATTGGATCATTTGAAGTCCTTGGGGGAGAAGCTTATGGATGTGCATTCCCAGCACGACACCCTACTCTTGGGAGAGGGGGATTTTCAGTTGGGCTTGGTAGATGCATTTGCTCAAACAGGAGTTGAGCGAGCTGCCTACCAACAGGTTTTTAAAGAGTTTAAATCTTCCAAAAAAAGACTAGAAGAACTTATAGACCAATCGGATAGGCTTAAAAGAGAGTTTGATTTCAATCAATTTCAATTGAATGAGTTGAGTAGTCTATCGCTTTTAGCTGGGGAACAAGAGGAGTTAGAGGCTAGTCAGCAGATTCTTGAAAATGCAGAAGATATTAAAGTGAAGATTCAGGAAATCCTTTCCTTTTTCAATGACGAACAGTTTGGAGTACTTCGGGGAATGGGGCATATTCAGTCGAGTTTGCATGGCTTGGAGAGACTGGCTCAAGCTTTTGGCAGTTACCGACAGCGATTTCAGGTGGCATTCATTGAATTAAATGATTTGGTAGAAAGCTTGGGAGACGAGGATAGTGTCGTTGAAGTGGATGTCGAAAAATTGGAACGGATCCGTGAGCGTCTCAGCAAAATCTATCAATTGCAGAAAAAACATGGGGTACAAACCGTCAAGGAGCTTATGGAATTAGAAAGCCAGTTGGCTGACCAGGTTTTTCAAGTGCAGCAGGTAGCCGATCAATTGCTCGCCGCCAAGAGGGACCAACTTGAGAAGCAAAAGTCAATGCTTCAGGCGGCTGATTTGCTTAGCCAAAAGCGAAAGGCATGTTTCCCTTCTTTCCAACGAGCATTAAAGGAGTTGCTCCA